>Ga0315309_1002528_pt1 | contig 10655 bp, 10 predicted proteins | sample TDP4_MG_FD_203080 | JGI IMG/M metagenome (GOLD analysis project Ga0315309, IMG submission 203080) | Freshwater sediment microbial communities from Lake Towuti, South Sulawesi, Indonesia - TDP4 | ecosystem: Environmental > Aquatic > Freshwater > Lake > Sediment | place: Indonesia: South Sulawesi...
CTGCGGCGCTCTCTTTAGGAGAGACGAGAGGGTCGACGGGGCGCCAGTTTATAGCTGCCGTTGCGTTGGGGATAGATTTGGCATGTCGCCTGGGCTTGGCTTGTAAGGAGAAGATTGGCTGGACCAGCACTTCTGTTTATGGCTGCTTTGGTGCCGCAGCCGCAGCAGCAAAGATATTAGGACTCCCTGAAGACAAAGTTCGTCATGCCTTGGGAATTGTTTTAAGTCAGGCTGCTGGCACTACTCAGACCGCCCTTGACACGCCCCTTTCGAAACATATGCAATCAGGATTTGCTTCAAAGGCTGGAGTACTCTCTGGACTCCTCGCTCACCGTGGAGTGACCGGCGTTCAAAATGTCTTTGAGGGAAAGTTCGGTTTCTTTAACTTGTATAAGTCGGGCGAATATAAAAAGGATGTACTGCTGGAAGATTTGGGGGATCGGTATGAGGTCGATAATCTCAGCGTAAAACCCTTTCCCTGCTGTCGGGCAACACATGGACCAATCGAAGCGGTAGGATTACTAATCAAGGAGCATGGGATTAGAAGAGAGGACATCTCGATGATGAGAGTTACTGTGCCCAGTGTGGCTTACGATCTTGTTGGCCATCCATTTCGTCCAGGTGAGAATCCTATTATTTCAGCTCAATTCAGCCTCCAATACACTGTTGCGGCCATGGTTGTCTATGGAAAGTTATCTTTGGAAGCATTTAGCGCTCAGGCCATCAATGATTCGCGTGTCCAGGATCTTATGAAACGCATTAAGGTGGAAAGAGGTGATTCGGCCAAATCGAACGGATTCGTCCCTGCGACAGTAGAGATTGAAATGGCCAACGGAATGCTTTACTCTAAAACCATACATGTACTGAAGGGCCATCCTGAGCGTCCAATGGATGATATTGAGCTTGTGGAGAAATTCAGAAACTGTGTCAACTCAGGAGCCACGGTTGTGTCGAAGGAGGAGACAGATCGACTGATCGACATGCTCATGAACTTAGAGGCGATTCAAGACATTGGGGAGATTACAGAATCTTTTCGACCCAAATGTCGCAATAACATAATTCTATAGGAGGTGCGCCATGGCAAAAAAGTTTCGTCTTGCACTAATGGGATTTTTCGTTGTAACAGTATTACTCGCAGGGGCTCAAACATCAGAGACGCAGGAGAAGATAAAGTTCGGCACCGGTTCTGCCATTAGCCTCACCAGCGCTCCGCTTACAATGGCAATCGGAATGGGATTCTTTAAAGAGGAAGGTTTGGACGTAGAGGTTATTCCTTTTAAGGGTGGCTCCGGTGTACTGATTCCCCAGATCGTCAACAAGAACATTGCAATTGGATTTCCCACCCTCGATGTCATGATCGTCGCGCGTCAGCCTGGCCGCGACTACATGCCCCTTAAATTCTTCTACAATATGACCCGTACCTCTATTTATGAAGTTGTGGTCCTCGACAGCAGTCCGGTCAAGCAGTTGTCAGATCTAAAGGGAAAGATAATGGGCGTGGGTGGTTTGACGTGGGGGAGCATCCCGATCGCAAAGGCCATGTTTAAGGAAGAGGGTTTGGAGGTGGGAAAGGATGTGGAATTGATTGCCGTTGGCCAGGGAGCTAGTGCATATCAGGCGTTGATTTCTGGACGAATCGGTGCGTTGTACTTATTTGACGTTCCGCACGCGGAACTCGAATCTTTGGGTACGAAGATTCGAAGGCTGCCGATCAAGGAGAAGTATGACAGTTTGGGCAGTAACAGTCTGATTGCCCATGAGGAGACGATAAAGACTCAAGAGAAGATTCTGACCCGCTTCGGACGGGCAATTGCTAAGGGCACAATTGCCAGCGATGTCAACACGGCTGGAGCCGTGAAGATGTTTTGGAAGTACTATCCAGAGCTGAAACCAACACAGGGCACCGAGGAAGAGAAAGTCGAACATGCTGTCAAGACCTTGCGCGTGCGCTTGAAAAGGATGCTCTCTTTTCCTGCCGGCGCCCAACGGAGGTTCGGTGAGTTTCCTCCCCAAATGTGGAAGAACTATGTGGAGGCTATGCATGCGGGCGGGCAGATTTCCACTCCGGACATCCCGGTCGATACGCTCTATACAAATGAGTTCGTTTCGGAGTTCAATGTCTTTGATACCGAGGTGGTCCTTCGAGCTGCGAGGGCTCTGAAGTAGAGGGGGATCGAGTGTATTCAATTAGAAATGACCTGATGGTTGCGGACAACATCTCGGTCATTTACAAGGGAACGAAAGAACCCATTGTGGCCCTCAAGGAGTTTTCTGTCCGCATCAGCGTGGGAGAGTTTGTGTCCATCTTAGGGCCCTCAGGCTGTGGCAAAACGACCTTTCTCAAGTTAGCTTGTGGGCTCTTGCGCCCTACTTCTGGTCGCATCACCCTCGATGGCACCGCCATCGAAGGGCCGCGCCGTGATGTAGGCGTTGTGTTTCAAGAGCCAACGCTACTGCAGTGGAAGACAGTGCTGGATAATGTCCTCTTACCTGCCCGAGTGCTTGGAATTGATAAGAATAAGTCTCGGACGAAAGCGACGGAGTTACTCCAACTGACGGGGTTAAAGGAGTTTGCAGAGAATTATCCTTCTGAGCTTTCCGGGGGCATGCAGCAGCGGGTCGGTCTGGCACGGGGTCTCATACACGATCCGCGGGTGATTCTCATGGACGAGCCCTTTGGGGCCCTTGATGCCATGACACGTGAGTATATGGCCATGGAGCTCCAACGTATCTGGATGGCGACCCGCAAGTCGATCATCTTTATCACCCATAGCATTCCGGAGGCGGTTTTTTTATCAGACCGTGTCATCATCCTCTCGGCCCGACCCGGGAGGGTCATGGAAGAAGTGACGGTCGATCTGCCGAGGCCCCGCGGAATTGATACCATGGCCGACAAAGTATTCTCTGAACTTTGCAACAGGTTGCGAAACGTCTTTGGTAGTATTGAGGAGAAAAGATGCTGAAAAACATCATAAATCCCCTGATCACGTTCGTCGTCTTAGTTTTGCTCTGGGTCTTCTCTCTCTCTTGGTTTCACATCCCGAACTATATCCTTCCAACCCCGGCTGGCGTGCTCAAGGCATTAAAGATCGGATTTGTTGAAGGCCTCTACTGGCCCCACCTCTATGCCAGCCTTCAGGCAACACTCTACGGCTATATCGTCGGTTGCGGATCTGCCTTTGTTTTGGGGGTCTTGGTCGCCGGTTCCAAGACCTTCGAAAAATTTGTCTACCCATACGTGGTTGGTTTTCAATCCATGCCAAAAGTGGCCCTCGCACCATTGATCATTTTGTGGTTTGGCTTTGGAATTACTTCGAAGATCGTTATGGTTGCGTTGATCTGCTTCTTTCCCGTGTTCATCAACACGATTATTGGCATCCGCAGCACCGATCCGAACCTCATCGACCTACTCAGGGTCTTTTCCGCTTCACGGCTGGATATCTTTTTTCAAGTGGAATTACCATCCGCCTCGGGCTATATCTTCGGAGGCCTTCAAATCGCCGTCGTGTTTGGCCTCATCGGCACGGTCGTATCGGAATTCGTAGCTTCGCAAAGGGGATTAGGTGTCTTGATTCAAGCCTCATCTTCAAACCTCGATGTGGCCGGGACCTTCGCCGTGCTGGTCACGCTCGCTCTCATTGGCGTGATTGGTAGCGAGTTAGTGAGGTTCATCCAGCGGAAGGTCGTTTTTTGGGAGAGCCGGGTTAGTCAAACGACAACAGTGTGATTCCCAAAATCTATGAAGAGGCGATAGTAGCCTATCGACCGGCTACCACTTGCCCGAAAGGAGAGTTCATATGCAGCTCGCTTCCATCTATCTTCAATCCGGTGACTGTCATGTCGCAGCTTATGTTGATGGGAAAGTTGTCGATCTACAGGCTGCAGAGGTGCTGACAGCAGGAAGATCTGATCCCATCTTCGATAACCTCATCAGCTTTCTCAAGGCCGGTGAACATGGACTCGATCGTGCGGAGATGCTTGCAAGCCAAGCCCTGAGCGCTGGGATGTGGCAGGAGGCGGACAAAGTCACATTCCTTCCCCCGACCATCCCCTCGGTCTTCCTCGGCCTTGGTTATAACTACAAGCAACTCACCACCCATGAGGGACTTCCTTTCAACAAACAGCCGGAGCTATTTGCGAAGTTGCCCGGGTGTGCAACAGGCCATAACCGGCCGATACGGGTTCCTCGCTCCATTGATAAGATCGATTATGAGGCAGAGTTAGGGGTTGTGATCGGCCGCACAGCCCGGCGAGTTAAAGCGAAGAATGCACTGAGCTACGTCGGTGGTTATACAGCCGTAAATGATGTGACGGCCAAAATCATTCCGCGACCACGCGAAGCTGGCAGCATCGTCATTCCTCTAAAGGCGGTGGACACCTTCGGACCCATGGGGCCAACATTGATCCCTGCAAGAGATATCCCCGACCCACAGAAGCTGACGATCCTCTGCCGAGTCAATGGGGCTGAGAAGCAGCGTTTCTCCACGGATGACATGGTGCATAACGTAGCGGAGGTCATAGAATACATAACCGACAGGATCACACTGAACCCGGGGGATGTGATCACAACCGGGACCTCCCTCGGCATCGGCATCGTTAAGAAGCCACCAGAATTCTTAAACGAAGGCGATGTCGTAGAGGTTCAGATCGAAGGCTATCCTGCTTTGCGAAACTGGGTCGAATGGGAGAAGGGCTAATCTGGGGTCTCCGGGTTTGTAGGCGGGACGAGGAACTCACAACCCTTATCCGTAATAACTGCTTCGTATTCAAACCTTGCCCCAGCCACGTCGCGAATCAGAATACCTGGCTCAAGGCAGATGACATCGCCGGGCTGTAAGAGTTCATCACTGTCTTCCATAAGGAAGGGCGCTTCCACTGTGTCGAGTCCTATGCCGTGACCGGTAAACTTGGCACGGTGCTGTAAGAAACCGCCCTTCCCGATTATTTGATCTGCTGTTTTGACAACTTCTCGTACCGGCATCCCGGGCCTGCCTACCCGAAAGGAAGCCATCGTAGCCTCGTAGGCTATTTTAATCATCTGCTGGACCGTTGGGTCTGGTTCCCCTACTGCCCTTGCACGCAAGATGTCAAACTGGTATCCGTTGACCGCTCCGATGTAATCGAGGCAGACCATCTCACCTTCCTTTAAAACACGGTCGGTAGCAGGGGGCCTCCGATCACCATCAGCCCGTCAAATCCCCGATCTCCTGCCTTCTGACGGCATAACTGCTGTCGAGATAAGAACTCCGCCGAACTAAGGGGCTGGATCATCATCTCCTCCATGCCGACTCCTCCCTCTAAGAAAAAAGGGCCGAACGGAGAAGCAACCCCGCCGGCCCCCTTCATTATTGGTTTGCGAGCCAAAAGTAAGGCATTTCTGTGCCGGGGAGTGTCTTAATCCCCTGGATAGCAGATTTGTGAGCAATAAAGATGGTGAGCCGGTGAAGGAAGAGCCAAGGCGCATCATCCCATACGATCTTTTGGATGTCTGCATAAATCTTAGCCCGCTTGGCCAGGTCAAATTCCTTTGAACCTTCTTCGATCAGATGGTCCACCTTGGGATTGCGGTAACTTCCCGCATTCCATAGTTTTCCAGCATTGTTGCTGTGGAGCTGAATGCGAAAGGCATTATCCGGATCGCCAGTCGAACCGCCCCAGCCCAGCATATGCATATGGAACTCCCCGCGACGAACCGTATCGATGAAGGAGGGCCAGTCGCCTATCGCCCGGATCTCAACGTCGAGGCCCACCTGTCGGAGGTAGCCCGCAACCGCTTGCGAAACTTCAGCATCTAGGAGATAGCGCGTGGTGGGCGAGAGCAGGACAACCTTTGCCCCTGCGGCGCCTGCTTCCCGTATCAACGATTTGGCCCTGTCTGGGTCGTAGGCATAGAAACCGGCGTTGATCGTACCTTGGACTGCTTCGACCAGAGAATAGGAAGGTTTTGCAGCGCCAAATAGGATGCGATCGATGATCGTTTGCTTATCGACGGCATAATTCACGGCTTTTCGGACCCTGACATCGTTGAAGGGAAGCTTGGTCTGATTCAAAGCAAAATAGATGTTGCGGCCCAGGACTTGATCGATCTTCACAGAAGGGTTTGACCTCAGCCGAGGAAGATCATTAGGAGGCACACGCAATGCCACATCGCTTTGACCTGTGTCGATCATGAGGGTTCGGGTCGTTGCATCGGTGACGAATTTGAATTCGATCCGTTCATAGAAAGGCTTCGACCCATAGTACTGGTCGTTTCGGATCAGTGTGAGGTGATCTCCTGTGAGCCATTCGCCAAACTTGTAAGGGCCAGCACCCACGGGCTGCTTGCCAAAGAGTTTTCCGAGCTTCTGATCTGCCGCAGGCGATACGATCCCAGCATCCGGATGGGCGAAGTTGTTTCGAAGGGCGGGGAACGACCCATTTGTGACGATCACCAGCCGGGTATCGCTCTTGACCTGAACCTCCTTGATCATTGTGTACAAGGCCCTCTGATTCCCTGTCCCTTTGAGTAACCGTTCGATCGTGTATTTGATGGCTTCGGCGCTAAGGGGTGTTCCGTCATGGAACTTAACCCCGGGACGGATATCGAAGGTCCAGGCGGTACCATCCTTGCTCACCGATTCGTTTACAACCAGGTCGGGAATTGGCTCCATCTTCTCGCTAAAGGTGAAGAGTCGATTATAGATATGGTATTTCACCATATACTGGTCACCACTGACCGTCTCTCCAGGATCGAGATGAGGAAACTCGGCTGGTACAAGAACATTTAAGATCTTGCTCGAAGGCGCTCCCATGGCAATCCCGCCCGCCCCTTGGAACATGAAGAAGAAAGTGGCAAGAAGGCATAAGGCATTTATCAACTTAGTTCCTTGATGCATCCTCAGCATCTTATCCATTGTTGACCTCCTTTCTTTTGCGTTCTTTGATAGTCTCTCATCCTCTGGCCGCTATTGCACGAGGGTCGAGACGATCCCTTAGATAATCCCCGACGATATTGAGGGCCATCATAGCAATCATCAGAGTGCATCCAGGTACTAAGACGAGGTGTGGATGCCTCATCATATATGGCCGTCCTGCATTGAGCATGGATCCCCATTCAGGCACCTCAGGTGAAACCCCTACGCCGAGAAAGCTCAGGGTCGCACCAATCAAGATGGCTGTGGCCGTCTGAAGGGATGCGACGATCATAAGAGGACCGACAATATTCGGAAGGATATGCCAATACATGATTTCGTAGGGCCGACAACCCAAGGCCCTCGCCGCCTCCACAAAGTCGCGCTGCCGGAGCGATAAGGTCTCTGCCCTCGATACGCGGGCAAAGACCGGGATGGTGCGGAGCCCCACCGCAAAGATGAGATTCCCAATGCCGGGTCCGGTTACAGCCACAATCGCTAAGGCCAAGATGATGCCTGGAAAGGCAAGAAGGATATCGATGACCCAAGAAAAGATCCTGTCCAACCCCCTTCCATAAAAGCCAGCCAGCATGCCAAAGGGAAGGCCTATGGCCATACCGACGAGGACGGCACCGAAGCCAATGAGGAGAGAAAATCGGCTGCCAGCGACAATCCTCGACAGCAGGTCTCGGCCTAACTGGTCTGTCCCCAACCAATGGTCCGTCGATGGCAGCTTCAACGCCTTCATAATGTTCTGGGCGTATGGGTCCGGCAGAGGCAAGAGGGGACCGAAAAGGGCCACCAAACCAAGGACTGTTATGATCACAAGACTGATCCTCATGGATAGGGGTATCTTAGAAGATCTGTTCCACGTCTTATCCATGGCTATTCCAACCTGATACGAGGATCGAGGACGGCATAGATGACATCCACTGATAGATTGACGAATGCAAAGATCAAGGCAAACGTCAGGATCAATCCTTGGATAACCGGCCAGTCTCGAAATTGGATTGCGTCGATCAGAAGCTTTCCAATGCCAGGCCAGGCGAAGATTGTTTCGATCACAATGACGCCGGTCACCAATCGGCCAAACTCCAGACCTGCAACGGTTAGCGGAGCGATCAAGGCGTTTTGCAGGGCATGATGGATGACGATCCGGGCAGGTGGGAGGCCCTTCGCCCTTGCTGTCCTGATGTAGTCCTGGGAGAAGACCTCCATCAGGCTTGCTCGGGTCAGTCGGGTGATGAAAGCTAAGCTTGTGAGCGATACCGTTGTAGCAGGTAGAACCAGATGGCGTATCGTTCCGCTGCCAGCGATGGGAAAGAGACGCCAATAGTAACCAAAGGCCAAGACGAACAGCAATCCGGTCCAGAATGTGGGCGAAGAAACTCCCAGAAGGGAGACCAATCGTGTTGATGCATCCACCCAATTTCCTGGTCGCAAGGCGGCAGTGACCCCTAAACTAATCCCTATGAGGAGGCTGATCATCATACCCGCTGCTGCCAACTCCACTGTGGATGGCAGTCGGCGCCAGATCTCGCTGCGCACGGGTTGATGAGTTCTAAGGGATGTTCCTAAATCGCCTTTCAGGAGTCCCTTAAGATAAACGCCGTACTGGATTAAGATCGGCCGGTCTAGACCCAGGGCAATCCGCATCTCCTCCAAGACCTCCGGCGTCGCATCCGGACCTGCTATGGCCAAAACTGGGTCCCCAGGGATCAACCTTACAAGGGTGAAGACGACAAAGGACAGAATGAAGAGAGTTGGAATGAGATAGATAATTCGTTTTGTCGTATATTGGAGAACCATTTCTTACGCTCTTCCTGTGCGACTTATTGAGATGTTAACAAAACAACGATATTTGTCAACTCTGCGTGTCAACCCAAAGGGGTTAGTGGGAAGTGGCAGGCTACCCAGTGGTTCTCATTCTGGTCTTCCATTACTGGAGCTGTTTGAGTACAAATCTGCTGACGATATTGGCATCGGGGGTGGAAATGGCATCCAGCAGGGGGGTTGATCGGACTTGGGATATCGCCTCTTAGGATAATTCTTTCTCTTTGGCCCATAGGCTTCGGAGCGGGAACAGCTGATATCAGAGCCTCCGTATAGGGATGAAATGGCCGTTTAAAAAGAGCCTCAGTCTTTGATAGTTCGACGATGCGGCCCAGGTACATGACCGCGACCCGATCGCTGATGTGTCTGACAACCCTCAGGTCGTGAGAGATAAAGACGTATGTGAGGTCAAATTGGCGCTGTAGCTGTACCAGGAGATTGAGGATCTGTGCTTGAATGGAAACATCTAAGGAAGATACGGGCTCGTCGGCGATGATCATTTTTGGACGCAACAGGAGAGCTCTTGCGACACTGATGCGTTGCCTCTGGCCTCCGCTAAATTCATGGGGGTAGCGATCGATATGTTCTGGAAGAAGGCCCACGGTCTCGATCATCTCTCTGACTCGCTTCTGACGTTCTCTCTTTGAAAAGATTCGATGAACTCGAAACCCTTCACTGACTATTTGGCCCACGGTTTTCCGGGGATTGAGCGAGGAATAGGGATCCTGAAAGACGATCTGCATGTCCCGTCGAATCTGCCTCATCCTCTTTTGACTGTAAGCCAGGATGTTCTCACCCTCAAAAAATATCTTTCCTTCAGTGGGCTCTTCAAGCCTCAGGATGCATCGGCCGAAGGTGGTCTTTCCACAGCCTGATTCCCCAACCAACCCTAACGTCTCTCCCTTCCGGACGGCGAGATTCACTCCATCCACCGCCTTGACTCGAGAAGTAGGCCTTCCGAAAAGCCCTCCGCCCACGGAGAAGTATTTCTTAAGGTTCTCTACGACAAGGAGGTCAGGATTTTCCAAAGTGCCAACACCTCACCAGATGACCGGGGCGCAATTCGGAGAGCAAGGGGTCTTTTTGACTACAGAGATCGAAGGCCTTAAAACAGCGCTTCTCGAAAGGACACCCCGGAGGGAGCTCGAGAAGGCTTGGAACAGCACCGGGAATGGATCGAAGGATCTTATCTGGAGGGACAGGCTCGTCCATTTTGGGAATCGAATCCATCAAACCCAAGGTGTAAGGATGCTTTGGTTCGTTGAAAAGTTCGAGGACGTTTGCATATTCGACGATTCTTCCAGCATACATCACAACGACGGTATGAGCCATCTCTGCAACAACACCGAGGTCATGGGTAATGAGGAGGATAGATGCCCCCATCTCCTCCCTTAATTTATCCATGAGATCTAAGATCTGGGCTTGGATCGTGACATCCAGGGCCGTTGTGGGTTCATCAGCGATCATCATCTCTGGATTGCAGGAAAGGGCCATGGCAATCATCACACGCTGACGCATTCCACCGCTCAGCTGGTGGGGAAACTCTCTCATACGTTTCCCCGGGTCGGGGATCCCCACCTTTTCCAGAATCTCTACGGTTAAATCCGTCGCTTTTCGTCTCGAGAGACCTTGGTGAAGCCAAATGGCTTCAGAGATCTGATCACCAATGCGGTGGACCGGGTTCAAAGAAGTCATCGGCTCTTGAAAGATCATGGAGATGCGATTTCCTCTTATCTGCCGCATCTCAGCTTCGCTCATCTCCAGCAGATCCCGATTGTCAAAGATGATCTGCCCTTTGACGATTCGACCCGGCGGCTGGATCAGTCGGATGATCGAAAGGGCTGTGACGCTCTTTCCACAACCTGATTCTCCTACCAAGCCGATGGTCTCTCCTTTGGACATGGAAAATTCAACCCCATTGACCGCTTTTAT
>Ga0315309_1002529_pt1 | contig 10655 bp, 9 predicted proteins | sample TDP4_MG_FD_203080 | JGI IMG/M metagenome (GOLD analysis project Ga0315309, IMG submission 203080) | Freshwater sediment microbial communities from Lake Towuti, South Sulawesi, Indonesia - TDP4 | ecosystem: Environmental > Aquatic > Freshwater > Lake > Sediment | place: Indonesia: South Sulawesi...
CGTCTCCATATACATATATTCGTAACGAACTCGTTGTTGGATGGGGCGCAGTCGATTGATGACGGGAAATAGGGTGATGTTCGCTGAGAAGGGACTTGTGAAATTGGAGGAGTTCCAATTGAGGGAACCGGGGCCCAATCAGGCTCTGATCAAGAGCGCCAGCACCCTCATAAGTTCCGGGACGGAAGGGGCCTTCCTGCTCGCCATGCCCAACACGACTCAGAGTTTCCCACAATACCCAGGATACTCCAATGCTGGTGTAGTGGAGGCTGTCGGATCCAATGTGAGGGGCGTTCGCGATGGGGACAGGGTTGTCTCATGGACAAATCACGCAAGCCATGTGCTTGAAGATGCCTCGAGGATATGTGCCATCCCGAGTGGCCTATCGTTCGACGAGGCCTCATTTTTCGCGTTGGCCTCTATAGCACTCAATGGGGTTCGCAAAGGGGGGGTCGAGCTTGGGGAATCGGTGGCCATATTGGGGCAGGGGCTTGTGGGGCAACTCGCACTTCAGTTATCCAAGCTGTCTGGAGCGGTGCCGCTGATCGCCATCGACATGCTCGATGCCCGATTGGGCGTGTCGGTTAAGAGCGGGGCGGATCTGGCCCTCAATCCCAGGGGAGAGGACCTGATGGGAGAGGTGGGAAAGGCAACGGAAGGCAATGGCGTGAACATCGTAATAGAGGCAACGGGGAACCCGGATGCGATTCCACTTGCCTGTAAGCTCGCAGGTCCCTACGGCAGGGTGATACTGCTTGGCAGCACGAGGGGTGAGACGAAGATCAACTTCTATTCTGAGGTTCACAAGAAGGCCGTCACGGTCTTAGGTGCCCATGCGTCCATGAGGCCCGCTCACGAATCATATCACGGTCACTGGACTGACATAGATGATGCGAAACTGATACTCAAACTCATGGAACGAGGAGAGCTCAAGGTCAAGCACCTCATCACGGACAAGCTACCATACCAAAAGGCCCCGGAGGCCTATGGGCGCGCGATCGATAAGAGCGCGCTGGGCATCATTCTCGACTGGAGCCAGTGAGGATGTGCGAAAACAGGTGAACCCGACGTGATCGCGAGGATCGATTGCGGGAAAGTGGCCGATTACATAACCAGGAGGCTCAGGTGGTATGTGCTCGATCATGCCCATATGGAATCTGGGGTACTGGGGCTTTCAGGGGGTATCGACAGCAGCGTCGTCGCGCATTTGACTGCCAGGGCCCTGGGCAACGATAGGACGTATGTTTACCTCCTCCCCTCTAGCGTAACCCCCAAGGCTGACATCGAGGATGCCATGAAGGTGATCGAGGGCCTGAAGATTCCAACGATGAATTGGGGATCTTTCAACATAGATGGAATCATAAGTTCCTATGAGGGACTCCTTGGGAAAGGTGGGGACCTCGAGAAGGGGAATTTAATGGCTAGAGCGAGGATGACGATCTTGCATTATGAAGCGTCAATACACAAGGGACTTGTAATTGGGTCTGGCGATAAGAGCGAACTGCTCATGGGGTATTTCACGAAGTACGGCGATGCGGGGGTGGACATATTGCCGATAGCGGGCCTCTATAAAACGCATGTCAGGCAGATGGCAATGCATCTGGGGCTTCCCGAGAGGATAATCAAGAAACCTCCTTCCCCGAATCTATGGCCCGGTCAAACGGCTGAGGGGGAACTCGGGGTCGATTATGGGACATTGGACACAATACTCTACCTGAGATTCGATAGGAGGATGAGTGAGGAGGAGGTTTCCAGGATTTCCGGCATCTCAGGCGATGTCATCGAGAAGGTTTTATCAAGAGTCCAAAAAACCCGGCACAAGAGGCACATGCCGGAAATCTTCAAGGTAGGATACGATGGCGAAGGTCGGATCAAAAGCAGATGTTAAGATCATGAGCACTCGAATCCGACAATAAATATTTAAATACATATCCGTTTGCCCCCGACCCGAATATGGCATGTCTAAAGAGAACGATATGTTGGAAGAGCTGAGGAAGATCAGGCAACTCCTCGAACCCAAGCCAGCTCCTGCAGCCCCCCCTGCCCCCAAAGGGATAAGGGAAGAATTCATGCACTTCCTATCTGAGTATAAGGTGATGGGCCTTGCTGTCGCATTCATCCTCGGCCTTTACTTGGGTGCCCTTGTGCAGGCCCTCGTCAATGACCTGATAATGCCAATTATAACCCTCGCCACGCCGAACATAAGTTGGGAAGCCATAACCTTAGGCCCGTTCCGAGTCGGTCACTTCATAGGGGCGATAATAACATTCATAATCGTGGCCTTCGTCATATTCATCCTCGTCAAGATCACAACCAAAATGGGCATAAAGTAAAGCCATTGTGACGTTATTCCCTAGGGATATTTACTTTACAGATGGGTTGTTTGGCATCCCGCATTTACGGGGTAAAACTCCACATACCCTCATCATATTTTAGGGCAGGAAGTAATAAACAATCACATCTTACAACGGATCCCATAAATGAAATTTTACATACACCGTTTATAGTTCGAGGTGAAAACTTTAATATAGCGATGAATGGAAGTTCGCAAGAATGGCCGAGGCCTAACTGACAAGATGACCGGCGTTACAAGTGAGTCTCATGATAAAGAACAGATGAGCCTGAAGTTCTCAATAGCCGTGACCACCGGAATAATGATACTTGAGATCGTCGGCGGCATCTTGTCGAACAGTTTGGCATTGATTAGCGATGCATGGCATATGTTCACGGACGCTTCGGCATTGATAATGTGTTTCCTTGCAGGGGAACTCTCCCTGAAGCCTCCGGACTCCAATAGGACATATGGCTATCATAGGGTCGAAATACTCTCAGCTTTTGTGAACGGGGCAACATTGGTGGTCCTTGCCTTTTTTATCTTTTATCAAGCGCTAGATAGGCTGTTCTTCCCGGCAGAGGTTAAAGGCCTTGAGATGCTCATCATCACCTTCATTGGATTGTGCGCGAATTTGTTCTCAATGACGTTCCTCTCTAGGAGCATGATGCGCCTTAATGTAAGGTCGGCTTTCCTGCACATTGCTGGTGACACACTATCCTCCATAGGAGTGCTTGTGGCAGCAGTGATCATTTTGTATACCAAATGGTATCTGGCGGATCCCATAGTTAGCATCGCTGTCGGCCTAATAGTTATGCACGGTACGATTAAGATGTTGAAAGAGGTACTGCAAATTCTACTCGAAGGGGTTCCTTCCAAGATCAACGTCGGCGATGTGGTCACCACGTTGAAGAGCATGCCCGGTATCAACGGTGTTCACGATGTGCACATATGGTCCATTACATCGTACATGCACATGCTGAGCGCTCACATCGTGGTCGGGAAGGACTCCCTCAACTCGATCGGGGAGATCCTGAATGAAATAAAGCAAAAGATCAACGAGAAATACGGGATAAGCCACACCACCCTCCAAGTGGAACCAGAAGCCTATGATGAAGTTGGCGAAGTCCATCAATGATGTGATCCCCCTATAACTGACTCGATGGGGAAGGCGCGTGAGCACTTCATGGAGAATGGATTTAAATGCCATCCGCCAAAAGGTAAAGTGCGAGGCGAACGATTTGCCCTTTGGATCCATTGATTGCCATACGCATATCGGATATTATGAGGACATCTCCAATATCGATTCGCCATGGGGCAAGATAACTTTAGAGGCCTTGATCTCCTATATAGGTGGTTCAAACGTCGCTAAGGCCGTAGTCCTGCCCCTCTCAAGTTGGAATGTCGACGTGACAATGCCAACGGAATACGTGCTCGACGCCTCGAGTAAATATCCGGATAAGATCATCCCTTTCTGCGCCGTCGAGGTCAGGGAACAATGCTTTGAGGAGAAGGTTAAGCGCTATGTGGAAATGGGATGCCGTGGTTTCGGAGAGCACACCTCGAAGTTACCAATAAGCCATAATCAGAACATCGAACTCTTCGATCTCTGCGGGAGGCTCGAGATACCGATACTGCTGCATTTGGCATTTGGCAAATCCGAGACATATGGCGTGATGGATTCCCCGGAACTGGAGGGCCTTGAGGGCATCGTGAAGGAGCATACTAATGTGGATTTCATATTGCATGGACCTGGCTGGTGGAGCTGCATGTCCTCGATCGTGCCTCCAGATGAGGCATATCCCAAGGGCCCGATAACGAAGCCCGGGAGGACGCCATATCTTCTGGAAAGTTACGATAATATTTATGGCGACATATCCGCCGGTTCCGGCTATAATGCCCTGAGCAGGGATCTCGAGTTCGCAAAGGGATTCGTCAAGAAACTGAATAGGAAGCTCATATATGGAACGGACTTGAACGATTTCTTCACCCCCCAAGAGGTCCACATTAAACTTTTGGAGAGCTTGGAACTTACCGAAGAAGCCAATGAGAACATATATCACAATAACCTTGAAAGTCTCCTACATCCATAGTCTTGAATTAACCTCCCCTTTCCACATAATATCAATGGTATACGGACATAACCGTCGACTTATCTCATCGAAGTTATGGCACCCAAGCCCTCACCCAGGAGGGAACTAATCACATCCCCTTCGAAACCCCTCCCATGGGCTTGTCATCTAGCTTAGCTTCCGCCTGGCGGAGGCGATTCTCCTGGCCTCCTCGAGATCGCCCTCATCGTTGACGTTAATGAAGGAGGCCAATCCGGGATCTATCTCCCCGAGTTCCTCCATGGGAACATAGTGTATCGAAAGGGATCGAAGTGCATCCATTATCCTCCTTTTATCCCCCCGGATCGCCCCTTCGACAGCCGCTGCCAATCTCCTCGTCCTGAAGGCCGAGTAGAGCGGTTCGACCTTTCCATCGGGCCACCTCGGTATGGCGCCGTCGAATGGCCCAATGCTGTTGAATAAGTACTCTAATACCGCGGCATCCAATAGCGGGAGATCGCAGGCCACAATTGCGGTGAGGTCTCGACTGACGATCCTACAGGATTGCCTGATACCCTCTAATGGCCCAATGCCCTCAAATGCATCACAGACGATTATGGCATCGCCGAGGATGCTCCCAATTTTGCTCCTCTGTTGATCATTCCCAACCGATACCACAATCTCATCACAGACCTGACTTATCGCATCCATGACGTGCCTGAGCATCGGTATTCCGGAAATCTCCAGGAGGGGCTTGTCCAAACCCCCGATGCGTTTCCCTACGCCTCCCGCCAGGACAATCGCAGCGCGATCCCTTCTATTCAATGGGTTAGCCCCGATGGGTGGAAAGCGCGAGTGCCCCGATTGTGGCCTTCGGAGGTCGCCGTACATGGTCCGCCAATCCGTTAACGAAATCGAGGGAGGCACGGTACCGGTCGATGAGGAGGTCCCTGTTCGCCCTGACTTCCTCCCAATTGCCGCGAGCCTCGCGTACTCGCCCCAGTGCCGAGCTCAGCTCCGGTCTGGGATTGAGCTCTCGGAACTTCCTCGATATGGCGTCCTTTCCTGTGATGAGCTCACCTTCCGTCACGAGATAGGCCTTGGCTGCCCTGAACGTGCACCAGATCGCGATCCTCAAAGCCCGTTCCAGTGAAGGACGATCCGCGGTTGTGAGGCTGGAGGTCGACGTTAAAATCGTCCTGGCCTCCTCGATTTCCCCCAGGGCGTATCTCCTCATGGCTGGGCTTCCATAGTTTGGCAGCCTGATCCCCCCAATGCCGGTGCCATAGAGGGCCTTTCCAGAGGAAGCGAATTCGTGGAGTGCTAAGGGATTGACCCGCGGATATCGGGACTGGGAGAACAGGCTACTTTCCGGGAGTATGTTTATCCCATATCTCATCCCCCCTTCGCGCTCGCAAAGTTCCCTCAGTCCAGATATCCGTCGAAGGGCCTCGATCATGACGGCCTCATCATCAGGTCGCAAGATGAATAGGAAGTCAAGATCGCTGAAGCCATCGACGAAGTCTCCCCTGGCAGCACTTCCCACCAGGATTATGCCGGCCAGGCTCTCGCCCAGCCGGATCCTGGACTCCTCTACGAACCTTTGGGACCAGACATCTAGATCCGATCGCAAAGCATCGTCCTTGACGAATGGCAATCGAACCCCAATATATTACCATTTCATCGGCCCCAAGGGCTGAGTACCTCAAAGATCGACCAACATCATGGAATGAATGAGGGGGCTAAGGGGGCCGGCCTTTCAGCAACCTTTATTATCGGCTCTCTGAAAAACCTCGAATGATGTCAAGAGGTGACTCACCCTGCCAAGATACAAGACGACGGCCGACATACTGAAGATAGCGACTAACAGGGACCAGGTTAGGAATCTCGGGGTCATAGCGCACACGTAGGGAGCTCCGTCTCTCACGGCGAAGGTAGACCACGGAAAAACTACCATGTCAGACAGCCTGCTGGCTGCTGCTGGCCTCCTCTCCCCTTCAGTGGCAGGGGAAGCACTGGCCCTAGACTACATGGACCTCGAACAACAGAGGCAGATGACCATTAAGGCCGCAAACATCTCCCTCTATCACGAGATCAACGGGATCCCGTACCTCATCAACCTACATGACACCCCAGGCCACATAGACTTCACGGGCAACGTCACGAGGTCGCTCAGGGCCATAGACGGGGCAGTGGTGGTAGTCGACGCCGTTGAGGGCGTCATGATCCAGACGGAGACGGTAACGCGGCAGGCGCTCGATGAACGCGTCAGGCCCATGCTCTTCATAAATAAGATCGACAGGCTCGTCAAGGAATTACGCCTCACGTCGGATCAGATCCTGAAGACGCTGACCGACATAATCCGTGACTTCAATCACCTGATCGAGCTATATTGCGAGGCGGAATTCCGCGAAAACTGGAGAGTCGATCCCCTGTTGGGGACCGTCGTATTCGGTTGCGCGAAGGATCGCTGGGCCTTCACCTATGACGCCATGAACAAGAAGGGCCTGAAGTTCTCGGACATCGTTTCCGCTTATACGAAGGGTGAGGAGAAGGGCCTGTCCGAGGCGATCCCCCTCCACGAGGCGGTATTGGGGATGGTCGTTACCAATACGCCCCCGCCTCACGTATCCCAGAAGTACAGGATACCGAAGATCTGGAAGGGTGATCTCGAAAGCGAGATCGGCAAAGCCCTGCTCGCCTGCGACGAGAAAGGCCCCGCGGTCATGGCCACGACGCATATCCGCGTCGATCCGTCCGCTGGAATAGTCGCCACGGGCAGGCTATTCAGCGGCACCGTGACCGAGGGCGATGAGGTCTTCATGATCAATTCCAGGAGGAACGGCAGGATCCAGCAGGTCGGCCTCTACATGGGTCCCTTCAGGGAGGTGGTCGGATCGCTGCCAGCCGGCAACATCCCCGCCCTTCTCGGATTGGGTGAGGTCAGGTCAGGCGAGACGATCGCCTCCGTTAAGGATCTGAATCCCTTCGAGACAGTACGGTATGTCTCCGAGACCGTCATGACGTTGGCCATCGAGCCCAAGCATCCCAAGGACCTGCCCAAGTTGAGCGACGTGATGAGGCGTTTGAGCATCGAGGATCCGAACATCAAGACGAAGATCGAGGAGAAGACGGGCGAGTTCCTGATCTCAGGCATGGGCCAACTCCACCTGGAGATAGCGACGACCTTGATAAGGAAGGAAGGGGTCGATATCGTAACATCCGAACCCATAGTCGTCTATAGGGAGAGCGTGAGGGGGGGTTCGGGCGAGATCACGGCACGCAGCCCAAATGGGCACAATAAGGTCTCGGTTATAGTTGAATCCCTCGAGGACGGCGTGATGAATTCACTGGCCAACGGCGAACTCACCGAGATGATGGATAAGAAGGTCCAGGCCAGCCTTCTCAGGAAGGCGGGCTGGAGCACCGACGACGCGAGGGGCGTCTGGTCCATCAGCGATAGCCTGAGCATCTTCGTCGACGCCACTAAAGGCGTCCAACGCCTTGAGGAGGTGGGCGGCTCACTCAGGATCGGCTTCGTGGACGCCGTGACCCAGGGCGTGTTGGCAAGGGAACCCGTTAGGGGGCTGAAGGTCAAGCTAACAGATGCGAACATACACGAGGATCCTGCCCACCACGGCCCTGCCCAGATGATTCCTGCCGTCAGGAGGGCGATCTATGCGGCGACTTTATTGTCATCCCCTGTTCTGCTTGAGCCGATATTGAGGCTGGATGTCAGGACATCGGCCGATCTGGTCGGAACGATCACCAGGATCGTCTCGGGGATCCGGGGCAAGGTCCTGAATGTCGAACAGAAGGAGCACCTCACGTACATCGTCGGCGAGGTTCCGGCTGCTGAGACCTTCAACCTGGCGGAGGTGATCAGGAGCTCGACGGGAGGCAGGGCGTTCTGGGACACCTCTTTCTCAAGGTGGGAGGCCGTTCCGAACTCCATAACCTCCAAGGTCATAACCGACATAAGGAAGAGGAAGGGCCTGCCCCTGGAAGTTCCCAAAGTGGAGGATTTCCTAGAATAGGTATTCGGCCAGAGGAACGTTACCTCTTACTGAGCTGCTATGGCTGTGTGGATTCCCCCGTGATAGAGGGGGAGGATGGGGCGACGGCCTCGGATTTCTCAGTCGATATCTTGGACCAGTTTATCTGCTTTCTCACTATGTCCTTCAACAGGCCTTTCAGGGCATCCTGGGCCTCGTCCTTTCCCAGCTGGCTCGAATTCCATGTTACGAATGGCGGGTAGAACGATGCCTCCTTGAATTTGGCCTTGTTCTCTACGACGTCGAACCTCACGTATCCGAGTTCCCTCAGATAGCAGCTATCATTGGGACAAAGCACATCTATCTCATTCAGCTCCTTCTTCAGAAAGAGGAGGTGGAACTCAGACGCCTCAGAGATCTTCCTTCCACAAGGACACTGTACATCGGGCATACGATACCACTAATTTCTACTCGCCCCCGGTGAGGGGTTTAACTCTTTCTATTTGCACGCCTGAGGCCAAGGGACGGCTCGATCCATCGCATGGGATAAACACTTATCTATGGAGGATGTTGCCCCCCGTCCAAAGGAGAACATAGCAATATGTCAACTATACCTGTTACAGGGGCCGGAACCCCGGTCCTCATCCTCAGAGAGGGCAGCAGCAGATCGAGGGGGAGGGATGCCCAGAGGAACAATATAATGGCCACAAAGGTCGTGGCCGAGGCCGTCAAGAGCTCGCTCGGGCCGAGGGGGATGGACAAGATGCTCGTCGACTCGCTCGGCGATGTCGTCATAACGAACGATGGCGCCACGATCCTCAAGGAGATGGAGATCGAGCATCCCGCAGCGAAGATGATGGTTGAGGTTTCCAAGACGACCGACACGGAGGTCGGGGACGGAACGACCTCCGCAGCCGTCCTGGCAGGAGAGCTCCTGAAGAAGGCCGAGGAGCTCCTCGATAACGACATCCACCCGAGCATCATCGCGGAGGGTTACGAGATCGCGTCAAAGAAGGCCCTCGAATACCTGAAGGAGATGGCGCTTTCTGTTAGCCCCGAGGACAGGGAAGTCCTGAGGAAGGTCGCGATCACAGCCCTTTCGAGCAAGATCGTGAGGGATAGCAGCGAATTGCTCTCCGACCTAACGGTGGACGCCATCTTGCGAGTCGCGAGCAAGGAGAACGGCTCCTATAAGGCGTCTTTGGATGATATCAAGGTCGAGAAGAAGGCAGGGGGTTCGATCCTGGATACCAAACTCGTCGATGGCATCATCTTGGATAAGGAGGTCGTCCACTCCGGCATGCCGAAGAGGATTAGGAACGCGAAGATAGCCCTCATCAATTCGCCATTGGAGATCGAGAAGACCGAGTTCGATGCCAAGATCAACATCGATAGGCCCGAGCAGATCAAGGAGTTCATGGACGAGGAACAGAAGATATTGAGGGAGATGGCGGATAAGGTGGTCTCCAGTGGCGCCAACGTGTTGGTGTGCCAAAAGGGCATAGACGATATGGCCCAGCACTTCCTCGCCAAGGCCGGGGTCCTGGCCGTCAGGAGGGCCAAGGAGTCCGACATGGAGAAGGCAAGTAAGGCGACGGGAGCGCGCTTAGTGAGCAGGATCAGCGACCTCGTTCCGAGCGATCTCGGACAGGCTGGTATGGTCGAGGAGAGGAAGGTCGGTGAGGACAAGTGGGTCTTCATAGAGGAGTGCAAGAACCCGAAGTCAGTCACGATCTTCATAAGGGGAGGGACCGAGAAGTTCGTCGACGAGGCCGAGAGGGCCGTCCACGACGCGCTGATGGTCGTCAAGGACGTCGTGACCTACCCACACATAGTCGCGGGCGGCGGCGCCCCAGAGGTCGAGGTCGCCATCAGGCTGAACAAGTTCGCCGAGAAGATCTCAGGGAAGCAGCAGCTGGCCGTCAGGAGGTTCGCGGAGGCGATGGAGGTCATACCGACCGCCCTCGCGGAGAACAGCGGCCTGGATTCTATCGACATACTCACTGAGTTAAGGCACAGTCACGAATCCCAGGAGAAGTGGGCCGGTGTGGACGTCCACAACAGGAAGGTCTCGGACATGTACGATCTCAACGTCATCGAGCCGCTCTCAGTGAAGGAACAGATAATCAAATCATCCAGTGCGGCGGCGTGCTCGATCCTCAGGATCGACGACGTCATCGCGGCAGGGAAGCCAAAGACGCCACCGATGCCACCGGGTGGACCGGGCATGGGCGGAATGGGTGGGATGGGCGGCATGGGTGGCATGGGCGGAATGGG
>Ga0315309_1002530_pt1 | contig 10650 bp, 8 predicted proteins | sample TDP4_MG_FD_203080 | JGI IMG/M metagenome (GOLD analysis project Ga0315309, IMG submission 203080) | Freshwater sediment microbial communities from Lake Towuti, South Sulawesi, Indonesia - TDP4 | ecosystem: Environmental > Aquatic > Freshwater > Lake > Sediment | place: Indonesia: South Sulawesi...
ACCCCGAGAGAAATACTTCGCGGACTCTGCAAGGTCAACAAGCTCCTCGGCATGCCGCATGCAATTCATGTTCACACGAACAATCTGGGAAACCCCGGAAACTACTTGACGACGATTGAAACAATGGATTGCGTCGCAGACCTAGCCAGCAGCGAGAAACCAATAATTCACATAACCCATGTGCAATTCACCGGATTGACGGGGAACTCTTGGCTGAATGTAGGTTCAGGAGCCCCTGAGATAGCTGACTATGTCAACAAACACGATCACGTAACAGTCGATCCAGGTCAGGTCGTGTTTGGAGATACAACGACGATGACAGCCGATGGGCCATTCCAGTTCCTACTCCACAAGCTGTCAGGAAACAAATGGGTCAACGTTGACGTTGAAGGTGAGACTGGAGCAGGGATCGTTCCATTCCGGTATAGAAGGAGCAACTACGTTAACGCTGTCCAATGGGGTATTGGCTTGGAACTGATGCTTCTCGTCAAGGACCCATGGAAAATCTACCTCACGACAGACCATCCGAATGGAGGGCCGTTCACTTCTTACCCAAAAGTCATAACTTGGCTGATGAGCAAGGATGCGCGAGCAAGAGTTTTGGCAAGAATCAATAAGAACGCAAGGCGACGCTTAGATCTGCCGGGAATCGACCGTGAATACACGTTCGAAGAGATCGCGATCGTGACAAGGGCAGGTACTTCAAAGTCTCTCGGCCTCAAGCAGAAAGGACATCTAGATGTCGGTGCCGACGCAGATATAGCTGTCTACAGCATCGACGCAAGCAGTATTGATCCCTCAAGAGACTATGAAGTTGTTAGAAAAGCTCTTGCGAACGCTGCGTACACAATTAAGAAAGGCGAAATAGTTGTAAGAGAAGGCGAAATAGTAGCGACACCCACTGGGACAACCTACTGGGTTGATTCGAAAGTTTCCAGTGACCTAATGCAAGAAACGACTGCGTCGCTCTCAGCGAAGTTCGAAGAGTACTACACGGTTCGAATGGCCAACTACCCGGTCGAAGAGGACTATCTTGAATCGCCCGCGAGGATCGAAGCTGTCGCGGAGGTCTAACGGGTGAGAGAGATCACCCTGACACTCAAAAGGACTTTGAACGTTCCGGTCGAATGTTTAGAGATCACTCCAAATTCCTTCGCCGGGAAAAGCCTTGAACAAATTCGGGCTATGGAAATCTGGGAGGGAAATCGAAGGAATAGACTTGAAGACATCCTCGAAGTGAAGGAAGAAGGTGGCACAGCTTCCGACGAATCTATTGTCAAAATAGTCGGCGACGCTAGCAGGATCAGAAAGATCGGGTATAGTATGACGCAAGGCGCAATAGCGATTGAAGGAAACGCTGGAATGTACTTGGGCGAAGAGATGTCTGCAGGATCGATAACTGTAAGCGGCGATGTGGGTGCTTGGCTCGGCTCAAGGATGAAGGGGGGAGCGATTGAAGTGAAGGGTAACGCTGGAGACTTCATTGGTTCATCCTATCGAGGAAGCACGAAAGGAATGAAGGGGGGGACTATAATCGTTCATGGCAACGCGGGAACTGAGGTTGGGTGTTGGATGAGAAATGGAACGATCAGAATCAAGGGTAGTAGTGGAATGTTTCCTGGAATGCACATGAGCAATGGAACAATTTATATCGAGAAGGATTGTGCTGGGAGAGCGGGAGCTCAAATGACTGGCGGAAGAGTCATAGTCGGGGGATACGTGCCCGCCATTCTTCCAAGCTTCAACATAGAAGAGGTTAGAGAGAGAGTCAAAGTCGGTGAAGAGAAGATATCTGGGCCGTTCTACGTCTTCACAGGCGATCTTAATGAGAATGGGAATGGAAAACTCTTCATCAACGTAGCCAAGAATCCTCACCTTAAATGGTGTGGAGAATACTTAGAGTAGAAGGGGGAAGTGAAGGTTGCCGATCAGTGTAAACAAGAAAGCTATGAAACTTGTGCAAGACGCTATGTCGAGACCAGAGGAGTTTGGACTAACTATATTCAAGGATTCCAGCGGAGCTACGATAATCGATGCTGGAATAAAAGCCATAGGTGGCTATTCAGCAGGGAGATTGGTTACTGAAATCTGTATGGGCAACCTAGGCAAAGCCAGCATCACTTACATGGATTATGAAGGACTTAGATTGCCATCTATCTTCGTCGATACAGACTACCCAGCTATATCTACACTAGGGGCGCAGTTCGCGGGGTGGCGAATCAAGACAGAGAAGTACTTCGCGATGGGATCAGGTCCAGCTCGAGCGCTTGCACTCAAACCGAAGGAACTCTACCAGAAGATCGCGTACGAGGATGACTCCGACGAGGCGGTGCTTGTTCTCGAAACAGACGCTTATCCTCCGCTTGAAGCGCTGGAGTATATCGCCAAGGAGTGTGAAGTACAGGTTCAGAACCTCTATGTTCTCGTGGCTTCTACGTCTTCACTTGCGGGTTCAGTACAAATATCAGGTAGGATAGTCGAGGCTGGAATCCACAAGTTAACAGAGATTGGTTTCGATCCAAAGAGGATTCTTTACGGGTGCGGGTACGCTCCGATCGCGCCGATCCATCCGAAGTCTGCGAAGGCTATGGGCAGGACAAATGACGCTTTGTACTATGGAGGCTTCACCTACTACACGGTTGACTTTGAGGACGATGAGAAGTTGAAAGAGATCGTGGCGAAGGCTCCGTCTTCGACTGCAAGAGATTATGGAAAACCCTTCTACGAGATCTTTAAGGCGGCAAACTTCGACTTTTACCAGATCGATCCTAATCTATTCGCACCAGCGGTATTCGCTGTGAACAACATGAGAACCGGTGTGACGTATGCGGCTGGCAAAATGAATCTTTCAGTCCTAAGACAGACTATGGGACTAACGGAGAGTTAAGCTGAAATCGGCTAGACTCTATCTCGTCGAGCACTTTTCAGGGGATTTATCTACGTACCAATCCGAATTCAAATTCGCATGTTCCTAATCCCCGTTCCTTGCATATCGTTTCAGTTGCATCAAAGAGCTTTTGGAAGATTTCGCTCAACAGACCCAGCAAGTATCCTTTAAAGTGGCAGATCAACTCTGAAGAACCTGCTATCTTCTCCACGGTTTCAATAGAGTTGTTGACCACTGTCTTCTCGATGTCGCGACCGTTGCCAATTACAAATTCAAGACCTCAAAGTCAGCTCAAGCTTACGAAATAGACTTTCTCAACTGTTGAGTATTTGTTCCACTTTTTCCTTGTCAGCTTCCGTCACATAGTCAATACCGCTAATTCTAGCTGCCTCAGGGGTTAGAGATGCTATATCGTTTCGCGTAATGTATTCCAAGGCAAATTTGCGGGACCCACACATTAGCTGACGGAGACCCTGCGCTAGTCTTTGAATGTAAGTGTACAATCCAAGTGCTCCGGTGGGTATTCTTTCAAAGTTCTTGCTGAATCGCCGTTTTAGTTCTGGTGCCGTAATAAATACTTCTTCAGGAGTTGAGCCGAATCGCTCGATATATACTGGAACTTGTCTCTCTTCCATCCTTTTGCCTATTGTCTTTCCAACCATAGCGGCCGCCAAGGGAGCTCTCGCCATCCCTATTAGCGTGAAATAGGGAGCGCCCAAAGCTAGCCCTTTGAATATTTGGTCCTCCAAGCTAAATCCTCCGGCGATAGCAATATCCGGAACGTACTCGCCCTTGTTGGATAGTCTCTCCGCAAATTTGTACAGCAACGACCAAAGATGAATACCAGGAATACCCCATTCATTCATCATTCTCCAAGGGCTCATTCCAGTTCCACCTCCAGCCGCATCAACGGTTAGAAGATCTATCTCGGCCTTAGATGCGAACTTTATTGCTCTAGCAAGATCTGCTGGTCTATAGGGTCCGGTCTTGAGAAAGACGTATTTCGCGCCGGCTTGGCGCAGCTCCTTCACCCTATTCAGGAAGCCTTCTTCGCTCACCATTCCAACACGAGAATGTCTCTCAAACTCCCTGAATCGCCCTTGCTCGAACGCTTTGATGACATCTGGCGAGTCTGGATCAGGAATTAGTATGTAGCCTCTCTCTTTGAGCAGTTTCGCTTTGCCTAAACTGTCTATCTTTACTTCGCCACCGATGTCCTTGGCCCCTTGTCCCCACTTCAATTCAACAGCCTCGACGCCGAGTTCGGATAGCGCATACTCCTGTACTCCTAGCCTGGTGTCCTCAACATTCGCTTGGACAATTATCGCTCCGTAGCCTTCCCGCTGCCATTCTTTGTACAGTTTTATCCTCCATTCAAGTTCTGGCGAACGCACCACTTTACCATCGACTATCTCTGATTGGGGATCCATTCCGCAAACGTTCTCCCCAATAGTCAGAGGCACTCCTGCCAAGGCTGCTCCAATGGCTAAACCTTCCCAATTGTTTTTTGCGATTGCTGTTGAACCGAGTGCGGAGATTATGATAGGAACTCTCGATTTGATATTTCCATCTCGCCCCATTTTTCTTTCTATCTTCACGTTAGGGAAGATAGCCTCGTCTGGGTCGGGTCTAACTCCTTCAGCTCCAACAGCAGTGCCTAGTATGGTGAAGTGTGAGAGGTCTATAGGATAATTCTTCTCGGAAGCGCAGGTGATTATGCCGAACGGTTGAGGATATATGGCCTCCGCGCCTCTGTAAGCAGACCTACCAACCTCACACATACCAATGCAACCGTCTACACAGGTAACGCACATGCCGCTGAGACGGCTGATGGAATCTTCGGTTCTGTTCTTCGTTAGCGTAGCAGCCGTTGCGTTAATCCTCGATAGAGACACGCTTAATCACCTCCGATGCTCAGAAGAACTTCACAATCTCGCCTGATGCTCATTGCTACACCTTCTTTCGCGGTTCTTCTCGGATACAAGTTCCACATTCTCCTTTGGTTCCCATGAAACACATCAAATCCGGATAGAAATCAAGGCAAGTCGGCTCCAAGCTGAGGCATCCTCCACAAACTACTTGAGGTGGTTCAGGACCTTGGCAACGAAGTTGGCAGGCGGGGCAAATATACATACAGGCTCCGCATCTTCGGCAGTCATCCGACTTGCGGTCAAAAGCGGTAGCTATCTTTGTCTTACCGCCTCTGTTCACGAACCCTATAGCTTTTGCATTCATCTGCTCGCTGCACATGCGAACGCATAACCCGCAGTAGATGCAATCATCATGCTCTATTGTGAACCTGACCTTTTGCACTCCAAGTTTGGCGGCCAAATCCTGTATGGTCTTCGAGCTTGGACAACTTGATAGAAGTAGCTCCACAATAACTTTCCTAGTTCTTATCACCCTTTCCGAATGAGTTTTTACTTCAAGGCCCTCTTGAACTGGATAGGTGCATGAGGTAACCAACCTGTCTCTATTTCCCTCACTAATCTCTACGAGACAGAGACGGCACCCGCCCCAAGGTGAAAGGCCTTCATGGAAACAAAGTGCGGGTATTTCAATCCCCATGAACCTAGCTACTTCTAGCAAAGTCTGTCCCGAGTCAGCTTCGACGTCTAAACCATTGATCCTGAGCTTTACCATTGTTCTAAGAGACCTCTATCGCATCAAATTTGCAAGTATCTAGACAGACACCACATTTTATGCACAGTGCCCGATCAATCAAATGGATCTGCTTGGGCTCGCCTGAGATAGCTTTCTGAGGACAAATGTTTCTACATGCTCCACAACCAGTACAGTTGCCTTCAACTATCGAGTACTGAATAAGAGCACGACATACTTTGGCAGGACACTTCCTGTCCCGTATGTGAGCCAGGTACTCGTCCCTAAAATATCTGAGGGTTGAGACCACTGGATTAGGTGCAGTCTGTCCTAGGCCGCAAAAGGAGGCATCCTTCACCACCGTTGCTACCTCCTCAAGAACCTTGATGTCTTCAGCCTTGCCTCTTCCTTCGCTAATATCTACCAAGATCTCGCGCATTCTGTGAAGGCCTTCACGGCAAGAGACGCATTTCCCACACGATTCATCCTCAAGAAAACTAATATAGTATAGGACTAAGTCAACCACACATGTCTTCTCATCCAAAACTATTATTCCGCCGGAACCCATGATCGAGCCTGCTCCTGTCAGGCTCTCATAATCGATTGGTAGATCTAGCAATTCGCTTGGTATGCAGCCTCCTGAAGGCCCCCCAATTTGAACAGCCTTGAACTTTTTGCCATCCGGAACGCCGCCGCCTATATCATAGATCATTTCGCGTAAGGTTGTACCCATTGGAACTTCGCAAAGTCCCGTGTTTTTTATCTTCCCTACAAGAGAGAATATCTTTGTTCCTTTGCTCCTCTCGGTTCCAATCTTGGAGTACCAATCAGCTCCTCGTGCAAGTATCAAGGGAACGTTGGCCCAAGTCTCAACATTGTTTATGTTTGTAGGTCTACCCCACAGCCCTTTTTCAACTGGGAAAGGAGGTCGTTGTCTTGGCGTACCCCTCTTTCCCTCAATCGACGCTATTAGGGCCGTCTCTTCGCCGCAAACGAAGGCGCCTGCTCCAATCGCTATTCTTATGTCGAACCTGAATCCTGAAGCCGCGATATCTTCACCTAAAAGCCCGTGCTTTCTAGCATCTTCAATCGCAATTTTTGAGTGCTTGACGGCCAACGGATATTCACTGCGCACGTAGATGAAGCCTTCACTGGCGCCTATTGCATATGCCCCGATCATCATTCCTTCTATCACGCTGTGAGGATTCCCTTCAAGAAGACTCCGATCCATGTAGGCTCCCGGGTCTCCTTCATCTGCATTGCAGATCACATATTTGATGGAGTCCCTCGCCCTCCTACACAGATCCCACTTCATCCCGGTAGGAAAGCCAGCGCCACCTCGTCCACGAAGACCTGATCGCTTTATCTCCTCGATTACTTGCTCAGGCGTTAGATCCCGAAGAACTTTGAAAAAAGTCCTGTAACCTCCAATCGATAAGTAGTCCTGAATGCTTGTAGGCTCAATCAGTAGGTTACTGGCCAGAAGCAGTCGCATCTGTTTCTTGTAGAAAGGAATTTCACTTTCGTGAACAAATTTCTGACCTGTGTTAGGATCGACGTATAGTAGTCGGTCGACTATTCTGCCATTCAGCACTGTTTCCGAAATGATCTCTTCCGCATCGTCGGGAGATAACTTCTGATAGAACACTCCTTCAGGATATATGACTGCATTCGGTTCAGTTTCGCAAAAACCACCGCATCCAGAAACTCGTGTTGCTATCTTATTCTGAAGATCATGTTTCTTGATTGCTCTTTGAAATGATTCTACAACCTCCGTAGATCCCCGGGCTTGACCACATGTGCCCGAAGAGATTACTATTCGAGGCGTTCGTGAAGAGGCGCTGTCAACCAAACGCATTCTGAAAATCTCTAATTCCCCTGATGTCCGTATTTTCTCTGTTTCCTCTTCGCCGATCATGGTCTTCATCACTTGCCCCATTGTTTCAAAGTGGAAACAGCCTTCGTGGTCGTCACCCCTCCATAATACTTGCCGTCAATTACCATGATGGGCCCTATCGCACAGCATCCAAGGCAATTAACCACTTCTAGGGAGAAGTTGCGGTCAGGGGTTGTTTCTCCTGGTTTAATGCCCAGCCTTCTTCCGATCTCATCCGCGATTCTTACTCCGCCTCTGACGTGACAAGCCGTACCAAGGCAGACGGTGATTCTATGCTTTCCCTTAGGTCTAAGGCTGAATGACTTGTAGAATGTGGCGACACTATAAAGATCGATGAGGGGGACGCCTAGCCTTTTGCTGGTCTCTATGAGTTCTTCTTCTGGGAGATAACCCTTTTTCTCCTGAATATCTTGTAGGAGTGAGAGCAGAAGCGATCTGTCCTCGATCATTAGCAGCCCAACTCAGGTCCAATTCACGTTTGCCAATGGCGCCTCGTGTTGGTTCATATATCACATTTGAGTGAGAGTCCCCAGATGCGGTCAATGACTTGATCTAGACCGTTCATCATCGTTTCATGTTCTGAATATTTCCATTCCCTTTGCCAAGTTCTATTTGGGATGTCTCGTCCTCGGCCCAGAAGATAATCTCCTAGGAATGACGGATTGAAATAGAGGAAGAACGAGCAGCCTTCCCACGAAGGTGAACGAGCGCAACTTTGCCGGAGTCTATGTAAACCGTCTTTCAGCTCAAGTCGTTCAGATGCCTTTAGGTACCACTCTGGATTGACACAATCCTCTGCAGCTCCCTCACACCAGTCCAATTCTAGAAGGACCGCGGTCCCGTCAGACCAAGTAGGCAGAACCGATACTCCCTGAGCTCTCCTTTCATCACAATAGCATCCACAGGTTCTAACGGCCAAAGTCACTGTCGGTATGTTTTCAGGAAAAGAGCCTTTCTTTACAGGCGCAAGCATGCGCTTGACTGTTTTTGGATGTAGCTTCTGTGCTTTCTTGTATCTTGGAATTGAGACAATCCTTGAGTTGTCCCATTTGGTTGACTCGAGCCTCAAGCCGAAAACACTGGGGATCCTTCCGCCCATATCCTTTTTGAAACCAGCTTCTGGAACTTCAAGAGGGAAAGAGCCCCACGCCTCTATTGGAAATTCTCCCGGGGCTATTTCCGCTATCTCGGTCTTGATGGTCGTACCTTCAAGAAGGAACACGACTATGTTCTTACGGCTTCTACCTACGTATCGTTCGATTGACAGCTTACTTTTGTTCGTCATCATTCTCTTTCCTCTCTTTTGCGTGTTTCAACTAGCAGAAAAGACCAATATATAGCGGCATTACACTTGCAAATCCAAAATATGACAGAAATTCAGAGATCGGTCGCATAGGTCGTGGTTAACGACATTTCGCGTTTGCAAAATGGACGCAATTGCTCTGCTTTCTCGCGATTCACAGTGGCGATTTCAACATTTCAGGTTAGCCGCAATATCAAGACCGCCAAAAAAAAGGAAGCCATATGTAAGACAGTTATATATTGGGGCACGCGGTTTTGTCATAGTCCGTCGAGAGAAATGGCAGATCTGCTGGCTGACGAACTGAATCTTCTGCTATTGAGGGACATGGTTTCTGGAAGGGCGACGAGCGTGAACTTGAGTTATCTTTCAAGGGTAATCCACAAGCACCGAAATACGATTAGGAAGACAGTTGCAGACCTGTTCGCAGCTAAGATTATTAATCCGCCGATTTTTCCCTTTATGGGCCTCTACAAAGAATACTCATTATTGGTAGCTGTCAGAGCGGATCTACCAGATGATGAAATGTTCAAGAATTGGATCAGAGATGACAAACACATCTTTGCCGCGTTCAGATCTAGACAAGGAGAATACAATACCTTACTATTCATCTTTCACAGAGACGTGCTGAGCTATCAATTATGGAGAGAGTCATTGGTACCGAGCGGCAAGATCCCACCAAGAGATACAAGGTATCCTTCGAGCGCGTATTTTTTCTCGAACCAGTTGATGGTTAAATACGAGCCAAGCGCCGCTATTCATCTAATGGAGGAGCAACTCAAAAACGAAGGAAAGGTGGACTTCGATGACTACACCATCGACGAACTTGACTTCAAAGTGTTGAGATGTCTTGTGACAGGAAAAGGCATCAAGGTGAATGAGAACCTGCTCTCCAAAGCAACTGGAGTTCATAGAAGCACTGTTGAAAGGCGAATTTCGGAAATGCTCGCGGGAGGGTGGGTCTCTCGTCCGGTGTGTAGATTTCCAAACTTCTTCGTTCCACCGAACTACCTTCTTGTGTTCTCGATGTATGAGATTAAGAAATCAAAGGAAGAAATATTACGAGAAATTAGGAAAGACCTGCATATCGCCATAGCGCTTGAAATAAGCCACGGAAGATATAATCTTCTAACCTTTGAGAACTACCTTACGGTCCCTGATCACCAAAGATGGGAAAGAGAATACAGCAACCGTTTTCCAGGATGTTTTGGCAGCGCCGAGATAACCTATCTTACGCCTGAGATGACTGTGTCTATCGATCAACAGAAAGTATCCTTGGGAATAATTGAGGAAAAGCTAAGACGAGTTCAGGGAAAATGACTTCCCTCAAAAGAGAGCCAAGTGACAATCGAAATAGGCTGAGAGTCAAACAGCTCCCGAAGATCGAACCTGTTGCACAGGGCTAATTCGCCTATACTACTCTCCTAAACTTCTCGTGTATGACCCAACGTACGTTTCGCTCATTTGACTTGACCATGTAAGCATCCTATTCGATGTCAAATTGTTTCACGAAACTAGAAGGTCCGAGCACATCGAAAGGGTTATATCGAGATCACTTGGATTCGGTAACGGTTTATAGAATCGAGTGGTTGTATGTCTGCCCTTCAAGTCGCCAAGAGGGTCCTTCTATTCGATCCCAGGCGTTGCACAGGCTGTCGTAGCTGCGAGGTCGCCTGTTCATTCAAACATTATTCGGTCTGCGACTACACCAAGTCGCATATAAGGCACTTCTTCGATCCCTCCACAGGCAGTTTCGAGGCTGCCTATTGTCAGCACTGTGAAGACCCGCTATGCGAAGCGGCTTGCCCGGCAGAGGCTATTAGAAAAGACCCGACCACAGGTATAGTGAAGATCAATCCTTTGAAATGTATCGGTTGCCAAGCTTGCAACTTTGCTTGTCCGCTTTCCATTCCGTGGTTTGATGCTGATAGAAGAGTTTCTGTGAAATGTGACTTGTGCGATGGC
>Ga0315309_1002533_pt1 | contig 10643 bp, 13 predicted proteins | sample TDP4_MG_FD_203080 | JGI IMG/M metagenome (GOLD analysis project Ga0315309, IMG submission 203080) | Freshwater sediment microbial communities from Lake Towuti, South Sulawesi, Indonesia - TDP4 | ecosystem: Environmental > Aquatic > Freshwater > Lake > Sediment | place: Indonesia: South Sulawesi...
CCATGTCCTATACCTCGCGTTGTTCGGGAGAGTGGCCAAGATCGGCGTCACGAAGGAGTCAAGATACGAGAGAAGGATCAGGGAGCAGGGGGCGCCATTCGCCTGCGTTGTCTCCGCCTTCGGCGATGGCCTGGAGGCCCGCAAGGCCGAGAGAACTCTGTCAGCATCCGAGGGACTCAAGCTCGCGGTCAGGTTTGAGGAGAAGGTTGGAGAGATCGGAAGGGTAGTGGATGTGGGACAGGCCAATCGAATCCTGCGAGCGATGTCATTGCCCGTCGGCCTGGAGCTGAGCGACATGAGGCATCTCTATCAGAATCCCGGCCTTGACAGCATGGGGACCCCGCTCATCCTGGAGGGCGGCGGGGTGAAGGGCAGGGTCGAGGACACCCGCGGTGAGGCCCTGTTCTTCACGCACAGAGACAACCTCTACGCCTACGATCTGAGGAGGGCCATCGGTAGAAGGCTAAGCCTTGGGACGACCAAGGTGGAGGCGCAGCTGACCCTGGAGAACTTCTGAAGAGGGATCTTTCTGGTGCCCAGGTTCAACATGCATGTGCACACTTGGCGTTCATCCTGCGCCAAGCCCGAGATGGTCCTGGAGTCCATCGACAGCGAGGCCCGCCAGGCCGGGCTGCGGTACGTGGGGCTTTCGGACCACATCGATATCGTTTCCCACAACGAGCGGCCGGCGCGGAATCGCGAGGATCTGTCCAAAGGCTCGTGGGGTGTCCAGTTCCTCGTGGGCTGTGAGGCAACGGTTATCTCGCCCTCAAGACTCGCGGTGTCCGATGATGTGGCCCGGGAGTTGGACTACGTCATGGTTGCAGCCAACCACTACCATCTGGAGTCGGTCGAGAATCCCGTGCAGCGTGATCCCGCCTCCTATGCTTCCCACCACCTAGAGATGCTCCGTGGCGTCCTGGGCTGGGGAATGGCGGACATCGTCGCGCATCCCTTCCTTCACTCCAAGATCGGCAGGATCATGGACCCGCTGGATGTGCTGGAGTGTTACGATTGGGACAGCCTTGAGAGGCTGATGGCCGAGTCGCGAGAAAAAGGGCTGAGCTTTGAGATTAAGCCGGGCCTCCTCACCCAGGCCCCTCGATTCTTCCGGGAGTTTGTGCGATTGTGCAGCAAGATCGGCGTGAAGTTCAGCTTGGGCAGCGACGCCCATAGGCTTTGCGAGATCCGATACCCACCGGACTTTGGCGAGCAACTTGAGTCCATGGGGATCAGGAGCAGCGATCTCATTGACCCCGGACAATTCCTCCACTCGCGGGAATGACAACTTCATTGTCGAACGTCGGCAGCGCCGTCAAGCTTCGAAGGCCATCGGAGGCTCGTGAGATCACCCGAAAGCTATAATAGTGCATGCGGACAACCCGCCGTATGCCGACCACGAACCGTCTGTGGCCCGCCTTCCTTTTCCCTCTCGCCTTCTGCTCGCGGGGTGGCTCCCTTGACTAGGTACGTAGTCATTACAGGCGGAGTCATGAGCGGACTTGGCAAGGGCATCACGGCCGCCTCGATAGGGAAGATGCTCCAGGCCCGCGGGTACACCGTCACGGCCATGAAGGCCGACGGCTACTTCAACTACGATGCAGGGACGCTCAGGCCGACGGAACACGGCGAGGTGTGGGTCACCCACGACGGCGGCGAAATAGACGAGGACTTCGGCCACTACGAGAGGTTCATGGATATCAACCTGCCCAAGAGCCACAACGTTACCTCTGGCCAGATATACGGCGAGGTGATCCAGAACGAGAGACAGGGAAAGTACCTCGGCATGACCGTCCAGTTCATCCCACACGTGACCGACGAGGTGAAGAGGAGGATCCGGGACATCGCCCTCAGAGAGCAGGTCGACGTTCTGATCTACGAGATAGGCGGGGTGGTCGGGGACTACGAAAACCTCCACTTCACCGAGGCCATTCGCCAGATGCGGATGGAGGAAGGTCCGAGGTCGCTCGTACATGTGCACGTTAGCTACCTTCCCATACCCGAGCACCTGGGAGAGCCGAAGACCAAGCCGACCCAGCACTCCGTGAACAAGCTCCGGGAGCAGGGGATTCCGCCCGACTTCATAGTATGCAGGGCCAGCAGGATGGTCGATGAGGTGAGGAGAAGCAAGATCTCCCTCTTCTGTGATGTATATCCCCAGGACATCATCTCGGATCCGGATGTGGAGTGCGTCTACGAGTTGCCGCTTCTCTTCGAGGAGCAGGGCTTGGGGGAGAGGCTGACCGAGAGGCTCGGATTGAAGTACAGGAAACCGCGGCTGGAGGACTGGGCCGCCATGGTGCGGCGGATGAAGGAACCGAAGAGGTGGGTTCGGATTGCCCTGGTCGGCAAGTACGTCGACACGGGGTCCTACAGGCTCCCTGACTCCTACGTATCGATAAACGAGGCGATAAAACACGCGGCGGCCTGGCATGAAGCCGGGGCCAAGATATCATGGATGGACTCAAAGCAGTTCGAAACCGACCCCGATTCGGTGCGATGCCTTGATGCCGAGGACGGCATCATAGTGCCGGGGGGCTTCGGCACGACCGGGGTTGAGGGCAAGATCAAGGCCATAGAGCATGTCAGGAAGATGGGCATCCCGTTCCTGGGCATCTGCTTCGGATTTCAGTGTGCGGTGGTGGAGTATGCGCGGAACCAGATGGGCCTGGCGGCTGCCCACAGCACCGAGATGAACCCTGACACCCCTCACCCGGTGATCGACATCCTGCCGGAGCAGGAGAAGATCATCCGGGAAAGCAGGTATGGGGCAACCATGAGGCTGGGAGCCTATCCGGCCAAGCTGAGCCCCAAGACGAAGACCGCCCGGCTCTATGAATCCCTTGGCAGGGTGGACAAGGAAGGGTTGACCTTCGAGCGCCACCGGCATCGGTACGAGGTCAGCCCAAGGTACTCGGAAATGATAGACGCCGCGGGCCTCAGGTTCGTGGGCAAGTCCCCAAACGGTCTGCTCATGGAGTTCCTCGAACTGGAGGGCCATCCCTACTTCGTCGGCACCCAGGCCCACCCGGAGTTTCTCTCAAGGCCCCTTTCCCCGGCTCCGCTGTTCTGTGGCTTGATCGAGGCAGCCCTCAAGAGGAGTGGGGCGAGGACAACGTGAGCCCGTTGTCAAAGAGTTACCTTTTCCCGCGAATACGGTCGATAGTCTCGGCGCAGCAGCTGTCCATCCTCCTTGAGGTTTCAGGCGAGCCGAAGCCGGGGAACGTCACGAGGCACAAAGCTTTCCCCGAGATCTCCTATGATGATTTCGTCTTCGCTGCGGCATCGATCCAGGGGCCACTGACGTGTTCGTACGAGCGCGCAAGGACCACATCCTCTCGGAGAAGGGCAGTCCGTGGGCTTTGGGGCAAGGCGCTTCTCGAATCATGCCGGAAGGCAATGTCGGGGCGATCCAACACAATCTTCGGGACACTGCTTGTCGAGATACCGCTTGGCCTTGGAGCCAGCGTGGGCACAACCGGCCAGAGCATAACCGAAGAGGCGGCCAACATCGTCCACGCCTCCGATTTCAGGGACTCCCTTGCCTTCGTGAAGTCCATCCGCGTCTGCATGGTGGGGAACCTATCTCACCCCGCCTTCGCGCGATCTGCCGAGGCCCTGGATCTTGAGGACCCCCTCATCGAGGAGCAGATCAAGGAAAACAAAGTGGGCCTGGGGCGCCTCCTTGCACCATCGGCCGGGTACGACCTCCTGGCGTCGGAGCTCATCGGGGGGTTCCCCATAATCAACAACCACGCCCTTGAGTTCCTGGCCTGGCTTCGGAAGCTTGAAGACCCGATCAAGGCCTCGGCTGCGACCTACTGCACCCTGCTAGCAAGGCATCCCGATTCCCTCATTCTACGGAAGGCCGGCCTGAAGGTGGCAGAGGACATCATGGCACGGGCAGAAAGGGTGATGAGGTCGCGGCCTTTCTCGGCGAAATGGGTTGAGGGGATGGAGGGACTGGACGAGGAATTGAGGGGCAGGGATCTGAACCCAGGAACGCTCGCCGACCTAACCGCAGGGAGCATCTTCCTCGCCCTCCTGGGCGGGGCGGCTATCCCCGGCGCATGACCTTGGTCCCAGTCCTACTTCCAACTATGACCAGGTGGGCGACATGATAGAAGATACCGCTGTCCAAGACTCCCGGTATTGACCTGATGTCTGCCTCAAGCGCATCCGGCTCGGGGATTGGCCCGAAGTCGCAATCCAGAATCAGGTTGCCGTTGTCCGTCTTGAATGCCTCATTGCTGCCCTTGGCCATTCTGAGTCTGCATCTTCCCCCAAGGCTGGACATCTCGCGGGTAACCAACGGAAGGGCGAAGGGCAGGATCTCAACTGGCACGGCGCTTTTCTCCCCAAGCCTTCGGGAGAGCTTGGACTCGTCGACCACGATGGCGACAAGCTCGCTCGCCCTGGCCACGATCTTCTCCCGGAGATGGGCTCCTCCGCCGCCCTTGATTAAGTTCAGGTCGGGATCGACCTCATCCGCTCCGTCTATGTCCAGATCCAGTCTTGGGTGCTTCTCAAGGCTCGTCAGCGGAATGCCCAGCTCGTTGGCAAGGCCCTCAGTCCGGGCTGAGGTGGCAACGCCCTGGACCTTCAGCCCATCGTGCTTGATCCGCTCGGCCAGCTCCCTCAGCGCATACGAGACGGTCGAGCCCGTGCCGAGCCCAAGGGTCATCCCGTTCTTGGCCAGCCTGGCCGCTTCGACACCCGCGTTGCGCTTGGCGACCTCCGAGCCCTGGCTCACGTTACCCGTCGGGCTTCGCTGCCTGAAAATGGTTTTGGGTTTCCTGCACACGCGCCGCCAGCGGCTCTGGGCCCGCCCGGAGCATGAAGGGCGTTGGGCTAGTCCGCCTCCTTCAGCTTCTCCGAGATCTCCATGCGCTTGCCTTTTCTGACGAAGGAGATGGTGGGCTCAAGGCCTCTGATCTTGCGCTCGATCGCCTTGACTATGACCCTGTCGATCTTGTACCTGATCCTTCTCTGGACCACAAATCCTATCACGGTCTCCTCTATCCTCGCGGCCACGTCCGGGCTTGACGATCGGACCTCTGCGAGATACTGCAGGGCATCAGGCTCAAGAACCTGTGAGAGAATGCGGTCGATCTCCTGGCGTTCCCTCTGCTTCCTCTCGTCCAGGAGCTTCCTCTCCTTGAGCATCCTCTCCATCTCGCGCATCTTCCGCCTTCGTATCTGCTCTATGTCCTCCATGGCCGATCACACAAGTACCTTGCGGAGCCTCCAAAGGAGCTTGGGCGAAGTGCGCGATATCGCCCTGAGTATCCCGAGGGTGTTGAACTCCACGTCGGATGCGGTCCGGAAGGCCTCCGCTATGCGATCCAGTTCCTCATCCTTGAGTTCCAGGTATACGTCCTTCGCCTTGAGGAGTTTCCAGTGATAGTTGCCGATCGCCTCGATCCACCGGTCGTCATAGATCGCCAGCGAACTGCGGGAGAATTCGCCGGCCGCCACTGCCTCACCCGCCACCTTTCCCGCGATCTTGGCACAGGTTACCGACGAGCTTATGCCGCCGCCGGTTATTGGGTTGACCTGCCTTGCCGCGTCGCCCACGAGCATGACATTGTCGGCAACCGCGGACTTCAGGGGCCCTGACACTGGGATCCCGCCTGCCTTGACCTCGATAATGGCCCCGTCCTTGAACCTGTGCGCAAGCCTTGGGTGTTCAACGAACGCATCAAGGTACTCGATCGCGGGCCTGCTCGCGACCCTCGGTATCACAGCGAGTCCGACGTTCGCGCGACCATCGCCCTTGGGAAAGACCCAGGCGTAGCCGCCGGGGGCATAGCAGCGTCCGAAGAACATCTCTATGTCATCGTTTACATCGATGTCCACCATCTCGTATTCTATCCCCGATTCGATGTCGTTCAGCCCCAGGTGCGTGTCGATGCCCGCCCAGCGTCCGACCTTGGACATGACGCCGTCGGCCCCGATCACGATCTTGGTCCGAATCTCCCGCGGGTCCCCGAACTCCTCATACGAGACGATGGCCCTCCCGTCATTCCTCGACAAGCCCGTGGCCTTGCAGCAGAGCTTCAGCTCGACACCCGCATCGGCGGCAAGGCGGCCCAAGTGCTTGTCGAAGATCTTCCTCTCCAGCACGTATCCGAAGTCGAAGCCCTTGACGTTCTGTTTGAGGTCAACCGTGATGCCGGACGGGGAAATCAGCTTGACGTTCTCAACCCTCTTGGCCGTCCATCTGCCCTCGCCGATGCCGAGTTCCTCCAGGACTCGAGAGGACACCCCTTCGGCGCATTGAACCGGCTCCCCGATCTCGGCCCTTTTCTCAAGAACGATCGTGCTGCAGCCTGCCTCGGCTGCGAGCCGGGCCGCCGTTGAGCCCGCCGGGCCCGCCCCTACGACTACGACATCAGCCTCCTCCAACCTCGGCCTCCCTCCTCTTGGCTATGGCGCCCAAGGGGCAGGTCTTGACGCAGATGAAGCACTTGTTGCACCTTGAGGCGTCGTAGATGACGTTGAACTCGGAGATGTCTATGGCGTTCTTCTCGCAAACGGCTGCGCATGCGCCACATCTGAGGCATTTGTCCAGGTTAATCTGGATCAAGCTGTCCCTCGTTCCCCATGCCAACGCGTTCTATTAAATCATTTCTGAGCACCGAGCACACGGAAGCCGGACCCGGCCTAGACCGACTGGGGGTGCGAGGTCGTCAGGGATTGTCGGGCTTCGCAAGCTTCAGCATTCGCCGATACCTGCCGAATTTGTCTTGCGGGGAAAACCTGGGCGGATGGGGGGTGTGCGTTGGTCCTCCGCATTTGTCGCAGGTGGGCTGCAGGGCATAGCGCCCGCAGACTTTGCACCACTTGAGCTTCTTCAACCATCTCACTTGGAGGGCCGCGAGAATCCGAAGGTGTGATCGAACTTCCTGAGATAGGACTCTACCATGCCGATCCTCTTCTGAAGGATGTTCTCGGCCGTCTTGTAGTCCTCGGCCTCCACGGTGACTCTGTACCTCGGGGGCCCGATGATCTGGACAGCTATCTTGCTCTCCTTTTCTCCGTCCGTGGGCTTGGCCAGCTCCTTGAGAGCCTCGCGGATTACCTCCGCGCCATTTGGCTCGAAGCACTGCAGGGATATGTAGCCCTCGATCTCCACTTTGTGGAGTTCGATGGTGGACACTATGATCGGGTAGAGCGCCTCAATCCAATCCTTGGGGATGCCCCTCTTTGCGAGGACCTCCTTGCCCCCCACGACGACCTCCTCGAAGCCCGAGTAGAGGTCCGGGTATTCCGAGAGGAGTTTGTCCACGACCTCGGTCCTTGCCTGCTCGGGGGTCTTCCCCACCTTCTTGCTCGCCAGCTCAAGCAGCTTGGTGGACTTCTGCCTCTGTTTCCACTGCTGGACCTTGTACCTCTTCTGCTGCTCGGTCGTCCTCTTCAGCGACATGTCGATGTGCTGCTTGCTAAGGTCAACCCTGGTCACCTTGGCTACGACCTTTCGTCCCTCCTTGAAGAAGTCCCTGATGTTTTTGACCCAGTTGGGCGACACCTCGGATATGTGGATGAACCCCTCCTTGCCCCCGTACTCATCAAGCGTCAGGAAGGCGCCGAACTTCTCCACCTTCTTGACCGTGCACATCAGCACCTCGCCTTCCTTGGGCCACCCACCGTCTTCCACGGGCATATTTCGGCCTCCTATTCCAACACTTCAATTATGGTTGTGCTTACCTTGCCCTTTCCCGACCGCGGGACCGCGAGCGTGTTCTCACAGACCACGCATTTCACCAGGCTGGCCGGCGATCCAAATATGACCTGCTCGTTGCCACAGCTGGAGCACCGCACCCTGAGAAAGCGTGACTTTGGCAGCGGGATATGTTTCCTTATTCTGTCATCCATTCGCGTTCCACCTCTAGTCCGTCAGCTCAAGAACCCTTGCCCTGAACCCCGGCCTGGTCTGGGATTTCTTGCATTTCGTGCACATGAACCTCAGGTCAGCGCGCTTCGTCGGTTTCTCCCTCTTCTGCATGGATTTCGGGTAGCCCCTGGCTCCTCGGGTCTTGCCCGTGGGCTTGACCTTGCGCCTGAACCTTCTGTGTCCCTTTCTCAGCTCCCCCCTGGGCCTCTTGCGCGCCCGCGAGATCGTGTGATCGGTATGCTCCTTGCAGGTCGGGCAGTACATGGTCACCGTCTTTGGCATCTTCAACCTACTCACCTGCCGGCCTCACCCTTTCAGCGACCTTCCTTCCGAACAGGATTCCCGAGACATCACCGGGGAACGCGACGATGTCCTCCTTGGCAAAGGGACCGTAGCCCTTCAGATCCGGCCCAACGAAGGAGGGGAACTCCCTTACGATCCTGAGGATCTCGTTCCTTTCTGGCCGGCGGACCTGGGCAGTCTCCTTCACCTTCTCCCGGGTCTGCACGGGCGCCATTTCCGGCGGCCTTGCCGGCAGGGTCAACGCCAGTTCGGGGGAACTCGCCATCGGGGGAGTTGCTCCCTCGGCTTCCCCCGGAAGCCTATAAAATCTTTCCTTATAAGGGTCGACCAGGCGCTTCAGGTCCTCGAGGAGCTTCTTCTCCGGTTGGTTCAGCACGGTCGGATCTCGTCCTTCGGAGGCTCGGACGGCGAGCTTGGCGCATCGGATCTCAACCATCTGTCTCAGGAAGGTCTTGAGCTTCTCCTTCTCGGCGAGCATCAAGGACTTCCGCGGTTCGTCCTGGCCCAGGTCCGCCGTCCGTTCCTCAACCAGCTCGATCGTTCTCGCCAGGTCCGCGAGGAAGTCCTCCGGCAGTTCCTGTAGATCGACCGAGAGAGCCTCTTTGAGCCAGGCTTCCTTGGCCGTTTCGTAGGTGATCAATGGGGGCTGGGATGGCGCCTCCCATATAAAATATTACCACGGCAACGGGGTCCTAGTCCTCGACCCTTGGTGCGAGAAGAAAGGCCAATCTGCCTCCCTCAAGGGGCACAGTCAGCCTGAGCGGGAGGTCCTGGCCGCACTCCAGTTCCACGATGTCCGTCGTCTCCGCCGCCTTGAGCATGTTCTGGATGTAGGAGATGATGTAGATCGCCCGGCACTCCTGCTTGACCTCCATGTGCGCCATCCCCTCGCTCTGTTTGTTCAGCCGGACGTTCACGCTCTCGACGTCGCTTTCCCCCTCCAAGCGCAGGAAGTCCGGCGTCGCCCTCAGGGTCACGTGATCCCCGACTATCCCCACGTCCTTTAGAGCCTCCGAGAGGACTCCCGCCTCCATCCGGATCGTGGCAGTGAACGGGATCGTGGGCGTTGGTGCGGCGCTCTCACCAAGGTCAAGCAGCGGGATGCTGAAGGTCGTGACCGAGATGCCCTCGAACGTCAGAACGAATCTGTTGGTCTGCTCGTCCAGATTCATCCTGAGTCGATCGCCGGGACGTGCCCTCCGCAGCATCTTGTTCATGTCTTCGAGGTTAAGCCCTATGTTCCTGTTCTTGTCGACCTTGTACGTCTCGAAGGACTCCGCACTCAGCTCGAAGTCGACCATCGAGATCCTTGCTGGGTCCATCGAGTTGAACCTCACCTTGGTCGGGCTCACCGAGAATATCCCCTCTTCGATCAGCGTGGAGATGGCATCGATACATCTCTTCCAAACAGCCGCTTGAGACAAAGTCGCCTCGAACATGCGCAACACCCATCGACGGAGAGAATCAACCCAACAGCTGTCTGACGCTCCTGTACAGATCCAGGTCGAGCTTGTCCATGTCCTGGATGATTTCCCCTTGCAGCACCGCTTCGGGATCCTTAAAAATCCTTCCGATCACTCGAACGCGGTGCCCCTCCTTGATGGAGGAGAGCTTCTCCGGGTCGGCGATGACCGGTATCTGGCCCTCTCCATCATCCAGGATGAAGTCGCCCTCGCGGATCTCAAGGGCGGTGCCGAGTATCCGCACCATGATGTCTGAATCCCTGATCTCCCTGATCCTTCTCTCGACCCCGGGCTGTCGCTTCATTCTCTCCAAGATTGGTCCTGCTAAGGGCGATGACGCTGGTTTATATCTATAACGGAGATGGCCTGTCAGTGGCCTGACCTAGAGGGCGATCTTGACCCTCAGTTCCTCCAGCTTGCGCTCATCAACGGTGATGCCAAGCCCGGGGCGATCCGGGACCTCGACGTATGGTCCATCGATCCGGAGGCCCTGCGCAATAAGGGTCGAGAGGAACTGCGGCCCATTGGTGTCGACTGGCAGCAATGTTGGCAGTGTGGAGAAGAGGTGGAGGGACGCGGCCAGACCCACGCCGCTCTCCGTCATCCCGCTGCCCAGGATCTGAATTCCCGCTGACTCGGCGAGGGCGGCGATCTTCTGCGTCGTCAATATGCCGGACTTAGCGATCTTCAGCACGACCATATCGCCGGCGCCCATCGATGCAATTCTCAGCATGTCGTAGTGGGTGAAGACCGACTCATCGACGGCGATTGGGATCGGGCTGCGGGCCGCAGCTCTCTGGAGGCCGAGGTAGTCGTAGGTGGGCACCGGCTGCTCAAGGCAGACGATGTTTCGGAGGTCGCCTATGAGCGTCAAGAGGTGCCGCAGCGTCGAGGCGTCGTAGGCCTGATTTGCATCCGCCCAGATCCGGGCATCTCCCACCGCCTCCGAGATGCTTCTCAGCCTCTCCGCATCGATATTG
>Ga0315309_1002536_pt1 | contig 10630 bp, 12 predicted proteins | sample TDP4_MG_FD_203080 | JGI IMG/M metagenome (GOLD analysis project Ga0315309, IMG submission 203080) | Freshwater sediment microbial communities from Lake Towuti, South Sulawesi, Indonesia - TDP4 | ecosystem: Environmental > Aquatic > Freshwater > Lake > Sediment | place: Indonesia: South Sulawesi...
CACCGTTGGGGTGGCAATGGTCTTGAAAAACCCCCTTAGGGAAGCCCCTCATTTCATCAGTCTCTGGACTTCCCGCAGAAACTGAAATTAAGTTTTAATTCTCTCTCCTCTCTCTTCCCAACTTTTTGAGATATTCGCCTAGTCCTCCCCTCTTTTGTTCTTGCGGTTCAGTTTGTTTGTTTTTGAGTTTTTCATCTACGATTTTCTCAACTATTGGCTTTAGGGTTTCTTCTGTTGGTATCGGTGCGTGTTCTCCTTTGCAGAGTTCTTCGTAGATGTCGCATAGTTTACAGAGCATTTCTCTCCATGAGCCTACTCCCAGCTTGTGTTTGATTGCTATCAACCTTTCATGTTCTTCTTGGCTGAGTGGTATGGGTGTTAGGTTCGGCATTTTGTTCTCATTCCCAATGGCGGTCTTCGTCTATTTAAAAGAACACATGGCATTAGTTCTTCTCAAGCGTTACGGTTACCCGTAACTCCCCTATTACGGGCTGGTTACGGGGAATGTTTCATGGTCGTTTCGTCGTCGTGTTTGGGTTTACGCGCGCGTTGAAGAACTAGAAGTATATCATAGAAGATTGTTCTAAGACAAATCTTATGTGCAATTGCATAGCATATTCAGAATACGAGCGCGACTGTTCCTGATGCGCGCGCGGAAAGGGAAGAGAAGAATGAAGAAAATCAGCAAATACTTACTGCTATGTATCGTTGCAACACTTTTCTTGGCTACATTAGTCATATTTCCAGTGCATGCGCCGGTCACAGTTGTCCACGACATCGCTGTCACCGATGTCAAGGCATCACCAACCAACGTGATCGTTGGAAACCCCGTTTATATTGACGTTGACATCCTCAACGAGGGCACCGTTCAGGAAACCTTTGACGTAAACATGTACTATGACAGCACCCTTATCGGAACGATGAGCGTAACCCTTTCATCGGGAGCCAGCACAACCTTAACGTTCACTTGGGACACCACAAACGTTTCTCCAGGAACCTACACCATAAGGGCTGAAGTGCCTCCAGTCACAGGAGAAACAGACATCGCTGATAACGTATTCATCGACGGAGAGGTAACCATCACCCCAGTCCCCGTTTACGTTGACATTAAGCCTGGTTCTTGGCCGAACCCAATAAACGTACGCAGCAGGGGCGTGTTTGCAGTTGCTATTTGCGGCACCAACGACTTCGACGTAAAAACAGTTGATCCTGCCACAGTGAAATTACACATTGCAGGAATTGCACAAGGAGTTTCTCCGATCCGATGGAGCTATCAAGACGTTGCAACTCCATACATTGGATCGCCTGGCGGCGGCCACACCCTGAAAAGGGACGGCTATCTAGATATTGTGTTTCAATTCGACATTCAAACAGTAGTTACAAAACTCGGGTTAGCTGGACATGCGGGAGAAACCATTCCCTTGATTATCAAAGGCAATCTCCACTCAGCAGCGGGCGGACTGCCGATTCAAGGCCAAGATTACGTACGGATCATAAAGCTGTAGAAAAGAAACCGCAGATCATTCAACCTCCCCCTTTTTTATGTGAAGATACAGCGCTGCGCATGTCTGCATAGAAGGGTTTGGGTTTGGGAGAGAGAGAATTAAGTTTTAATAACCAAGAGTAATAGCAATGTTTCTAAGCTGTTGAGGAAGGCTCACGCGTTGAGTAAGGGATTTCCAAAGATAATAAGTAGTTTGCCGGAGGCAGACATAGGGTTTAAGGGTGTTAGGGGGTGAATAGCTCAAGGCGAGAATCATCAGATAGTGTTTTTCGACATAGAGCCTCTGGGAGAGATTTCGGAGCACAGTCATGATTCACCCCAGTGGGGAGTGGTTGTCGAGGGCGTGATGGAACTCACACTCAACAAAAAGACTGGACTGTATAAAAAAGGCGACGAGTATTACATCCCCGCAAAGGCAAAGCACTCGGCAAAGTTTCCAACAAGGTTTAGAGCAATCGACTTCTTTGGAGAAAGGCTCAGATACAGACCTAAGGTTCGATAACAACGAGATAGAATTTGCGTTACTTGGGAACAATGAGTCACTTCTTTCTAGTTTTAGTTGTTTTCTTTTTCTCTGGCTTCCATTTACCCATTATTGTTCCTTTTTTGCCTTTCTTAGTAGAACGCCGTCTTACTTGCATATAGTGTCCTTTAATCTCGGTTCTCTTTCTAGGTCTCTTTGACATTCCAATCATTAACATGTGTAGAACATTCCTTTTTTAAATCTTTAGTAGAACTTGAAATCAAACAATAGGCAACAATGACTAAAAGAGAAAGGAAGCGATGTTGTGATTCTTATCAATCGAGGTTATCAATATTTTTCTGAAACTGTCGCCGCAACTTCGCTGGTCCCATGTACTGCTCTTGATGCTACCCTTTCCTGTCGAAGTAAACGTTTTTGCCCTTCGCAGAAATTGGAATCCCCATAATGACCGTTGCTTCTGGCAGCAGGTTCAGCCGCCTCGCTGCAGTTCCAATTCGATACATTATCCGGTTGTCAACATTGAGAAGGCTGGCTGTTTTCACAGCAGACCCTAACGCAATTCCAAGATCAAGGGCTTTGAAAAGGCAAGTTGGCCCCATGAAGTCTCGGCCAGCCTTTTTCTGAGTTTCATCGAATTCGCTGCAGGTGGCGTAGCCGCAGGCTCCGCAGTCTATTATAAAACTTCTTGTTCCTCGAACCCCTATCAGCACCGCCGCCTCTGAATCCCTCAAGTTCTTGGCGTCTCGCTTAAATCCCTCGATTTTTCTTTCCTCAGCTATTTTGTCCATTTCCTCTGCCAAAGCTTCTTTTTCTTTTCCAAGGACAATGGCTGTTAGGATGTCGTCTACGCCTCCGGATTTCGGGGCTGTCCTAGCTGAAACAAGCATTAGTCTTGAGGCATGGAGCAGTGTCTCCCTCTCACCTTCCTCACTCCTGATTATCGGCATAATTTTTCACCTTCCCTTCTAACCCTCTTTTATGTGGATGGATTTGGTATAAAGGCTGAATAACTAAGAAGATAAATGTTGGGTTAAGGTAACCCTGCAATTGCTGTTTCAAATATTTTCTTGAGGAGCTCCAGAACATAGGTTAACTGTTCATTGTAGAGTCCTATGGCGAGGAAGGTTAAACCAGAAAGTAAGATAAGTGAACCTATAACTCTTTTTTCTGGCAAATCCATAAACTGGTTCCTTCCATTAATTTCAATTGAATAGCATGATGGAACTATTTAAGAGATTTCCTTTGATTGCTCGGGGTGTCTTTTCTGCTAAGGCGCTTATGTTTCCTCATCATGCACTTGTCCATCGCAACTGTTAAGCTGGCGTTCAACTTTCAACATCTTTTATGTTTAGGAGTTTTTCCCCTATTTTTTGAATGGCTGCTATTCCCACTGAATCTTCCGCATATTTGAGCGGCGTCTCTCCCTGCATGTCAGCCTTCGATATCCTTTCATCGTGGGGAACCAAATCAAGTATGGGAATCCTATTATCAGCGGCGAACCGTTGAATTAATTCTCTTTCACCTGAGTTTCTGATCTTGTTTCCGATTATGAAAGCTTTCTTGATGCCAGTCTCAGCGGCTAACCCGTAAATTTTCTTCGCTGTTTCCAGGGACTTTAGGCTGGCATCAGCGACTATGAGCATGGTGTCAACGTGCTCTGCGGTTCCTCTGCCCATGTGTTCCACTCCGGCTTCCATGTCCATGACCACGACTTCGCCTCGCTCGACAAAGAGGTGTCGAAGCAAAGCCCTAACAACGGCGTTGGCGGGGCATGTGCAACCTCCGCCAGCTGACTTAACGGTTCCCATAAGAAGAAGATTCACGCCATAGGGCGAGGTCACACAAAATTTTTCAACTATGTCGTCGACGCTGAAGGAAAGGCGGTACACTCCAGAAAAGCCTGTGCGGGTCTTTGACTCCAATAGTTGGGTGTTCTCGGATACTGGAACAATTTTGCTAGCCTGGTCTGGAGGTATACCCAACGTTAAGGCTAGATTTGGAGAAGGGTCGGCGTCAATAGCCAAAACTTTAAACCCCTTCTTGACAAAAAAGTCGGCGAGAACACCTGCAACAAGGGTTTTGCCAACTCCCCCCTTGCCCGAAACAGCGATTTTCACTGTTTTTCCCCGTTTCACCACTTTCTTTTAAAGTGGCGGTTTTTTATCCTGCCACGGAAAAGCCTTTTCAAAAGCCCTTGAGGCCCTCAAAACACCATTATCATCGTACCGGTTGCCCACTATCTGGAGTCCAACAGGGAGTCTATCTCTTGTAAAGCCACATGGTACTGAGGCAGCTGGTTGTCCTGTAAAGTTGAAGGGATAGGTGAAGGCAATCCAACCTACCGGTCCAACTGTTTCCCCGGCGATTTCTGTAGGCCCCATGGTTCCTTCTTCAAGTTCGAAAGCCGGAACTGCTGTGGTAGGTGTCAAAAGGAAGTCGTAATCCTCAAAGATTTTGCGCATCTTTCCCCATAGTTCCTCCCTTTTGTACTGCACACGAACGATATCTCTGACGCTGAAGGTTTCTTCGAGTTGTAGATAACCCTGGTAGAGGGGATACGTTTTCTCCTTCCACTCTTCAAGATGCTCCTCGTTTGCTGTGATTGTTTCAGCAATCACCATAGTTATCAGCTCATATTGCATATCGAACAAGTCTGGCTTTATCTCTGTTACCTCGCAGCCGAGCTTTTCAAAGGAAAACGCAGCTTTCTTCGTTAGTTGCTCAACTTCTGGATCGACCACAGCATATCCTAAGTCATGGCTGTAAGCTATCCTTGATCCTTCAATGCCATTTTCAAGAGTTTCCAAATAGCTTACATCGGTAGCGGGTAACGAGAACCTATCTCTGTCATCTGGACCAGCCATAACATCCAACATGACCGCTGCATCAGAAACGGTTCTTGCTATTGGTCCAAGGCAATCCGTGGTCACGTAAACCAGTGGTCTTGGATGTATTGGAATGCGTCCGAAGGAGGGCTTTATACCGTAGACGCCACATAGGCTGGAAGGTATTCTTATAGACCCTCCACCATCGCTTCCAGATGCCAAAGGGCCCATTCCAGCCGCCACAGCCGCTGCAGCTCCTCCGCTTGAACCTCCGCTGGTCTTGCTCTTGTCCCATGGGTTGCGTGTTGGCCCAAATACTAAATTGTCTGTCACTGGAATGAGACCGAATTCTGGAACATTCGTCTTTCCAATTATCACTGCGCCAGCTTTTTTCAATCTTTCCACCAACACCGCATCTTCATCTGGAATGAAATTTTCATACATCTTTGAACCAAAGGTCGTGCGAACACCCTTCGTAAAGACTGTGTCTTTGATGGTTGCGGGAACCCCGTGTAGGGGACCTAACTTTTCACCCTTTTTAACCATTTTTTCGGCTTTCTCTGCTGATTCTCTTGCACTTTTTTCGGTTAGTGTTACGATGGCGTTTATTTCAGGATTGTAGCGTTTAACCCGTTCCAACACTGCGTCAAGCACATCAACAGGTGATAACTCCCCTCTACTGATGGCTTCAGTCAATTCTAACGCGCTCATCCAGCAAATTTCCTTGTCGGACAAATTATCACCACTTATTTCGATTGATTTTAACAAACTATAAATCAAATGTGTGAACTCTCATTTAAAACTAAACAATCGACCGACCTATCGCTTCGCAAAAGGTTCTGAAGTAATCACAAATCAGAGAAAGGAGGCATCTTTTCGCAGACACAAAAGAAAAAGGGGGATTGTGGATTTACCAGGTTAAGTTGGGCCTGCTTTGTTGAACATGGTCCAATCGTTGCTTGGAAGGTCGTGTAGGTATGGAAGCTGCCACGCGTATTCGGGGTGTTCTTCTAGGAAATCGTCTACTATGAACGCTGTGCCGCATGGGTGTCCCCAGCGACCCCACATTCCTAGGCCGGGATAGACGAGACTGCTGGATGTGACTTTACCGTCGTAGGCTCCTGAAGGATCGTAATCCCATTCAGGCTCCACCTCACCGTGCCCACATATTGTTCTCCCACTGGGTGCTTCTATGCCCAAAAGTGTGTCGTAATGGTCAGCTAACATGATTTTACCTAATTCAACATCTATGTCGCCATAATACTCGTCGCGGAGTTGCTGCCATCTCTGGTTTCTACAGAATCCACTTGTGGTTGAGTCTGTCCAATTATAAGTTGTCTCCAAACGGACGCCCGGGCCTTTGGGATAGTTGCTTGAACCTATGAAACCATTGAAAGTGCGTACGATGTCCCAATGGTAGCAACCCAATTGTAGAGAGCAGATTTCTCCAGTCTTGGCGTCTCCGGCAAGCCATTCATCTGCATAGGCCCCATTGCCTTTGTATGTCATAACTTTAAGCCAGTCATTTATGTTGTCTGTGTATTGCATTGCATACCTTATACGGACAAAGATTGGGATGCCGTCGATATTATACACATTCATCCCGGGCAGGGTGGTCTCACATACCATCAACCCCGCATCATTCATAATCCAGTCTTGACCACTCCAGATGCAGCCTCCTGTACTCTGGTATAAGATTTCGTTTCCCCTTCGCGGTTCTACATGGAATATTACATTCCAGTAGATGTCTCCAGCGTAGCCAGCCCATGTGTTATGGGCGATAACGATTTCTCCGTCAGCTGTAGCGTCTCCTGTTGCGATGAAGGCGCTGCAACCCTTTTCACATTGAGGTAGAGGAATATGGCCAGAAGAAGAGTGTGTATTTTCGAAGTAGGCGTCCCAGTAGGCGTCAATATCAGCCCAGGCGTTGAATGCAGTGACATCCCATATGTCCCAGTCGTAACCAGCCGCTCTTAAGCCTGCAACTATCCCTATAATCTCGATTTTTTGCTCAGCAGGGACTTTCCGCCATATATATTGCTTTGCGATGTCACGGGCAACATACCACCAATCGCCAAACTCTTCTTCGCTCCAGTAGACATGAATTGAGGCTCTCCAGGAAAGGTCTGTCTCGGCTGCCAGTAGATAGCCATGTTGAAAGCCTATTTGAAAAGGATCACCTTCAAGATGGACAAAGATCCAGCCGTTTTTCTCCAGTCGATATGCACCCCGTAGAAGCGGATGTACTCTGTAAGTACATTTGCGCGGTCTGCACGTGACTACGTAGGAAGCTTCAGCCATCGGCGCGATTACTAAGAAAGTCAAAACAACCAAGGCGACGGCAAAAAGTGCACGAGACTTTTTCATTTTATTTTCTTCCTAAAGATTTTCCAACAAATGTTTTGAGGTAACTAGTTATTTATCGTTTTGTAGAACAATTTTCTAGTATAATCTTCTCTATTCCAGCCATGTGCGCTTAAAAGCTGGTTTTATCACTACCACAAATAGAAGAGCAACTTAAGATAGGAAAGGATATCATGCTTCACTTTCTTTATCCGAAGACTTTTTCCGCTATCTTGTGTGCCTCTATGGCGTCTAGCTCCAAGTCCCTGTCCTTGCCTTCCTCAGCCAAAAGTCTTTTGTAAGCCTCATGTTGAACCAGCATCCTCATAACTTCGTTAGAACCTGTCCAAATCAATCCCAGTCTAGTGTCTCGCAGCGCCTTTTCAACTGGATACACGTAGGTGTATCCTATTCCCCCTAAGATTTGCATGGCGTCGTTTACGATTTCCCAAGCTGTTTCGGTGGCAAAGAGTTTGGCTTCTGAAACGAGTCTTCTAGTCTCCCTAGAGTCAGGGTCCAGGTCTGCTTGCTTTGCTGCCATGTGAACTAGGCCGCGCGCCGCATCTAGCTTAGTCAGGCAGTTGGCTACTTTGAAGCTTACTCCTTCGAATCGTCTAATTGTGGTTCCGAAAGCCTTTCTCTTGTCGCTGTATTTCATGGCTATCTCTAGGGCTGCCCTGATGCCAAGGGAACCTGCAGCTGATGTTAACCTTTCGGGCACCATCATACGGTTGAAAATCAATGCTCCCGTGTTCTCTCCAAGCAGAAGATTTTCCTCAGGAACCTCCACATTCTTCAAAACGATTCTAGCGGTTCCCATGCCGTGGAAGCCCATCAGCCCATACCTTTCAGCAATTTCCACGCCCATGTCCTTCTCTACAAGGAAGGCGCTCAAGGCTTGGTGACCCGGAGCTTTAGGGTCGGTTCTAGCGTAGAGGAGGAATAAGTCAGCGGCTACGGCTCCTGCAATGAAGCGTTTCTCACCGTCAAGCACGTAGATGTCGCCGTGTTTCTCTGCTGTGGTTATGGTTCCGAAGAAGTCTGAGCCGCCGCGAGGCTCTGTTAGCCCCTCAGCCGAGGTTATGTCCCCCTTCAGGATGGGTATGAGATATTTCTTCTGTTGCTCCTCTGTTCCGAAGGCAGTTAAAGCCTCGCCCACAATGATAGGCATGGAGTAGACGCAGCCTAGGCTTGGACCTAAAACTGAGATTTCTTCGCATGCCGCGCAGTCTGAAACCCAGTTTAGCTCTCGTCCTCCATACTTCTTTGGGAATCTGAGTCCAAGGATTTTTCTTTTTGCCATTTCTTTCAAAGCTTCTTTGGGATAATCGATCTTTTCAGCTTCCATTGCTCTAAGGTAGTCGGGGTCTATGCTTCTCACAAAGTCTTTAACTTCGTCTCTAAGCTTGGCTTCTTCTTTGGTTAACAGAATGTTAGTTTCTAAAACCAATTTTCTACCTCCTAGAATAAACTCAGAATGCGGCTTTCGTGATTTAACCTTTTTTACTTCACTGTTGTTACGTTGCTTCCCGAATGGCCACTATCAACTAAACGTTGTTATGCATTGAAGAACGTGCAAAAGCGGATTATTTATTTCTACTTCACAAAGAATAAGTGTGAGTCTCTGAAAATGTCGCGTGGTGAATACGGGAAGAGGCTGCAACGAATCCCGGAGTCTTTGACCAGTCTTAAAATTGGTCGACTCCTTTGCGTGATTCGCAACAGCCTTCCATAGTATTCACCAACAAGAATGTGGTTCGCAACAGTTCTTACAGGAAGTCCATAAAACTCCACAGCGCGCGTCAAAACACATAAAAGACTAAGCATAAAATGGTTAGGCATTGTTTGGAGGTAGACATAAGGTGGCAGGCATAGTCCTCGTCAGAGATGTCATGTCAAAAGACGTGAAGGTAGTGCGACCAGATTCCAGCGTCAAAGAAGTGGTAGCCACTATGAACAAGTTTGACATTGGCTCCATAGTGGTTGTGCAAGGTGACAGACCAGTGGGCATCATAACCGAACGCGACATCCTCAGAAGAATAGTGGAGCCATGTTTAGCGCCAGAAACCCTAACCGCAAGGCAAGTCATGTCTAGCCCAGTGTTAACCATCAACGAAACAGCCAGTATAGACGAAGCGGCTAAACTCATGGTAAAGAAAAACATCAAAAAACTTCCAGTCATGGACAAACAGAAACTTGTCGGCGTAGTAACATTCACAGACATCGTAACCAAAGTGCCAACCATGCTCTCCATACTCGAAGAACTCGCAAGACCATATCACCGTTCTCGCTGAAAAATTAGGCGCGCGCTCGTGAAATGGCAAGCTTTTTCTAGAAAATGGATGGTAAGCACTCCATGCAAAAACCCTCTAAAATACTCCCCGAAGTTTACTTAGTCGGCAGTTCCGAAATATCCAATTCAGGAGATTGTATGATTTACCTTGTAGATTGTAAAAGTGAGTTGGCGCTAATTGACGCTGGCGTCAGCGCGGATATTAGTAAAATTTGTAAAAACATAAAGACAGGGGGTTTAAACCCAGAGAATATCTCAACTTTGTTCATTACGCATTCCCACATAGACCACGTGGGAGGAGCAGCTTCCTTTCGCGAAAAATATGGATGCAAAACGGTTGCCCACGAGTTAGACAGTCAGGCCTTAGAAAAGGCAGACCCAAAACTGACAGGCGCTGTTTGGTATAGCCAGAAATTGATTCTCTGCAAAGTAGATGTTAAGCTTTCGGGCTCTGAGGGAGAATTCCCGGTTGGAGACAAAACCTTCAGATGGTTTCACACGCCAGGTCACACGCCTGGAAGCATTTCAATTCTTCTCAGTACGGCGGGTGGAAATATCTTGTTCGCGCAAGATGTCCATGGACCCTTCATGTCTCAGTTTGGCTCCAACATTTCGGACTGGGCTAAATCTATGAAGAAACTTGTCAGCTTGGACTTTGACGTTTTGGCAGAGGGGCATTTTGGAATCTGCAAACCGAGAGAACGAGCAGTTGAATACATCAGGTCCTATCTAGCTGAGTACGGATATACATGATTTCTAGAAGGCTGAGATCTGACGCCTCCCGAGTTACCATGCACAGCCCCAGATGTTTCCATGTTGCATAGTATATATAGAGGGGCTAGATAGGCCTCTATCTATCAGAGAGTCTATCTGCACGGCGTCACCCAGTTTTCTATGCACATACCTTTACCCCTAGAGGTCTATCCACATAAAGAGAAGAAAACGCGCGCGCAAAGTTTAATCGCGGAACTTGCTAAAAGAGTAGTGCCAAAGAGTGAGCAAAATGGTTGATGGGGAATCAGAAAATCTCTGGCTAGGAACGGGATTACTATCTTGGATCAGCGTTTATCGTTACGGATGTATGCCAGAAACAGAATGTTTCGTCTGCGGAAGGAAAACAACTAATTATGTGAATGTAGGCCACTCAAAAGATGGGAAACCTCAATTCACTCCTTTATGTT
>Ga0315309_1002537_pt1 | contig 10630 bp, 14 predicted proteins | sample TDP4_MG_FD_203080 | JGI IMG/M metagenome (GOLD analysis project Ga0315309, IMG submission 203080) | Freshwater sediment microbial communities from Lake Towuti, South Sulawesi, Indonesia - TDP4 | ecosystem: Environmental > Aquatic > Freshwater > Lake > Sediment | place: Indonesia: South Sulawesi...
GCATTCACAATCCCGTAATAGAATATCATCAGAAGCTTCGAAAGATCAAGGACAGACTGCTCACGAAGACTGGAAGAGAGATCGCTAAAGGAAGACATAGGTTTCTGAAGATGTTCTTTGAGAGACTTTTCAACGAGATTGAAGGAAAGGCATGAAACATCACAATGGTGAAGGATCTTGAGCGTTAAACTCATCATATTTGACGCTGACAAAACATTGTGGGATCACCCCGATATTTCATCGACAAATCCGCCTTTTCAGAGAATAAACGAAAACACTCTAGTCGACACGATTGGAAGTGAGATTCACCTCTACAAGCGGGTAAGAGAGATGCTACAACGACTGAAAGAACAGGGCATCATTATTTCTCTAGCGAGCTGGAATACGCCTGAGTCCTGCCTTGAAGCATTGCAGAAACTCGACCTTCTGAAGTACTTCAGGCACCCTAAGGTCCAACCGCATCCAGAGAAATACAAGATGATCAAAGAGCTTCTTGAAGATTTGAGGGAAGAGGGAATTGAGATAGAGCCTAGTGAGATAATATACGTGGATGATAAGAGTAGGCATCTTGGCGATGTGAGGAAGCAAGTTGGAGAAATACGCTTCCTTCAAATGTGGGTTGATGTTAAGGATCATTCAGAGATTCTTGAATACGTTCGCAGTTCCTGAGGGGATACCGCTAGGATTATTTGACGAGATTGAAGCCGATTAGGATTGTTCCGATCTTCGGGTCTGTCGTGCTCCAACCTAATTTTCTCTTGATGTGTAAGTCAGCTGGAGCGGATAATGTAGCTGAGACTATATCTCCTATTTTATCTATATCTTGAAGTTCAGGGACGGGTAGGCCTGGGAATACTACTGTCATCTCCGTCTTCTGCATTCTTCGAATCTTGTCTGTGTAAAGGATGAATCCTTCACCTATGAATAACACATCTTCCCGCTTTTTCAGCTCCTCGATAATCGCTTTATCCCATACCTCCTCTCCGATTATCTCATCTTCCCGAACCCAGATCACCGTCGATCCTGGCGGATGTCGAAGATCAGGATCATGTATCGCCGCGTAGGTTACATCCCTATCGATAGCGTTCCGCAGACCTCGATTTACAGTCTTGGCGAGACCCATCATCAGAACCTGTTCAGCTTTCTGTTCAAGATCCAAGATTTCTGCACGCCCCTGATTGTTCAGTCTCTCGACATCAACTATGCCCTTTATGCTTTGTAGAACCTTCTCAACTTCATCGATCGTCAAAGCATGTCTTATCATAGACACCATCTCTGCTGCAAAGAAAAGCCTTTGATTAAATATTAAAAGTCTAGTTCTTGAAGGAAGACGTAGCCCGTTTCGATTGTCAGGGTACTCTTGAAGACAAGTCTATGGTTGTGTTGTCGCACCGCGGATACTGGCGAACTAAATCAAATGAAGTTATCTTCCTAGATTCCATACTTCTCTCGAATATTTACTTTGAAATAATTCTTCAGCTAAGATTTCCTCCTCTCTCGTTAAAATGTCGTCGACAAGTTTGATTTTATAGGCTTTCTCAATTCCCTTCCTGAGTTTCTCTTTTACCTGATCAACTGAAATGTCTCGACCGAGCTCTTCGCTGATAGTTGTAACTGTCTTCCTAACGCTTCGAACATGTTTGTCTTTCAATCTTCTGTTTGGAGCTGTCAGAACTTTTGAGAGGATACTTAGATTTGAGCTTATCAGAATAGAGCCATGGTGGAAAACCGTTCCCCATCTCATTGAACCTGCAGCCCCTGAGACTTTTCGTCCACTAATCTGGATATCGTTAAGCGGTTTGAACTTCGCATTCAACCCGAGCATTCGCAGCCCTTCAACTGCGCCTGAGGAAAGGATTTTGAAGGTTTCCGACAGATCTTCAGGAATCAATTGGTGTCCTTTGCGGATAGATATTGCATAGTTTAGATTTCCGCGGTCTTGGTAGACCGCTCCTCCACCTGTGAATCTTCTTGCGATGATTGTGCCAAGGTTCTTACATGCTTCGAAGTTGACTTCGAGCTTAGCGCTTTGAAAATATCCTATGACTACCGCATTCAAGTTTCTCCAGAAGCGAACAGTATTTGGAACTTTACCTTCTCCAACTTTCCTAGGGATAGCTTCTTCGACCGCGAGATTCATGTATGGGTCATCGTATTCCACATCCAAGGCTCTCCAAGCTTCTTCAGGCATCTGGTTCACCTCTCAATGTCTGCATTATGGCCGCTACGAAATCTCTCGGTTCAACACCTACAGAGACTATCCTAAGTTTCTTGTAAGCCAAGTTGACCGCTTCTCTAATCGCTTCTTCATCAGCGTTGACAGCTATCAATGCTTGCTCAAATTGTGGGAAAGCTTCCTCGGGGTAAAAGAAGAAGTCTCCAGTGATCGCTATCTTCTGTATCTTACTGTCCTTCTCCTCAATGGTTACTCTAATCATCTTTCCTCCGGGAACCTTGTAGTCGCCTTTCAACGCCATACTCCGTCGCAATCTTCAGTTCTTCCAGCTTGATTGCTTGTCATGAATCAAGTATCACTAGGATGAATCATGAGCATAAAACTTTCATAAGCGTTGCAGCTTGAATCTCCGAGAGTTGACTGAGATTGAGAAAGGGCGATGTCAAAGAGTTCTATCGGTTAATGAGTCCTAGACCAACAGTGTTGGTCACATCTATTCATCCTGAAACAGGAAAGCCGAACATCATAACTCTAGGCTGGACCGCGCCCGCATCGCATAGACCTAGGCTAATCGCGATATTCATTTCCACGAAACGGTACTCCCATCATCTGATCGCCAAGACAAAAGAGTTCGTTCTGAATGTTCCCGGGATAGACTTAGTCAATCAGGTTTACGCTTGCGGAGCAAGATCTGGAAGAACCGTAGATAAGTTCACTTTGTCAAATCTCACAGCCAAGCCTGCTAGAAAAGTGAAGCCACCCATAATTGAGGAATGTCTCGCTCATCTCGAGTGTAAAGTTGCAAGAAGGGTTCGTGTAGGCGATCACAGTATGTTCATCGGCAAGGTTGTAGCAGCGTATGCTAATGAGAACGTATTCCAGCAAGGCATGTTGAAGATTGAGAAAGTGAGTCCAATTCAACATCTTGGTGAGAGAATCTTTCTAACATCTTCGAAGAAGGTCGTGCAAGCCAAACGGTAGTCAACCTCGCGCCCATCTTTCAGGTCTAAAACTGAAGAGCCTACTTCCTCTCAAATGCGATCCCAGTTTTGCAACAATTCCCGGGGCTTGTGTTCCAATCTTGCACGTCAATAGATGCGTCGTCAAACTCAAGCTCTCAACTCTAGCCAAGTCTCTCTCTACGCTTGATGATTTTAATGCAGATTGTAAATCGTTAGGAAGGATATGGTAGACGATTACTCTATCGAAGGGGAGGGCGCTCCATTCAGCTATCGATTCGCGTTGCCTATCTGAGAGTTCCACCTCTACCCTTCCCTCTTTCAGTTTCGTAATTCGTACTTCTAGGGGGAAATCATCGTAGAAGTGATACTTGTCTATGATCTGTCTTATCGATAGTTGCCGTCCCTCAACTAATTGGGCTCGAATTGAATGTAAAGGGTAAAGGCCGTCCGTTAGTTTCGGCGCTAGTATGCCTATATCGACATACAAACCATAGCCGACCTTTCCGGAATCTGTAATGAAACCTCTACAGATGTCGCTAGGCTCCAGATTCGATAAGTCTACTGGAGCTATCCCAGACCTAAGGTGAATAATCTCACGGAAAGCCTCTTCATCATCTCCATTAATTTCGAGTTTGATCAATCCTCTTTCTGTTAGTCCGATGATTCCGTGTCTTACATGAAGTCCTGAAGCGAGATCTTTGAGCAGATCGTTTAGATAGCGTAGTCCTTTAGGCAGGTCACTTTTCCGTAGCTTTTCTAGGATCACTACTTCCAAGTTGATCACTGTCGGTTAGAGTGGAGATTTCTCTATGGAGGTTTCTGAATCTATTTAATGCTGGGTGGTCAGCTCCAAGCATTTTGGAGAATTCTTCCAGAACCTCATCGACTTCTATTCTCTTTCTTCCTTTGATAAGCTTATCCGCATATGCAACGATCTTTTCCTCGATCGTTTCAGGCATGAAGTCTCTCTTAGGCAACCCGATCACTTCGGCTTCTTCTTCTGGAATTCCTGCGCCAACATGAGTCTCGATTATGCGCGCAATTCTATCATCGAAACCGTTTGCTCTCGCTAAGGCGCCACCTAAAACGCCGTGTCTAACATCGTGCGTTACAGATCTTCCAGCATCATGCAGCAATGAAGCTATCTCTACCAGTTTGACGTTGACAGGGATCCCTCTCCGTTCGCAAGCCTTCGCTATTGCAGCGGCCAGATTGGAGACGACGATGCAATGGTCTATTACGCTCTTCGGGCATCCGATCTTACTTAGGAATCTGATCGCATCGGTTCTTGTTGGATGTGTCATTCAACTAGTTCTCTCTCAAGCTTCGAGATAAGATCCGAGAGGTATTCTATGATCGTACTATTATCTGTGCCTACTAGTTGGCCTCCGCACTTCGGACATTTGAAAGCGGATTCCATTGCTTCTTCGAATGTGATTCGAACATCAGGACATTTCTTGCAGATGAAGAAGCTGTGAGCGCGTTCGTATTCCAATCTCGACTTAAGCTTCTCGAGGGTTCGTCTCTTCCGACTTCTAATGAAAGGATCGAGCTGGTCTGGTTGAAGTTTCCAATAAAATATGTACCAGCCGGTTTTGTCGTCGCGAATTCTAGTTGCCGATACGAGAGCGTGATCATAGAGTTTGTACAAAATCTTTCTGACAGTATTTAGTCTGACGCCTGACTCTGTAGCTATAACGTCGTCCGTGCTTTCCTTTATCTTCGCCAAGACCCTGACGACCTTTACTGCATCTTCCCCTCCGAACAAGCTGGCAACCTTAATGAACTCTTCATCGAGGAAAGACAACCTCAGAGCCTCCGATACAACTAATAACAATATTAGAGATAGCTAGTCAATAATCTTTGCCGAAATATTGTTTGAAAGATGAAAAAAGGGTCAATTCAGCAAGGGCTTGAAATAAATGAAAGTGGTTGAGATCAGAAGACACAGTATTAGAGGCAGCGACGACACTCTGAGTGAGGAAGGGAGGCAACTTGCTAGAAAGGCTGGAAGTACGTTAGAAGGAAAGTACCTGTACTGTTATACAAGCCCGAAGAAGAGGGCGATACAGACCCTAGAAGAATTTGGATATGCCATCTTTAAGGTTGATGAGCGGTTTGGACCGCTTCCTGGAGAGAAGATTAGACCTTTCGAAGATAGAGCAAAGAAGATCGTTGAAAATCAGAAACTAACCCTTCTAGAGGCTTTCTTCGAAATAAGAGAGCTTCATCCGATTCTGGAGGGGAAAGGGAGGGAGCTTATCGAAGCCGCAAGGCGGATATGTAGAGAACTTCCCGATGACGGGCGGGCTTTAGTGGTGTCTCATGGAGGTGCTATTGAACCTGCTGCCTTACTGGCCCTCGGAAAAGATTTCTCACTTAACGTCTTGGGCGGGGAACTTCGTGAATGTGAAGGTGTAAGATTCTTCGTGGAGGGAGATAGCGTAAAGAGAGTCGATGTGATACGACTCGTCAAATAAACTACCGGTATTCTCAGAGGGCGCGATCTTAGCGAAGCCTTGCGATGTGCTTTCCTTTCTCTTGAGGTACGATTTTGATCTTTGCTCCAAGGAACTTCTTTTCAAGTTCTCTTCCTTGAAAGAGCTCGTGTAGAAATATGGCGAGTGCGCTGCATTCAGAGTGTGGTTGAGAAGAGACCGCGAGATTATAGTCAGCCATCCGGTATACCTCGCCTGGAACCTTTGTTGCTCCAATAACAATCAACTTGTCTTTGACTGACCGTCTAATGTTGTTGATTACCTCAGACAAAGGTTGGCCGTACATAGTGAGGTGAATCACTTCTCCTCCCTTCATTTGCCAATCTTTCACAAATTCTCTCCACGGGATTCCCATCTTCACCTCGAAGCGTCCGCCCCAATTTATCGAAATCTCTTCCACCGTCTTTTTGAGCCTCTCATCTATCACATCTGCTATCACGATTTCATCTGCGCCAAGAGCTCTTGCTGCTAATGCTACATGCGATGTGAGTCTCGCATCTCTTTCGAATCTGTGGCCGAGTCTTAGCACAGTTATTTTAGGCATCGTTCTAATGCTCTTCTTTACAACGTATTGATCTAACAGAGGCTGAGTTACAGCTGTCGTTTTTCCCTGTCGCTCTTCTGTTTGAACTGAACCAAGTCTCCAAGTGTGAGTTCGGGGGGAGTTGCAGGTTGGCCTTCAAGTCCTGTTGGTTCTTTTCTTGGCACCAGCAATTTAACTCTGAGGACATGCTCTAGGAGTCGTGACAGTTTCATGTCTGGAATAATCTTTCCAGACTCTACCTTCTGTATGATGGAGAGCCTTTCCTTGACGCGCTTAGCCAACTCTTCTTGCGTTAAACTTAGTTTCTCTCGAGCAGCTCTTACCCTCTTTGCAAAGTCTTCAGGTAGCTCGTATTCAGCTACTTCTCTAGGCAGATCTTGCGGTTTCGGTTTTGGCTTAACCATCGGTCTAGCTATGACGCTCCGTGGCCTTGGTGGTTCCCATGTCTCTTTGCCGAGTTTACCGCAATCACTGCATACTACAAGTTTGGCTCCTTCTATTATGACTCTCATTAATTTCCCTAGAATTCGTTGTCCGCAGACTTCGCAGTTCAACTTCGTTCGTAGCTCCCTTGACTCAGTGGGTTGATTGACGCTTAAATTGTTTGAGGATTGTAAAATAGCTTGTGAGGTAAAGCAGTTGAAGGCGAAAGCCTCTTGGCAAGATCTCGTTAAGCTTAGAGGAGTAGCAAACTTTCAGTTTGGAAAAAACGTTGGAGATGTGCTCTTTCCAGATTTCGTGGAGGTCGTTCGTTCAAGCAAGACAAAGAGAATAAAGCTGATCTACTGTAGAAACGAGCTGTTGGCAACTCTCAGGCCCACCGACGGGTATCTCAGCCTATCACTAGCCGGAGCCAGACGGATCTTAAGGAAGTTGAGGAACCCTCCATCTATTGTCGTAGTGCGGAGTGATGTCAGCAACTTCATCAAGAAAGGTAGAAACGCCTTCGCTAAGCACGTCGTTAGAGCTGATGACGAGATTCGGCCTCAAGACGAAGTGATCGTGGTCGACCAGAAAGGCCACATGCTTGCTGTTGGTCGCGCGATGCTCAGTGGAGAAGAGATGCTGTCTTTCAAGAACGGGATTGCTGTCAAAGTCAGGAGAGGGCTTCTAGAGGACTGAGTTTGGCACATTTCTGGGCGTTTTCCTCAACAGCCTTCCTGCTTGAACCCACTTGCTCCGGATGATTCTCCGCACCGCAAGCCTCAGTGTTACGATGTCTTCTATACGGTTTAAGAGGCTTCTGAATTATTTGAATGTCTAGATCAACTGCTCTCTGAGGCTATCCACTAGCGATGAATGAGAATGACGCGTCGATAGATTTTTCAGTTCGGAGAGTCAAACAGCAGTTCGAGAGGTCTCTGATATGGCGTACAAGGCTTTGCGTTCGGCTAGAGGTGTGCCGACAGGAAGAGAAGCTATGAGAATGATGCAGAAGATGGGTATGGATATGAAAGAGATCGAGAACGTGAGGCAAGTTGTGATAAAGACGACGGACAAGCAGATAGTAATTGATGATCCTACTGTAACGACGATAACGGTGCAAGGGCAGACCATGTTTCAAGTCGCCGGGGGTACTGTGAAAGAGGAAGTGCATAAAGAGGAGGTTGAGGGAGCTCTACCGATCTCGGAGGATGATGTAAAGCTCGTGGCTGAGCAAGCAGGCGTCTCGGTTGAAGAAGCGAAGAAGGCTTTGATTGAGAGCGGAGGAGACTTGGCTCAAGCGATCCTAGCTCTTAAGGCGAAGAGCAGCTAGATCTTTCCTTTAACTATATCTCTAATCGTCTCCTGAACTTTCTCAACACTTTCTGTAGTATTAACCAAGTAACAAGGTGCGAACTTGAACAATCTTCTGTAGAAGTTTTTTCTTATCTCAACCTTCTCAGGAGTCTTGACAATCAAGTAAGGATTTAGGAATTGCTCAGGTTGAGTCGCTAGATAATCGACAGCCTCTTCTATCTCAACTCTACGCACGATCTCAGGATCATTTCTATCCCTCTTCAGAAGAATCACTTTCTTGGCCCGGGTTGTGTCTACGAACTTTTCAGGCCCCCCTATCCAAAGTGGATCCAGCATTGCTCGTGAATACTCGTGAGCAATAAGGGGTTCGTTGATCATCTCCTTTATCTCTGATTCTTCAATGTCTTCTGATCTAAGCTTCTCAGCCTCATCTAGTGTTAGAGGCTCAACATTCTCCAAACGACACTTGTTCAACAGCCGTCTGATCTCAGGGAAAACTCTCACAATATTTGTTCGAATGTAGAATTTTCTCTCGCTGATATCTGCGCTTGCTCTTCCCTTCTCCCCACCTATGAATCTGACATAGATCCAGTCGTCGCTATGCATCCTAGCCCCCTCCATCTTCAAGAGAGCATAGCTATGGGTCGACTTTCCAGTACCCGTCGGGGCGATTATGATTATACCGTCTCCATTAACTTCCACACAACTTCCATGGATGCTATGTATGTCATGTTGGTCTTCTGCTATGTCACATGTTATGCCTAGTGCCCAACTCTTGCATTGGCCATAGTACTCTGTGTTGAAGATTACGGCTGTCTTTGTTTCAGGGTTGTAATACGCGTATGGCTCACCATTGTTAGATTCCGGATCTAGAACAGCATAGAGTCTTCCATGGGATTTTGTTTCACGAGGCATAGAGAACCAGTTTTCAAGCCAGAACTCGTAGAGGTGCTGGCTATTGGTGAAGAGTTGCAGGCAGAAGCCGTCTATGCTAGCTTTCCAGCCGTAGCATTCGTTTCCTAGAACCTCTTCCACTCTCGCGACAAGTTTGTCTCTTTCCCTCTTCGAAATGATACTGCTTGCAACTCTTCCTCTGACGCTAGTAATCTTATTGTAAATGTATGCTGATGACTCTTCATTCATCTTGATCAACTCTTCTTCACGTGGGGCGGACTATCTTCCAGCGCGTTTGATGTCTAATTGATGTGAATTACCCATCTTAGAATGAAAATCTTTTGCCAGCGTATTTGAACAATCCTGCTCTTCGGATCATACTTTACTCCACGTGAAGACTTTCAGCATCATAATAGAATCGCACCTTTGCTTGCCGAACTAGCTCTCTCAGCGTACAAAGCCATGAAACCTTTCTTGAATGAAGGTCGGGGGCGCTTCCAGAGCTTCAACCTCTCGACTATGATTGTATCTTCCAGCATGACATCAAGTCTTCTGTTAGGGATATCGATCTCCACAATGTCGCCCGTCATTAGCGCGGCAATAGGTCCTCCTTCAGCAGCCTCGGGTGAGATGTGTCCGATAGCTAGCCCCCTCGTCGCACCTGAAAACCTTCCATCAGTGACAAGAGCGACAGATCTGTCAAGTCCTATTCCACATAGAAGAGTCATGAAATCATATTGCTCCCTCATACCCGGGCCACCTTTGGGGCCTTCGTATCTTATGACGACGATATCTCCTGCTTTGATGGTGCTTCCGGTTAAGGCTTCGACGGCTTCCTCTTCAGAATCATAAACCTTTGCTGGACCAGTATGTCGTAGCATCTTGAGGTTTACAGCTGCTTGTTTGACAACACAGCCTTCAGGGGCCAGATTGCCTTTGAGAACCGCTATTCCTCCTTCTGCGTGGAATGGAGCGTCTAGGGGCTTGATGACTCCACGGTTGGTCACCTCTGCTCTCTCTAAATCTTCTTTGAGCTTCATTCCCGTGACTGTAAGAACATCAAGGTTCAATAGCGGCGCCAGTTCTCTCATCACAGCTTGAATCCCTCCAGCGTTTTCGAGATCGTCCATAAGGTAGTCCGAAGAGGGTTTTATCGCAACTATCTGCGGAGTCTTTCTACTCAACTCGTCGAATAAGTCTAGCCCTACATCTAATTCCAGTTCAGCTGCAATAGCAGGGATATGGAGGCATGAGTTCGTAGAGCCCCCTATTGCTAAGTCTACCTTGATCGAGTTCTCGAAGGCTTCTCTTGACATAATCTTTGAAGGTCTGATGTCATCATCTATGAGCTTGACAATTTGATCTCCAGCTCTCTTCGCTATCTGGAGTAACTTGGCATCAGATGCAGCTAATGTTGCGTTTCCAGGAAGAGACATACCTAACGCTTCTGTGACGCAGCACATAGTGTTCGCTGTGCCCATCATAGGGCATGCGCCTGGACCGGGGCAACATACCTTAATGAGCTCATCTACATCTTTTCGAGGTATCTTACCGGCCATGTAGGCTCCATAAGCTTCGGAGACTTCGTAGATCGCATACCTGCGACCTTTATACCGGCCGGGTTGCATGTAACCGCCTGTGACGAGAATCGTTGGAATATCTAGTCTCGCTGCTGCGATCAACATCGCTGGCACGACTTTGTCGCAAGTGCATATCATCACCATGCCGTCCAATTGGTGGCCTTCGACCATCACTTCTACACTCGCTGCGATGACTTCTCTGCTTGGAAGAACATACTTCATTCCAATGTGGCCTT
>Ga0315309_1002538_pt1 | contig 10626 bp, 8 predicted proteins | sample TDP4_MG_FD_203080 | JGI IMG/M metagenome (GOLD analysis project Ga0315309, IMG submission 203080) | Freshwater sediment microbial communities from Lake Towuti, South Sulawesi, Indonesia - TDP4 | ecosystem: Environmental > Aquatic > Freshwater > Lake > Sediment | place: Indonesia: South Sulawesi...
AACTCCGTTGGAAGCGCAACCGCATTGGTAAATGGGTCGTGCAAGGACTACATGGGCGAATCATGCATGGCTGCAAACGGATTCATCATATTGAACGGGATCCGGTTCAATGAAAATGGAAAGCTAATTGAGGAGGAAACCCCCTATCACGGAGGAAACCTATTCCCATTGGCCGCTGCAAGCTCAGTATACCTGAGGGATCCCAGGCAAACGGTTAGTGAGGATCAGCTTAATGGCGCCAGAATCGTTTCCCTGACTCAACAGGATTGGGAAAGAATCTTGCCCCTTTTGCAGGAGAATGAGCAGCTTTTTGGTATAAGCGTTGAAAACCTTCTTACTGTTGATAGGATGAAAAGGAAACCTGAAGAAGTATACAGGAAAGTCGTACCGGTTGAAGTCGGGGCCCTAACAAAATACGAGACCGGGGTTTGAGGGCGCCCATCAGCATCGGCGTCCTTGTCCTAAAACAAAACGCATCGGATGTTTCTTCTTCATCATGGAAGAATGAATAACCTATCAGAGAAAGTACTGAATGAAGATTCCATATGGGAGTGCCAGAAGAGAAGTCTTGTGTAAGCAAGAAGAAATCGTCTCACTTTTTCCACTTTTCCAGGAATTCCCTTGCTCTCTTCCTGGTCGTTTGACTTTTGCTTTCAAGTTGTGTTGACACGAATTCTAGTATTTTCTGTTTCTGGTCTGTTTCTTTGAAGTAAGTGTTGAGTCCTTCTATGATGTAACTAATCACGTTATCTGTTCGATCCCTTTTCGGATAGGTCTTGCTGATATTGAGGAACATGCTCGTGATTCTTTCTTGCAGCTCGGGTTTTTGTTCTGCAATCTTGCCCAAGTTCAGCGCTGTATGTCCTGCATTCATAAGGCTTTCACTATTCAACAACGCAAAGTAATTGTCTGCCAGTTTCCCGAACCTGTCTTGTGAATCGACTTTCGTTAGTGCCGCGATGATGTACACGGCTATGTTCCGATGGTAGGCGTTATCACTCCTGAGTAGTTCTGCAAAGAAATCCCATTTTGGGCATAGCAATTCTGGTCGCTCGTCACCCACTAGTCGGAGGGCTTGAAAGCTACCATGCCGGATGTCATCGTTTTTCGATAGAACTCCTTCTAGCAACTCGGAAAGTGTCTTCTGATCTTGGAGCGCTCTCTTAGCGAGACTCTTTGGATCCAGTTTGCCCATGGTTTTCACCACTTCTTGAGGAACTTCTCAGCTCTATTCAATGCAATCTCAGTCGCGTTTCATTGCATGGTAGGTGCTAGAACTATATAGCAGTGAAGGTGGTGAGATTGGAATTATATCGTTCATTTTTGAGGAGGATTGACGTGTTTAAGACTCGGATCATCTAACTTTTCAAGATTCATTACTTGGCCGCATGTGCAGCCTCGAAACTGGATATCGTAACGGCCCCTGCTTAGCGACAAGCATAAAAGCTGTGCGGCTGCGAAAGAAATTAGTAGGATATAGCAATTTTGGCTGGGGCGGGGCAAGCAGTGAAACAAAAACGAGTTGTGATTGTTATTCTTGTCGCCTTCTCAGCATCTTTGCTTGTATTAGGTGCTTTTCTCTTTCTCGCTGGACCAAGTTTTAATGTGCAGTGGAAACGTACATATGACACTGGTTCTGGCACCTCCTTAATGTCAGCCAGCAAGACTTCGGATGGCGGGTTCGTAATGTTAGGGTGGAATGCCTCAGTGTCACCATTCGGGGCGGATATCCTTCTTCAAAAAATAGATGCGGAAGGAAACATTGAATGGACAAAGGTATGCGCGGATGCAAACAATTCATTTCCTTTTTCCGTCGATGGGACAACTGATGGTGGATACATCGTTTCAGGTATCACAGGCGAAGGATTTGACGGAGATTACGGACCGTTCCTCCTCAAGGTTGATGCAAACGGAAATGAGCAATGGAATAGGACATATGCGGGAAGGGGTTATTTTCAAGGAAACTCAGTACAGCAGACGGCAGACGGAGGATTCATAATGACTGGTTATGGGGGAGTCTCAGTTATTAAGACCTATTCCAATGGTTCCTTGCAATGGGAAAGAAGGTATTCAAGCGGCGGGATTAACGAGCATGGCTCCATTGTCCGACAGTCGGCAGACGGAGGATACATCGTTCTAGCAGTTGCTGAGTTTCACGAGTTCGTAGCTGTTGACTCTTATAGCTCCTACATGGTTTCGGCTCAGGGGACTTGGCTACTCAAGATTGACGAAAGTGGGAACCCTCTGTGGAACAGGATATTCTTCAGCAGAAAAGACGATATTGATAACATACTTTACTCAGTCCAACAGACATTTGACGGCGGATATGTGCTGGCAGGTATTTCAAATCGAACCGTGGTCACCGCCACTACGACTGGGCACGCTTGGGTTCTCAAACTGAACTCGAACGGGAGTACGCAGTGGAGCAAGACCTACGGCGCAACCGACTGGAGCCACGCAACGGAAGTTCAGCAAACCTCTGATGGTGGCTACATAGTTTCGATTCTTTCGTCATGGGGATATTCAGGGAACCATGTCTGGCTTTGGAAGATGGATGCTAATGGATCCACAGTTTGGTGCAAACCTATAGGCACTTGGTTTTCCGTCTACTTCATACGGCAAACTTCAGATGGAAATTATGCATTGGTTGGGCATGGAATGATGGACTCCCGACATGTCGCCATACTAATAAAGGTCGACGGCTCACCACCTCTTTTCCCACTGGATGCGGTTCCAATGATCTTCGTAACTTCTGGATCATTCCTGATTGCCGCGATCGTCATTGGAGTCACGCCGAGTCTAGTGTTAAAGACGAGAAAGAGAATAGCACATGTGTTTCGTCGAGAAAGAAGAGTTGGTGAAGGCAGAAAAGATGTGCTTCTCCGCAGCCTCAGCAATGAGGAACTAGTGAGACTGGCAAAGGAAATACCCGGCTGTCAAGTCGATACCAGAAATAGCAGAGATGAGCTCCTAAGAATAGTTAAAGAATACTTCAGCATCGAGGAGATAAAGAATGGATTATAATCCGACGCCGGAGTACGCGAGTGAGTGGTCAGCAACTCGCTTGTCTTAGTCGGCTTGTCAGAGGATAAAAGAACGTTCCTGTGCTAGGGCTATGTGAAAAGATCCTATTAATGACATTATCCTAAGAACAGTCTGTCACCATAAAGCTGAGTACACTGTCCCAGGTGTCAAGAGGGCAACAAAGTACAGAGATAGCATATTGACTTCACGCCCCAATGTGCTTCTCGGTGTATGCTCTTCTCGTGAGACTGCAACGAAAAAAAGATGGGAGATCTGAGACTCCATGTGTTAGCAAGCAACAACTGCAATGTTTCCCAGAGATTTTCTGTTTGGTTTTCACTATGTTAATTTTTCACCGCTATCTTCTCTAGGCCCTTTGAGATGGTGTGTTCTGCCATTCCAATCTTTTCTTGTGGATAACCTAACGCCAAGGCTAGAAGCTCTGCATAGTACAGCACTGGAATATTGTATTCCTTGCCAGTTTTCTTTTGCTCCAGTGACTGACCCACATCGTATTGTGTGTAGCAGAGAGGACAGAATACAGAAATGCAGTCTGCGCCAGCTCTCTTGATTGCCTCCAGCTTCTCAACCAAAACTGACCTAGAAACACCCTCGTCTATGTCACGTATTGGGCCCCCGCAACACACATACTTTTTCTCATGGTCTACATTCTCGGCGCCAATGGCTTCTACCAACTTTTCAAAACCCTTTGGTTCGTTTGTTTCATCGAGTGCTGTGGAGAAGGATGGGTCAAGCAGGTGGCATCCATAATGAACCGCAACCTTTAGTCCGGTGAGAGGCTTGACAACAGCTTCCCGTATTTTCTTGGGTCCAACATCTCCACTCAACAGATGGTAGAGGTGCTTAACTTCCACATCACCTGAATATTTTCGTCCAGCATCCTTCAGGACTCTGTTGACAAGGTTTCTTAACTTATAGTCGTTTCTTAGGGCCGAATTCGCATGCGACAAAGTGGCAAGGCATCCGTTGCACAGGGTGGCTACATCTAGCTTCATTTCTTCAGCTACACTTATGTTTCTTGCAGCAATTGAAAGATGGGTCAATCGGTCGATGCTTTGCAAACCGAATGGCTCAGGACAGCAAGTTATGTTACTCATATCAACTAACTCTATGCCAAGGTGTTTCGCGACTATTCTCGACGCCTTTTCCAAGTGTGGGAATCTGCCGGAAATTATGCAACCAGCGAAGAGGGCATATTTGTTGACCACTAGTTACTACCTCCTCCTTCCTTCATCCATCTCTTGATACCAGCCGTCTTCTGGCCCAAGTTCGTTGTTTCCACGATCTTCTTTAAGTCTGCCACTGCTTCATGAGGTATTGCTGGGAGGCCAAGTTCTTTCCTCTTCTTGCTTACAGCCGCGGTCACCTTGAAAATCCGAGCCAGTTCCCGAATATTCCTTACTCTGTCGAAAATCTGCGTGGGGATCTCTTTTGCCCTCAGTTTCGCGTCATATTTTCTTGCCGGGATCTCAAAACTCTTTGCAATGACGAACCTCCTCTGCGTGGGAAACTCTGGTTCTTCAAACTTCAGTGCGGATATCACACAACTCTCGACGCAAGCTGGCTCTTTCTGCTCCAGTAGTCTATCGTAGCATAGATCGCACTTGGTCACAGTTTCTCCGACAACTCTGATAGCGTCAAACGGGCAGACGAATTGGCACAGAAGGCACTTGATGCATTTCTTGTCGTCGATCCGCACTATACCCTCATCTGTTCTCTCAATTGCCTGCGACGGACAATTCACTACGCAAATCTTTTCACAGTGCCTACAGATATTCGGGATAGAGTGGATGGCTCCGATGACTTCCATCCTTGGAACCACGCCTTCTTGAATAGCTGCCAACAGTGTCTTGCCTGCAGACTTGCTTATAGCACACTGAAGCTGACAAGTTCTACATGCTTGGCATTTCTCGGGGTCCGTTATTATTGATTTTGCAGTCATATATTGAGTTACCCCCTCAAATGCCCAGTTTCTTTCTCTTGGCTTTAATGTGGTCAATCATCAGCTGCGCTGCCTTTTTCGGATCAGGCTCCACTACAACTTTGCCGCCTAGAAGTTCCTCTGCCTTGCTTGTGAGCACTTCTGTAACCACCTTGCTGCCGACGACAGGTGGGATCACGCCCAAATGGACGAGAAGACCCAGCGAAACTGCCCAAGTTCCAATAGCTAGAGCCTTCTCACTCATTGCTTCGGGTGCTGATGCGACTACCGGCAAGCTACTGATGTCGACGCCTAACTTGTCTGAGAGAGCGACTAACACTTGGTGAATTCTACTGTTGTCCACACACGAACCCATGTGAAGGCAAGGTGGCAGAGGTCCATCCAAGCCTGCAGCTTTTCCAACAGCTGAGAGAACCGCTGCAAGTGTCTTCCCAGCGTATTTCTTCGTCGCCTCTGGTGTCATCAGACCTGCCTTGGCGGCAGCGATAGCCCAACAACCAGTTCCGACAACCAACACATTGTTAGCGATTAGTTCCTTAGTGATGTCGATGTGCAACGTATCTTGCGGCACTTTTACGTTGTTACAACCAACTACTCCAGCTACTCCGAGTATGTTCCCATTAGCTATGTTCTCTATTAGCGGTTGAAGAGGATCCTTGGGATTTACCTTTGAAAGCGCCGTTACTATTGCTTCTGCTGAGAAACCTCCCATCATGCTCGATTTCTGTTGGGGGATCCTTACCCTACTCTTGTCTCTACGATTATAGTTTTGAATAGCCTTTTCAAGTATGTCCTTTGCAACCTCATCCGCTTTTTCATCAGTAAGTTCCACGTGTTCAGCGCCTGGAATCTTGGCTATAGGTGACGTTGTAACCACTTTCGTGTGGTAGCACTGAGCTATATCCGCGAGTGCGGGCATTATGCACTGCACGTCGACTACAGCAAGATCGATCGCTCCAGTGGCTATTGCAAACTCCTGTCCTAGATAGTTGGTGGCTAAAGGCACCCCATGACGCATCAGAACCTCATTCCCTGTGCAACAAATACCTACAACATTTATTCCAGACTTAGCTCCAGTCTGCTTCGCCTTTCCCTCTAGCTTATGGGCCCATTCAACAATTTTCTCACTGAGCAGAGGGACATGTCCGTGGACAGCTACGTTTACGGCGTCCTCTTTGAGGACTCCAAGATTTGCTTCAGAAACTACAGGTTGGGGTGTCCCAAATAGTATGTCATGAAGGTCGGTTGCCAATTGAAGACCGGCATAACCATCGACCAAACCGAGTTTGATGGCTCCAAGAATAAGATTTACAGGGTCAGCATCTACCCCCATAGTCGTTCTATGCATCGATTCCACTATTTCCCTCAAAGCGCTAGTCGGTATGACTCCAAGCTTTCTCCACACATCTTGCCGCTTTTTCGGAGCGTACAGCTTCAGCCAAGCCAATTCCTCACGTAGATCAGTGAAGTTTTTCTCTGCTGCCTCGACAAGCTTAAGAGCCAGTTCTCTTGTTGGCAGGTTGGGGTCAAGACCGAGTCTAATTGCGATTGCCTTCAGCTTTGTTTCGTCCTTGATCGAGTACGGAGCTAATCCTTTAGCCGCCTTCTCCAATACCTCTAAGACGTGGCGAGCATGATCTACGTGCGCGCTTGTTCCACCTGCAATGGATCTGACAAGATTCCTAGCTACTATGGTGTCAGCGGAAGCACCACAAGAGCCCTTGGTAGGTTTGACCCCGAAGGGGTCTATCTTGCAAGGTCCCTGCATACAATTTCGGCAACACAGTCCCAACTCACCAAACCCACATATAGGCACCTGAGTTGAGTACCTGTCGAAAACTGTTGTGGCTTCCTCTGGGATAGTCTCGCTCCCATACTGAATAGCTCTATCAACTGAGGTAACGCTCTTACCCAATCTAGTATCACCTTTTTATGACGCTTTCCGTCTCCTCTCCTTCGATTGGGTACAAACTAGCTCCTATTATTTAAAACTTGGTGTCGATTTAGTCGCGAGAAGGGTCAAGAAGAACTGAGAATGTGCGCATGCAGGAGAATGCGACTCAATACTGTACCTTGAACCCCTTCCGATTGGGACAAGCCCCAATACAGACTCATGATGTATGCGAAAAACATCGTCAAGAGGCGGAACATCGATTGTGATAAAATAGCGCGTTCCTCGTCTTTGCTCTCACCGTGGGATCTCGACCATCCTAGGTTGTAGCACCTAAAATCTTCCATTGTTATCTTTCCATTTCGCATCGGAGAAAAAAGGCAAACAGGCGAGCAACCTCAAGCCATCGAGAATTCGGCTACGACCTTTGTGCAAAGGATAGGGAATCAGTCAAGACGCGTTTAGCAATAGTAAAAGGGGACGGCATTTCTATTGTAATGCAACTAGATATGAGTCAAGAAATACAGGTCTGCGCTGCTGGTATCCGAGTCGCGGAACCGCAGAAATCTACCGATCTCTACACATAACTGCTTGGTATGAGGGTTACTGTTTGCGGCAAGGGTTCTTCCTTTTCCGCCGAATCTCATGTGCACAAGTTCAAGAAAGAAATAGAGAAGGTAAGAGAATGCATTTGCTGCTCGTCTGAACCGGAACAAACCGAGGATGACAGAGGTGTAAGTGTAAGTGTTTCACAATTTCAGTATTCTCCTTGCGTTCTCACCGAGAATCTTGCTGACTTCCTCTTGTGTGAACTTCAAGCCATATTTCTTACCATTCTCAGGAATCTTCCTAACCCATCCGACCCATGCGTCATCTCCCATCACGCTCGTAAGGTAGGGCCAGTCTGTGCCGAACATTATCCTGTCCTTAAGGGAAGATCCAAGTAGAGCTGGAACGTCGAGGAGGTTCCTCAAGGTTGTCAACTCATGTTGTGGCATGGCGACTGCGGCCATCTGGTGACCTGAGATCTCTGTATATAGGTTGGCTCTTGCAGTCATTATCTCAGCGCATTTGAGAGTCCAGCTCAATCCACCAAAGTGAAGCAGAACTATCTTGAGATCCGAGAACTTCGCTGCCACACTGTCAAGATATATCGGATCTGCGTACTTCGATTCCAATGGCGCAGTGATCAACGCCGCGGTATGAGAGAAGAGAGGCACGTTCAGATCCACGCATTTCTTATAGAGCGCGTAGTACGCAGGGTCGTCTGGATAGTAGCCTGCTGTAGGGTGAAACTTGACTCCCTTCATTCCCCACTCTTTCACAGCCTTCTCAACTAGTCTAACCGCCCTGTCGCCTCTTCGAGGATCGACTGCACAAAGACCAACGAGTTTGTCGGGGTACTCATCTGCCTGTTTAGCGACCCACTCGTTCATCTCCTCCACAGACCACTTGGCTTCTCCTACGACTGACATGCCGTAGTCTACGCCAGTGACTATCGCTTTGTCAATTCCAGCCTTGTCTAGGACGTTAACGTAAGCCTTGGCGTTGGAAGCCCAGATCTGTGGCAACAACTGACGAGTCACCAGATCCTTAGGAATACCTAGAGCTTTTGAGAAACTACCAGCTACGAATCCCCAGAAAGTGTCAGCCCACATGTCCTTGTGAGCTAAATGGGCATGGACATTAACTATCAAGCTAATCACTCCTCCAAATTCACGTTAAAATATGTTCCATGTTGAATTAAAAGATAGCTATGTGAGAAGCTTCTTCTCCTAACGTTTGCTACTAACCAAGGTATGCTGCTGTAGACAAGTGGGTCCTGCTTGTGCGGAACGGCTATTCAGGAAAGTACTCTGTGAATTCACATTTGGCGCAAATATATTCTGCTGCACGCTTCTAGGAAGGGACTTGGTCTAACCCAATGGGTATGACCTTATGCAGATCCCCTTATTTTCTCGCCACGTACCCGCCTCATTTGGGACGCCTAAGCTGCTCACGTCGACTTCCGATGTAGGGCTAGCTATTTCCTCTACTTAAACCTTATAATGAAGGAGCTAAGTAAACATTTCTTTAGCATAGTTCTAGTCTTGTCTAGGAGGAGTTCACGTGAATAGGTATGAAGCGATAAAATATGAGGAATTGGGTGATGGGATCTCCTTAGTCAAATTGAGCCGTCCAGATAAGCTCAATGCATTCACCATTCAGATGATTGAGGAACTCCACGACCTTTTCCAGAAACTAGAATCAGACATGGATGTCAGAGTATTGATCTTGACGGGCGAAGGGCGCGCCTTCAGCGCTGGGACAGACCTCAATGAGTGCGCGAGTATCTATGCGAAAGAGGCTCCCAAGAAGTATCGCGAGCTGAAATACATGGATGTCCCTGAAGTCGTAAAGAGAGAATACTACGCTCAGAGGCGGACTTCTCAATTGATTCTCCGGATGCGTGAGATTCCACAGCCTGTCATTTGCGCGGTGAAGGGTCCAGCTGTTGGCATGGCTTTCTCTATTGCGGCGGCGGCTGACATCCGGATCGCCGGAGAGAGTGCAAGATTCAGAAACTCAGTGTTCCTACTAGGTCTTTCTGCAGTAGATATTGGAAACAGCTACTTCTTACCCCGTTTGATCGGCTTGTCCCGTGCAGCAGAGATAATTTACACGGCGAGGTTTGTAGATGCTCAGGAAGCAGAGAAGATTGGGTTTGTTTCACGCGTTGTTCCCGATGATAAGCTCATGGACGAATCACTTGGTCTCGCAAGGATTTTGTTGAGTAAAAGCCCACTTGGTCTGAGGCTTACGAAATCATCCATGAATGCGAATATCGGGGCGCCTGGTCTGGATGCGGCCCTCGAGATAGAGAACAGGGCACAGGTAATCTGCATGGCATCCAAGGACATGAACGAGGGGATAGCGGCATTCATGGAAAAGAGAGAGCCAAAATACCCAAGGAGATAGTCTTTGGGTACTATGACTAGAAGTCCTCGAATTCAAAGTCAGAGAAGATAGTCTTCACTTCCTTTCTCCTCTTTAGTCATCCACTGCGATCGATGGTACTGCGCGCTGGCTTCGATCTTCTCAGGTTTGGAAAGCCAAAGCGGATTATAAAGCAAGAGACCGATTCTCCTGATGTTCAGAGACTTCAGGTACTCCGCCCAACTTGTCAGATTCTCCGATGTGGCAGTGGTATCAGGAATCAGTGGAATCCTCGGCGGAATCTCAACGCTGCCATGCCTGATCAGGTTTTCAAAATTGGTAAGAATCGTCTCGTTGCTGGCCTTGCAGTACTTCTCATGCAGCTCAGAATCGAATATCTTTAGGTCAAAGTAGATGAGGTTCACATGAGGCATGACCAGCTCGTCGAATGCCTTGCGGTTGTAATGTCCGCAGGTTTCGATGCAGCTATGAACATCTTCTTTCTTGAGAGCCTTGAGCAGTTCACTTACGCAGTTCAGGTGATGCAGGGGTTCGCCGCCTGAAAGCGTCACGCCACCACCAGAGTTCTTGAAGAAAACCCTGTCCTTCAGTACAATATTCACTAGTTCTCCTACTTCGTATTCTTTTCCGACAAATTTGAGTGCTTCATTGGGGTACACTCTGATGCACCCACCGCACAGATTACAGAGGGCACGGTCAATCCGGTATTTATGTGAGAAGTCTATGGCTTCCTGGTTGCAAGCTTCGCTGCATCATCAAGAATTTGGGTTGAAGGGACATTCGGTTCAGGAATATCATGCGGAACATGCTT
>Ga0315309_1002539_pt1 | contig 10623 bp, 9 predicted proteins | sample TDP4_MG_FD_203080 | JGI IMG/M metagenome (GOLD analysis project Ga0315309, IMG submission 203080) | Freshwater sediment microbial communities from Lake Towuti, South Sulawesi, Indonesia - TDP4 | ecosystem: Environmental > Aquatic > Freshwater > Lake > Sediment | place: Indonesia: South Sulawesi...
GCCCTGCCATTTGAGGTCGTGGGGGTAGCGGAGAAGGCAGGGACGGTTTTCGGGCAGTCACAGGATAACTTCGTCTATGTTCCGTTGACTACCTTTCGCAAGCTGTGGGGCGAAGGTCCGGGCGAAGACGGTCTGTACATCGCCGTCAAGGGTGCTGGCCCCGATTTCATCGAGCAGACCAAAGACCAGGTGCGCTCGCTGATGCGAGCGCGACGCCACCTGCGCTACGACGAGAAAGACAACTTCGGGATCATCGCCAGTGAGTCAATCAACGATTTGTGGAAGCAGCTCACGGGCGGGATTGCTGCCGCCGCTGTGGGCATCACTTCGGTATTTCTAGTGGTAGGCGGTATCGTGATTATGAACATCATGCTGGCCTCGGTGACCGAGCGGACACATGAAATCGGCATCCGCAAGTCTCTAGGTGCTCGCCGCCGCGACATCTTGCTGCAATTCTTGGTGGAAGCCAGCGTACTAGCCACCATAGGCGGCGTGCTGGGGGTGGTGCTGGCCCTGGGCCTGACACAGCTCGTCGCCGCCACCACGCCCGTGCCCATGCACACCCCGCTGAGCGCGGTAGTGCTGGCGGTAGCGGTGTCTACTGCGGTGGGACTCTTTTTCGGCATCTACCCGGCGCGCAAGGCGGCGCGGCTGGATCCGGTGGTGGCCCTGCGCGCCGAGTAGAACCATATTGGCGCGAGGCGCGTCAAGCTTGAAGGGAATGGTATGACCCTACGCGAAAAACTCAGGCTGTACTGGCGACGGGACTTTGGCGAGAACCTGGCCATGGCCTTGGCCACCTTGCGCGCGCACAAGCTACGCTCCGGGTTGACCGTGCTTGGAGTAATCATCGCCGTCACCACCTTGATTGCGGTAGTGGCCATCCTGATGGGGCTCGACCGCAACGTGCAGCAAAACATCCAGAGTTTCGGCAGCAATACAGCCTTCTTCCACCATCTCAATCCCGGCCCGCGCATCGGCCGCCTGAGTCGCGAGGAGCGGCTACGGAAGCCGCTCAGCTACGAAGACTACCTGGCGGTACGCGAGGGCTGCACTGCCTGCCAGAACGCTACTGTCTCAATCTACACCAACCAACTCGACCTCATCCGCTACAAGAGCGAAGAAATAGTAGGGCTAGACTTCCGCGGTACTACCGCAGAGTTCTTCTCCGTGTATGCCAACGCGGTCATCAAGCACGGCCGGCCGTTCACATCGGTGGAAGATCTGCACCGGGTAGAAGTAGTGGTGATTGGTGAGGACATCGCTGAAGGCTTGTTCGGGGGGCTGGAGCCGCTGGGTAAGCAGGTGATGGTCAACGGCCACAGCTTCACGGTGGTGGGTGTGCTGGAGCGGCCAAAAGGGCTTGGTGGCGGCCCCACAGGTGACGAAGACCGCCGCGTAGTCATCCCCTACGGAGCGTTTCGCAAAGTCTATCCGCAGATGGATGTCCACGGCATTCGCATTGAGGCGTTCCCGGGACAGTTGCCGCGCGCCATTGACCAGGCACGCAGCATCTTACGTCGGCAACGCCGCGTCCCTTACGACCAACCCGACAACTTTGGCTACTCCACAGTGGATTCCATCATCCGCGAGTTCCACAGTATTGTGGGTATGGTGGCGCTGGTGACGATGGTACTGAGTTCGGTAGGCTTGCTGGTGGGTGGCGTTGGGGTGATGAACATTATGCTAGTGAGCGTCACCGAGCGCACACGCGAGATTGGGGTGCGCAAGGCCATCGGCGCTCGCCGGCGCGACATCATCTGGCAATTCCTTAGCGAAGCTATGGCTATGACCGGGGTCGGGGGCGTGGTGGGGGTAGCCGCTGGATTTCTGATCAGCGCTGTTGTGCGCCACACCGTGCCCAGTCTGCCTACTTTTGTGCCTTTGTGGGCAGTGCTAGCGGCAGTGGTAGTGGCCACCAGTGTAGGACTATTTTTCGGTATGTATCCTGCGGTGAAAGCCGCCCGCTTGGATCCCGTGGAAGCGCTGCGGTACGAGTAGCGCTACCCTTCCCCGGCCTGTTTGCGTTATCCTAAAGATAGGCTGAGGCTGTCCGTGCGCAGGCGTCTTTGTTTCGGTGAGCCGGTGTCGGTGGCGCTCGGGGCGCTGCGGGCGCATAAGCTGCGCTCCTTCCTGACCCTGCTCGGGGTGATCATTGCCGTCACCGCGCTGATTGCGGTGGTGGCGGTGATCGAAGGCATGGATCGGTATATCGCCGAGCGAGTGGCTAACCTAGGCTCGAACGTTTTCTACATCAGCCGCATGCCCATCACCCCAGACTTTGAAGCCATTATGAAGGCGCTGCGGCGCAACAAAAGGATAACCTGGGAGGATTACGAGGCGGTACGTGAGGGTGTCACTCTAGCCAAGGCAGTGGGCGTGCAAGCCAGCATATATGCCGATGCTCGCTACGCCAACGAGAACTTGGAAGATGTAGCTGTGCGCGGGATTAGTGCCAGCGTGACTATGAGCGAGATGCAGGTGGTGGAGGTAGCCGCCGGGCGTGTCATTAGCGACTCCGACGACCAGCACCGAGCCTTGGTGGCCTTCATCGGCGCGGACGTAGCCGAGCGTCTCTTTCCGCGCGAGGACCCCATAGGCAAGACGCTGCTGGTAGGCGGCCGACCGTTTGAAGTGATCGGAGTGGCCAAGCGTCTGGGAACGGTTTTCGGGCAGTCGCAAGATAACTTTATCTATATTCCCATCCGCACGTTTCTGAAGATCCATGGGCGGAATCGCGACCTGATAATAATCGTGCTATGCCACAGCCCAGAGTGGATGTCACGCACCCAGGAGCAGGCGGTGATGCTCATGCGCGCCCGGCGCCACTTAAGCCCGGGCGAAGAGGATAATTTCGGTATCATTGTCTCAGAGACGATAATGCAGTTGTGGCACAAGCTGACGGGTGCCATTGCCAGTGCCACCATTGGGGTGGTGTCGATATTTCTGGTGATTGGCGGGATTGTCATTATGAACATTATGCTTGCCTCTGTGACGGAGCGCACGCGGGAGATTGGCATCCGCAAGTCGGTGGGGGCGCGGCGAAGTGATATCCTGCTGCAATTCTTGGTAGAGGCAGCAGTGTTAGCTGGGGTAGGAGGTGTGCTGGGAGTAGCGGCAGGCTATTTGGCGGCCTACTTGATGGAGGCGGCAGTGGCGGTGCCGACACGTGTGCCAGTGTCCTGGGTGGTACTGGCTGTGGGAGTAGCGACGGCTGTGGGCTTGTTTTTTGGTATCTACCCAGCACGCCGGGCGGCGCGGCTAGACCCAGTCGAAGCCTTGCGCTTTGAGGTCTAAGATGCGGTTAGAAATGCCAGAAAATCTGCGCATGGCGCTCAGCGCGCTGCATAGCCACAAGCTGCGTTCCTTCTTGGCGCTACTGGGCATCATCATCGGTGTGGCGACAGTGATCGCAGTCAGTTCGGTTATCGCTGGGCTGCGCGAGGATGTGGCGGCTTATATCGAAGATTACGGCACCAACACCCTGTGGATCTTCAAGTTCGACCCCGGAATTCACGTCGGGCGGCTGAGCCGGGAGGAGCGGATGCGCAAGTCGCTGACGCTGGAAGATGCCGAGGCCATCCGCGAGTTGTGCCCAGCGGTGAAGAACGTTGTCGCTGAGGTGATGCACCGGATAGCTGAAGGACCACCGCATACTTCCATGGCCCGCTACCGCGACCATGAAGTGTATGCCGTCACCTATACAGGCTCGTTTCCCGCCTATCTAGAAGTCTTCAATGCTAGCCTCGCCCAAGGACGCTTCTTCACCGAGGCGGAAGTGCACCATCGTGTGCCGGTGGCAGTGATCGGCTATCATCTCGCCGAGGCCTTCTTCCCCAACCAGGATCCCGTGGGGAAAACCTTCTTGGTGGACGGTCGGCCTTATGAAGTCGTTGGGGTGCTGGAAAGGAAGAAAGGCGAATTCTTCCGTGACGAGGCTGGCGACCGCCGCGTCTTGGTGCCGTACTGGACTTTTCGCAAGGACAACCCTGGTGCCGATGAGCACTTGATTGCCGCTGAGGCCCAGCCGGGCAAGCTGGAGGAAGCTTTTGATGAGGTGCGGGGACTGCTGCGGCGACGGCGGGGCGTGGGTTATAACGAGCGGGACAATTTTGGCATCTCTCACGCCCAGAAGATGGTGGAGGAGTTTCACCAGTTGACCGACGCGATAGCGCTGGCCTTGGTGGTGGTTAGCTCTATCGGCTTGCTAGTTGGCGGCGTTGGGGTGATGGCCATTATGCTGGTGAGTGTCACCGAGCGCACACGCGAGATTGGGGTACGCAAGGCCATCGGTGCTCGCCGCCGCGACATCGTCTGGCAATTTTTGATGGAAGCGATAACGCTGACTGGGGTGGGGGGCGTGCTAGGAATTGTGCTGGGCTATCTGGTCAGCGTAGCTGTGGATAAAATCTCCCCAACTTTGCCTACCACTACACCTGCCTGGGCAGTAGCCGCCGGGGTAATTGTTTCCGTGAGTGTGGGGTTATTTTTTGGGATGTACCCGGCGGTGAAAGCGGCGCGGCTCGATCCGGTTGACGCCCTGCGGTACGAGTAATCTGGCAGGTGCATTTCTTCGCACTCCTCATTGAGTGCCGCACTGGCTCCCCTGCCTCCACCCTTAGCGGGGAGAATATCTCAGCTACTTGACAAGCTGAAATTATATTGATAAGTATCTATGTATGGGAATAGCAACCAGCACTAATACCGTGCGCCGGCTACAGCAACTGCGCGCCCTGGCCCATCCCACCCGCTTGCGCATCTTGGAGCTGCTAAAGAAGCGTGGCTGCTGTTCTTGTGAGATGATTGATAGGCGTGCAGCGGGGATGTGTGTCTGCGACCTGGCGAAGGAGCTACCTCTGCGGCAGCCCACCATCACCCATCACTTGCAGGTACTGCGCGCTGCCGGCCTGGTGAAGTGCGTCCGCATCGGCCCATGGCTGTATTGTCGCCGCAATGAGAAAGTGCTAGAGGCGCTAGGGGCAGCAGTGACTAAACTCTAAAACTTCTATATGTCATATAGACTTTTATCAATATAAGAAAGACTAAATGGCAGAGACAAGAGAGATGCTCAAAGAGAAAGTACGTGCGGCTTACGGCGAAATAGCACGGGTGCGAGACGCTGAAACTGCTGCTACCTGTTGTACCCCACCGGGCTACGCCCCGGATTACTCTCTGGAAGAGATCGCTTCTGTCCCTGAGGGTGCGTTCTTGGGCGAGGGCAGCGGTAATCCTGTGCGCGCAGCTCAGCTCCAGCCAGGTGAGACGGTGGTGGACTTGGGTTGTGGGGCAGGCATGGACGTTTTTCTCGCCGCCAACCAAGTTGGTGTCCGGGGACAGGTCATCGGCGTGGACATGACCCCTGAGATGTTGCAACGTGCCCGTGCCAACGCCGCCCGCGGAAACTACCCGCAGGTAGAGTTTTTGCAGAGCGACATCGAGCGGCTACCGCTGGCAGCGGAGAATGCCGATGCTGTGCTGAGCAACTGCGTCATCAATCTGACCCCGGATAAGGCGGCAGTGTACCGGGAGATCTACCGCGTGCTCAAGCCGGGTGGGCGCTTCGCTGTTGCCGATATTGTGCTGCGCGGTGAACCGGGGCTGATACACAAAGTGCTAGCCGAGTGTGCGCCGCAAAGCTGTATCGGTACCGCATCGGAAGAGAATCAGTACTTGAAGACGATTCGGGCGGTAGGGTTTGTAGAGGTCAAGCTAGTGAGCGAGCGTCCAGCGGTAGCGCAGCCGCTGGAAAGTTTAGTGCGCGCCTACGCGGTCACGCTGGTGGGCCGCAAGCCAGCCGCGTGCGCGGGTCAAACAGACGCCGCTTGATTTTCAAGGTAGCAGCCACCTAGGATTCTCCCTGCCTTCACGCCCGCACAGTCGCGGGATAGCTTATCGGAGAGAGGGGTTATGAAGCCGTGGCGCATCGGTCTATGGCTAGTGTTCGGGCTGGCGTTGGGAGCGCTGTTGCTGCTTGGGCAAGAAAGCGCCACCGAGCAGCTTATCAATGAAATTCTCTTTCGCAGCCAAGCCTACGACATTTTGCGAGAACTAAGCGACGAACTAGGAGCACGACTTAGCACCATCGCTGCCTGCGAGCGTGCGGTGGCCTTTGCAGAAGAGCACTTTCGGCGGGCGGGGACAGTGAACGTTCACCGTGAGCCTTTCACCATGCTTGGCTGGGAAGCAGAAGCACTGACGGCGGAAGTCGTAGAAGCAAACCGGCAGCTCCACCTGATCGCCTATGTTGATACTCCCAGCGTGGAGACGACGGCCAGCGTGGTTGATCTCGGCGAAGGCAGCGCGGAAGACTTCACGCGCTACCAGGGGCAACTGGCGGGAAAGATCTTGCTCGTGGGCCGGGGAGAGGCTCCGCGCACATTGGAAGAGTATTTGGCCAGCTTCTTGGCAGTGCCAGGGATTGTGGCGCGGGCGAAGGCAGTGGGGGCAGCCGCGCTCCTGCTGGTGCACTTTCAACCCGGGCAAACGCTCTATCAAACGGTAGCTTTATTTGGTGAGCTAGCACCGCTGGCGGTCTTTGGGCTAAGCCGCGAGGACGGGTTGTGGTTACGTCGGCGGCTAGCGGCAGGGAAAGAAAGCACCGTGCGGTTACGTGCGCTGAACCGCATCCGTGGGCAAGCGACCTCATACAATGTGGTGGCGGAGGTGCGCGGGACAGAGTGGCCGGAGGAGATCGTGGTGGTAGGCGCGCATCTAGACTCGATTGGGTTAGGTGCCGGGGCGCTGGATAACGGTGCGGGCACGGCGGCGGTGCTCGATCTAGCCAGCATCATCGCCCAGCAACCGCTGCGACGCACAGTGCGCTTTGTGTTGTTCACCGGAGAGGAAGAAGGTTGTGTGGGCGCGAGCGCCTACATGCGGGCACATGCGGGGGAACTTGACCAAATTGTGGCCATGGTGAATATGGACACAGGCGCCGGGCGGGTCATCGCCTACGAGAATACAGGTCGGCCGGACGTTGGTGCGCGGCTGGAGGCGCTGGTCGAGAAGCTGGGGCCGCTGGGACCCAAAGAGGTCAAGCCGGGCCAGACCTGGTACAGTGACCATGGGCCGTTCGTGCGCGCTGGTGTGCCAGCATTTTTCCTCTTGCAAGAGACGGCTAGCTACGAGACCTACATCCACACCGCTGCCGATACGTTCGACAAGGTCAACCCAGCCGACTACCGTGCCGCGCAGGCGGTGTTAGCGGCCACGGTGGCAGAGATTGCCAACGCCGCCGAGCGCTTTGCGCGCCGCTGGTCACGGGAGGAGATGGCAGCGTTGCTGGAAGCGACGGGCGAGAGCAAGAACCTAGAAATATTCGGAATCCCTATCTGGCCTTTGAACTAACCGATTCCTCAGGTCTCTGACTCACTCCTCAGCGGGGCTAATTTGTCTTCTGAAGAAAATCTGTTTTGTGGCTTAGTGCAGATCAGGCAGAGCGAGCGATTGGCGCACAGCAGCTAGCAATGCTTCGCCGGGCAATAAATCAACGCAGTAGCAGAGTGGGGTTACAATCGTGTAGAGCGATGAAAGAAAGCTACTACTACCGCGGGCGCGCCGACGGTGTGGCGGTGTGTGGAGTGTGCCAGCGGCGGTGCGCGGTAGTGGTGGGGGAATTGGGGGTATGCCGTACGCGCAAGAACTTGAATGGGAAGTTGTACTCGCTCATTTACGCGCGCATAGGCTCGATTTCGGTGAATCCGATTGAGAAGAAGCCGGTGTATCACTTTCTGCCGGGCTCGCGCTGGCTTTCGCTGGGGACACTGGGTTGCAACTTCCACTGTCCTGGTTGCCAGAACTGGGAGTTGTCGCATGTGGAGGTGGAGAGTCAGGTCGGGCGGCTGCCGGCGCTGAGCCCGGCGGAGGCCGTGGCAATAGCGCGCAAAGAAGGTTGCGTGGGAATCTCGTGGACTTTCAATGAACCTACCATCTGGTTCGAGTACACGCTGGACGGTGCCATCGCCGCCAAGCGTGCAGGGTTGTTTACCAATTACGTCACCAACGGCTCGATCACCCCGGAAGCGTTGGACGCCATCGGCCCTTATCTCGACGTTTTTCGCGTGGACTTGAAGGCCTACTCGCGGGAGGCATTTCGTCGCCTGACCGACTTCCCCAACCCAGCTTTTATCTTGGCCGCGACTGAACGCGCGCAGCAGCGCTGGGGAATGCACGTGGAAGTGGTGACAAACGTCATTTCCGGGGTGAACGATGCGCCGGAAGAGTTGCGGCGATTGGCCACGTGGATTGTACAGCATCTCGGCCGGGACACGCCATGGCACATTACCCGCTTCTATCCGCACTTGTCGTTCTCCCACTATCCCGTGACGCCGCTGGCGACACTGGAAGCCGGGCAGCGGCTGGGCCAAGAAGCTGGGCTGCGCTACGTTTACCTCGGCAACGTCCCAGGGCACGCTGGCGAGAACACTTACTGTCCGCAGTGCCAGGAAGTGGTGATTGGTCGGTACAGCTTGACAGTGACGCGGTATGAGCTCGTGCGTGGGCGCTGTCGACGCTGTGGCATGCGCATTGCCGGCCTGTTTTGGCGGAATTAGGCGAAGGGGAAGCCGTGTCAGCATACGTTCGCTACCTCACGCCTGACTTGCCCGCGTTCGATCCGCTAGAGCTGGCACGCGCGACGGAAGCGATTGTTTGCCGTGGCAACCAGCGCAAGTACACAGACTTCTACTGCACTGGAGTTTATGGCGGCATCTCTACGGGTTACGCGGTGGGCTGTTGCCTGCGGTGCGTCTTCTGTTGGGTGGACGCCACCCGCGACTTTCCCGAACGTGCGCTGCGCTTTTACCCAGCGGAGGAAGTGGCGCAGCGGCTGCGGGAAAATGCTCGCCGACGCTACCTGCGCCGGCTGCGGATTTCAGGTGGCGAGCCCACCTTGGGGCGGGAGCATTTGCTCGGGGTGCTGGACGCGGTGGCGGACTCAAGGTGTTTGTTCATTCTGGAGACGAACGGGGTATTGTTGGGTGAGTCAGCCGACTATGTGCAAGCTTTGAAGGCTTATCCCAACGTGCATGTGCGCGTGAGTCTGAAAGCGGGGACGGCCGAGGGTTTCCAGCAGCGCACCGGCGCGCGAGGCGAATTCTTCGAGCTACCGTTTACGGCCATCCGCAGGTTGCAGACTGCTCGGGTGAGCTTTCACGTCGCAGCGATGACCGACCCGCGGCTGATGAGCGTGGAGGAGCGAAGAGCGTTAGTTGCCGAGCTGCACGCTACGGGCTACCGGGATTATCTAGAAGAGGAAGTGTGCGATCCTTACAACACCAGCGTACGGCGGCTGCGCGCGGCTGGCTGGACGTTTTACTGAGACTTAGCTGGGACTGCTCAGGCGGTACTCCACCGTTGGGTGGTAAACGTTGTACCTCTTGCAAGCGGTCAAGAATTCGCCGGATAGGCAGGAGTTGCTTGTGCGAGTCGCGCGAGTGATTCTTCAAAGGGCGGGTAGGCCAGGCCACGCTCGGTGATAATGGCGGTGACGAGCCGTGCCGGGGTCACATCGAAGGCGGGGTGGGCCGCGGGAATGTTTTTCGGGGTGATGCGCCTGCCGGCAATGTGAGTAACTTCTTCTGCGGAACGCTCTTCGATAGGGATGTGTTCGCCCGAGGGAATGGAGAGGTCAATGGAAGTGAAGGGGGCGGCAACGTAGAACGGGACGGAGTGCTCGCGAGCAAGTACGGCGATAGTATAGGTGCCGATCTTGTTGGCTAGGTCGCCGTTGCAGGCGATGCGGTCGGCGCCGACTAGCACGCAGTCAATTTTTCCCAGTTTCATAAAGTGGCCGACCATGTTGTCGGTGATGAGGATCGTGGGAATGGCGTCACGTTGGAGTTCCCAGGTGGTGAGGCGCGCACCTTGGAGGTAAGGGCGAGTTTCGCAGGCAAAAACGTGGACTTGCTTACCCGCGGCGACTGCGGCCCGGATGACGCCCAGCGCGGTGCCGAAGCCGCCAGTGGCCAAAGCGCCGGCATTGCAATGCGTGAGGACGTGGGCGCGGTCGGGAATGAGCGGAGCACCGTAGCGACCGATGGCTTGGTTCTGGGCGATGTCTTCGGCCTGGATGCGTCGGGCTTCAGCCATGAGTGCCTGCTTGATAGCGGCGATGAGTTTGCGCTCAGCTAGTTGCTGCTTTGTGCTTTGTACTTCGTGGAAGCACTGCCGCATACGCGCGATAGCCCAGAAGAGGTTGACCGCAGTAGGCCGGGTATGGGCGAAGGTGTCAGCAAATTTTTCAAAATCGGCTTCGAATGCCTTGAGGTCTTTAGCCGATGATTGTCGGATGCCGAGGGCGATACCCATAGCGGCAGCGATGCCGATGGCCGGAGCACCACGAATGACCATGCGGCGGATGGCGTCAGCGACAGCCTGGTAAGTTTTGCAGGTGAGGTAGGACTCGCGTGCCGGCAGGGCGCGCTGGTCAAGGATGCGGACGCCCTTGTTGGTCCAGGCGATGGGCTTGAGCATAGCGGCTGGGCGGTGCTCCAAAAAATTCAGGCTAGACTTTGCACTTCTTACCCGCTGGAGTAAAGCTCAGTCTAGCGTGCTGGCGAGTAGCTGACAACCTTGGAGTGGGGAAAGCTAAGGATTTTGCGGGGTAAGTTCTACCTGAGGGTA
>Ga0315309_1002541_pt1 | contig 10618 bp, 12 predicted proteins | sample TDP4_MG_FD_203080 | JGI IMG/M metagenome (GOLD analysis project Ga0315309, IMG submission 203080) | Freshwater sediment microbial communities from Lake Towuti, South Sulawesi, Indonesia - TDP4 | ecosystem: Environmental > Aquatic > Freshwater > Lake > Sediment | place: Indonesia: South Sulawesi...
TGAAGACTACATCTTGGAGCTTCATGTTAAAGTCACCTATGGCTTCACTCCTAATAGTATCCTTATTACTATCCGAATGATGTCCCAAAAAGTTAGACCTACTTCTTCTCTTTTCTGCACGCTCTCTCTGATGGTAACTGGAAGCTCTCTTATCGCTTGGCGTTCCTGGTTGTATTCATCCCAGTAGCTAACTTTCATTTGAAGCGTGTAACTCCCAGAAGTAGCGTTTGAATCTACCATGAATTGAACATCGAAAGGAACAGGGCTGTCCGGGTCTACACGACCGATGTACTCATAGCTTTCAGAGATCCATACAAATGGATGATTCGGGACGATCTGGACCTGTACAAATTTAACTGTTTCAGTTCCGATTAAAAGCAAATCAGCTTCGATCGTTACGACTTCTCCAGGTTCTACGGTTAAACTGGAAGGCTGAACGTTAAGCAGTCCAAAGCTAGTGACGCTCTGCACACATATCGATATGCTTTCAACGATACTGTTTGGTTGACCGTATACATCATAGTAGGAGATGGTTAATTGAAGCGGGTACGGCTGCGCCTTTGCGTCTCCACTAACGCGTAGATCATAGCTGATCTCTGAGGTGGTAGTCTCGTTCGATCTTATATCTCCTACGAAGACGAGTGTGGGGGTGAGAGAGACAAACGGGCTCTGACCCACTGTTGTCAATTGCACTCGGACATCGTAGGCGCCTGCTCCCAAGTTTTTAATTTTCATCTGCACGTTCAATTTGTCGCCAGGATGAACTTCAGAGGGTGTTATTTGAAAGCCTTGAATCACAATAGCTGTGCGTTCCGTCGGTTCAACAGAGTCTACATAAACGCCTACAGCTATGTTATCGCGATATGCAACGCCGTTTGAGTCCTTATAATTTAAAGTAAGCGTTAAAGAGTACGCACCTAATGCAACGTTTCTGGAGGCTCCAATTAAGGGTCTAAACTTAATTCTCTCTCCAACATCAACCTTGTCGAACAGGTAGGAAGGCTCCTTTAAAACAACTATGCCTGGGCTGGCCGAGGTTAATGCCGCTCTAACATCGTAAATTGCTTCCTCACCAATGTTGGCTAGGGTTATGTTTATTTCGTTTTCAGCACCAGCAGTGATATAGTAATCGTCCACATGAACGTCAACAGCAAGTTTTGCCGGCTTAATTGCGTCAACAACAACACCTATCTGTATACTATCTACTGTTCTGTTCCCATACGCATCATAATATTCCAGCTTAAACGTTAAGGAATAAGCTCCGAGGGGGCAATCACCCGCAACGTATAATACGGGGTACATGTTTTTCGTTTCATCCTCCTCTATTACGTCAAATATTCGGTAAGATTCGTCTATAACGGCTATTCCTGGAACGGTTTGAGGAACGGTTAAACTTGCCTTAACGTCGTAAGCGGTTTCCTCACCAACGTTAGTAATGGAGATACTGATTTCGTTCTCATCTCCAGCTGTTAAGAAATATCCGCTCACTTCGACCTCTAGCAACGGTTGAGGGTACGCGATGGTCGTCGGCATAACGACCAGAATAAACAATGAGAGAAGGCACATCGACAAAATTATCAAACGTCGTTTTCTAGACACAGTTTCTCACCTGAGTAATTCTTCTTTTATGACCGCCCCATCCCTCATATAAGCTATCCGATCAGTGGAGCGAGCTACCATAAGACTATGGGTGACTATCACAAATGTCTGCCGCTGCTCCTTGTTTAGTTCTCTAAGAAGCTTTAGAATCTCCTCTCCGGTCTTTGTGTCCAAGTTCCCGGTGATTTCGTCGCAGAGCATTATTGAAGGGCTGTTAGCCAAAGCTCTAGCAACTGCTACACGTTGTTGTTCCCCACCACTTAGCTCTGTAGGTCTGTGGTTGAGTCTATCGCCCAACCCTACCCTTTCGAGAAGCTCTATTGCCCTCCTTCTCCGCTGCTCACGCGGCATACCTGCAAAAGCCATCGGAAGCTCCACGTTTTTTACAGTAGTCATCCGAGGGATAAGGTTGAAGAACTGAAAAACAAAACCTATCTCTCGATTCCTAAGCCTAGCCAGCTCATCGTCGTCAAGGCCGGAAACATCGACTCCGTTTATGAACACTTTTCCTTCTGTCGGTCTATCTAAAGCGCCGATGAGGTTAAGCAAGGTTGTTTTTCCACTACCTGACGAACCCATGACGCTCATAAACTCGCCCGTTTTAACTTTAAGATTTACTCCGTTAAGTGCTGGGACCTCCACCTCCCCCATTTTGTAGACCTTTCTAACATTCACAAGCTCAACTATCCACGCGAAATCTTCGTTGTGCTCCGTTAAGCTATCCGTCTTGATGTCACGCTGCATGTAAGCTCATCACACATACGGAAACTATATTAAGCAATGAAATATATTTAAATAAAATATAAACCTTTCCGTTATTCCCAGTGTTTAACAAACATGAGGTAGATGATTGTGGTCGAAGAGAAAACTGTAGAGACTTGGCTTAAAGAGACGCAGAAAGGCCATATTAGACTAGCCGTGCTCATGCTTCTAAACAAGCAGCCTCTCCACGGTTACAAAATCATGAAGGAAATCGAGATGAAAACCCTAGGCTTCTGGAAGCCAACAGCAGGCGGAATATACCCAATACTGAAGAAGCTGGAAAAGAGAGGTCACATAAGGGGTACATGGCTTTCCCGCGCTGGAGGGAGAAAAAAGAAGGTATATCATATCACAGACTATGGGAAACAGGTTCTGGAACATACTATTCTGAGGCAAAGCCAGATCGCCCAGAGCATGGAGAAACTCTTTGAAGAATTCGCTCGTGACGTTCTTGGGGTTCCATACACCCCACCGCCACGCAGGCTAGACTTCCTTGCGATGTTTATGGAGGAAGGGAAAACGCTCGAGGAAAAACTCAGTCTATTACGGAAGAGGCGGGCTGGACTTGAAAATATGATGAGGTGGATACGGCAAAGCATGGAAGTTGTTGACAGCCAGCTTAGTAAGTTGGAAGCTGCTTTGAAAAAATAAAAGAGTACGGGCTAGTTCGCGTTTATCTTAGTCTACACAGAGTATTTTTATCTGAAGGAACGTAATGCTTACTTTGGTTGAGCCTAATGAGCGAGGTTGCCTGCAGAGAGATCATTGAACGCTTAATGAGGATCCCAAACCCAACTAGGAGGGATGTTGACCGAATCAAGATGCAGGTTGCAGGCAAGCACGACTTAAAAAGGGTTCCTCTAAACTCTGAGTTGATGCGTTGTCTGAAGCCTGATGAAAGGAGTAAACTCCTTCCGCTCCTACGTAGAAAAGTCGTTCGTACAATTTCTGGGGTCACCGTCGTTGCTGTGATGACGAAGCCTTGGCCGTGTCCCAAGAAAAACCCGTGCGCATATTGTCCGGGTGGTCCACCCTACGGTGTTCCTCAAAGCTACACGGGACATGAGCCAGCTACGATGAGGGGTATTCAAAGTGGGTTCGACCCTTATAGGCAGGTTAGGAACCGTGTTGAACAGCTGGAGGCGATTGGGCATGCTGTTGATAAGGTGGAGTTCATTATAATGGGAGGGACCTTCCCAAGCATGCCCCTTGATTATCAGGAGCGCTTTGTTCAGCGATGCATAGATGCCATTACCGGAACGAAGTCTCGGTCACTGAAGGAAGCTAAAAGGAGTGCAGAAACAAGTCGGATTCGTAATGTTGGAATTACGGTGGAAACACGTCCTGACTGGGCGAAGCGAGGGCACGTTGACCACATGTTGTCGATGGGAGTAACTCGTGTGGAGCTGGGTGTCCAAAACATCTATGATGATGTTTATGAGCTGGTGGATCGAGGGCACAGCGTTCAAGAAGTCATTGAGGCTACTCGCGTGTTGAAGGATGCTGGGTTAAAAGTGGTGTATCACCTTATGCCGGGTCTGCCGGGTTCTAGCTTTGAGCGGGACTTAAGTGCGTTTCAAAAAGTCTTTACGGATTCCAGCTTTAAACCGGACATGATTAAGATTTATCCTTGTCTTGTTTTGAAGGGTACGAAGGCTTATGAGTGGTGGAGGAGGGGGGACTATCAGCCGTATACGACGGAGGAGGCGGCTCAGCTTATTGTGGAAGTAAAGAGGATGGTTCCTCCTTGGGTTCGGATTATGCGGGTTCAGAGAGATATTCCTGCCTATCTTATTGAGGCTGGGGTGAATCGGAGTAATCTTCGACAGTTGGTTTTGCAGAAGCTTCGAGAGCAGAACATGCGTTGTCGTTGTATTCGTTGTCGTGAGGTAGGGCATCGTTGGTTAGTGGACAACGTGAAGCCTAACCCAGACAACATTCGGATACAGACTGTGAAGGAGGAGGCTTCGGAGGGGGAGGAAATCTTTATCTCGGCTGAGGACTCGGTTAATGACGTTCTTGTTGGTTATTTGAGGTTGAGGGTTCCTTCGGAGAAGGTGCATAGGCTGGAGATCCTTCCTGGGATGGCGTCGGTGGTTCGGGAGTTGCATGTGTATGGTCCTTTGGTTCCTGTGGGGAAGCGTGTGGAAGAGGCTTGGCAGCATAGAGGTTTTGGGGGCATCCTCCTTTCTGAGGCTGAGCGAGTTTCTTTGGAGGATTATGGTTGTAGGAAGGTGGTGGTGATGAGTGCGTTGGGGACAAAGCAGTATTTTGGGCGTTTTGGTTATGGGGATGACGGACCTTACGTTTCGAAGATGTTGAAAGGATGATTATTATATTATTTTTCTTTTTGTAGAAAAATTTTTGACTAGTCTATACCGGGGGAGGGGGAGTGGAAGGGTTGGAAATGTGGCTTCTTTTGCGATTTCCTTTTTTAGAGTGCTATTCTGATTTGTTGTTTCATTTCGTTATTACTGGGTATACTTCCTCTTTGCCAGCGAGCTTTGCCGCGTAAAGCAATACCGCCATAACATCTTCTTTAGTTAATTGTGGGTGGTCTTCAAGAATTTGTTCGATGGTGAGCCCTTGAGCTAGTAGCCTCAATACTTGTTCTACGGGGATTCTTGTGCCTTTTATTACGGGTTTTCCAGCCATAACTTTTGGGTCGACGATGATTCTGTTTAGGAGCTTTTCTTCGGCTTCCATGAGTGTCATCCTCTGCTTGTATTTCTTCCTCAAAATATTTTAAGATTCCTTCTATGAGTTGTTAAGAACGGTGAAGTATTCAGTGTGGTTATGATTTGCTAAGTTATTGCCTTTGTAAACAAATTTTTGACCAGTCTATACAGGGGTGAAATGTTTGGTTTTTTTATATGAAAAATTTTCGGATTGGCCTAGAGAGAAGCGGGTCAAAATCAAGTAGCATGGAAATGGACGCTACATCCAGTTTTGTCCCGACTTGCGTTGTAGAATGACTCTTTTTTCGTAGTTGCGTCGACAGCGTAGTCTAGGGATGCGCCGTTTCTTAGGTGTGGGCGCGATTTTTGGGGTTTGTGAACGGACCTTCCCTGCTTTCGCCAGGCTTCCGTGCGTTGGCACTTTAAACACCTCTCTTGTTCAGTTGAACAATAACATCTCCTATATTTAACTCTTACAATGAAGGACTACTTGAATCACTCGCCTCAAGTCATGTTTTTCACTATAAGCTTAAATTTTCGCTCCTCATTCTCCATATTACGCTTGGAGGTAAATGAAGTGAAGTCTAAAGTGTATTTTTCCTCTGCGAAAGCGAAGAAGTTCGAGGAGTCTCTGCCAGTGAGAACCGAACGAGTTTTTGAAGAGGCGAGGATAGCGGATGGTTTCCAGAAAAACGATATTGTGGCAGTGAAGACTCATCTTGGAGAGAGGGGCGGGTACAGGTTTCTGCGTCCTCAGTTTCTCAGCGCAGTGGTGAAGAAAGTGCGGGAACACGGAGGCAGACCCATCGTTGTAGACACGACAGGAATTGGATTGACCAGCAACAGAGGCGACGCGTTCAAGTACTATGAAATCGCCCGAGTGAACGGGTTTACTCAAGAAACGATCGGAGCCCCCATCCTAATAGCCGACGGAATCAAGGGCTTCACCGGGGTGAAGATTCCCGTTCATGGTGGTCATAGATTGAAGGAGGTAGAAATCGCTCAGATGGTTGCTGAAGCGGACGCTATCGTAAGCGTGGCTCATTTCAAGGGACACCCGAGAACCGGAATCGGAGGGGCGATAAAAAACCTTTCCTTAGGATGCCCCACAAAATCGGGTAGGGCGCCCCTTCACTTGAAGCGGAAACCCTGGGTTAAAGCAGACAAATGCGACGGATGCGGAGACTGCGTGAGGTTCTGTCCAGCAAGTGCCATACAACTCATCGACGGAAAGGCAGTCGTCGACGAGGCTAAATGCTACTGGGGATGCGGATGCTGGGAAAAAAGGGTCTGCGGCAAAAATGCGATAAGCGCTTGGGGTGAGATGCATCATGAAACAAACCAAGAGTTTTGCTTAAGGGCCGCTGACGCACTCAAGGCTGTCGCTGACTATTTCAAGGGAAAAATCGGGTACATTAACTTCATAATGGACGTGACCCCCCACTGCGACTGCTTCGACTGGAGCGACCTCCCCCTTGTACCCGACATCGGAGTAGCCGCGTCCAAAGATCCAGTTGCGCTAGACAAGGCCTGCATGGACCTCGTGAACGCAGCCCCCATCATAACCACCGGTCCTGCTCCTGAAATCTTGGGAGATGTGCACGCCGCTAACATGTTCAGATGCATAGGGAAGTATTCCCCAATTGCTTGGACAGAAAATTTTGGAGGACCAACCCCCGACGAACTGTTGGAGGCTTGCGCTCAACTGAAGCTGGGAGAAATGGAGTACGAGATCGTTGAGATATCTTAGGGTCTCCACACCCTCCTTTTTTAGCTAGAACGCCGACAACTTCTTGCATACAGCGACGTATCCCTTCAGCTGATCGTTTGTTTTCATGACAGAAACCTCCAACTTTGCTTCGTTAAGGAGTTTCATGAAGCTCTCTTGGGTGAACTCCTTCTTCAGCCCAGTGACAGCAATAACCGAGCGAAGCTTGCTGACCCGTTTCATTTCATGAAGCGTTAGAAGGGGATTTGGCGTGTTCTGTAGAAGTGTTATAGCGAAGACCATATCGAAAGTCTCGCTGGGAAAGGGGATGAAGTCAGCGTCGGCGCGAAGGACAGCAACGTTGGAAAAGCGTTTTGCCCGCTCTTTTGCCTCCCTAAGGATCCTCGATGAAATGTCTAAGCCCACAAGAAGTTTTACTCGGTTCCCGAGGTGTTCAAAAAGGATTCCAGTTCCGCACCCCACATCCAGCACGAGGCTGTCCTCTTTCAGAGGTATGCTGCTTAACGCCGCTTTCATCTTGGCGCTTTGCTCTTCACAGTATTGTTCATCGTAAACAGTTGCTAAGCTGTTGTAGTGATGCAGAACTTTCCGCTTTTTGCGCCACTCTGCCATGTTTCTTCAGAAACCTATCTGTAAGGTTTCCTTCTAAAGATTGTTAATTCCTAGGGCGACGTCAAGGCTGGTGGATGAAAGAGGGAGATGAGGGTCTCGGTGTGGACGACGTTGGGGTGCTGCTCAATCATTTCGTAGATGATCTTTCTAAGGTTTTCAAGGTCCCTTGCCTCGATCACCACCACCGCGTCGAACCTCCCGAAGACAGAGTTGGCCATCACCACCCCCTTAATACGCCTTGACCTCACAATCTCCTCTGAGGTGCCGGGTTTCATGGTGACCATGACGAAGGCTCGTATGGCTTTGCGGCGAAGGTCCTTGGTTGAAGACAATTGGTTCCTCTCCCTTAGAAGAGGGTTAGAGATGTCTCGGTATGAACGATGTTTGGGTCCTTTTCCACTATCTTGTACACGATTTCGTTGAGCTTTTCGAGACTAGGAGCCTCTATGACCACGATAGCGTCGAACCTACCATAGACCGAGTCCGCGTGTAGTACTCCCTCCACTCGACGTTTGATCTCGTTAACCACTTTCTCAGAGGTTCCGGGCTTTGTCCTGATCAAGATGTACGCTTTCATACACTCATCACCACCATTATTAATTTAATAGTCCAGGTACTTCATGATTTCCCAAGGGGTGACGTAGAGGCAGTACTGGTTCCAATCGTTAGTCTTGTACTCGATGAAGGCATCGAAAATATGGTTTCCAAGAGTCCTATGGATGACCTCGTCGCCTCTCATCTCATCCAGAGCTTCCTTCAGCGTCGTCGGAAGCTCCCTGATACCGAGAGCCCGCTTACGCTCCGGAGTCATCTTGTATACGTCTTCGTCCACAGGGTCGCTTGGATCAGTCTTCTTCGTTACGCCGTCGAGCCCTGCCCTGAGAAGGCATGAGAAGGCTAGGTAAGGGTTGCACGACGGGTCGACGGAACGAAACTCTACTCGCTTCTGTGAGGCAAATTCGGCTCCTTTAAAGTAGACGGGGACTCGCGCTAGGGCTGACCGGTTGCGGCGCGACCACATTATGTAGATGGGAGCCTCGAACCCGGGAACAAGCCGCTTGTAGGAGTTGACCGTCGGACAGCACACAGCGGTGAGAGCCCTCGCATGTTCCAATAGTCCTCCTATAAAGTATCTTCCTGTCTGGCTTAACTCAGCGTAGTCGTCGTCTCCATCGTACATGGTGTTTAGCCCATTTTTCCACAGGGAGACGTGAACGTGCATCCCACTTGCGTTGTCAAGGTACACTGGCTTAGGCATGAAAGTGGCGATTATCCCGTGTCTCTTCGCCACATTTTTTGCTACAAACTTGCAGTACATGGTTCTGTCGGCGGTTTCCACCAGTCTGTCGTACCGGAAGTTAATCTCCAGCTGGCCAGCTGTGGCAACTTCATGGTGGTGCCTCTCAACCGTAAAACCAAAACTCTCCTCGAGTATCGAAGCAACTTCGTTACGGTACTCAATAGTTGTGTCTTCTGGCGGAGGCCTAAGATAAGCCTCTTTTGGTCTCAGCGTGAAACTGCCTGGCGAAATCTCCGGGGACTGGGGCACCACCCTAGGTGCACCCCAAGAGTCTCCCTCCCCACCCTTCGGGCTGACCCAAAGGTCCCAAACCAGCTTCGTGGGGTCGATGGACGTAAAGACAAAGTACTCGAGTTCAGAGCCGAAGTAGCCAGTGTGACCCATTTCTTCTGTCTCTTTCACAGCCCTTTTCGCAACAAAGCCTCTTGGACACACATCGGACGGTTCACCGCCGCCATACGCCTCGTATATGTCCCCTAGGACGATGGCGCTCTTTTGATGCGCCTCGCTGATCCACGGAATGATGGCAAGGGTTTCTGGATCTGGCTTAAGGACCATGTCGGATTCTTCGATGGACTTGAAGCCTCGAACAGAAGAACCGTCAAAGCCGATCCCCCCAGTGAAAGCCGACCCTTCTATGTACTGTTTCGCAGGCACCACCACGTCGTGCATGAGACCGCGAATGTCCACGAAGGCTGAGTGCACCCAGCGAACGTCGTTTCTCTTCAGCAACTCAATGGCTTTTTCTGTCGCACTCATGTCACTACCCCTTTGTTACAGTCTTAACACATATGTGAATGCTGTTTGTATTATATATAATTTCTTTTCATTAAAATGAAAAGGTATTCATTAATAGGATTAAAAATGAACGAATGTTCACTTATGATGTTTCCTTTATGAAAATTTTCAAAAAATGTGTTTCTGTGGTGCTCAAGTCCTTGTACGCTCTTTTGCTTCCTTAGCATAAGGATGTCCTTTTATAGATGCTTGCTGCTTAATGCTGCCTTGATGTTAACGTTTGCTTCTTCAGAACTTTTATCTATGTTTGTCTTCTTCTATGATTGTTGGCGAGCTAAGGTGTTTAGTCGAAAGTCTTCTTTGATGATGGAAAATCCAGTGGTTGAGAAAGCGGCGGAACTAGTTGGGAGTGCGCTTTCAGAAAGGAAGGCTTTAATTATCGTTGGGAACTGCTGGGTGAGTTATCGGGGGAGGGCGAGCTCAACGCTGGAGCCGGGTGAGCGTATCGTGATGATCAAGGAGGACGGCTCAGTGCTGGTTCATCGACCCACGGGTTATGAGCCAGTGAACTGGCAGCCCCCAGGTTGCTTGTTTCAAACTCGTATGACAGAGAATGTTCTGCAGATACGGGCTCTCCGAAGGAAGCCGTCTGAGTCCGTAAAGATATTTTTTGACCGCATCTACCTACTTTCGGTTCTTAGTTTGATCGACACGGGAGAGTTCTCCCTTTACGCGAGCGAGGAAGACATGCAGAAAGCGATACTGCTCGAGCCAACTCTCGTAGAGTCTGGCTTCAAGCCGATCACGTACGAGAAGAAAATCGAGCCGGGATTTGTGGACGTGTATGGAATCGACAAGGAGGGAAAATTTGTAGTCATCGAAATTAAGCGAAAGACAGCCAGCCGTGTGGCAACCCTTCAACTGGCAAAATACGTGGAATCCATCAAAGGCATGGTGAACCGAGAGGTTAGGGGAATACTTGCCGCTCCCAGCATGGCGAAGGGCGTCCAAAGGCTGTTAGCAACACTAAGGCTGGAATTTAAGCCCTTAGACCCTAGGAAGTGCGCGGAAGTCTTAAGCAAGCCTGAAACGAAGAAGCTTGTCGAATTTTTTGAGGGTCGTTCATGATACAGAATATTGTCCCGCTTGCCTACGACAGCTTCGGAGTCCGTTCGATGGCTACGTTTGTGGAAACCGACG
>Ga0315309_1002542_pt1 | contig 10617 bp, 11 predicted proteins | sample TDP4_MG_FD_203080 | JGI IMG/M metagenome (GOLD analysis project Ga0315309, IMG submission 203080) | Freshwater sediment microbial communities from Lake Towuti, South Sulawesi, Indonesia - TDP4 | ecosystem: Environmental > Aquatic > Freshwater > Lake > Sediment | place: Indonesia: South Sulawesi...
GCATCAATCATCCATGAGGATCCCTTGGATCAAGCATTAGCCTGTTTCGATGAAGCATAAAGCACATGTCTAACAAACTTAAGAGAGCAATTGCCGTAGACCTAAGAGCCGGGATGACTGAAAGTTTTGCTGCTGTGCGGTTACCTCTGGGAGCTATAACGACCAATGGCGCATGCGGCAGACAGGATCTCAAAGTACGCTCGCCAAGTGACATCTCGAATATCTCGCAACGAGAGATTCTTGAGAATCTATACAAGGACGAATGCTGAGGTCTCACGAGCAAAGGACTATGTGCATTCACATAGAACAAGGCTTGAACAAGCGTTTGAGGAGGAACTCTCAACTCTACAGAGATTCTTTCAACAGATGACCTTCCTGAGTTTAACGCTCGCTTTTCTGTTCGGGCTTATGCTGGGGGGGATCATAAGCTCGGTCCCCGCAGTCTTCATCATACTGACGTTGGCGTTGGGATTTCCGGTCGCTATCGCCTATGGTAGCGCTAACGGGCTTTCCCCGCCTCTCTCCACGGCCGCTGCCATCTTGGTGAACTGTTTCATGGCTTACGCTGTGCTAAGGGTGATTCGGATAGTGGAATCAAATCCACGTATCGCGCCTTATGTGAATCGAGTCAGATCCAAATATGCGAGCACTTCACGGCGCCTTCTGTCGCATGCCGGTCGGTTTGGAGTTGCAGGAGCTTTAGCCATATTCGCCTTTCTGATAGGTTGGTGGGTGTCAGCGCTGGTGGCTTACATCCTAGATGTTGAGCTCGGAACTGCCACGAAAGGGATATTCGCCGGAGCGCTCATTGGAGGGCTTACCTCTCTAGCGATATATCAGGGATTGCTCATAGCTGTGCCAAATCCAAGAATAGTCTCACTCATATTCATCACGATCTTCGTGATATCTGCATACTTGACGCGAAGAGCCAGTCGACGCAAAAAAGCAGAATTCATTCAACAGCAGTTAATGTAATTCTCGATTCCGTGAAGAGGCTTGGCATACAACCCTTAAATGCGATATGCATCACCTCTACTGGTTGATCCGTCTTGGTGAGGAAGATCGCAGAGAGTATTCTGAAAAGACTTCGCGAGTTGTTTGCTGAAACTTTGCATGAAGCAGTGATGGATGCTGTAGGAGGAGTCATACATGGCTTTTTGAGAAGACTAGCCGTGGCACTGCTCGGCAGTCTGCTGGTTGTCTTTGGCGTCACGCTTCTTTGCTTAGGTTTAGTTAGGTTCATTGCTATCTTCTTTCAGGAATGGCAGGCTTGGATCATCGTAGGCCTTCTCATAACGGTTCTCGGGATCGCCATTCTTTTCGCGTCAATGCCACGCAGGAGACATTAGCTGCAAGACAGCTATGCTCATCTCCCCCGTCATGGTGTGACCCTGCAAGGATTTACTTCGCGACTGGAATGTAGCTTACGGTTAGACTTGGCTCAAATCCAAATCAAACGATACAGGAAAGAGTATCTCTCCGAGGCGGTCTACTAGTGTATGAGCTACTTTGTCTATGTCGATGGAGAAGTTGCTGAGCGATTCATAGGAAAGGATCTTAAGATGATGGCAGAAGAGAATGCGATCGTTCTTCGAGTCGTCAATCGAGCATCGGTTACCAAGACAGGTATTGAAACGCCATTCTTGCACCAATCACCAAGAGAAAGACAGCGAACACTCTCTGCAAGGACCTAGCCTTCAATCTTCGCGCGGCAAACGCTCCAACCTGTGTTCCGAAAACTATGCCAACGCCCAGTGCAATAGCGGAGTCGGCCAACACATTCCCTAGGACAATATGAGTTGTTGCGGCTGAGACAGAGGTAAATATCATTATGAACATTGAAGTCGCGACGGCTATGTGCATCGGCATGGTCATCACAAGAACCATCACAGGAACCATGACCGCTCCGCCGCCTACGCCGAAGAAGCCTGACGCGAAACCCGCGAGCAAGCTGAGGGCCATGCCGGGGACCATGTTTGCTTCATAATCAAAGACCTGCCCTTGTGCATCCTTGATCATACGAACCCATCCCCAGATTCTTGACCCCCTCTTCGCCTTCCCGCTATCAGGAGCAACCAGCATCCTCACCGCGACAATTATCAGGAACACGCCGAACAGTGACGCCAGTCCTTCGGGCGATATGAAACTCGTAGCATATGCGCCTAAGGCTGCACTTGGAATGCTCCCCGTCGCGAGAATCAAGCCCAGGCTGTAGTCTATGCGTCTCTGCCTTGCATAAGCGAAGGCGGAGGAGAGCGCAGCAAAGATTATCATGACCACGCTAGTTCCCACAGCAAGATGCGTAGAGATCGCGTAAATCAGAACTAGGATTGGCACTATGAGGAACCCGCCGCCCACGCCGATCATTGAAGAGACTATTCCCACCAGGAATGCGAACAGGGACATTGAAGCAAGCTGTAGCGTTGTAGACTCGCCTCGACCACTATGTTGATGAAGCCCTGAACTAGTCCGTTGATCTTATAAGAACTTCCGAACGATGAGGGGCCTTAGTCTAGCTATCTGCCGCTTCAAATAAACTAGAGAGTTCTTGGTAGATTCGCAACGCTTCTTCTTCTGTTGCTACTCCTTTGATCAGCATTCTTCCATTCTTGAAGAGGCTTACCTCCAGACCACTGTACTGAAAGACGACCACAACGGCCGAGTGTGCGAGAACATCAAATCTTCTTTGCAGATCCTGCACGATTTTGTCGAGACTTAGATCAACAGATTCGATCGGGTTTACGTTGATCGTTTCTCGTCCGCAGAGCCAAGCAAGTCGTCGGGCACCTTCAGGTTTCGGTGGAACCTTGCCGACGCATATACTGCAGTTTTCTCTCTTGGAGATCTCAATCCTATCAAACTCCATTCGTCTAAAGTCGCAGACCAGAAGCTTGCCTTTCAATGTGCCTTCAATACCTGCAAGTAGCTTTATCGTCTCCATTGCCTGAATCGATCCGACAATGCCTGCTGTAGCGCCGAGAACTCCTCTCGTATCACAGCCCGCTAGGTTTCTGTCATCGATCCCGGGTAGGACGCATTCCAAGCACGGAGTCTCAGGCGGATCGAAGACCGATACGTTGCCCTCCATAGCAATTGCTCCACCGAACACGTAGGGTATGCCAAGCTGTGAGCAGGCAGAGTTTAGGATATATCTTGTCCGCATGTTGTCGAGGCCGTCGACGACCGCATCTGCGTTCCTGATGATCTGTTCGACATTCTCTTCTCTGAGGTTGTCAGGTATGGGCAGAGCCTTGATGTCGGGATTGGCCTCCATCAGCCTTTTGGTAGCAACCTCTGCCTTCGGAAGTCTGAGATCCTGAACTGTAAAGAGAATCTGCCTGTGCAGATTGTGAAGTTCAACTGTATCTTGATCTACAACGACGAGCTCTCCAACACCTGCCAACGCCAGATAGAGAGCAGATACAGATCCGATACCACCAACGCCGACAACCACAGCTTTCGCGTCTCTGAGTTTGTCCTGGCCTTGTTTTCCGAGTTCCCTTAGAACTACTTGCCGGCTGTAATACTCGACAGCATGTAAATCGATCCCGGACATGCTAGGCATCCCAGATCATTAGTTCTTGATCGTTGTGTTAAAGCCATTATCGTTATGAGCGGACAAGTCCCTGACCCCTAAAGCTGCACAGAGCGGAAACTCTTGGGTCTTCTATTCTCTCTGAAATGCCTCGTGTACTTGGGAGCAGCAGAGCCCTGAGAAGCTGTGCTCAAGGCTCAGCTTGTCTGCCAGGCTTATCGCTCGCGGGTCGGGATAGGCGATCGCATTCACTCCAGCCTGTACAGCAAGGCGATCGATCTCTTCGCGTGCCTTTCCCTTGGGTCGAGCGCATCCAAGTGCGAGGGGAACCCGAGGCATCAATCTACGTGCCTCAACGATCACCGATGCGATATCGTGTGGAGACGCAGGGGGACATAGCTGCATGGGTGCTCCCGAGAATGGGATGAAGCCGATTACTATGACTGCTGCGCATCGGTGACGAGATATCATCCTGAGCGCCGTAAACTCTCCCTTCAGCCTTCCATAGTGAAGCCCGACAAGCACGTGAGGGACGACAGGTACTTCTTCCTCTTCTAGGGCGCCCAGTGACGTATCGTAGTCCTCTATCCTACGATCCAAGTTGTAGATTTCTCTGATGGTTTCGTCCGAGCCAATGACATCAATGAGAGCTGCGTCAATTCCAGCTTTTGCGAGCTCGGCGGCAAGATCCTTGTTCACAATGCCTGTATGAACCACGACTTTCAGTCCGAAATCCCTTTTCGCCTCACCTATGGCGCCAAGGAACGGCTCTAAGGCGACGGTTCCTTGTACTGTACATCCTCCGCTAATCAGACAGCCTTTCGCATTCCTACGATGCAGTTCTTGAAGGAGCCTTGTGAGATCGTCAGGTGACTTGGCGGGAATCATCGTTTCCAAGAGCTTTCCGCTACAATGCTGACATTTCAACGCACAGCTATGCCCAGTAATGGAGACTGAAGGAAAGAGAGGAACGTCGTCGTTCCAGTATCTATTGCCGTAGGGCAGGAAACTTGGAGCATAGAAGCTGATTCTTCGGCCCAAGTTCCTCCAGCTTGTCTCCCTAGCTCTCTTGAGGGCTTCAGCAAACTCTGCGCCGCAATGCGCCTCAGCGATATCTTGGACCGTTTTCCCTTCCCTCAAGTTTCGAGGCTTGCGCGTCGGTGTCCTCTCAGAGAAGTGGTCTACATGTATGGTGCGATGGTCTGCGGGTACTTTCTCGTCAACAGTCTTTCAAGTTCAAGCCTCAGTTCTCTGTCCAATTCAGCTTGCCTCTCAGATATGAGCTCTATACCCCTAGCAGAATGAATGACAGGTCCCTGAAGGACACCTGGCGACGTTATCTCGGTTGAAGCGACAGGCTCCGTCCTCAAGACTCTAGCAAGAAACTTTGACGGGCTTTCGTTTGACCTCAAAGCTAATGCGACTTTCATCATCTGTCTCTCTGACAACGGTCGTAGCCCGAAGGTGTAGGGAGAAATCCTCTCGATGGTTTCGAAGCCTACGACCTTGTCTCTGACGCCGAAGCCCACTGAGCGGAATGGGTTGATCTGTTCCTCTTTTATGAGCCACATATCGGAGTCGTGTGAGATAACTAGGTCGAAGTGGCCTCTTCTGTCTCGTCCGACGAAGACTCTCCACCCGCTAGGATTTGAGTCATATCTCTTCAGGATTTCCTTCTTGATATCCTCAGCGGGCTCCATGTTCCTCGCCTGTGGAGCTAGACATTGATTGCATCCCTTCGCAATCGAGGATATTAGCGTTTGGAAATTGCCTAGAGGGAGAATGTTCGTTGCAGAAGGACCGCGACGGCCATGAACACCAGACCGCATACTAGCGAGAGGGGAAGTCCAGGAAAGGTGGTTCTCTTCTCAAGCATCTTGAAACCTAGGAATGTTCCTAGAATGATGCCGACTGAAGCTGACGCATAGGGGATCAGACCGAACGAGAGCATTGTATGACTCGAGAGCATGGAGTAGAAGACTAGGTCGCCTAGTCCTACGGTCAATTCTCCAAAGGTCAAGGTTGCTCCTGAGAGGTTCTCGAGATCAGTCTTCTCAGCAATCTTCCCGATAGGTCCCTTGAAGACTGCTAGTATATCGTAGCCAACCAGCCCCAGTAGGAGGACAATGGTTGTAAGAGTTGGTATTGATGCCCCTAGGAATGTGCCTAGCATCGCTCCAAGGAGGATGATTGAGGCTAGCTGTGTTACACCCTTTGTGAGGTTGATTGCATAGGCCAAGACAACGGTGAGTATCAAAGAGAGCATGACTGCAGCGCCCGCGGCAAGATCTGGTGAGACCCTAACGATCGCGAAGAAGGCCGCTAGATACCAGTTCAACAGTGAGAAGAGGACTGCGACAATGGACAATCTGAGGATCGTCCTGAAGATTCTCTCCAAACCATATTTCACGAGCAGATACATGACGCTAGCAATAACTGCCATGATTACGACGAACATGGTCATGTTTAGAGTTGCGCCTGATGGCGTTTCCGGGAAGGCTGTTATGATCTCAACTTCGATTTTGGACTCTAGAATTCCGGCAGCGAGGATACCTGCGACGATCAAGGTCCATATTTCCGGGAGAAGATGAGTGGCCGTGGCTCTAAACTTCTCTTCCAATCTTGCTTCCAGCCTTTGCCGAACAGTTTCCACAGAACTTCTCATTCTTCAGGTCTGTGTCTTTTATGCTATTCGAGAAGTGCATGACGCAGAACGGATCTGGGCAATGTCCTAGGCCTAGAGTGTGGCCGAGCTCATGAACAGCCTCCTTAACTATCCTAGTCTGGAAAAGGGTGTTGCCCTCTTCCGTATCTTCGGACGGCCTCAGCCTTCGAGTAGAAATCACAGCGGCCCGGTCAAGCGCTTGGCCGAAAACAAAGTTCAGCCCTGGTGCAAAGAGATCTTTATCCGTGACGCCTATAACCCTCATGTGGCAGTCTTGAAGAACGATTTTCCGCAGACTTGAAAGAAAGTGCTCTGCTAGAAACTGATCTCTTGAAGGTGCAAAAGAATTTTCAGGAATCCTTGATGCGTCGACTATTTCCACCTGGACTCCCATAAGTCGCTGCAGTCTATCCGTCAGGACTTTCAGCGTGCTCGGATCTATGTCTCCGAAGGGAACTATGGCTACATTGATGCGATTATCAGATCTCGACGGTTTGTCCCGTCCTCGGAGCCTCGGCATCAAGGCCAACCTCCTTTAAAGCCCATGAGGCCAGTCTGCTACAGTTTCCCTCGGCTCCGTGGACCACAAGGACTTTGGCCTTTCCATCAATCTTGGACAGAGCTTCCCTGAGTTCGTTCTTACCGCAGTGTGAGGAAAAGTCGAACTTCTCGACAGAGGCATTTACCTTTTTCATTTTTCCGTGAAGCATGAATTGTCCTTTCTCCTGCAGAAGTCTTCCGGGTGTGCCTGGAATCTGGTAGCTGACCAGAAAGATTGCGTTCCTGTGGTCGTTTGCAATTGATTCCATATAGAAGATCGCGGCCCCGCCTTTCAACATTCCGGCCGGGGAAACGATTACGGAAGGCGTTTTCGCTGCTCTTCTTCTATCCTGCCACCTGTCTATCCATTCGGCTCGGCGTATTGCTCTGGAAAAGAGATCTGGGTCTCTGAGCGAATTCGGATGTTCAGCTAGGATCCGGTTTGTCTTCAGCGCCATTCCGTCAACGAAGATCGGGTGTTCGAAGTGGTATGCTTCAAGAACGCAAAGTATCTCTTGAGATCGACCGACGCCGAAGGCTGGAACAAGGACTGTGCCTCGATCCTCAATAGTCTCTGAGGCCCTTTCGATAAATTTCTGCTCCATTTTTCTTCTATCAGGATGGTCCTCTTCGGCATAGGTGGATTCAATGATAACTGCGTCTAGGTCTCCATAGTTTTGATCAGCACTCCTGAGGAGCTGAGTCTGACTGGTGTTGAAGTCTCCTGTGTATAGGAGCTTCTTTCCCTCATTCTCCACGAGTACTTGACTGCTTCCAGGTATGTGTCCGGCGTTGATGAGAGAGACCTTTGCCTTTCCAACTACTGTCTCCTTACCGAAGGGGAGATCGATACAATGCTCCATCATTGACTGTAGGTCTAGATACTCAAATGGTAAGTAGTATCCGGTGAGGTGTATGAAATCCTTGACGAGTAGCTCGGTCTGCTCGAACGTCGGTTCAGCTCCGTATACGGGAATCTTGCCTCTAATGTAGAAGATGGGAGTTGAACCTGTATGGTCAAGGTGAGCGTGAGACAAGAATATGGCATCTATCTCTCTTGGAGAGATGTGGACAGGAAAGCCGACTTCGTGGTCCATCATCACGCCGTAGTCTAGAAGAATGCTTCTGTCTTGGCATTCAACTGCGATGGCTGATCTGCCAACCTCCTCACAGCCACCTAGGAATCGTATCTTCAATATCTTGCACCGACATATCGCAGCCTCGAATTCTCAGTTGGCGTCGCTAATGGTGACGCAGAGTTTCATAAACTCTCTTTCTGAGAGAAGTCGTCTGCTTAGTTCGCATCGACATGTAATTTCAGACTAAAAAAGGTTGCGAGAGACATTTTTATTGAGCCGCGCATCATAGGCCCGTGGTGCTCATGCCAGTACGATTCGAGGTTCCGAAAGGCAAATTCAAGGACTGCACGTTGCTCGCCGGTTTTCATGGCATAGGTGAAACTGGGTACATAACTGTCTCATACGTGGTTCATGCACTGAAGGCCAGGCGCGTAGGCTTCATACGAACGGCAAACCCTCCTGCATTTGTTACCACGACGCGGAGCGGATTGTTGACTCCATTCGAGATCTACAGGAGAGGGAATCTGGTTATGGTCAAACTCGAGTTTCCGCCTCATAGAAGCGAGGAGGCAGAGATGGCTCGAACAATGGCTTGTTGGGCTGTAGAGGAGAAGTTCAAGGATGCGCTTCTTGTGGGAGGCTTGGACGTGGGATTCAAGAACGGCAGGCATGAGTCAAGAATTGTTCCCACAAGGGCCTACTGGACCAAAGCCAAGGACTTCGCCATACCTTTGCTGGAGCAGGGACTGTACGTCTACGGGCCCTTGGCAATCATGCTTGGCGAATTCGAAGCCAACAACTTTCCCGCAGTCGCCGTACTTCCCTACGCGGACATGTCTCGATCAGATCCACGTGCGGCACTGGTTGCGGTCCGGACAGTTTCGAAGGCTTGCAAGCTGAAGATAGATATCTCTGATCTTGAGAACTATGCAAAGGTGATTGAAGCGGACCTAGATCAGAGAACTAGGATAGCTAGGAAATCGGTTCAAGGAATGTACGTCTGACATGTCATGAAGAATTGGCCGCATAATACTGGTCCTCTCCCGATCAGATGCATTTCTCGATGCTATCCAACCCTTCTTACGGCGTTGTAAAGTGCTTCGACAGCATCCTTTCTCCAAGGCGAGTCCCCTTGGTAGGATATTGTGAATCTTCTCTTGGCCTCTCTTGAGAATCGTTTCAGAGAGGGAATCAGACGCCTGCTCAGTGAATCGTTAGCGGCGTGGAGGACTACTGTTTCGTAGTCCGAAGATGCAATGTGTTTCTGAATGATCTTTGCACAATGTCTCTCAGTTTCAAGGTCCATCGGAGTTGGAGATTCTGTCTGTGATAATGGGTAGACATCATCTATCTCTAGTGGGACAACCCCATATGGGGAACCGTATATGCAGACATGTATCCTCCTATCCCGGAGAATTATGCTTAGGTTGGCCAGCTGGGGGCTTGTATGATACGGCCTCTTGTGGACTTGTGGGAGTAGGACTAGAATCTGTCTTCCCTTCGGAGAGCGATAGCTTTCAATCAATCTCAGCCTATGGCGTATGATCTCCGGCCTTGAGAGTCCGTGCGGTCCTACGTACAATAGTCCCTTCTTCTTGGTTGATGGAGTGTGCCTCTCAATGAATTGGGCGTATTTCTTCAGGGCTCCCAATGCCTGAAGGAGCGAAGGATGAGATCTTGCCCGAATCTCGATGAGTTCCCACAATCTTCCCTCGATGATGGCCTGCTTTATGCGTCTGATCTCTTCGAGGCAGACGAAGAGGTTGTGTTCAGCCAGCTTTCTTTCTGCCTCAGTTCTATCAAGTTCGATCAGATCCTTAGGTGTTTGTCTCTGGCATACAGGGCACGAGCAAGGAAAGTACTCGATCTCTCTCAACCTGAGCGTGCCGCTCTCCGTCAGGTATCGGCCTTGCTTGGCAAATATCGCGTACGATGCAGAGTCAAACAGGTCGCAGCCCAAGGCTGTCACCAAAGCTAACATGAATGGGTGGCCAGCTCCAAAGAGATGCAGCGGCTTAGACAGTGGTATGTTCATTTTGGCTGTCATGATCATGTCTGTGAGCCTGTCGAACATGTAGCGTTCCATGATGGGCGTCGGGCTGCCGAGAGAATACACAGCGAATGGGCGTTGACTCATCTCCTTGGCAGATTTGGCAACTAGGTCGAGGAAGGTTCCACCTTGGATTGGGCCCTCCCAGAGAATGTCAGATCTTGTTACGGCTTTCAGGGTGAGGTCGGCTCTTCGGATCGTCTCATTGACGGTCCACTCTGCTCTGGTCCTGCTAGTTGCCCAGCCTGTGGGAACGTCCAGTATGACGGCGACGTCCGTGCCAATCGCTTCTTGGAACAGAGCTATTTCGTCTGGTTGGACTTCTACGTTACCGTATTCAAGGATCTGGTAAGCTCCTGAGTCTGTGACGACTACGCTGTCATAGTCAAGAACTTGGTGTATTCCATTTGCCAAGGCTTCACTTGCTAGGTTCTTCTTGACTAGATAGGCGTTCGTGATTATGGCGTTGCATCTGAAGATTCTGAGAATGTCTTTGGGGCTTATTGGTTGGGTCAGTGGATTGACGACTGGGAGAAGATGTGGCGTTTCGATCTTCCCACTCTTTGTATCTATCGTTCCTATTCTTCCCAAGAGATCCTTGGAGGTAACCTCGAAGCTCAATGGTATCACGATCTAGAGAGTATGAAACGCTTAACTCGTTTCATGACCATAGAGGACTGGAGAGCGAGATAAGTGTTCAGCAACGTAGTCTTTCTCGAGAAGAGGCCTCGTCTCAGGAAGCCGGTTC
>Ga0315309_1002543_pt1 | contig 10617 bp, 10 predicted proteins | sample TDP4_MG_FD_203080 | JGI IMG/M metagenome (GOLD analysis project Ga0315309, IMG submission 203080) | Freshwater sediment microbial communities from Lake Towuti, South Sulawesi, Indonesia - TDP4 | ecosystem: Environmental > Aquatic > Freshwater > Lake > Sediment | place: Indonesia: South Sulawesi...
ATCCATGGACCCAACGCTAGTCCCGAAAGAATTATTGGCAATTGCAGGAAGTGAATATTGGTTAAGCCTATGGGAATTGAAAATAAGCCTAAAACGTTAGCTACGGCGCACATGACCGCTGTGAATGCGATTAGTTTGGAGGTTAACCTTCGATTTTGCGTAGACATGGTAATACCTTTTGTGTAAAAAGTGTTACTACCCTTCATAAAAGCTTTATGATTAACCACAACGATTTAACTGGGAAGAAATATGACCAAGATTGTTCGTGTTGGCGTCACTTTTCCACCAGACTTGCTGAAGGAGTTGGATGAGGCAATGGACAGGATGGGCTACAAAAATAGGTCAAAGGCTATTCAGGATTCTGTGAGGTCTTTCCTAACCGAGCATAAACTGCTTCAGGAGCAGAAGGGAAAAAGGGCAGGCGTTTTAGTGATGATTTACGACCATGAAGTCAAGGGTTTAGAGGACACCCTAATTGAAACCCAGCACAAATACAGCCACGTGATTTGCTCCTCCATGCACGTTCACTTAACTGAGCGAGAATGCCTCGAGGCTATAGCAGTCAACGGCGACGCTGATGAGATCAGGAAATTAGCCCAAGAATTAACAACAAAGAAGGGTGTGAAACAGGTTAGGTCGACAATTGTTTCTCCATGAGAAAAGAATCATTGGGCTATCGAAACCATTCCTTCCAGGGCTCTTCGAGCCTTCTTTGCTATGGATTCAGGAACCGTTACAGGATTCCTATCTTCTTTAAGGGTTAAGTAGACTCTTTCCAGCGTGTTCAATTTCATGTTGGGACAAATGGCTCCATCATAGGCTGGTATAAACTCCTTTCCAAGATTTTCCTTCTTCAGGCGGTGGATGATCCCAACCTCTGTTCCAATTATGTATTTCTTTGCAGATGGCCCTCCCACATACCTACAAATCTGGGAGGTACTTCCAACAAAGTCGGCTACGGATTGAACGTCTGGAGTGCATTCAGGATGTACAGCGACAACGGCTTCTGGATGCTTCTCCTTCAAAAGTAGAATGTCTTCCTTCAAGAAGAGCAGGTGGGTTGGACAGAAACCGCCCTCAGGAATCGGAATAACCTTCTTCCCAGTTTTTTGCTGAACATTCCACGCAAGGTTTTCGTCTGGACCAAAAAGCACAGTATCAGAGTCTAGGCTGTTCACAACCTTCGTGGCGTTGGCTGAAGTGCAGCAGATGTCGCATTCAGCCTTTGCCTCAGCCAGGGTGTTAACGTAGAGCACAACAGGCACCTTGGGATACTTCTTCTTCCAAAGTCTAACTTCCTCGGCGGGAAGCATACGGGCCATGGGGCACCTCGCTCCTGGGCTTGGAATAAAAACCTTTTTGTCAGGGTTTAAGATGGTGGCTGATTCAGCCATGAAATCAACGGCTGAAAACACTATCATCCTCGCCTCTTTTTCTTCCATGGCTCTTCTGCACAGCTCTATGCTGTCGCCTACATAGTCGGCTATGTCCTGAATTTCGCCTCTCTGGTAGTTATGGGCTAATATAAGCGCCCTTTTCTCTTTCTTCAACTTCAGTATGTCGTCGACAAGCGTCATAGTAGTTGCCATCTTTATGATTGGAAGAGTTGCTAAGAACACGGAAACATATATCTTTGCCGTTTTTAAGAGTGAAAAGGCAAGGCATCTTGGAGATAGTAAAGTCAACAATCTTGGCCTTTCTCTTTAAGGAAACCCTCAATCTTTTCCACTATTTCCATGAAAGCCTTAGCTGCTGGCGAATCGGGGTGTTCCAATATGAAGGGTAGTCCCCTATCTGAATCTTCGCAGATTCTCGGGTCAAGCGGTATCTTTCCCAGAAATGGAACATTTAATTCTTCAGAAATTTTTTGGCCTCCTCCAACCTTGAAAATGTCTGTTTCGGTTCCACATTTGGGGCAAACGAAACCGCTCATGTTTTCAATGATGCCTATCACTGGAACTTTTAGCTGTCTCGAAAAGGTTATGGCCTTTGAAACCACGATCTGCGAGACCTCTGAAGGTATGGTAACTATTACAACACCGTCCATCTCTGGGATAAGCTGCATGACGCTCAGCGGTTCGTCGCCTGTTCCAGGAGGCAAATCTATGAGTAGGAAATCCAGTTCACCCCAAGCTATCTCAGACAAGAATTGTTGGATAGCTATCATTTTGAGGGGCCCCCGCCAGATAACCGGAATCTCCTTGCTTCCAAGCAGAAACTCCATGGAAACAACTTTTACTCCAAGAGGCCCAACCGCGGGAAGAGCTCCAATCGGTCCAACGGTAAGTCTTTGTCCATCCATTCCAAGCATCTTTGGAACACATGGACCGTGAATGTCGGCGTCAAGGATGCCTACGCTGTAGGCGTGGCCGTGCATGGTAAAGGCTATGGCCAAGTTGACCGTTACGACGCTTTTTCCAACTCCTCCTTTCCCGCTGATGACGGCTATCTTATGCCTTATCTTTTCCATTCTACTTCTCAGAAGTTTTTGCTCTTCAACGATTCGCTTTCTCTCATTTATCTGCTCATTTCGCATCACATTACTTCCTTTCGCACTCTTCAATCGTTTTCTATTTTCTATAATGTTGTTACAGCGAGTTCAAATAATGCCACTGCGCCAAGCCTAATTAGACGCATTCTATTCAGATGTTCAGAAACCTATATAAACGAGGCGTAGATGGACAAAAGGCTTAGGAGTTTGCCTTATGGCAAAGGATGAAGAGCTGGAAAAGGTAAGACAAAGGAAACTGAGGCAACTAATGAAAAAAACCAGCGAAACTGGAAGGAAAGAGAAATCGGCTGCGAATAAGCCAGTCGAGGTAACTGATGCAACCTTCAAAGAAACAGTCCGTGAACATCCCCTAGTAGTGGTTGACTGTTGGGCGTCTTGGTGCGGTCCGTGCCACATGGTTGCCCCAGTCGTAGAAGAAATGGCGCGAGACTACGCTGGAAAAATTTTATTTGGGAAACTGAACGTGGATGAGAATCCGGAAGTTGCCATGGAGTACCAGGTAATGAGCATCCCCACGCTGCTAGTGTTCAAGAATGGACAACTTGTAGACAGAATAGTCGGCGCCATGCCTAGAGAAATGTTAGAACCAAAGATAACGAGGCACCTCTAGATCAGCCTAGTGACGGAATCTTTGGTAAGGTGGAACGCCTGATGGAGATAAAGGGATTTATCGACCTCAGTTTAGTGGATTGGGACGGAAAAGCATCCTCGGTCCTCTTCCTTCCATACTGCAACTTTCGCTGTCCCTTCTGCCAAAACCCTGCCCTTGTTCTCCATCCCGAAAAGGAAAAGACAATACCTTTTGAGCAAGTGGAGGATTATCTGAAGAAGCAGAGAAACTGGATCGACGGAGTATGCATCACAGGCGGGGAGCCGGCACTTCACAGCGACTTGCCAGATCTCTGTTCCAAATTGAATAAAATGGGCTTCATGGTTAAGGTGGACACCAACGGAACCAACCCGACTATGGTGGAAGAGTTGATTGAAAAGGGGCTCGTTGACTACATAGCCCTGGACGTTAAGGTCCCATTAAATGTGGAAAAGTATTCCAAGGCAATAGGCATCAACGCTGAGAAGCTTCTTGGGAAGGTGAAGGAAACCATGAGAATCTTAATAGGGTCCAACGTGGACTACGAGTTCAGAACCACGGTAGTTCCCACAATCCATGAAGAGAAGGATATAGAAGAAATATGCCGCGGCATGAAGGGTTGCAAAAAATATGTTTTACAGAAGTTCGACGTCAGTTTGGGAAAGAAAACCCTGGACCCCGCCTTCAGCAAGTTGAAACCTTTCACAAACGAAGAAATGGGGATGTTTCTAGCTGTGGCACAAAGGTTTCTTTCCAACGTAAAATTGAGATAAATCTTTGACTTAGGAAAATCCACCGTCTGAGATACTGGGAAGAACACCGATCTGATTCGAGATAGCACATCTCTCAGTTAAGAGTCAAAAGCATTAAATAACGCTCAAATTCAATAATGAGAAATCATGGTCATAAAATTTGGGCGTACAGTAAGACCATCTACTGGTCCCACCTCTGCCTCAGCTATTGAAGAAACTGGCTTTGACTCGATTTGGGTGGCCGATCACTTCGCGCCTTTTTCACACGAGTTTGGGCTGAGGGATCCAGCATCTGCTGGGGGCTGGATGGCCCTGCCAGTTTTGCCACTGATTCTAAGCAACACTACCAGATGCGCAGTTGGCACAAACGTGTTGTGTCCTACCTTTAGATATCATCCAGCGATCATAGCTCAATATTTTGCACAACTGGATTACCTATTTCCAGGCAGAACTATCATGGGGATTGGTACAGGGGAAGCGGTTAACGAGACACCGATAGTGGGACGCTTTCCGCCTTACCAAGAGAGGATGGAAAGATTGGAGGAAGCCGTCGAAGTCATGAGAAAACTTTGGACCAGTGAAGACTACTTCGACTATCAAGGGAGATACTATAAACTGAAAAACGTGTTTCTCTACGCAAAACCGAAGGAGAAAATACCAATAGTGATATCAGCTTTTGGACCAAAATCTGCAGAATTGGCCGGAAAGGTTGGAGATGGAATAATCATTTTCTGGGCGAGACCGCAACAAAAGAGAAATCTAATCCTTGAAAGATTCGTTGAGGCAGCGTCAAATGCAGGTAAAGATCCGGAGACTATGATTAAAGCCGCGTTCTTTCAAGGGGGAATAACTTCTGATCCATTGCCAATTGTTGGATTCGCTAAATCCAGTTGGTCTTGGGCTAGGCTGAGTTCTATCTATGAGCCGAACCCTCGAAAGGTGGATGAAAAGGCTCAGACATTGTCTGATGAGGAGGTCCTTGAATACCTCACGCTCGTCCCTAAGGTGGACGATTTAATAGAATGTTTCGACTTAGCCTTAAAGGCGGGAATGAATCACCTCATCATAGGGGACTATACTTCCGCCTTTGTGTCCGCTAACTTGGCTCCTCCTGAAGTTGCAGATTGGCCGAAAAAGGTTCTTCCCTACCTCAGAGAGAAATACAAGTAGCATGTCTCTCATTTCCGTCTTTCTTCCAAGACATCAGCAACTCCATTGCGGTTCAAGGGGTCTGACCGCAACCGCGCGGACGAATGCTGGAAGTATCTAGATAAAAAATTGGGGAGGCTACATCAGAGCGATTTATTTCTCGATTCCTGCTGTTTTTCTGATGAATTTGCCCACTTTCTCTATTTGGTGCCCCTCAAGCTTCTTTAATAAGGCGTTTAATTTTTTCTCGCCAGTTTCTCTTTCCCTAATCCATTCTTTGGCAAATTTTCCGCTCTGAACATCCTTCACAGCCCTCCTCATATTCTCCTTGACGTGTTCATCTAGGACTTTTGGTCCAACAGTTAAACCACCATAATTGGCGGTTCTCGAAACAGCCTTAAGCATTCCCGTGAAGCCCCTCTCATAGATTAGATCCATTATCAATTTCGCCTCATTGCAAGCCTCAAAGTAGGCGAGTTCCGGCTGATATCCTGCCTCCACAAGGACTTCAAAACCGTTTTTGATGAGTTCAATTAGTCCACCAATGAGAACGGTTTGCTCTCCCACAAGGTCGCTTTCCGTTTCCTCCATGAACGTCGTTTCTAGGACCCCCGCCTTTGTGCATCCGAGGCTTTTAGCCATGGCTAGAGCTGTTTCCTTCGCCCGACCCGAATAGTCTTGGTAGACCGCCACGAGGGCTGGCACTCCAAAGCCGTTTAGGTACATGTCTCTAAGCTTGAACCCTGGACTTTTGGGGGCAACCATGATAACGTCAACATGCGGCGGCGGAACAATCTGGTTAAAGTGGATGTTAAAGCCATGGGCGAAGCCGAGACTTTTTCCAGCAGCCATGTGCGTTGCTACTTGATCTCTATAAACGGCTGGTTGCTCTAAATCTGGAATCAGCATGTGGACAATGTCGCCTTTTTCTGCTGCCTCTGAAATTGGATAAACCTTGAAACCATCTTTTTTGGCTTTGTTCCATGAGTTCCCGCCAAATCTTAAACCAATTATGACGTTTAAGCCTGAGTCTCTCATGGTTTGGGCTTGGGCGTTTCCCTGACTGCCGTACCCAATGACTGCTATTGTTTTGTTCTTTAAGGAGTCTAGGCTCACATCTGGGTCGTAATACACCTTCACCATTAGGGTTCACCCATTATTTACTCGATTTTAACGGATTTAGCTCCTCTGGAAAGGGCTGTTATGCCAGTTCTTGCAACTTCCCTCACGCCAAAGGGTTTCATTAGATCAAGGAAAGCGTCTATTTTATCCGAGTCTCCAGTGATTTCCACCATCAAAGACTCAGAAGAAACGTCAACCACGCGCGCCCTGAAGATGTCGGCGTAGTTGATAACGTCTGATCGGGCTTTAGTGTCTAATGCGCTTACTTTAATAAGGGCTAGTTCTCTCGCGACGATGCTGGTTGGGCTCAGTCTGCTTACCTTAATCACGTCGATTAGCTTGTTCAGTTGCTTAACCACCTGCTCGATTGTTCTTTCGTCTCCTTTAACTGTTATAGTCATTCTTGCCAGGTCACTTTGCTCTGTTGGACCAACTGAAATGCTTTCTATGTTAAATCCTCTGCGCCGAAACAAGTTTGAAATACCATAGAGAACGCCTGGCTTATGCTCAACGATGGCTGATATTATGTGGTTTTCTTCCTTCGCCATATCGATTACCCTGCGCGTTCAATTATGTCTTTGAGACCTTTGCCCGCTGGAACCATTGGAAATACGTTTTCCTCAGGAGATATTGGAACATCAATAACTGTGGTAACCTCGCTTTTCAAGGCTTTTTTCATAGCCTCTGAAAATTCTTTGAGCGACCCCACGCGAAAGCCCTGGGCGCCATAAGCCTCAGCCAACTTAACGAAGTCAGGGGCCTTCCCTAATTCTACAGCGGAATACCTCCTATTGTAGAAGAGTCTCTGCCACTGAGCAACCATTCCCAGCATTGAATTGTTCAGAACCATCACCGTCACCGGAATTTTCTCCATAACCGAGCAGGCGAGTTCTTGTTCTGTCATTATAAAACTTCCGTCGCCCGCTATGTCCACGACCGCACTTCCAGGGCAAGCAACTTTAGCGCCGAGGGCTGCCGGAAAACCGAAGCCCATGGTTCCCAGCCCGCCTGAACTGATGAAAGTTCTTGGTTTGTGTGTTTTAAAGTGGAGGGCTGCCCACATCTGGTTTTGTCCAACCTCGGTGGTCACGATGGCGTTATCTGGCAGTATTTTTCGAAGTTCTTGTATTAGTAGGTGAGGCTTCAAGTCACAGTTGCTGGGGTCATCATTGTTTTGGAGATGCTCCTTGAGTTCTTTAACCCTACTAAACCACGGGGAGTTCTCCCTCTCCTTCTCCTTCAACTGGTACATTAACAATCGGTGAATCAGCCCCAAAGTCTCCTTTGCATCCGCTACGATAGGTATGTCAACTTCCACATTTTTCCCGATTTCAGCCGCATCTATGTCAACGTGGATAATCTTTGCGTTAGGACAAAACTCGTCCAAATTTCCGGTGGTCCTATCTGAGAATCTTGTTCCCACGGCCAAAAGAACATCGGCTTCTAACATAAGCTTGTTTGCTGCTTGAGTTCCATGCATGCCAACGTCTCCTATGGACAGTGGATGGTTTTCAGGGAAGCACCCCTTCCCCATGAGGGTTGTTGCTATGGGCATCATTAAAAGTTCGGCCAGCGCCAAGAGTTCAGGGGAGGCGTTTGAGATTATTACTCCTCCACCTGCTAGGACTATGGGACGCTCCGCTTCAAGGAGGAGTTTAACTGCCTTCTTAACTTGGATTGGATGGGGCTCCGTTTTGGGTTTATAGCCACGAACCTCAACGTTATCTGAAAACTCCATTTCATCGATTTCCGTCTGAACGTTCTTTGGGAGATCTATCAAAGCTGGTCCAGGTCTACCGGTTGTGGCTATGTAGAAAGCCAACTTTACTACTTTTGGAATTTCAGAAGCCTTTTTCACTTGACAATTGTATTTCGTGATAGGCGTAGTTATCCCAATTATGTCTGCCTCTTGAAACGCATCTCTACCTATCATGTACGATGAATTGGGAGAAATCGTGTTGACCTGACCAGTTAAGGCAACGACCGGTGAAGAGTCCAAGTAGGCATTTGCTATTCCTGTCACCAGGTTTGTCGCTCCAGGACCCGACGTTGCCATGCAGACTCCTGCCCGCCCACTTGCACGGGCGTAACCGTCAGCTGCATGGGCTGCGCATTGTTCATGTCGAACAAGGATGTGCCTTATCTCAGAGTCGTAGAGAACATCATGTATGGAAAGGATGGAACCTCCAGATATACCGAAAATGACTTCCACGTTTTGCCGTTTCAACGCTTCCACAAGGGCTTGGGCACCTGTCATTTTAACCATTTTAGGATACCTCCATTGAGTGCAGTTTATTGTAGTTGGTATTCAACGCGTTCTATTGCCTCTGTTTCTCCATCAGAAGCCGCGGCGAAACCAGCCTCGATGACATTTACTCCAAGTTCGTCTAGAATTTTGGCTATTCTTGGTTTGTTTTCAGGGGTTAGGGAAACTCCGGGGGTTTGTTCGCCGTCTCTGAGGGGGGTGTCAAAAATTCTTACTTTTTCGGGGAAGTTATACGATAAAGCAATACCCCATTTTACATTCCTCGTTCCACAACAACACCGAAGCCTGTGATATAAAAGCTTTTCTGTTTCTTTCTTATGTATCTAAACTCTAGTTTCGTTTAGAGGGTTGAAGTTTGAGAAGCGACACCATAAAACAGGGGGTCGAACGGGCTCCACACAGAGCCTTACTGAAGGCCCTTGGGGTCACGGATAAAGACCTAGACAAACCCTTCATCGCCGTGGTAAACAGTTTCACAACAGTGGTTCCAGGCCACGCCCACCTAAACCAAGTTGCGGATGTTGTTGAAACGGGAATTGCATCTGCTGGCGGGATGCCCTTTGAATTCAACACAATCGCCATCTGCGATGGACTAGCCATGGGTCACGAAGGAATGCGGTATTCTTTGCCGTCCCGGGAGATAATTGCCGATTCGATTGAACTCATGGTTCAAGCCCACAGATTCGATGGGATGGTTTTAGTTACAAACTGTGACAAGATAACTCCTGGCATGCTGATGGCTGCGGCTAGGCTCAACATTCCCTCAATGGTTGTTACGGGCGGTCCTATGCTTTCAGGCACCTACAAAGGAAGGAAGGTTGGTACTGCCTCCATGTTTGAGGCTGTTGGGGAAGTTGCTGCTGGCAAAATGAGTGAGGAGGAGTTGAAGATGCTTGAAGACGTTGCGTGTCCCGGCTGCGGGTCTTGCAACGGAATGTTTACAGCCAACACCATGGCTTGCGTGACTGAAGCTTTAGGTATGTCCATGCCTGGCTGTGCTACACCCCCCGCTGTTAGCGCCTCTAGGCTGAGAATCGCCAAGGAGAGTGGAGAAAGGGTTGTTGAATTAATGCGGGAAGATTTGAAGCCATTGGACGTAATGACTCTGGAAGCCTTTGAAAACGCCATTATGATTGATATGGCTCTGGGCGGTTCAACTAACACCGTGCTGCATCTTTTAGCGATCGCTGGGGAGGCTGAAGTTCCCTTGTCCTTGAGCCTTTTCGACGAGTTGAGTAGGAGGGTTCCCCACCTGTGTAATATGGTTCCCAGCGGACCCTACACCATGGAGGATTTGGATGCGGCTGGCGGTATCCCAGCTGTTATGAATGAACTGAGGTCTTTCATCCATTTGGACGCCATGACGGTTACGGGAAAAACCGTCGGAGAAAACACCGAAGAAGCTGTGGTATTTGACGCAAACGTAATCCGTCCTTTAACTGATCCAGTTCACCGGGAAGGGGGCATAGCAATATTGAGGGGAAACTTGGCGCCGAATGGCGCTGTGGTGAAGGCTACGGCCACCTCGCCCAAGATGCTTGTTCATATAGGTTCGGCTAGAGTCTTCGATTCTGAGGAGGAGGCTATGAGGGCTATATTAAACAAGAGAATCAGGGAGGGCGATGTGGTTGTTATTCGTTACGAAGGGCCGAAGGGTGGACCGGGCATGCGGGAAATGCTTTCTCCAACAGCCACCATAGCTGGAATGGGCTTAAGTGAATCTGTTGCTCTAGTAACCGACGGCAGGTTTTCAGGAGCTACAAGAGGCCCGTGCATAGGGCATGTTTCTCCTGAGGCGGCTGAAGGTGGACCCATAGCCGCTTTAAGAAATGGAGACATTGTTGAAATGGATATTCCGAAGAGGAAACTGAACGTGGAGTTAAGCGATGAAGAGTTGAGGAATCGTCTAAGGTTGTGGAAGCCTAGGGAACTAGAGGTTGGAAGAAGCTATCTTGCACGCTACTCCCAGCTTGTTCAGCCTGCCCACGTGGGAGCTATTCTAGGAAAGATTAGCGAGTTGGTGCGCGCGCTTCGCTCTTAGACTACAGTTTCACTTCCCCTTAAACTTCGGTTCTCTTCTTTCAAAAAAGGCTAACAAGGCTTCTCGAAAATCTTCAGTATCGCCGCTTACAATTACTCCCTGACGTTCATCTTCGAGTTGGGATTCTAGGCTACTGATCAAGGCTTTGTTTAAGAGAGCTTTGGCTCTGGCAAAGGCTAAACTAGG
>Ga0315309_1002547_pt1 | contig 10611 bp, 7 predicted proteins | sample TDP4_MG_FD_203080 | JGI IMG/M metagenome (GOLD analysis project Ga0315309, IMG submission 203080) | Freshwater sediment microbial communities from Lake Towuti, South Sulawesi, Indonesia - TDP4 | ecosystem: Environmental > Aquatic > Freshwater > Lake > Sediment | place: Indonesia: South Sulawesi...
CCAGAAGAATAATCAAGGTGAAAGCCTAAACAAAAATGAGAAGGCTTAAGTAAAATAATGACCTATACTTGACAAAAAACGCGTTTTCAGAGATGACAGTAGGTGTTTTCTACAGAGCACTTTGAGCTTTGAGAGATTGAAATTGAAGACCGCTCCGCCGTAGGCGGAGAAATCTGATAGGCAGGTAAGTTCTTCTCAGGATACTCGATACTTGATACTCGATGCTGGATGCTCGATATTTGATATAACAAATTGCCGGCACAAATTTCTTGATTTTTAAAACTTTATGTGATATTTTTATAGCGGAGGTAATTAGAAAATGAAAAAACGTTATCAGTTGCCTATCTTAATCGAAAAAGATGAAGATGGATTTTATGTGGTTGAATGCCCTGTATTCTCGGGGTGCTATAGCCAGGGAAAGACCATAGATGAAGCACTGAAAAACATTCGAGAAGTAATCGACTTATGCCTCGAAGAAAAAGAAAATAAAAAAGCCCTAAAAAATTTCCAGCCACAGGAATTAAGTTTCTATACACTTTCTTATGCCTAAATTACCTGTCATTTCCGGCAATCAAGCTGTAAAATGTTTTAAAAAGATAGGTTATAAAGTCATTCGTCAACGAGGTAGCCATGTACGAATGCGCTATAAAAGCGATAGTACCAAACAGCCCTTAACTATACCCCGTCATAAAACATTGGGCAAAGGTCTCATGCGGAAATTACTGCGTGACGCTGAACTTAGAATTGAAGAATTTTTAAAGTTGCTTTAGCTAAAACAACTCAAACTGACAGTTTTTCATCCCTTTGTCAGCGCTACGGCAGATGCTATTACAAAATTTGCTGTGTGTGTAATGCTTACACTTATATGCTTAATGCCGAGCTTGTCAGCAAGTTTTTTTACTTCACCGCTGAGAGTGACCTCCGGCTGGCCCGCAGCATTATTTATTACTTCAATATCTGTCCAGGCGATCTTGCCGCGCCAGCCTGTCCCCATCAATTTAAGAATCGCCTCCTTTGCGGCGAAACGGCCAGCTAATTTCTCTACCTTATCTTTATTTTTCTCCGCATAGGCCTGTTCAGCGGCGGTAAAAACCCTAATGATGAAGCGATCGCCGTGCCGCTTTATCATCTCTTCTATCCGCGGACAATCTACAAGGTCTATGCCGTGTGCGATAATGTCCATTTCTTTGTGCATTGATGTTCCTGAATTTAGAATGTAGAATTTAGAATTTAGAAAATCCAACTCTCAATTCTTCATTCTTAATTCTCAATTTGTTTTATTCATCTGGTAAATTTTCTCCAGACAAAAAACGATAAACTCGTCCTTTTCAGCTGGTGCTACTTGCTGTGTAATTTCGGCATTAAGTTTATCAAAGGCTTCTTTTCGGCGGTCGGAAATAATCTTTTGCTCTAATTTTTCTTGCACCTTCTCGAACGGCTCATAGCTCCTTGTGCATTTGTCTTCCAGCTTCATTATGAAGATATGTCCCTCTACCTCGACCGGCCCAGCAATCTGACCGGGTTCTATTTTTTCAGCTTCAGCCGCGAGAATGTCATACGGCTTAGCTAAGGATTCCGGCTGCACCGGCTGCCACAATCCACCAAATTCTCGCCTATGTCCATGTGAATATTGCTTGGCCAATTCTCCAAAATCTTCGCCTGCCTGTATTTGTCTAATCAATTTATTAGCCAGCGTTCTGGCTTGTTCAAGCTGGTTCTGATTGGGGTCTGTTATCTCTAATCTGGCAGGCTGGATATCAATCAGCCGAAACTGCAACCTCGCCGGAATAACAAAAGATTGCTCTTTCATCCAATCATAGCAATTTATCAACTCTTTATAAGTGATAGGCCTGTTATCAGCCAACTTCGATGCTATATACCATTGAGTAATAATAAGTCTTTTACGATTTTCTTTAAAGCCCTTGCGATCCATTCCCATTTGTTTAAGTTTCTCGTCGGCCTTGGCCTGGTCGCTTCCACAATCCAGGATGAGTTTTCTTACCTCTGTTTCTGCTGCCTTTTCCAGAGCCTCGTCGACATTTTTTCCTGCCTGTCTTTTGGCTTCTTGATAAAGTAAGATTTCAGTCACTTTGCTGTTAAGGAATTCTTCGAATTCCGGCCTGGCCCGCTTTTTGAACTGTTCCAGAGTGCTTGTCTGCGCGAACGGCTTAAAGTATTCTGCCAGTGACACGACCATCTCGCTATGTTCTACTGGTGTGGCAATTATCTGGCCACTGGTGATAACCTCACCACCCACCACCAGCACAGACTCGCCGGTCTTCGGCAGGAATTTTGAATTTCGAATTTCGAATTTCGAATTTTTCGTCGAGTTATTGCCCTCACAGCCGCTTATCAGCAGAAGAATTAAGATTGATAAAATTGACTTACGCATCCTTAATCTCGAACCAGCCCGCTCAAAGCCAAAAGCTATCCCGACATATCTGGATTGCCTTTTAGACCGATTTGGTCAGCTATCTGGCGCATGCCCATAATTGCATCTTCGATAAGCTCGCTCAATTCAACGCCTAACATCTGTGCACCTTTTTCGATTACGTCTCGATTTACGCCCGCAGCGAAGGATTTGTCTTTCCATTTCTTTTTGACCGACTTTGGCGTCATATCCATCACGCTTTTGCTCGGCCGCACAAGCGCTGTGGCCACTATCAGCCCCACAAGCTCGTCAATCGCGTAGAGTGTCTTTTCCAGCTCGCTTTGCGGTTCGACGCCGGTGCATATACCCCAGCCGTGCGATATCACCGCCCGGATGTAATCATCCGGCCAGTTATGAGAGCGAAGAATTTCCTCGGTTTTTTTGCAGTGCTGCTGGGGGAATTGCTCGTAGTCCAGGTCGTGGACCAAGCCGATAACGCCCCATTTTCCCTCGTCCTGGCCGCGTTTGCGGGCACAATAACGCATCACCGCCTCAACAGCCAAAGCGTGCTTAATCAAGCCTTCATTTTTATTGTATTGTTTCAGCAATGAAAGGGCGAGCTCTCGCGTTGGCTTATCCTTTGCCATAATTTGCTCCTCGATAACATAAAACTAAACGATTTTTCTACACATGAGCCTGCGTTTAGCTAATCTACGAGCAAATTTACAAAATTGCAATTGCAATTTTTCATCCCCCGTCCCCTCGACCCCGCTCGGGGCAGGCTCTGAGCCGGGTCGAAGGATTGCCGGCTGCGTCAGCTTTCCTGGCGAATTGAAATACGATGAATCGGCTCGCTCGTCGCTCGGGTCACGGGACACAGGCGACGGGGCACGAAATGTCCATCATTGAAATTTCCAGACGACGCCCGTACCAACACCCCAGGCATTGCCGGTAAGCTGGTACTCTGCGTACCAGCAGGTTTCTTCGGCGATATCCCACTGTATACCGCCATACGCGCCAAATACCGATTCTTCCCTAATATCGGCTTTGGCCTCTACAAGCTGGGTTACACTATCTTCAACTGTACTACCTTTTAGAACCATGTCTCCTTTGACAAAATGCAAGAAAGGACCGCCGTAAATTGAAAAGCCCTCAAACTGCAAGGTCGGTCCAGCTGCGATTTGGATTTCCCAGAAGTCCAGCTCGACATCGCCACAGAATTGAGGATCGCCTCGAAGCCCTATAGTGCCGTTATCAGGTTCTGACCAGGTCATCTGGAATAATCCGCCCCAGGCAAGATTACCATCTTGGCCAAAGGTAGCCCTTGTTCCAAAGCCCCAGGCAAGTCCATAATCACCATCAAGTTCCTGGTACCGCAAGCCGGACCTACCACATCCGAGTATTTCAGCTATGTCGTCTTTGGCATCAGCCATACCCACCTGCCCGAATACATCCCAGGTGTTGCAGATACCATAGCCCAAACTGCCCAAGAACATATGTGATGTAAGACCTTCGATCGTGTACTGAGTCAAATCACTCGGCAGCCACCCAGAACCGAGGTTCTCTCGAACCTTACCATTCAACTCTAAATCCATTTCCTGGTAAGCATACTTAAAATCTACAGCGCAGCGGTTTTCTCCAAGAGTAGCCTTTGGCGGACCCATTGGTGGCAAAGCAAGAGCAGGCGAACTGCACACGCCTGCGAGCATAATAGCAACAACAGCTAAACGTGCTTTTCTGCCTTCCATAAACCATTCCTTTCCTTTAAAAAACTGTTTCATAAATTTTGCCACTTTAATGCTATTATCGGCACAATACGACAGGCTCTTATAAAGGTTACAGAAATTAAAGGTTGCAAAGCTAAGGAATGCCTTAAATAGTTTTGTTTGGGCATATGCAATGACGGTTTTGACCCCTTAGGGGCGGTCATTTAAATGAAGAATTATTGCAATGGGAGAGAAAACGTCCGATAAGGCTTCCATATTGTGTTGTAATAGCGGCTCAGGTCTTTTGGCCATTTCTCCTTGACAAACCTGTTTGAATGGTGTATAGTAGGTATTGGATTTTAGGAGGTGCGGTGAAAACAGTCTTTTTTTCGGCAAGTTTTCCCCGGTCGAGAATTGGATTCCCTCTCATGCAAGCGCAGAAAAAACTTCGTGGGCAAAATGCGCCCTGCAGCAAAGGCGAACTATTAAGAGCTCTGTGAGGAGATACAAGTATGACAAATCACGCTGGAGCCGGCTCGGGTCACGGGACCCGGGCGACGGGGCACGGGCCTAATATTTCTGTTTTGGTTCTTCTGATGACTATGTTGATAACTGCCGTCACGGGGACCATAAGGGCAAAGTCACTGTACATAATTGCTGATATACACGCCGATCCCACTCCCATACAAGCATATGATATTACAGCCTATGGTACTCTGACTTTCCAGGCTGAGTACGGCATCCCCTACCATGGCAGTTATGGTGCCGTGGGCCTGGCAATCGATTCGGATTCAAAAACCCTGTTTGTCACGTATGAACAGTCGAATGTGATTCAATTGATCGATGCAACGACGATGACCGACACAGGGACCACGACAGCTTCAGGTGCTCGGAACTTAGCTGGCATCGTCTACGACCATGATAAAGGATTACTGTACTGTGTTGACCGGAACACGAACAAGCTGTATGTATATGACTGGGAGGCGAACACCGCCACGCTTACTGGCGTGCCAGGCTCACCGTTCACCTTGACGGGGGCCACTGCGTACGGGATTGCTCTGGATGAAATCAACGATTTGCTCTATGTAGCTAACATTAGCACCACGATTAATGTTTACCATACCTCCGATTGGTCATCAGCAGGGACCATCTCAGTTAGGCGCGCTGCCATTAGTATTGCAGTGGATGCTACCAGGGGCTTCGTTTATTCCGGTGGAGGTTTTATGGACAATTACTACCTTACTCAGTACAGCTTGGATACACATATAGATGAAGAAGTGCAAGTGGAGCCTGATGCCGGCGTGATGGGCCTTGGAGTAGATCCGGCCACCGGGCTGATATACGTAGGCACCGGAGCTAACAACAAATCTGGCGGGGACAATCTTAAGGTCTACGACACATCACTTAACCAAATTGACATTATCGAGGACATTGGAAACCCTACCGGCCTAGTTATTCCAATTGAAGATGTTAGTTATAATCCTCTAAACTTAAGTAAGAATATTGCTATTGGTGCTGGTGACAAGGCTGAACACGTAGAGATAGGAGGTACCATTACCTACACTATTTGTTTCGATAATAAGAACAATCATTACATCGTAAACAATGTATCCCTTATTGATACCCTACCGAATGAGGTAAGCTTTGTAACAGCCTCTGGTGACGGTGTCTTCGGACAGTACGACCCTATTACGCACACTTATAGATGGTCCTATTCCTCTCTGTCACCAGGATTTTCTGGAGCTTGTTTAAAGTTAGTAGTTCAAGTGAAACAAGCTACGGCTCCAGGTACGACTATCACCAATTCTGTGACTATCGACAGCGATGAAACAGGGCCAACAACAGCGAGTGTTGACGTTATTACTGAAGCTATCAGCTACAATCCCCTTAATCTGAGCAAGAATATCATAGGTGGTAATATTGAGCAGAGTGCTGCTTGTAAGCTTGGGTGCGTGGGCACAGGCGATACTATCATATATGGTATTTGCTTCGATAATAATAACAATGATTATCCTGTATCCAACGTATCTATTATTGATACCCTCCCGGACGAAGTAAGCTTCGTGACAGCCGATGGTGATGGCCGGTTCGGACAGTATGACCCTATTACGCATACCTATATATGGTCCTACTCCTCCCTGCCGTCAAGATTCCCAGGCGACTGTTTAAAGTTAGTGGTGCAAGTGAATCAAGCTGCAATACCCGGTACGATTATCACTAATTCTGTGACTATCGACAGCGATGAAACAGGGCCAACAAAAGCGAGTGTTGATGTTTTTTCAAAAGCTATCAGTTACAATCCCCTTAATCTGAGCAAGAATATCATATGTGGTAATATTGAGCAGAGTGCTGTTGGCGAGCTTGGGTGCGTGAGTGTAGACGGCACTATTATATACGGTATTTGCTTCGATAACAAGGACAATGATTACACCGTAACCAATGTGTCCATTGTCGATATCCTACCGAAAGAAGTGAGCTTTGTAACGGCTGATGGCGATGGCATTTTCGGACAGTATGATGCTATCACGCACACTTATAGATGGTCCTACCCCTTTCTGCTGCCAGGATTTTCAGGCGATTGTTTAACATTAGTGGCCCGAGTGAATCAAGGCACAGCCCCAGGTACGACCATCACTAATTCTGTGATTATCCACAGTAATGAAACAGGGTCCGCAACCGCGAGTGTTGATGTCACATGCGAAAGGCTGTTGGAAGCTGCTCTCACTGTACGTCCCAACATGATCAGACGTGATGGCTGTTGCGATAGTATACTGGCTATCGTAGAGCTACCGCAAGGCATCGGAAATAATGACATCAAAGACGAACCGCTTATCCTTAGCCCAGGCAGCGTCACAGCGAGCCGTCAATTTGTATTCGGCACGGCCGACAAAGCACAGGTTCACGCCTGGTTCGATACGTGTGAACTATTGGCTGCTGTGCCCGGCTACGGCGAAGTCAGAGTGCGGGTTGTTGGCAAGTTGAAATCCTGCCGATCCTTCTTTGCCGAGGATGTCATCTATATAACCAAATTCTCAGGCAATTGATTTTTCTGAATACTTGATACTGGATAGTGAAATAAAGTGTCTAAAGTGAGCTAAAGTTTAAGTTCTTAACTTTAGGCACTTTAGTCACTTTGAATTTTAGGCACTTTAAGCAGTAAGGATTTTTCGCAGGACGCTTATAAGCGTTTTCGGCTCAAAATAATTTGCAGGCAGCCGCAAATATACTGTCTTGCGGTCAGCAATTCCCACTTTGCCTGCGACATTTGTAAATAGAGAACTCGCTTTACCATCCAGCTCTTTCGCAAAAGAAAATACCAAATCCTGGCCCGAGGCTGTGATGCTTTTTATATCCCATTTGCTCGCCATAATCCGAAGCTCAGCCAATTCCAGAAGCAGCTTGACCTCCTCCGGCAGCGGCCCATAGACATCAGCTAATTCGCTTTCAATCTGCTTCAGATCCTCGCTGGTCTTTGCAATGGCGATTTTGCGATAAACGTCCATCCGGTGTCTGTCGATTGGTATATAATTTTTGGGGATATACGTTGCAAAGCCCAAGTCGATAGCGGCGGTCGGTATCGTCTCGACCGGCTCATTCTTTAACTGCTTGACCGCATTTGAAAGCAACTCGCAGTACATCTGATAACCTACCGTTTGGATATGTCCGGACTGCTGCGGCCCTAATATATTTCCCGCCCCCCGGATCTCCAAATCCCGCAGAGCAATTCTAAAGCCGGCCCCTAAATGCGAGTATTCTTCAATAGCTTTTAACCGTCTCGCTGCGGTCGGCGTAATAGGTCGTGACACCGGAAGCAGCATATACGCATACGCTCGATGTTTGTACCTGCCCACACGGCCTCTAAGCTGGTGCATCTCTGCAAGGCCGAATCTATCTGCATCGTTTATGAAAATCGTGTTCGCATTTGGAATATCCAGGCCCGATTCGATAATGGTCGTACACACCAGCACATCCGTTTCGCCTAAAACAAAATCAATCATCGCCTTTTCCAGCTCACTTTTAGGCATCTGGCCGTGTGCGATAGTGACCTTTGCGTCTTTGACTAATTGTTGAATCTCCCAGGCTTTTTTCTCGATGGTTTTGACTCTATTGTGCAGGAAAAATATCTGTCCCTGGCGATTTAGCTCGTGGTAAATTGCTTTTCTTATAAGCTCTTTGTTATACGGCGTTACAGTTGTCACTATACTTCGCCTGTCTAACGGCGGTGTCGCCAGCGAGCTTATATCACGCAGACCTAAAAGTGACATATGCAACGTCCGCGGAATCGGTGTAGCTGTCATCGTCAGAACGTCAACATTGACACGCAGCTTCTTGAGTTTCTCTTTATGTTCGACGCCAAATCGCTGCTCTTCATCGACTATCAAAAGCCCCAAATCCTTAAACCCTATGTCACGACTTAGAAGCCGATGCGTGCCGATAAGTATGTCAACTTTACCCTGTCTGGTTCGAGCAATAATGTCCCTGGCCTGTTTTGGCGTTTTAAATCGGTTCAGAATCTCGATGCAAACCGGAAAATCTGCAAACCGCTCGGTGAAGGTTCTGCCGTGCTGCACACACAACACCGTTGTCGGCACCAGCACTGCAACTTGCTTGCCATTTTCGACCGCCTTAAAGGCTGCCCGCATGGCAAGTTCGGTTTTGCCGTAGCCCACGTCACCACATAACAGTCTATCCATTGCCACCGGCTCGGCCATATCCGCCTTGATCTGTTCTACAGCCGTACTCTGGTCTGGCGTCTCCTGATAAGCAAAAGACTCTTCGAATTCCACCTGCCAGTTGGAGTCCGCACCGTACGCAATCCCGCCCATCATCTGACGCTGGGCCTGAATCGCAAGCAGCTCAGAGGCCAGGTCCTGAACAGAACGGGCAACCTTTTCTTTCTGCTTTTGCCATCTTTTCGAGCCGACCTTGCTGAGCTTCGGCCTTCTCGGACTTGTCCCTATGTATTTCTGCACCAGAGCGATATTGCGGACCGAAACCTGGATTTTCACACTGTCGGCATATTCGATGGTGAGGTATTCTGACTTGCCCATCTTATCTTGTATGGTCTTTATCCCCAAAAACTTGCCGATGCCATAAGAGGCGTGCACCACGTAGTCGCCGGCTTGCAAATCGCTGAGCGTATCAACCGGCGCCGTGGCACTCGTCGGCCTCATTCTTCTTCGCAGCGCATATTGGCCAAACAGCTCGTGGTGACTTACAACAATCGTATTTAGCGAACTTATGACAAAACCCTGATGAATGAACCCCAACAGCAGTTTGAAATTCGCGGGAATTTTCTCACTTATCTCCTTTACGATTTCTTCCACTCGCTTGACCTCAGCGGGACTTTCGCAGTAAAGCAGCACTTTTTTGCCATGCTTTGCCTCTTGCACCAGCTCCTCTAAAGCTGCTTTATGTCCCGCCCACACTGAGGTTGCCTTGTGCTCAAACCGCTGCACGCTTTTTATATCTACCTTGAGGGACTCGTCCGGCTTAGTGGTGGCAAACCTGCATATATGCAGTTGGGTAAATTTCGCCGCCGCCTTATAAATATCTGCCCAGTTATAATAACCCAACGTGAAACGTGGGGGTTTAGCCTCGGCACCTGTGGCCGAGGTAGCCCCCGCCACAGGTGCGGGGGCTAATCGCGTTTTCATTAGGGGTTTAGTTGATTCATCAACATTTTCAATCCGTTCGAGGTACACCCTCGCGATTTCTTCAATGTCGGCTGGCTCCTCAAAAATTATTATGGTATCTCTTGGCAAAATGTTTACGAAAAGCTCTCTCTGCTGATGCTCGGCCCCGCACACTGCCGAGACTATGTTGACACTATCTATCTGTTGGCTTGAGCGCTGCGTATCGAGATTGATTTCGCGGATACTCTCAATAATGTCCCCAAAGAATTCAACACGAATTGCTTCTGCCGTCTCTTGTGACTCGAGCGACGAGCGACAAGCGACGAGCGACGAAATTAGCGGTGCATAAATATCAATAATGCCGCCCCGACGAGCAAATTGGCCCGGCAAATCAACCTGCTCAGTCCGCTCAAAACCATTTTCCACCAGCCACTGGACAACCTGCTCTGGCGACATTGCCTTATTTATTTCCAATTGGAGAGAGCTTTCTTTTAGTGCTTGCGGCTTTGGTATCGGCTGACAAAGTGCTTGTATCGCCGCAGGAATGACAAGTCCGAGTGATGATGGACGATGGACGATGGACGAGAGACGAGCGACCAGTTTCAGTCTTTCGGTTCTGGTTTCATCGGTGGCGTCGGCCAATTCTTCTTCGCCCTCCCATGCAGCCAGAGCCTCGACTTTTTTGCAGCCGAATGTTTGTAAATCGTCAGCTGCTTTATCGGCATCTTCGATATGCGGACAGATGTACAAAATCGGCCGAGCGAGCTTTTCTGATATGTATGCTACCAGCAGGCGCGCAAAGGACCCCCACGTCCCCTCGACTTTAACCGCCCCTTCATTCTTTGCGGCCCCAAGCCGGGAGATTATCTTTGCGACCGTCTTATCGCGGCCAAGATCC
>Ga0315309_1002549_pt1 | contig 10608 bp, 10 predicted proteins | sample TDP4_MG_FD_203080 | JGI IMG/M metagenome (GOLD analysis project Ga0315309, IMG submission 203080) | Freshwater sediment microbial communities from Lake Towuti, South Sulawesi, Indonesia - TDP4 | ecosystem: Environmental > Aquatic > Freshwater > Lake > Sediment | place: Indonesia: South Sulawesi...
AGACGTTAAACTGAGAAAAGTGGACGGCTATCCATGGGCATTAGTCAGCCACAAATCCGCCATTGCCGAAGCGGCATACGCCATGTTTGAGCAGTTCAAAGTAAAATACGCAATTTATCCGCCAGTGGCTTCCACACAGAAATTCTCTCCAGCTTGGCCAGCGTACGTGTTCGCAGGCAAACCATTAAAGTTGCCTATAATAGGCGCGGCGCTAGGTCACGGTGCAAGAGCCCACAGTCCAAACGAATATTTTGTGATAGAGGGGGCAAACGGACGCTACGGACGGGTTTATGGGCTGGCGGGAGCAGAAAAGAGCATGGCAACCATACTCTACAACTACGCTGGCAAAAAACCAGGCAAGATATCGACAAAACTCTTCAGAGAGGGAAAATAACAACTATTAGGCACTTTTTCAACTCTTTGTTTCTATAGTCAATGCTTCTCCAAGGTTTAACAGCCTAAATGAGTTTTGACACTCCATTCAAAAGAGCTGCGCACTGACCAACCGTGACGCAGACTGAGTCATTTAGAGAGTATTTTACATTCAAGCCTTCAACACCTCTTTTGATGAAACCCATTTTCTCTAAACGGTTCATCTGCCAACTCAAAGCCTGCGAAGAAATGTTAAGCTCTAAGGCTAAATCCTTGTGCGTCATCTGGGGCTTCTCAAACAAAGCAACTAATATTTTGCCTGAGGTCCCGTTTCTGAGAACAGAAATCACCCTCATCTCGGATTCCGTGAACCTTTTGGATTCAAAGTACCTCTTGTACCGCCCATCTTGATAAGTAGACAGCAAGCCACCGTTGACGAGCAGACCGAGATGATACTGAAGAACTCCGATAGGCATGCCCAGATAATCGGATAACGCTCTGAAATGGAGCCCAGGGTTGTCTTTGACGAAACTGTAAATATCCATTCGTGTAGTCTGATTCAAAAGAGTCGAAGCCTCGTTTAAGCTCCTCCCAAAGAAGGATAATGCAGAAAGCATCAACGCTTCGTCTACGTGCACTTTAGGAATTTTTGACAGCAGCCCATGGTTGTATGGAGCGCAAGTCAATGCAAGGAATGAAAAGAAGAAAACCATAATCAACAGCAATGCAGTTGACGACGCTCTCCTACGCTCTCCCAACTAGAAAAACCTCCATAAGAAAAAATTGTTTTTCCAGCATTTATCAGTATCCGTAGACAACTGTACTAGAAGGTAAAGTTACGTACCAAAAACCCTATCACTCACCCATATCCTTTTCATCTATATGGTTCGGAGATTTTGGCGCAAGAAATGGTTCTTTGCCCTTGTTGCCATCATTGTTCTACTCGTGACTACGCTTTCACTCATTTCTCTGAAACTCGACTATCAACGTGAAAACGACGCCGTCTTAGAATATTTTTCCCGACAACCTGGCATGCCAGACGCCTTCGCTGCGCTTGAGCAACTCACCCCTCCTAGTGCTGTTGTGCTCTGTTGGTGGGACTATGGTAGAGCGGTGAGAGAGTGGAGTCACAGAGAAGTAATCGAAGCCTACCCGTCTAAAGACATATGGTATTCGGTTGGCTCAAGCCGAACCTTTCTAGGCAACTTGAGAGCTCAGCTCTTCGGAACGTGGGGTTCATCTGAAAAGATTCATGACTTAGCCAACATTTTCATGCTACCCGAGGAGCAATCTCTGCCCATACTGAACATTTACAATGCAAAATATGCGCTGGTCTTCACACCCGACGACTTGCAGAAGTTTCAGTGGATAGCTGAAATCGCCGGTTACAACGCAACCGAATACCTAACGTATAACAAAGAAAACGACGCTTACGAGCTAACGATGCGCAGTGGTGAGGTGACTCTACTACGCCTACTATTCGACAGCACTCTGCACCCGCAGCACTTCACAAAACTATACGACAACGGCAGAGCCAAAATATACCGCATTGACTATCCGTAGCTTCTTGGATAAGAATTAGATTTAGTTCTTAAGCTGGCTAACTAGCCCAAAAACTTTGAAGGTTAACTTATCGTGGTTGGAGACGGTCCACCGCCAACATCCTTGACAGGTGGTTTTCTCCTCTTGACGAAGATTACAACCGTGACCACCACAACAACTGCCGCTACTGCAACGCCCACGCCCAAAGCCCACAAAGGAAAAGAAAAAGATGGGGACCCTGAGATTCGCATAGTCGAAAGCGCAGCCACTCTGATTTGCTCTTCGAGGTGGTTAGGTTCAAGCCAGTTCAGTGTTTGAGTTGAAGTAGAATTGTCGTATGATGTGTGAATCCAACCCGGGTTCATTCTGTTCCACTTGTCTGAATAAAGAAGCGGATACGAGAGTAGCATGGTGCTGGATTCCACCCGAGTTGCATTACTTATGCCAGAGGTAAGACCTGGCCACCACCAAGAATAGGAGTTGTCAGCCCACGCGGGGTTTCTGAAAACTTCTTGATCTGAGCCACCTGGGTCAGTTAATGTAGCATTAATACTCAAATCTCCCGCTGCTTTCAAAATCACCTCGTCGAAGTCTAAACCTTTTGAAGGCTCTGTCTGAGTAACGTAGAGACTGTCGCTGCCGATGCAGTCCAAGTTGATAACTGCAACGATGTTCTTCATGTCAGCCTTGTGTTGCATTACGTAGTTTGTTGAACCAACCAAGCCGAGTTCTTCACTTGCAAACGCTATGAAGAGAATTGTATAGTCGGGGTTGTACAAGCCTTTTTTAGCGGCTTCAGCAAAGATTCGAGCTAACTCTATGACTCCAGCGGTGCCTGCGCCGTTGTCAACAAGTCCTGAGGTCATGACTGTGTCATAGTGACCCGAAACTATGACAAGCTTGTCTGGATTGGCGTGACCTTGCAACCTTCCGACAACGTTGTAGTGTGGTCCAGTTCCAATGATTGAATGAATTGTAACCTTTGCTGAGACATTGTATTTGTTTCGAATCCATAATCCGTCTTCATAATTCACCCAACCGACAGGAATTTTCAGGTTCCAATCGTAGGGTCCCAAATTGCTCGTGGGGCGTCCTCCAATCGAGCTGAAAAAGGGTGGAGCAAACGCCATCCAATAGTTCCACCACGTGTAGATGACCGCTAATGGTGTTTGTGCACGCAACTTATCATAGAAAGTTTCTTCCCAAACGGGGTTCCATCGAACCTCTCGACCAATCAAGACAATCTTGCCCGTTATGTTGATGCTGTTCCAAACACCCTTGTTTATTGATCTTAAACTTATCTCGTTGAAGTTGGATGTTGACGGTAAGGGAAGAACAACCAAATTGGCAAAGACGCCTTCCTCTGGTGTTGGCCAACTATAGTGTTCAGATTGAAAGGAGTTTATTGGTGTTTGATCGTTGGTAGTGCTGCTGTCACCGTCTTCGTCAATTATCAGTATTGGTTGGCTGGGGAGATTCCAATTCGTGAATTCAAACGCTTCTAGATGGGTTTCCAATCCGAGACTTTCAAGCTCTGCCTTGAGCCACATGGCTGTCGCAGTTGCGCCCTCTGACCCGCCTGACCGAAACGCATAATTTGAGATGCTATGATTGAGCGCTATTTTCTCCAGTTTTAAATCATAGTTGTAAATGTTTGTTCCATTTATCAGCGCCATCACCTGCGATTCTTGCCAGGTCAGGTTTTCATTAGAACTTGCATAACTCAACGGCTTTTTGAACTGCGCGTCAAGGACTGTGGAAAACAGCATGGCTGAGGCAAATGCGAGGAAGACAATTTTCTTGTACACGTTCAATCATAGTTATTGATGAACAATAGGTATTTATTTTTGGCTAGGCAGCATTTTTTGAAGAATGGTGTTGGGCAAAAACGCATTCTTCTGAAGTTATGTTGAGACTAAGACGCCTACCACTTTGACTCTTTCAAGGTTTTCTTCTCCATGAGGCGCCAAGGCTATTTCTTCTGTTAAATCTTTCCCAGCCTCATGTTGTCCCTGATGATCGCCGTCTATCCAGAGATAGCTTTCTGTGACGTCGTAGACCTTGCCCTTGTAAGCGATGTAGGCTGGTCTTCCGTCTTTGCCATCATATTTTTTCAGTTCCTGCAGCGTAAATTTCCTTTCAGAATCTTCCACAGCAACACCACGCTTCCAAAGTAAGGGACTTTGGACTATTTGAAATTTAAGAAAAAAGGGACGTTAGCGTTTAGAGGTAGATGTCAATGAGTTTTCTCTTGACCAACAGGTAAATCACGATTGCACTTATGACAAACTCGCCAATGAGATAAGTACCGTTGTAGACCGCTGAACCCACAGCTCCTTCCGTTGTTACGCTTGTGAAGAAGAACATGCCTGATAGGAAAGAACAAACGAATCTACCAATGATGCCAACACCTACGCCTACTAAGGGATATTTCTTGAAAATCCCAGCTAGACCTAAGGCTGCAAAGGCTATAGGATAGTCTAACAGACCTTGAATTGGATTTATTACATAGCCGCCATATGCCATGTGAATTAATCCATAGACGCCGCCTGTAAAAGCTCCGTAATAGAGTCCTCTTCTGAGAGCTAACCAAAGCAGAGGCACTAAACCCGCTATTGTAATTGAGCCTCCTTCGGGAAGCGAATAAATCGGTGGCAGAATGTCTTTGAGGATGAAACTTAAAGCGATGATAACAGATGCTTCGGCTAGTATCTTGGTTGGAAACCTACTTTTACTCACTTTATTTTCCCTCCGCCAGTATTACCTGGATCAGGTTCTAAGGGTCGACGACCTGCGTAGTCGTCCTCTCAGCCGAGTGAAGCCCAGCTCCCCTAGATTTTAAGAGAAAAAGAGGTTCAACTATTTAACAGTAACCATGTTTGAAGCCCATTGATGAATAATGATTGGCTGCAAAATCTTTATATGAAGTCACGAATTTCTGTGCTCGGATAAGCTTGACTTCTCTTAGAAAAGAATTAGCGATACGCACTGCGAGGATTCAAAAAGAGATGCAACATAACAACTTAGATGGCATACTCACCATGCAAAATTGCGATCTGTTCTACTTCTCTGGAACTGCACAAGAAAGCATGTTGTTCATACCCGCTGAAGGAGAGCCGCTTCTCATGGTAAGGAAAAGCTTTGAGAGAGCCACGCAGGAAACTTCCCTTGCTCACATTGTGAGCCTTCGAAGACTTGACGAAATTCCAAAATACCTACATAACTGTGACGTTGAAAAATTGGGCGTTGAGATGGATGTTCTGCCAGTTTCTTTTTTCAATAGAATTAAGGCGTTGTTTCCGCAGTCGTCTTTCTTTGATGCTTCGCCTCTCATAAGAAAAGTCAGAATGTTGAAGTCTGCTTATGAAATTGATCTGATTAAACAAGCTGGAAGAATGGTAGACACCGCTTTGGAAAGTGTCAGAGACTTTCTCAAGCCAGGTTTGAAAGAAATAGAGCTTGCTGCACAAGTAGAGTGTGTTATGAGGCGTATGGGTCACCAAGGCATCATTAAATTTAGACGATGGAACTGCGAGCTTTTCTACGGACATATTGCATCAGGCTCCAATAGTGCTTTTCCAAGCTACTTGGATTCACCAACAGGTGGAAAAGGAGTGTCTACGCTGATTCCTCAAGGTGCCAGCAACAGACGAATCAAATCAAAGGAACCTGTCTTAATAGATTATGTAGGTGCCTACAAAGGGTATTTGGCAGATGAAACTCGCATATTTGCCATCAATGGACTACCTCGAAAACTAGTTAACGCTCATGAAGCTTGTCTCAAAATCAAACATGAAATACTACGCAAGTTAAGGAAGGGTGTCTCATCAGAAAGCATCTACACTGCGGCTCAAGACATGGCTAGAGAACTTGGTTATGCAAATAACTTCATGGGATACAATGAGAATAGGGTGGCATTTGTTGGCCATGGAATAGGCTTAGAAATAGACGAGTTGCCAGTTTTGGGCGACAACAGCAGCAAAATCGACGTTAACATGGCTCTAGCACTCGAACCAAAGATTATCTTTCCAAAATTAGGAGTGGTCGGCATTGAAGACACTTTCGTCATTACTGAAGATGGTCCCAAACCGCTGACAACAGTAAGCGAAGACATAATTGTAGTGTAACTTTTTTTATCTAACGGGCTCTCGTCTGAACTCTAGGTTCTATTAGGGTCCAGAGCCAGTCGACGAACTCTCTCAAGTTCTTGGTTTGAATGTAAACATCGCCAGGTCCAGTTATTTCTGTGACTAAACCCTCTCCGCCAAGAAGGGTCTCCTTGAGACCCCCAAACTTTGTCACCTTGTATTTGCAGGTGTCGCTAAAAGCAACTAGGTGAAAGTTGTCCACGATCATGGTTTCTCCAGGCTTCAGCGTGTGCTTGTCTATGGCGCCGAAGGTGTTGATGAACAACTGACCTTTACCCGTGACCTTTATCATGAACAAGCCTTGCCCGAACAAGCCCTTTGTGAAGCCTTGCCACTGAACGTCCAAGTTAACGTCTTGCGTGGAAGCGATGTAAGCCGCTTTCTGAACTATGTAACCCTGATTAGGCGCAACTTCCAGAACCTCGATGTCTCCAACGGGCGCAGAAACAAAAGCGGCTTCTCCTTGTCCAGACGTTGCCGTGTAATCGTTCACGAAGAAAGACTGTCTTCCAAGGAAAGTCAACCCGAGTGTGCCTAGGAAGCTCTTTTCCCTCATTCGAGTATGTACATCAATGTTTGGGTTCATGTATGTCATGGCGCCTGACTCAGCAGTTATGGTCTCGCCTGAGCTGAGTTGCACAACCAACATCGAGTAAGACGGTTTATACCGTATTTCATACTTCAAAGCAGTGTCAACCTCCTAAACTGATGTAAGCAAGTGTTCAAACTTAAGAACTTATAAGTCCTCCGAACCTAGTTCTCATTTTCTCCTATCGGCTTCTGCCATATTCCCAATGTTGAAATAACAACTTAATTCTCAGAAACCAACGTTGCAACATGAGATTCCCACATGAAGGCTTCGAAGTCTAATCCCCACACCTACTTCGGAAAAGAAGCCGAGACTCTACAGCGAGTTGTGAATGGAAAAAAGGTTAACGCGAAATGGAATTGGGGCAACTTTAGGAGCACAGAAGACTTTCCAGTCGACGACAACCTCATCTCGTGGGTTATTGGTCAAGACAGAGCGTTGCAAGAGTGTTTCCTCTGCCTCGACGAATGGGCGCACAAGCTAAAGTGGCTGGAAGAACAGAAGTGGCATGATGAGTGGAAAGACCCTAACAAACCCAAGCCAGCGGTGAAGACTAAGCTGAGCCCAGGACCATACTTGCTTCTGTTAGGCGACCCAGGAACAGGCAAGTCATTGCTTGGAAGAGCGTTGGCTGAGAAGCTCACTCAAATCTACAAAGAAAACAATATCGAACTGTTTGATGTGCTCTGTTGGAGGAACAAGGTCGTTCCGAGTGAGCCGAAGATTTCTATGCAAGAGGCTGGTAAAAGCAAAGACATCATAAGAAAAGAGAAATTGAGACAAGAGAAACGAAAGTTTCTCCTATCCCTCGGTTTGAGAGTTATCCAATCCTTCTTGATAATTTTCGGTTTGATACTTCTCTTCATCGGCTTGTACGGGCTCTACCAGCTCTTCATGATTTGGTCCGTTAATCCATTAATCAGTGAGGGATTGACTCTTCAGGCGTCATTCGGCTACAACTTCCTAGAATATTTTGCCAAGTCTTTTCCGTCACTAGTTTTGGTTTTTGTTCCCGCTGGCTCCCTGTTGTTCTTCGGCATATTCATCTGGTGGTTTGGCAAGCTTGGAGGCGGCACCATGAATCTGTCTGGAATCGGCGGAGCTCAACAGTCGAGTATGCCGAAACTCATCGTAGACAATGCTTCCAAATGCGCGCCTTTCATTGACGCCACGGGTCACGCTTCGTCCCAATTGTTTGGAGACATCGCTTGGGACCCTTTTCAGACTGGTGGAATGGGCACTCCTGAGCATCAGAGAGTAACAGCGGGTGACGTTCACAGAGCCTCTTTGGGAATTCTCTACATCGACGAGATAAAGAACCTCAACCCAGTTGAAGCCGTGACTTTGTTGACTGTTTTAGAAGACGGTCAACTGTCCATCACCACTCGTGGGCATCTTGTCAACGGTGGCACAGCTGCCATGGCGGTTTCAACCGAACCCGTGCCCTGCATGTGCTTCCTTGTTGGCGCTGGTAACTTTGACTCGATTGGACAAATGCATCCTGCGTTGATGGACAGAATCTACGGTTATGGCAAGGTTGTCCGCATGAACAATGATATGGCGAACACGGTTGAGAACAGAAGAAAATACGTGCAGTTTGTAGCCCAAGAAATAAAGCGTTTCCACCTGGTTCCTTTCAGCAGAGAAGCGTGTGAGGAGATTGTGGAAGAGGGTAGACGTCGAAGCAACAAGCGAGACGCGTTGACCACCAAGTTTAGACCATTAATATCCATAATAAAAACGGCTGCAACCCTGGCTACGAATGAAGGTTCGAAGGTTGTTGAGAGACGTCACGTTCAAGAAGCCATTGAAAAACACTGCAAAACCATACAAAAACAGATATTGGAACACCAACTGAACGAAAGGGGCAAACTGCTCGAAATCGAGCCGAACGGTCACAAACTCGGACAGATTTACGGGTTGGCAGTGGTTTCAGACCCGTACAGCGGCGAAATGACTGGTAACGTGCTCACTGTCAAGGCGCAGATGGTCAAGAGGAGTAATATAAACAGAAACTATCCCATGCAGGGTTATTACAAAGTGACGGGCATAGCCAGAGGCAAAAACGACATGTTCATTTCTGATAGTGTGGCTAAGGTGCGGAGCGTCATACTGCAGAAGTATGGTGTCGACATAGCGCAGGACTATTTAACTCACATTGATTTTTCGCAGGCGTATGGCGTGGACGGGCCTTCAGCTGGAGTTACTATGGCGATACTTTTGTGTTCGCTCATTGAGGGACGACCAATAAGACAAGACGTGGCTGTGACAGGCGAAATCAACCTGGGCGTGGGTGAACAAATCATGGTCACGGCTGTTGGTGGACTCTACGAGAAGATTAAGGCTGCTGAGGCTTGGGGTTTCAAGAAGGTTGTTGTTCCTCAGAAGAACTTTGAGCACTCTATAGATGTCAAGGATTATCAGATTGAAGTTGTGTCTGGCAAAACATTAGACGACTACCTGAAAGAATGCCTAGCTTGAGTTGAGTCGCTTTCATTTCGTGAGTGAAAGTGGCTGAGTTATGAATAGTGTTAAAAATGTATAAGGTGGTTATTCCTAAAGAATCAAACGTGTGAGCGTGTCATTCATGGTTGAGATTGTTTGTAATCCTCCTAAACAGTTGATTATTTTGGAGTGCACCCGTTACCCAACAATTGATGCATTAGCTAAGACCATCGCTGTCATAATAAGCACTGGAGAATCGGTTATCCTAAAGTGGGCTGAAGGTGTTGTGTTCATGTACACTTACTTGCAACCCACAACAGAGGACTTGATGACCGAGTTGTTAAAGGGTCGAGTGTACTGGTCAGACGTGGTCTACGCTGAAATGCCCGAGTACAAACAAACCATAAGAGTGGGCACACTAGACATCCCAATAATCGACGTTTCTCCAAATCCACTTCTTTGCGACGCAGCCAAATGGATGAAAAAACAACGTTAAATAAAGGCAACCAATTTTTTCTTCTCTTCAGAGGCGAATTAAATGAGTGGCGCAGTTGAGCAAGACCGAGATATGTTAGAAAAAATGCCCAAAGAGAAACTCATCGACTTGTTTTTCATGCACATCAGAAATCTGTGGCGGGTCGACGGCCTCTACTTTCTGGGGATTGAAGAAAAATTTTGCACAGAAGCAGCGACCCAAATAGACGCCAACTGCTGGAAGGTAATGGGCAAGTTAGAGGCGAGAGAACTCAAAAGCTTGCTTAGCATAGAGAAAAACAACGTCCCCTCACTCATGCACGCCCTACAGAATACAAGTTGGTCACTGTATCAAGAAGAAAAAGAGATAGAGGCTTCATCGACCAAAGGCGTCTACCGAGTAACAAAGTGCCGAACACAAGAAACAAGAATCCACAAGGGCTTAGCAGAGTTTCCATGCAAAAACGTGAGATTCAGCTACCTAAAAAGTTTCGCCCAAGAATTCAACCCAAACGTTGAAGTCAACTGCCGAATCTGCCCGCCAGGTGAGCATCCGAGAAACGTTTGGTGCGAGTGGGAATTTAGTTTAAAGAGAAAAGAGTGATTTTGCCGTTGACTTCCGAAACCATATCGTTGGAGAAGGTGAACCGACTATACTTAATTAAACATCATTTATTCCGAAAAGCTGGGAAAAACCACCTTGTAAAAGTTGTTGACGATGTTTGCGGTCTGCACGCTCAGGTTCCTTTGACTCCTTATCTTTCATTGTGGAACAGGGTTGAAAACTTTGAAAATGGTTTGCTGGACAAGGCGCTTTACAAAAACAAAACTCTTGTGAAAGTGTGGTGTATGCGTGGAACCTTGCACATAATTCCATCTGAAGACTTGCCAATTTTTAACAAAGCTTTAAAGAGAATGTGGCTTGAACACCATGGAGAATTCAGGGATGAGCCAAACTTTCCCACAATAGAGGAGAGAAAGAAGCTTATCTATCCCAAAATTCTTGAAGCCCTAGCTCAAAAACCTCTCAAGCGAAAT
>Ga0315309_1002550_pt1 | contig 10606 bp, 7 predicted proteins | sample TDP4_MG_FD_203080 | JGI IMG/M metagenome (GOLD analysis project Ga0315309, IMG submission 203080) | Freshwater sediment microbial communities from Lake Towuti, South Sulawesi, Indonesia - TDP4 | ecosystem: Environmental > Aquatic > Freshwater > Lake > Sediment | place: Indonesia: South Sulawesi...
TGATCATCCACACTGCTGCCACACAAGGTGAACCTCGGGGGTCCCTCATCAGCCACCGAAATCTCATCTCCTGTCTGAATCAAGTTACGAGCGTTGTTGGTCTGACACGCTGCGATGCTTATCTGGACATTCTTCCCCTGTTTCACATTGTCGGGTTGGTGGCGGGTCTGACAATGGTTCATGTTGGAGGTAGGAACGTGATCGTTCCGAAATTTGATGCAAAGGCTGCGGGTAAATTGATTGATCAGGAGAAGGTGACGTTCATCGGTGACTTCCCTCCCATTCTGGCTCAATTGCTCGATGAACAGGAGAAAGGAGAATGTACGCTTTCATCTTTAAAACACGTCATCGGTGTGGAATTGCCTGAAACGGTGAAGAGATTCGAAAACCTTGGCTATGGTCAGTTCTGGCTAGTCTACGGTCAGACAGAGACCATGGGACTCACTTGCATCTGTTCAAACAAGGAAAGACCCCGTTCGGCTGGAAGACAAGGGCCATTGGTTGATTTGAAGATTGTGGATGAATTTGACCGTGAGGTTGAGGTAGGTCAATCAGGAGAGATCGTCATCCGGGGACCTCTCGTATTCCAGGGATACTGGAGACAAGACGAGCTCACACAATATACTTTTAGGGAAGGTTGGCATCATACAGGAGATATGGGTCGTCTCGATAAAGACGGCTATCTCTTTTTTGCAGGAAGAAAGGCGGAAAAGGAATTGATCAAACCGGGTGGCGAAAATGTCTACCCAGTGGAAGTTGAAAAAGTGATTCTTCAACATCCCGGCGTTCATGAAGTTTCAGTGATTGGAGTGCCTGATCCAAAGTTTGGTGAGGGGATCAAAGCTGTTGTTGTCCTAAAGCCGAATGTCAGATTATCAGAGCAGGAGTTGATCGATTTTGTGGCCGAAAGGATCGCCCGCTATAAAAAACCACGGTATGTCTCCTTTGTCGACACACTTCCGAAAAGGGAAGATGGGTCCATCGATCGACAAAAGGTGAAGGCCGCGCACGGCGGCCTCGGAGAAGATTAGCCGATCTGTTCTGAGTAAGGATAGATTTTAAAGGTTCTCTAGGATGGATAACGGCCCATTTCTATTGAATGAAGGGGTAGAGATGTTTCTCTTTCTCTTCAATATATTTTGGGAGAAGGTAAATCTTTCGGGCCATGATCTGTCTATTCATTTTATCCTTTAACCCCTCAATATAGACCCACGTTTTGGGCCTTAATTTATCGATGGTGATAGTGGCCCCCTTATCATTATGAATCGTCGTATTTTGGTTCAAGGCGAATAGCCTCTCATTGACAATCATGACATTTTTCTTTAAATCTAAAGCCATGATCACGCCTTGAATCTTAACGATCTCCTCCTCTGCGGCAAGAGCCGAAGCAGAAAAGACCAGTATGAAAATAACGCCGAGGGGTATCCTTTTCTTGAAGATGTGATTCATAATTTACCTCCCTTAGAAGACAATTCTCCAATTTATCGGGATAAGACTTTGATTACTTACAAGCTTTGGAATATAAACACCACCGCCCACGCCAGTATATCCAACTGCCGTCCCTCCGATAAAGGTAATGATCGTTCCGGAGGGGATAGCAGATCCAATAGTGGTTGACCGATCACTCCGTGACAGCACTGATCCTCCACTATCATTCAATAGATCGAAATTGAAAACAGCATTTCCTGTCTTATACTTGAGTGAATAAAGCCTGCTGCTGCCTTCGCCGACCTGGCATGGATCGGTCCCGCTTACAACCGAAGGGGTGAAGGTGCTGTAATAAGTTGCCCCATAGAAGACCACAGGACTGGAAAGGCACTTCTCGCCAGCATTTTGATCTAATTTCATGTACCAACCATACTTTGCTTTCAATGCGCTGACAATGTCCATTTTTTCAGCATTAGACGTACTTGGATTCTGTAATAAATCTTGGGTCACATCGACCAGGTCATTCTCCGTCAAAATGGTTGAAAGATTCGTGTCTTTCACAGCATAGAGTCTGTCGACGCTGACCAATTCCCTGGGGTGTTCTCGATCTCCTGTCCCAAACAGTAACATCTCGTAATTTCCCATATCATTTTCGAGCGTGACATCCGGAGGATAAAATATTTTTCTTTGATCACTGGAAGTCAGGTTTGAACTAAATATAATCTTCCCTGTCCATTTGATCGGGTCCGGATCAACAACATCGAACCGCCACATTCGACCCCCCATATCCCCGACATAGAGCCGATCAATCTTGCCATTTCCATCTGTGTCCACTTTCGCGATATCGCTGGGTATCGAATAGGTCATGGCAGCATTCTCAGCATAGGAATAACGCCACACGAGAGAGCCAGTACCCACATCTACAACATAGATGGCTCTTCCCTTAGAATCGGCGCTTGGATGACTACTATCCTGATTCTCATCATACCCACCGCCGAAAAAGACCACCCACTTTTCCCCACTCTCATATTTGATTTTCCCTACTTGAGGAGTGCTCCAGGTCTGTCCCAATTCCTCATATCCTGTGGTAGATGGGCTGATCTCCCATAAAAATTTTGGTGAGAGGCGGTCCGTAATATCTAAGGCAAGGTATCGGTTCCCGCCTCTTCGAAGCCCAAAGAGCAGGATCATCCTACCAGGCTCCATACAGACCTTTGGGGCACCATCTACAAAAAATTCAAGAGTCTCTCCACTTAGATTTTTTAGATTCGGCAATAAGTTGGGAGGAATGAATGCCCATAACTCTTCGCCTGAGGCATCATCGAAGGCATGAAGCATGCCGTCATTGGCACCAGTATAGATAACAGATTGACCCACTCCGTAATGAATGACCAAAGGCCGTGAATGGATAAAAGCCCCTAAGATCCAATCCCTTTTTTCGTTTGTGATCCCATTCCCATTTTCATCATAAGAATCCAATCCATGCATGAAATTGATGACCTTATCCCTCTCGGCTGTGTCGTGCGATGTTAGACCCAATGTTGTGGTGGTAATTGCATTATTTGATAAAACAAAGGCATTTGATGAATCTGCCAGAGAGGTATTTGTTCCTAAATAAGTATAGATTTTTCTCGAGCTGGTTCGCTTATATAGGATCTCGCCGACCCCTCCCTTCTCAACATCCTCTCCATCAGGTTCCGAACTCCAGTAAGAGCTGGCATTATCTTTAATCCTATTTTCAGCGTCCATGACCAGTGAACCATTTGCATCGATGATATCCCCCACCTTTATACTTCCATCGTTGGCTGTTGCAATTCCGTATTTCTTAATATTTCCCTTCCAAAAGCTTTTCGGTGTTGGCTTAAACATTGCCAGATAGATGCGATTTCCTGCGCTTGCCCTTTCCATCTGGCTGATTGGCACAACAGGTGCCACATACGATATCGATTTTGAGAGGATTTCCTCAATGATCTTTTGAAAGGCGATAATGAAACTCTGGGCGTTATGGCAATAGAAGAATTTTCCTCCTCCGTTTTTAGCCGTTCGTTCTAACAATGGAGAATTGACAGTAAATCCGATGGCGTACGTGACGATATTCTGTTTGCCCTCCATGCCCAGATTAAAATCATTGTCGTGGAGATACTTTGCCACATCATCCAAGTAGTCAGAACCCTCAAGGGCGTAAGGCACTTCATGACTTCCGCCGGGTTCCCGGCCATCGCCGTCTTGGTCACCTATATTATTCAGAACACTGTTTCTGTCCTTCGTCGATTCACCATCTGTGATGATGATCACATAATTTTTCTGGCAGTAATACTGAACAGGTGAGGTATACTTAACCCCTGAATTGAAATAGCTCGGAACTCCTTTGAAATATAGGCCAGCCTCATAGAGCGTCTCGGCTATCGGTGTATAGGTATCTGCGGAGAGACCACCAATAGCGGCATGGAGATCTGCCCGATTTTGAGGCGTCATATCCTTAATCTCCTTTAATATCCTTCCTCCTTCATTATCATTAAATATCATTGCCCCAAAGCGAACACCATCAGTAGTGTTGACATAACTCTGGATAATTCCTTTCGCAATTCCAAGTTTTGGCCGATCCGCAGGTCCACCTGACACCTGCATATAGTTCATGTAATTTCCTGTCCTCAGGTTCACAAGGTTAGCTGTTCCGCATTCAGAAGTCGAAAATCTAATTCTTCCAGTATAAAACCCTTCACTGGTCAGTGCTGTTTTTGCTGCGCTACATGTAATTTGCTCTATTGAATCTCTATAGATGTTCCATGATCCACCTGTCCCGCGATAATAAACCTGGTTTGGGTACTCAGTGATAGCGAATGGATAGGTTGTTAAAGGATCGTATTGAGCCCCTGAGATCTTGTCATTCATGCTCGCTGAATTGTCAAACATGATCAGGACATTTGGAGGAATTTCTGTACCCGAAACCACATAAAGATCGGTATCAAGAGCAAATGCATTGGAAAGGGGTAGGAAGAGAATGAAAAAACTGATCAAAAGACTTATCTTTTTCATGGGAATTGATTACCTCCTGTTGTGCCATTGAAGAATTTAATTGGTTACATACAAAATTGTCGAGGTTGCAAGTTAGATGCCAAAAAATTGGCCGCACTAACATGTTGATTTCTAAGAAATTTTCAAAATTCAAATTTCGTTGAAGAGCATAGGACCTTTACTGATGTGATATTATGTCACGAAAAAGTAAATCTTATTTTCTTCGAAAAATAAATGGGGTTAATAGGAATAAATTCGGTATAAAACCGTGCTTCTCTTTTAGAAAAGTAGAAGGGGAAGAGAATGATTCGGGGAAATTTTTTAGGAAAGAATAAGAGAGTCAGAGCTGATATATTAGCGCAGATTTTGAGAAAAAATGTAGCCTTGTAAAGTACTTAGGTTATTTTTTTTCAAAAAAGAAAGAAAATCTCATAGGGTATTAATGGTATAAAAAAAATTCAAATAGTATAAAAAAAATCCAAGGAATATAGTTTGTAGCTTTAGCTTGTGGCCAGGTCTATTTTATTAGCATTCTCGCTTTTCTCACGTGTCTAAAATAGAGGTCAATACAACCTAAGCATACCTCTTCGGTGGAAGCTCCCCGCTCTGTGAGCGCGGAGTCTGCTCAATCGTTACACTCAATCTTTCCCTTTTATGATTTCAAGAAAGACTTGAATCTGTTTCTCTACCTGTCTGGGAGCGTAGCTTCGTGAATCGGTATGGTCGGCCTCGATGATCAGGCCTGGTTTTCCAGTCGCCTTTGATACTTCCCGCTTCAATTCGTACTGGCCCAGAGAATAGGGTTTACAACTCCGATTCGAGTGCATGATGAACCCGTCGGCCCCATACTTCTCCATCATGCTGGCGACCTTCCTGATCTTGTAGTCGAGCCCCAAATTGAGGTGAATCGTGGCATAGGCCTTAGAGAGGCTCTTTAGAGGATGACTTAGGTCAACCTGATCAAGGGCCCAGGCAGAAGTGTAAGTATCAGCCACAAGGATGGCTCCACGGGAGGAGAGCATCTTAGAAAGGTTTCGGATATCATACCAGATTGGGATGTTGTCCCAGATCAGGCGTATCTCTTCAAGGGCGAAGGCTCCTTCTCCTTTTCTTACTCTTGCCTCAATCTCTTTCTTGAGCCTCCGGTAATATTGAACAGCCCAGCGAGTTCCCCGCAAGGTGACTATCGGGGCCATATGGATAAAGGCATCAAAGGCTGCAAATGGGGCTGGCCGGTAACGGGAAAGATCGAGCGTCTCTTTCCAAAGCGTAATCGCCTCAAAGGATCGAGAGGCGACCTGATGAAAACGTTTCTCTGAGAAGGGACGCCTGAGTTGGCGCTCAAGAAATTCGATATACTCTTTCATCTGTTGTTCCACATATCGGAGGGTGTGTTCATGGATTTCATCGTGAACGAAGGGAGTATCAAGGAAAAAGATGGGCACACCAAAGGCCCGTGCTTGGAGTTCATACCATTTGATGACTGTTCCACAGATATTATTGGCGCATACCAGGAAATCGGGTTTGGGGAGAACTCCAAGGGGACCCTGACCGCTAAAAAACGATCCGATGTCAGTTAGCGCATAAGAGCAGAGGTCCCTTGAATAACCCTTCTCCTCCGCAGCCTCACAGAGAGCCACTGACATGCGTGATGCGCCACACATGGCCCCATAATTTTCAGGGTAGAAAGGGAGGACACCCATAGCATACAGGGGCTCTACTGGTCCACCGCTGGTGATCCATGCCACTTTCTTACCAAACCAGTTGGGGTGCTTCACGATAATGTAGTACGCCTTCATCAAGCGACGATAAGCCGACGTCGAATGGATCTTTCGGTAAGGATTGGGTTCTAATTGTTTCTCCATCACTCTTCCACTTGGGATTGATTGAAAAATCCAAAATCCGAAATTCGAAACTCGAAACAAAGATGTTAAATCCTAAACTCGAAACCCTAAACTCTAAACAAACTCAAATGTCCAAAACACAAGACCCAAAACCGTATAGTCTCTTGACTTTTGGATTTTGGATTTGTTTACGATTTAGAGTTTAGAGTTTAAACCATTTCGGATTTCGCCTGCCTTCGCCGAAGCGGGTTCGCGCAGGCAGGTGCTTCGAAATTAGAAATTTCCCCCTTTTTTAGAAGGGGGAAAGCATCTCTACAAAGGCCTGGATTCGAATTTTAGCTTGCTCTCTGGATTGCGAGGGATCCTCTACCTCCAGAAGAAGGGTAGGGATCCCCTTCGATTCAAGAGCAGATTTCAGATCCGGATAGTCGAAGTAGTGGGCTTCACAATACTTGTAAAGGAGGAAAATGACGCCCTTCGCCCCAGATTCTTGAACTTCCTTTAAGAGGGTTTCCATATGTGCCTGCGCTCCCATGTACTTGGTGGGACAAAAAAAGGAACCAAAGTAACGCCGGGCTAAGGCTTCGAGGGGATCGAGATGCTCAGGGACCATCAGGCGGAGTGTCCGACTTCCACTACAGAGATCGTCCCTGACCACCACCGCCCCAGCTTCTTCGATGATGGCAAAGTAGGAGGTAGAATGGGTCATATTGCCCGTAAGATAAATAGGAACCAAATCCTTCCTATCCTCGATTTTCTCCGGTAATGCCTTCAATAATTCATTTAGAAGTTCGAGATAATGTGACCGTTCCATTAGGTATCCTGCTCGAATGATCTGAGCAAAGTCTTTACCAGAAAGTTGGTTGGGGAGTCGGCGCGAGTAGATCTCCCCTAATGCTCTCCGTGTGAGGTTGAAAAGCTCGATAGAGGCCTTCAGTTTTTGAGGAGCGATCTTTCCAAAATGAGTTTCAAGGAAACCTTTGAATCGCTCGATCTCTGCTTTGAGATAGATGCGAGCCAATTCAGAATCCAAGCGGGATGGGGCCATCAGTTTGAAATGGAGGAATGGACCTTTTTGGTTCGTCCAGATATCTGAGAGCCCCTGCATCGAGTCGCAGCTATGGCTGAAGACGATCCCTTTTAAGAAATTGAGTTCTCCCTGGAGTAAGCTCTCGAGCGAAGATTTCACCAGGTGACAGCAATAAGGAGGAAGATGTGCCTGGGCATGGGAAATTCTGATGGGCGTGCCCATCAGACGTATGGGAAGGGTCCCAGCAGCATGAAGAAGTTCTTCCGGGATATAAGGACAGAAAAAACCGATCGGAATAGCGTTCGGGGGAAGACGAGAAACGATTTCTCTGTATGTAAAGGAGGCTACAGTCTCAATCTCTTTGAGTACTCTTAGGAGAGAAGCTTCCCTGTTCATGGGCGAGAGGTTATTTTTTTTCGGATCAGCAGATGCCTAAATCTAACCCAGATGGCCGATGATTTCAATGGACAAATTCGCATTGAAAATCGAAATGGAATTTGTTATGAATGAAAATCTAAACCGTCTTTGCAAGGATTTCGGAGGGTAGAATGAAGATTCGTTCCCATAAGAATATCTGGATTCCAACCTTATTGTTGACGATCTTTTTTATTACTTTTCCAAATCAAATCTTATCCAAGGCGGCTAAAACATCCCAGAGGGCTCAAAAACCCCGGAAGATTCAAACTCAACAGGCAGCCCAGGTGACCGAGACCACTCAGGGAGGTGTCCAATGCGATGCGCGATCCGCAGTTTTAATGGACGGCCTGAGCGGCCAGATCCTTTATGAGCAGGATCCTCACCTAAGGATTCCTCCTGCCAGTTTCGTAAAGGTCCTCACCCTCTACTTAGTCTTTGACGCGCTCCGTGCAGGACAACTTAAGATGGACGATTTGGTGACCGTGAGTGAGAAGGCTTGGAGGGTCCAAGGTTCGAAGATGTTCATCAAGGTTGGAGATAGAGTCAAGGTAGAGGATCTGTTGAAGGGAGTTGCTGTCGCTTCTGGAAATGATGCGTGTGTGGCTATCGCAGAACATCTGGCCGGAACAGAAGAGGTCTTCGTTTCGAAGATGAATCAAAAGGCGAGTCTCTTGGGGCTCAAGGACTCTCAATTTAAGAATTCACATGGGATGCCTGCCGACGGCCAATATACCACCGCTATGGATATGGCTCTGTTGGCGCGGCGGTACATTGAGCAATATCCAGAGTCATTGGTTCTCCATTCGACCACCGAATTTGAGTACAATAAGATTCGACAGGAAAACCGAAATATTCTTCTTCAGAAGAATATCGGCGTGGACGGATTGAAGACGGGCCACGTCGAGGAGTCGGGTTACCATCTGGCGGCTACAGCAAAGAGGGACGGCCAAAGGATGATCGCCGTGGTGATGGGATGTGACAAAATGGGAAAGCGGGCTCCCGAGGCACAAAAATTATTAGAGTACGGATTCCGGAATTTCTCAACGGTCGAGGCCGTTAAGAAGGGCGCTTCCTTTGGTCCTGTAAAAGTCAAGAGAGGAAAACTGAGTCGGGTGGTGCTCACCGCCGCAGAGGAAGGGAGGGTGACTGTTCCAAAGGGTAAAGAAAATTCCATTGCTGTGCTTACACAAATACCGCCGTATGTTGTTGCTCCGATCCAGAAAGGTCAAGTGGTGGCAAAAGTTTTCATCCAAAACGAAGGGAAGGTTGTCAAGGAGGTCAACCTCGTTTCGTCCGCAGAAGTCTTGAAGAGCGTTCTCCCTTCTTGGCCAGTCATTGCTGCAGGCATTGTCGGCATCGTCATCATCGCCCTTGTCGGATTTTGGCGGTTCCGTCGACCCAAGCCGCGAAAATTATCATGACAATAGGTCCTCAAAAAGCCCACCGTTGTAAAAATAAAGTTACTGAGTTATTAGTCATTAAGTCATTTAATGACCTAATGACCGAATAACCTAATAACTAAATTTCATTTAAGTTACCTAGGCATCACACCGCTTGCGAATTTTTCAGTATAGAACTTCTTTACGTCTGGCATCCTACCCAAAAGTCCGGCCTTCAACATATCTCTGGTCACATTCTCCCATTTCTTGGGAAGGATATAACCCAGACCATGCCTTTTTGTTGCAGGGGTGATCATCAACAACTTCATTGGAGAGACCGCATCGATCTCATGAGCAAGGTCAAGGGCTTGATCGACCTTTTTCAAAATGTCGAAGGTCTCTCTCGGATTTTCAAAGGCCCATTTAAATCCCTTATATCTACCGGTGACCACTGCTTGGACAACGTCTGGATGTTTCTTGACGATCTCCTCTGTGGTGAAAAGGACGTTCTCCATCCAGTCGATTCCGAAATCTTTATAGTCGATCGTGTAAAACCGCTTCCCCATTTTTTTCATCTCACGCTGGACAGCGATCAACTCATTGTAGGTCATCGCGGAGGCGAGCGGCCAGGTTCCAGCGAGCCAAGGCTTGATGTCTATCTCCTGACGTTGAATCGTGAACTGTTTTTCCCAACCTTTTCCTACGGCACATTTTGCCTTGGCTTCATATCCATTCCAGATGCCAAAATCGCCTCGGAGCTCCCTTGCTGATTTGATTGGTTTCCAGCTGAGGATCCTCATCGCGCTGGATTGGAAGTCAACGCTGACTGCAACGAGGTCGAATTTTTCCTTTTCACGTCCCCGGATGATATTTTCAGGCTGCTCAATCCCAAAAGCGATATTCCCCTGCCTTACCGAAGCAATGACATTTTGAATCGGAGAGACGTCAGGTCCTCCCTGAACCTCTTTCACCTCCACCTTCCCATAAAAACCTTTCTCCGCGGCAACCCAACCGCCTGCTGATTCCATATGGATGAACGAGGCTTCGTGGACTACAACTTCCTGGCCAGTAGCAGGAATCGCAAGGGCGAGCGACGCGAGGAAGACCAGATAGATGGGCAATAGTTTCATTGCTTTCAGCCTCCGAGTGCCTGGTCTAAGTCTGCCGAGCGGCAGGTGGAAGGAACCCAGGTGAGCGATTATTTCAGCGGGGAAAATACTAACTTACCGAAGTCGGAAAATGCAAGAGGATAGAACCGTGAATCATAATGTGGTTTTATCATTGAAAATCCTCATGCCAAGTGAAGATTTTCAAGGCAATCTTTCAACAACTACGCAACGTCTTAAAACAGTACATGAATTTCGAAAGTGCGACCCCAGATACCTAGAGAACAATTGAAAAGATGGAACTTAATAGCCTTTTAGTGTATGATATGAAAAATTGAAGTGAGGTGATGAAGATGAAGCCGGCAAGAAAGGCGATTGACCCTGAGG
>Ga0315309_1002552_pt1 | contig 10598 bp, 13 predicted proteins | sample TDP4_MG_FD_203080 | JGI IMG/M metagenome (GOLD analysis project Ga0315309, IMG submission 203080) | Freshwater sediment microbial communities from Lake Towuti, South Sulawesi, Indonesia - TDP4 | ecosystem: Environmental > Aquatic > Freshwater > Lake > Sediment | place: Indonesia: South Sulawesi...
TTCTCTCTTATCACGATAAGGTTGAAGAGATTACCGTCAATGTAAGCTTTTAACTTCTTAAGTTGTCCTTCTGCTGCATATTGTCCGATCTTGGCTAAGTATTTGCTGAACTCTTCAAAATCACAACCTATGACAAACCTCATAGCAATACCTTTCTGTGCAATTTCATAAATACTATTAGTTTATACAATATCATTAACATTACCATTAGTTTTATGTCAGATTAAGACTTGTGAAAAAGAGAGATTGCTAAAGTGCACGAGCCCGCTGGGCAAGCATTAAGTACGGTATTAGTAAGACAATATATTAACAGTGTTTGATGTGATGGTATGGCTGGGCGTACCGAGAAATGGATTGCGACCTTGGTTGCTGGATTGGATGAGCATGTCGATGAGAAGACTAGAGCTAAGATATTTGAACAGTGTGGACGACGATGTCAATCGCAGAGCTTCATCAAGAAAGCCAGAGGCATCTACGAGAAGTCAAAGAACATTGACGAATTCTTGGAGACGCTTGGACGAGTCTACAAGCATTTGCATAGAGAAGGCGACAAAGCGTACATTGTATATCCCCGATGTTACTGTCCTCAAGTGAACAAGATTCCACGAGGAAGACTCTCCGCAACATACTGCAACTGCTCTCGCGGATGGGCTAAAGCATTGTTCGAAGGAGCTCTAGGAAGACCTGTTGAAGTCATGATGGAAAAGTCAATAGTCAGCGGAGACGATCAGTGCAAGTTTAGAATAGTACTGTAGGATGCGTCGAAAGCTAAGAGAACCAAAAAAATTGAAAAAAGATTGGCTCTGTTTAGTCAAGAGGTTCCAAAGAACTAAGAAACTAGAAGGAGATTAGCTTGAGGAAGAACTTAGTCAAATTGTTTCGACAAGAAATGTTATGTAATAAGCATGAAGATGGCAACTGATTGTGAGTGTTAAGAAGCGAAAATGGGATGGTTGTGAAGTGGGATCGCGAATTCGTTTTCATCATGTTGGCATAGTTGTTAAGAACATTAACGAGTCCATTGACAAATATGCCCGTGCGCTTGGGATCGACAAAGAGAAGATTGTTGTGGAGGAAATGAGTTACATGACGGGGAAGGGCGAAACGGAAGAATTCAGGTATGCATTCTTGCCTTTGGCTGAAGAAGAGAACAACTTCATCGAGTTGGTGCAGCCAATTACGCCCGGTCCAACTGCTAGATATTTGGAAAAGCATGGTGAAGGACTATTTCATCTGGCCTTCGAGTCATCCAACATTTTGGAAACTATCGACGACTTCGAAAAAGCTGGAATTCCATTAGCAGGCAAAACTCTAACCCAAGAAATTCTCTCAGTCTTCTTCCATCCAAAACTTGCACATGGAGTCCTATTACAGGTCATAAGAGAAGAAGTGTTTGACTCGACCGGAAGAATAAGACAAGACATAGTCGACAAAGAAAAACACACTTCGTAGTAATGGTGCGCTCTTTGTGATTATCTCTGCCTAGTTGTCGATATCTACAAAGACATTCCAGTTCCTATTCCAAGATGTGAGCCAAACGCCCTGGCAACACGACATAAGACGCTGGAAGCAAGGAAGTGAAAAGCAATAATGGCGTATTGTTGTCCGCACGAGTATGGCCTTGTGATAGAAATAGTCTAACTTCTGTGTCAATATTCTAAACTAAGGGAATGTGTCTAAATGAGTGGCGATAAACTTAAGGAAGCTCAAAGAATCAAAAAAACGTAGAACAATCGTGCTGTTACATACGATGAATGGTATAAGAGTTTTGAGGGTGCCGTAGAAAACTACGTAGACTGGGAACTGCTAAAGCAATATTTACCCAAAAACAAAAATTGAGGGCCTACGAAATTTCGACATTATTATAAAGTAGAAACTTGGAAACTTTGATGTGGCGTAGGAGAAGCGACCATGCATTTGGAAGAGATGAAGAAGGAGATTGAAACTCTCGTTTTAGAGAAGGGCTTCTACAACAAACCTGAGGATATTCCAAAGAAACTGCTTTTTGCGTTCATAGAGCTAGGTGAGGCAAGTGATGCTTGGAAGAAAGGTGAAAGCGCAGAGAAAATAGCTGAGGAACTAATTGACGTGATATTCTATGTGTTAGATGTAAGCAGACTGGCATGTCCTTCGGTAAACATGGATGAAGTGTTCGAGAGGAAACTGGGGAAGAACAAGAGCAGAGAATATCAGTACGGTCAAGGACATCGACTGAAATCACCATGATGTTCATAGGCAAAGACTATTTCTTGATTATGACGAGTTACCTTTCTTGAGAATGACTGATTTTCCATTATTCGAACAGACAATTTCGTCCGGTATTTTCAGAACTACATTGTTTTTATTTGAGACAAAGACGATGTCCTTCGCTGTATAAACCAGTCTAGAACCGTTAGCGATCAGAATGTCTAATTTGTTGTTTTGGTTCTGAAAAGCGAATATGAAACCATGATCTTGGCTGAAACTTTGATGGCTATTTCCTAATCCTTGTTTGAAAAATCGGCTGAACAAATCTTCTGCCCGATCTACAAATCTTTGTTGGTTTTCGTAGCCCATTCTTGCGAACTCTTCCTTGGTTGCTGTACTGAAGTGTTGCTTTATTTTTTCTATGTCGCCTAGCATGAGAAAGGGGTCGCTCAATTCTTTTTCAGTCGGTTTGCCGACAGCACCTTCTTCTGTTTCAACTATTGTATCAAGAAGTAGCTTGCCGTGGCCATGAAATATGTAACCTTTCTCTTGATCACCTAGCTTTATTTGGATGGCTAATGTGCCCTTGCTGATTTCTATGGCGCCTTTTTCTGTTTGCTACAGTCTTAGGTCTTGAGTCGATTTTAGAATTGTGTCATCGATTTTGTATTTTTCCCGCATCATTCTTGATTCCTTCTTTCAAGAAATCTGGCAACGCGTCTTGCCATTTTATAGGCAGCCCTACCAGGCATAGTAATGAGATATCGCCCTCTGACCTTCTCTTGAACTACTAATCCTACTTCTTCAAGCACGTTGAGATGGCTTGAAAGTGTGCTCGTAGTGATCTCTGACAGTTTCTCCTGTAGCTCATTGATGTATTTTCCGCCACTCATAAGCTCTTTTAATATTCTCAGCCTATGTTCCTGTCCTAAGGCACTCATGATTTCAGCTGCTTTAGGAAAGTTAACTTCTGCTTCATCCTCTTCTCTAGGTGATTCTTCTCCTTTTATGATTCTTACACCTCTGGGACCAATGAAAATTGATTTTTCAAGTTCGCCGTGAATGCCTTCAGCGACGCCTTCCATCACATCTTCGATGTAATCTTGTACACGATTGCCAATGTCTATGTATATGCCGCGACTTCTATTTCGTCTTCTCTCAGCGTATTCTCTGAGTTGTTCTTTCAGATTTGCGATTTCTTCTTTCAGCTTCTTCATCTCTTCTTTCAGGTCTTCAGACAATTCGATTCTCAGCTCCTTAACTTCATATTTGGCGTTTTCAATTCGATATTTATCGAATAGAAATCGACACTTATAAACATTGCGCACATGTACAGCGAACTAGAGGTATTTCAAATGAGTTGATATCGCATGTTCTTTGCTTTGAAACTACTCTATAGTTTCTTAGCGATAAAGAGTAAACACTTTGCTTCCATTATGGGAACATCGTCCCGCTTTTTACCAAAGCCAGGGTAAACCGCCTTGAATTCCCAACCAGTTTTCCCAAACATTTCAATAAGCTCATGAAGACTCCAAATACGGTGGTCAATGGTAATTTGCTTTTTTAAGACAAAGTTTTTGTCATCTTGCTGAAGTAAACAAGTCCAAATAGCGTGCATACGTGAAGTTTTTACATCAAAATCTCTATCCTCTAACACAATCAGACCTTCGTAGCGTGAAAAGCTCCTTTCTTGAAAGTTTCTAATAATCCAGTCCCTATTCATGATTTCTAAGACAAAAAACCCGTTAGCCCGAACAAGATTGCAACACTGACGCAGAATATCAGCGTTGGTCTTATCGTCGTAGAAGCCAAAGGAAGTAAAGAGATTGATGACACCGTCAAATGGTTTTTCATCGGAGAGTACTGAAGCGATTCTACGCATATCTGCTACTTTGAAACGCACTCTGTCTTCGATTCTCTGACTTTTGGCACGTTCTTTGGCGATTTCAATGTAGCGAGGCGACAAATCAGTTCCTAATACGTGGAGGCCTCTTTTTCCTAACTCGATTGTATGTCTTCCAATACCGCAATTGAGATCGAGAATGTTTTGAGTTTTAAATCCCTGCTCGCCAAGACACTTTAAAAGAAGGTCAACTTCACAACTCGCCTCTGCAGTGCGTTCTTCCAGTGCCTTAAGGAAAAGATCCGGATGTTCCTCAAAAAGTTCTTCAGTCCAATGAGACGTGAATTTTCCCCTCAGTCTGCATTTTATAGTTTAACTATACACGTATTTCAAGTTTGTCAGCAGGTAATGAAACAGAGAGGCTGAGGAGAGATTGGCTATGCGTGCGCGTGAAGCATTTCTTAGAAGCCAAGTTTCTCTCCCACAAATACCAATGTGATGTCGGTTCTACTTGGTTTTTTCTCCATTATCGTGATTATACGGCAGACTCGATCAGGGGCTTCACAGTCCGTACACATTCCAGTGAGAGCGCATGGAGTTTTGTCTCCTCGGCGTTTTGCATTCATTGGGGCTGCAACATTTCTGAGGCGTTGTAGTGCTTCCTCTAGGTCTTTTACGATCTTGTTGATTCCAATAACCAATATGACTCTTTTTGGTCCAAAAATCATCGCTGCAACTCTGTTGCCAGCTTTATCAATGTTGATAAGTTTTCCATCTTCCGTAACAGCGTTGCTGCTGGCCACAAAAACATCTGAGTTTAACTGCTTCCTCATGATGGATGTTATGTTTTCTTCTGGCTGCGACCAATGTTCAAATACGGTGTTTCCCCTTGCAGTCAGAGCATCTATCAAATTAATTTCACGAAGCGTGACAGAGCCTCCAAAACCCACACTAGCGTTAGAAGGAATAAGCGACAACACCTTGTCCAGTGCTTCGTCTTTTGTTGACACAAAGAACGTCTGAAAACCATTCTTCTCCAGAGCAGTCAAAGTTCGATGAATCCTTTCATCGTTAAACCCTATCTTGAGCTCATGCATGTGCCACACCAAGATGGTTTTCTTCATCGAGCTCCTAATTATCATTTCGCACAGAAGAAGTATAGAACTGATCCTGGTTCCAAAGAGTCCAGATAAGCCATAGTGCGCACAACGAGTCTCTTGCAGCCAAGTTGACGTGTGTAATCCATCAACGCACGCATCAAAGAAGCTTTAAAATAGCATTTTTCCAATTATTACTGAAGGAAGAAGATTTGTTAAAATTAAGTTACAAAATTCTGTTGTCTGTCTAGTTTCCATCTTCCTCATCGGATTCTACTTTTTCGGCTTTACACATGATGTGACGTGTCCTAAGTGCGAAGGAAACAGGCAGGTCTGGGAAAAGTGGTACGATTTTGACACTGAAACATGGATTACAGGGTATCGCACTTGCACAAATTGCAGAGGAAGCGGGATAGTATATCTATATTCATCCGTTAGTTATGCTCTTGCGTTTTTCTTCGGTCTTTCTTCCAGTTTTTCGTTAATATTCGCTGTAGATTACGGTGCAACTGCGTTGAGATTGGACTGGAATCCATGGGTGAAAGATGTGAAGGAGGTGCGTTATTGGTTCAACCCTATGTATTTTGTGTGGCTGTTTCATGTGAATAGAAAGAAGTGGGTAGAGTGGACAACTGCCCTAAGCCTGATAGCCACCTTAATAGTGGTTCCTATGATTGCGCTGCCTCTAACATCATATCAACTCATATCAACCCCCATGTTGGGTCAAAACATCTTTGCAGGATGGCTCATTGGGACAGTATTGACAATTCCGTTCGCCATTGCATGGTATCAGAACTACGAAGACCTATCAAAATTGTTATGAATAAAATTGGCTTAGTGCGTGCACGCGCTTAACGTACACGGTTGAAGAACATTAATCGAACAGACCTGACAGAACTAAGAAGATGAAAAGGACTTGAGAAAAATATCTGCTCACTATTAAGGAATTAATATTAAGCAACCTTGCGCTACGATACATTAGATGATTGAATGGGAACAAGAACCGTCATTGAAGAGGATAAGATTGTAGAAACAATCAAGAACATCGCAAAAGATTCGTTCACGGTTCTTGATTTCATAGAAGCTTTCAAAAATATCTACCCTGGAGATTGGAAAAGACTGGTTGAGCGGTTCGGAATGTTTGGAAGCAAGAGAAGATATACGGTTACGACTTATCTTTCAAACAGGCTTGACGTATACTCTCAAAAAGAGAACTCACTCCTAATACCATTTACAAGGTACAAGCAAGCCAAATTCAAGGATTACAGAAAAACCACAATTGAAGAAAGGAGAGTTTTTGGTAGTCCGTGGATAGCAGTCTTTAGAAAAAAGCATTAGAGAATATGTGAAAGTAAATTGCTCTTTACGCGCGACTTTTTCCACTTTTCCAAAGAGAACCAAGAGGTTAGAAAGATGTAGAGAAAGCTACAAACCATGTGTTCTGTAAGCAACATAGCTATGCGCAAACTTTTTCCCCAGGATATCGCTCATGTCTATGTTGACGGTTAAAGATGATCCACGGAATTGTTGTTGCTTTCATTCCGATTTGCAGGCCGGTGCACAGACCAGTTGTGCTAATCTGCCCTAAATGCCAAGCTCGGATTCCAGTGAGTTCAAAGTTCTGCCCAGAATGTGGAACCGACTTGAGGCCGAAGCAGATTTCCCCAAAATGACATCTCTAATCTGTCAACAAAGGAAGAATCATGTGCATTCAAATCCATTTATTGTACTTGGAACTCGTATCGCTCTTATACTATAGAAAGGTTGAGGCGCGCGGTGGCGGAATTCTAGTTTTGATCAGCGGACCCAAAACATAATAGCGGATTAGTTTGGTATCTGGGCATCAAGCTCATGACAAAGATGTTACACCGCGCGTCTTATCATAAATTTCTTGTCGTTGACATGCGCAAAAGCTAGGTTCAAAAACAAAAAATGGAAGGGGACTGTTTGTGACGAACTTACATTCTCTGGAATAGACCGAAGTAGTTTCCTTCTGGATCCATTGCGATTGCGGTCCAGCCTGTCTTTGGGATCTCTTGCTTAGGGACAATGATTTTGCCGCCTAAAGCCTTGATCTTCTCGATGTATTCATCTACTGACTCAACGTTGATGTAGTTGAGCGGCTTAATCTCCGGAGTTTCCTTCTTGTATATGCCGCCGTTGACACCCGGCCGAATTGGCTGTCCCTGTTTGTCTACGGGCACTGTCTCGATAAGCCAGTAGTCCATCCATTGAACCTTTTCCATTTTCCACCTGAACAGTTGCGAGTAGAACTTCATCAGCTTCTCCATATTTTCAGCCGGAATCTCAAAGTGGACGATGGTATGATCAACCATATACTCCAACCTCTTCCTTATTAGTTTCAGGCTTGTTAAAAACCTAATTGCAAATAGGAAAGTTAGAGAGGGTGCTTTAATTGTACCCAAACAGCGAACTCGGAACGAAAGTAGTATAATAGAGAGGCCGAATAGACTTCGTACGGGAAGCGGCACGCCTAGAAAGAATTTAAGTTTTGATCCCAGTAGATATTGTGTTATGGACTTGCAGATATTAGACGCTGTCAAGAACGACGTTGAAAGTTTGATAGATATCTATACTTCACCACATTTGTATCACAATCGAGACGAAGCCGGATGGTTTGTGAAATCCTTCTTTGACTATCATCACATAAAAGTCGTGAAATGTGAAAAACGGATAGTAGGCGCCGCGTTTTGGAATGTTGTCGAAGAGAAACATCATGGGTTGGCTGAGATTGTAGACTTCTGGATTGACCAAGACTTCAGAAGAAGAGGCATCGGAGAGAGACTTCTCCAGTCAGTCATTGAAGACATGAAGCAATTCTTTGCAAAGGATAACTATTTGCTTCGAAAAGTCCTAGTGACAACGGGTGATGACAATGAACCGGCAAGTAAACTCTATGAAAAGATTGGTTTTCAAAAGTCTGCAGTCCTAGCTAATCTGTTTGGACAAGGAGAGAACGAATTGGTCTATATTTTGACAATTAACCCCTAGCTACAATAGAAGCGCATTTGCACGCTATTCTAGACTTTTTCTCCGTCATGTGCTGAATTAAAAGTTTGCAACTCCTCTTCTCTCTGAAAAGTCATACCATTTCCAGATTTCTTTTATTGATTTCTCAGAGTATCCGTGTCGCTTGAGTAGAGATTCTAGACGTGAAGGTGGTTTCATCCGTGTGTCCGACGCCTAAACTCGTTAGAAACTCGTGCGTTCAATGGAATTAAATTTTCTGAATTCCAAATTCTGTTTTTGTAGATTTGTTCAGCGCATCTTCAAGCGCGCATTCTAAGCTGTTCTGATCTCCTCTACTCCAACGCCCCTCATCTTCTTGAGCAAAATTATGTCTAGAATTATCAGTAGAGCAGACCATGCCACAAGTGAGGTTATTGTCAAACCTACATCAACAAAAGTCTTCTCACCCTGCATGAGGAAGTTGCCAGTAGGAGGTATTTGGCCTGAGAAATAGTAGTAGCAAATTGACACTATGCAGTTGAACGGTGAAAAGTACACAGCGTTTTTGATGTCTATCCAGAGTGATGCGTACGCGGTGAAGGCAAGTATAAGCGGAAGGAAAGAAATGAAGGAGGCAGATTTTGGAGCTCTAAGAATAACGATCAGAAAGTTGAGAAAGAGGGATAGCGCATACATGAACAACGTACTCAGGAATATGCTGAACGCCAGGCCAATAGCGTCTATCGGCAGGATAACAAATCCGAATCTGGCGAAGAACACTCCAACGACAGAAACGAACATCACTGCAGAAATTGTCAACAGAACGATGAGTGAAGATGATAAATTCTCCAACAGAAAGCGAGATGGAGACAGCCTAGTGTACTTGGTGACGTAGCGGATAGATTTCGATGAATACAGAAGCGATGAAGCAATCGTGGTAGCTGCCCCGGAAAGGGACAGCATTAGAAGATTTCCATAGGCTGTGGCTGAATAGATCCTTACAGCCTCTTCAACTTGAGGTATGTAATTGCCGAATATGTACGCCCACATAAAAACCCAGAATTCGATGAAAAGTATTGACCAAAAGAGTATGTAAGGATTAGCCAAAAGCGATTTGGCATTCATCTTAAGATACTTAGTCATTTAGTCTCCTCCGCGAGTTCATATATTCTGTCGAGGTTCTCAAGACTTGTTAACAGGGTCCCTTTGCCCTTTCCTCGAATTATATTCACCATTTTGTTCGAAATTTTTACCTTCAACAAAGGGTTGGGCTCTTCAACAAGTGATATTTCAGCTTTGAGAAGATCCCTAACCGAAAGCGGACCGTACAGGATTCCCTCGAACATGAAAAATACCCCCCAGTCTTGGAGATTCTTCAACAGCCAAGTCTCATGCGTGTTTGCAAGAATCACACCAGTGTAATCATTCAAATGTTTGACCATCTTCCCCTTCTTCGCCGGATCAAGCTCCTCAAAAGGCTCATCGAGTAGAACATGCTTAGCCTTCATTGCAAGAGCCAAAGCTGTACAAACGATCTTTGATTGTCCTGCCGATAGCTCGCTAAGCTTTCTCTGTCTCAGGAACTTTGAGCTGAGGCCGAGATCTTCAATTATGTTGAAAGCTAATTCAGAATCTCCATTCGACAAGTCTATATAAAGCCCAATGAGGTCGTAAACGTTCGATCCGATAAGTGTGTAGACTTCTTGGAAGTTCGTCGAAAGGATGCCTGAGGTGGCATACAATTCACTGACATTTTTTCCGTCTATGATGATTTCTCCAGAGGTGATGTTTGTCAAAGCGCAGATTGCCCTGAAAAGGGTAGTCTTACCTGACCCGTTAGGCCCTAGAATCAGAAACTTCCCTTCGAGGGTTCCGTTGACTCCTTTCAGGACGGGTTCTTGCCGCCACTTGTAAGTTACGTAGAGATCTCGACTCACAATCATTTTACTCACTTAAGCTTATGGCATTTGCCTAGTCATTGTGAATCTAGCGACCATATCATATTTTTGGCCCGACGCACCAAAAGTGATGCCCCTTATTTTTCTACAGCTTTTCTTATTCTGCGGAGTTCTTGCAGAATCTGATCGTTTACATCTTCTGAAGGTCTGACTTCAGCTTCTGCTTCTACGGCTCTTGGCTTCAATCCTTTAACAAAGTTCATCACAATGTCTTTGATCTCCTCAAAGTTTTCTATTCCAAAAATCTCTGCTTCCGCAGTCCTGTGGCCGGAGCTACTCACTCCTGAAAAACCTGCAGTCTGTATTGAAAGCTTACCTAGCCCATAATATCTGGAGATTGGACCTTGATAAATGTTAATGTTTGTGATCCTATTGTAGGGCACGACGCTTTTTGTTTTCCACCATACTCCTTTTGTGACAATTATTTCGTCATCTTCAAGAACGTATTTTATTGAGGAATGGAATTTTGGAATCCAATACATGACGATTGCGACAGCAACAAAAAGCGGAGTGAAAGAAGACAGAGAGGCTACGATCCCAATC
>Ga0315309_1002553_pt1 | contig 10597 bp, 9 predicted proteins | sample TDP4_MG_FD_203080 | JGI IMG/M metagenome (GOLD analysis project Ga0315309, IMG submission 203080) | Freshwater sediment microbial communities from Lake Towuti, South Sulawesi, Indonesia - TDP4 | ecosystem: Environmental > Aquatic > Freshwater > Lake > Sediment | place: Indonesia: South Sulawesi...
GCCAGAGTTGTGGGAGGACATCGCTGCCTGGCTGTAATTGTGCGGTCTGGAACCCGAGGCGGCGGATGCCCGCACTTTACTGTCGAACTGATGCGCCGTTGGGTGGTGCACAGGTAGAATTTTTTTCTACTGAAGTTAAGGAGAGCGTATGACCGAGTTTTCGCTTGAGGGAAAGGTTGCGGTGATCACTGGAGCGTCACGGGGCATCGGGCGGGCGATTGCCTTGCGGTTGGCACAGGCCGGCGCGAAGGTGATGGTGAGCAGCCGCAAGCTGGAGAACGTGCAGGCCGTGGCGGGCGAGATTGCCGCCGCTGGTGGGGAAGCCCTGGCTGTCCAGGCCCACGTGGGCCGGCCAGACGAAGTGACGGCGCTGGTGGCGCGGACGGTGGAAGCCTTTGGCCGGGTGGACGTGGCAGTCAACAACGCGGCCACCAATCCACACTTTGGCCCCCTGCTCACTGCCGACGAAGGTCAGTTGGACAAGATCCTCGACACCAACGTGAAGGGGGTCTTCCGGGTATGCAAAGCGGTCGCGCCCCACATGGAGGCCCAGGGCGGTGGCAAGATCATCAACATGGTTTCCGTGGCCGGGCTGCGGCCGTCACCCGCCATGGGGGTGTACAGCATCTCCAAGGCGGCGGTGATCATGCTGACGCAGGTGCTGGCCCTGGAATTGGGCCAGGCCAACATCCAGGTAAACGGTATCGCACCGGGGGTGATCAAGACCCGCTTCAGCCAGGTACTGTGGCAGACGCCACAGTTCGCCGAGCCGATCCTGAGCAGCCTGCCCTTGGGCCGCTTCGGCGAGCCGGAGGACGTGGCCGGCCTGGCGCTCTACCTGGCCTCCCCCGCCTCGGACTATGTCACTGGTGCGGTGTTCCTGGTGGATGGCGGCATGAACGTGGCCACGGCCATGGGGTGAACGTTAACCAGCGCATAAGACGGCCTGGCCTTTGCTGCTATTACTGACCTATGGTGGAATGAGTCGAACTATCCCACGAAAAAAGCGCTATTCCTCGATGGCGCCACCCCCAGCCCGCAAATGTCTGCGGAACGTGTAAGAAGGGTCTGCGGCGCGCCGGGTCAGGTACTCGTCGAAGCGCAGTTGCTCCCGCAGGGTCCTCCCGGCTCGCACCGCCCTGGCCTGGTCGCGCTCCGTCTGCCGGATGGATCGGGCCGTCGCCAGCAACTCTTCGGCCCGTTGATCGGGCACAAAGAGGACCCCATCCAGGTCGCCAAAGACAACGTCTGCCTTTCCCACCACACAATCGCCGAATCGTGCCCAGGTAAGAGCGTCTGGATGAGGTGTGTCCAATCGCCGTGGGCCAGTGGGACATGTGCCGTAGCTGAACACCGGGAAACCGATCTGCTCCAGCTCGGCCGTATCGCGGTGAGCGCCCCAGACCACGATTCCGACCAGGCCACAGGCCTGGGCTTCCAGGGCGGTGAGATCCCCGATGCAGCCCTCGTCCATCCGGCCGGCATTGTCTATGACCAGGACGCCGCCCGGCTCGGCTGTACCCATTGCTTCCAGGAAGACATCCACGCTGCCATAGTGCCGCACCGGGAGGACCCGCCCCGCAACGCGATGTCCGGGCGAGACGGGGCGGATACCAGGTGGAGCAAGACAGAAGGGCACTCCCAGCCGCAGGCAGGCATCGGCGACGAGAGGGGTTGACAATTCCGAAAAGGCGTCAGATAGTTGTTGGTTAAGCATGGCATCCTCCAAACCGATCAACCGGTCTAAATCTGGGCTGGTGGCGACGCCTCACGGGCTCGCGGTCTCCGCCCCAGCAGGACAAATCCAAATGTGGCCGCCAGCCCTATCGCCAGGCCGCCATGCCAAATCGCCACCGGCGGCAAGGCCAGTCTTCATCTCCTGAAGAAAACGTCCAGGTTGCGGGGGAGAGCATCGAGGTATTCAATCAAGTCGAGTTGCTCCAATTTCCTCACAGTTGCGGCGGGAAGTTGATCGGATGGAACCCCCTCCAGAAGAAGAGCAGTCTCCTCCGGCGAGAATTCTGCTCCCTCTTCGACCCATTCCAGGAAATCCTTGTTCTGCGGGCAGACTCTCTGGCAGTGAAGACACCCAACCAGACAATTGTGCCAGGAAGGATCCAGCCAGGCTGGGAACGGGAAATCGCCCGCCCTCTCGTTGTGAAAGGTGATACACCGCTCCGCGCGGAGCAGAAAGCGCTCAGAAGTGCCTGTCCTGAGCGAAGCCGAAGGAATCGCGCCGGTAGGACAGTTGCGAAGACAAGCCGAACAGTTCCGACAGCTTTCCATCATCTGTAATTCCTGCCAGTTGTCTTCCTGGCAAGGAAGGTCGGAGTAAAAGGCTGCAAGCCGATGAAAGCTTCCCATTCCAGGAACGTAGCAGATGTTGTTTTTGCCGTACGCGCCCAGTCCGCTGTGCACAGCCAGGAGCTTCACCGGCAGCGCGGCCTGGGTCACACAGTATCCTTCTTTGCCCAGGATTCCCGCCAGGAGATCTTTTACTCGTTTGTTTGTCTCCCTATAGGCCACATAGGTCGGCGGAATGATGAGCGACAGCGTTTCTCCATTCCAGGTAAAGACAACCCGGGTCTGAGGTTGAGGAATGGCGACCACGATCAGGGACCTGGCTTCTGGCAGACTGTCGGGCGGACTGAAAGTAAGCCAGGTAAAGCTTTCCTGGTAGAATTCCTCGTCAAAGAGACCCTGTCTGTAATGCCCTTCGATTTCCTCTTGCAAGTCACCCAGGTGTTGGATAGATACGATGCGCCCCTTATAACCTCGTTCTTCCAGTTGAGAAAGCAGTTCTTCCGTCATTTTGATACTCCCTCACTCCATCAGCACCAGGCCAAACAAGCGGAAAGGGGGTTCCGGCGTCTGGACCACCTCAATCTCCCATCCGGCCTGGCGCACAGTGGCGTACACGTCTATTCCGCACGCTTCCATGGAAGGCCGTGCCTGGCTCGGGAAACGGCAGGAACTGGATGGGTCACATTCAGCACAGAGGAGACAGGGGCCAGCTCCCATCCCCAAAGCTCGATAGTGCCCGGGCGAAGGCGAAGCCAGAGCCGGCAGGCCGCTGTTGTTGTTATGCGCCATCCCACCGGAAAAACGTGAGCAAAAAGGGACTTTACTCAAGGGGCGCCACGACCAACGATGCTTTCGGCCAACTCCGTTCTTCTTTGTAATTCGGTGAAAGCGGCTTCGAATTCAGCTAGATAGGCTGGATGGTCGCCGAGATCCTTGGCTCTAGCCTCGAACTCTGGTCTCAATTCCTGGTAGGTGGTCAAGAGTTGTTGGTAGAACCAAGGGTATTTGTCGTTTACAGAGACTAACTGGCCAGCCGAGAGCATGTACACATCAACCCAGGGAATGGGAAATCGATGGCCTTTAGGATAATCCACATCATAACGCAGGATGATTTCTTGCCGACCGTCCGTATCCAGGTCCCGGTACTCGACGCGCAACTGCATCTCCTTGAACTCACCGACTAACTGGTAATCATGACCGTCCCAGCGGTGCAGATGAAATGACTTATAGGCGCCACTTCCGTCCTGCTCCCACAAAGAGGCCACCTCGGGCTCCCCGTCATCGTCCAGATCCATCAGACTAACTTCTATGGGGAAATAACACCCATAGGTGTCGTAGTCCCAGTCAGGCACTATTTCCCAGCTCGAATCAGGCACTACTGGCTCGCATCCGTAATGAACAGAAGAATCTGATGATCTAAGCCAGAAGATAGAACCTTCAGAACGTGAAACGCCCAACTTATGAGTCCACCCGACATTGCCGACTATGACTGCTATGGATGGGCCTTCACTTGCCGTGACCGTTGCAATCGTGTAAGCGATGCCAGCGCCCTCGTTGTCTGTGCAGGTGTTCCCCTCATCGGTGGGCTCGCACCACGGTATCGCCCTGGACCATTCACCGCTCCAGCCGCTCCTGGTCTCCAGGCACCCCTCCAGCGTCGGCTGGGCCTGCTCAGCAACAAAGATGCCCAATGAACTACCCGAGCACCTGTTCTGGCGGGCCACGCCGCTGGCGTTGTCAAAGTAGCCGATGCCGACCTTTTCGTTGTCCGTGCAGACGTTTCCCTCCAGCGTCGGCTGGGCCTGCCCAGCAACAAAGATGCCCAATAAATTACCCGAGCACCTGTTCTGGTGGGCCGTGCCGCTGGCGTTGTCAAAGTAGCCGATGCCGACCTTTTCGTTGTCCGTGCAGACGTTTCCTTCTAACCTTGCCCGGGCCCGGTCCTCTACCAGGATGCCAGTATTATCGTTCTCCACGGCCACGCAGTCCCGCACGAACCCGCTTGTGGCCCCCTGGAGCCGTAGGCCGGCCCTGTGACTCTGCTCCTCCAGGTGGACCGCGCCGGTGAAGCGGCAGCGGTCAAAGGTCACAAACCCGCCCCGCACCACCACCACGTCTGCCGCCGCCGTGCCCTGGTGGCGGAAGGTGATGTCCTTGACGGTGAAGGGACCGTCGCCGCTGAAACGCATCACGTAACCTTCGACTTGGGAGACGATCTCGGTTTGATCCATCCCCGCTCCCACCAGCCGCAGCTTTTTGCCAATGTCCAACGGTTCTACCAACTGATAAATGCCCGGATCTAACACGATCGTGGACCCCGCAGGAACCGCGTCTACTGCTGCCTCCAGACTGGGGTAATCGCCGCTGCCATTTGGCGCAACTCGAACGCTGACTGGCTCTGGCGTGGCGGTGGGTGTTGGGGGGACAGTCGGAGTTGGAACAGGGGTAGGCGTAGGGGTGGCCGTCGGCGGGACGGGCGTAGGCGTAGCTGTAGGAACGCTGCACCCAACCACGAGCAACACGACCAGCGTCATGCCAATCATCTGCTGTAGCAACTTCTGCAAGAAGCGATTCTGAGTCGTGGGCAGGATAATCTCAGCATAGATGGCGTTCCATATGCACAGCGCGACCTTCTCAACCCCAACCGCATCGGTGGCAACAGGCGTGCGAATCGTGATTTTGCCTTCCATCTGCTCAACTCCTTTCATCTGTCGCCCTCACGAGCTGAATGCGACGTCGTATTCTTTCACGGCGGTTCCCCTCTGAGATTTATCACAGGACTTTGCGAAACACCCGTTGTGTTTTGACGCTGCTATAGCCAATCCTTTCGTAGAAAACGTGAGCGTCCTTGCGGACGACGTTAGAACGTAGATGAACTGTTCCACATTCTTTCTCGCGTGCCCACTGCTCAGCGTGTTGCATCAAGAGCCGCCCAATCCCACAGCGGCGATGGGCTTCATCTACAACAAGCCCCCCAATTTCTGCTTGCGGATCGGTCTCCAGCAGTTGACAAACATAGACATGAACCCAGCCGATCACATGTCCGCCCGGTAGTTCTGCGACATAGACAGCGTGACGTTTATCTTGCTGAATCTGACAGAGACGTCGCTGTACCTCTTCTTGAGATGCGGGATAGCCCAGTTGCTGGCAGAGTACAGCAATACGCTTGGCATCCCCTGCGCTCGCCAATCGAATAGCGGCCTGATAGCTGTCTTCGGGTTCGATAGTCAATTGAGCAACTCGCCGGCCAGCAGAGGAGCCACTTCGGCCAGGCTGGCCCCGGAGATGATCTGCCGCGCCGAGGCAATGCCCCGCGTCAGCGGCAGGAACTGGGACACGGCCCGCATCCAGCCAGGCAACACCATCAACGGCACATTGGCCCCACAGAAGACCAGCAGCAGGAAGTAGACGGTGTTGTTGACAAACATCAGTTCCGGGTGATCAGGCTCAGGCAGCCCATCAGCGATCCCAGCCCCGAGGTGCTGACGGTAGTGAGCAGAGTGGTCAGCATTTTGACGGTGATCGTCTTGCCAGCCCCATTCGGCCCCAGTAGCCCGAATAACTCTCTCTGGAGCCTGCTTACACTGCCTGTGGCTCCTCAGCCACTATGGACCTCAACAGGCTGATCCCCCCTTCGTCCAGCGCCAGGTAGTCTAATACGATCAGCTCCTGGCCCGGCTGCAGCAAGGGCCGCACCTCATCGGCGACGAGGTCGGAAGCGATGACCATGGGGCGCCCCGATAGCATCTCGGCCAGTTTCGGCCGGTCGTCTACGCCACAGATAGAGGCATCCAGACCTTTGATGCCGGCGTTCTCCAGAGATCGCTTCATGTTCAGGGCGCTGCGCTCACTGACACACACCAGGGCAGCAGGCGTGCCCTGGGGAATCCCGGCGATCTGTACCAGCTTCTCCAGGTGTGGCTTCAACCCCAGGCCAACCACCTCTTTCTTCGCTTTGGCCAACAGCCGCCTGGCCTCCTGGATGTGAAAGAAGGTTGTAGCCACCACATGGGCCTGGCGAAGCTGTTCTTCAACCTCGACCGTGGGCTGCCGCAAGTCCTCCAGGGCGAGCGGTTTCACCTCTACGCCCAGCCTTTCCTGGATGACCTGGGCCATGGAGGCGGCGATGCGCGCTTCACATTCCACAAACACAAGGCGGCGCTTCACCCGGACATCCCGACGCTGCTTGGCGCGGGCGTAGGCAAAGGCAGCAAAGTCGTCGGGGTCAACTCCGAGTTCGCCGGCCTGCTCGATGGCATGGTCAATGATCGCCAGCAGACGGGCGGAGACGGGTTGGGCGACAGCCATGGGCCGCTCCACCACCACGCACCCCCGGCCCCGCTGGCACTTAATCAGGCCCTCCTGCACCAATTCCTGATAAGCCTTGAGAACTGTGTTGCGATTGATGCGGAGGAAACCGGCCAACTGGCGGGTGGTCGGCAACCGGGTCCCGGGCGCCATCTCCCCACTGAGGATCAGGAACTTGATCTGTTCTTTGAGTTGGGCATGGACCGGCAGGTGGTTATTGAGCTCGATTATGACCCGCATCTGCTAAACTCCATAGATGGCTTATTGATCTAATATATTAGGCCAATCAGCATTATAGCACATTTCGCTACGGCTGTCAACTTGGAGCCAGTGTTGCGATTCTCCGCTGGCGCTACGATGCCATCCTTCGACGGGCTCAGGATGCCGCTCAACCGGCGCTCACAGAATGAGGCTGAGCGGTTATTAAAAGATCCTCCTGGTAGGCGAGCTGGGCGTTGGTGAGAAAGCCTGGCCTTTGCTGCTATTACTGACCTGTGGTAGAATGTATCTGGTTGGCAGAAGCCATTGCCCATCAACGACGTTCGCATCGCTTTGACAGCATCGAGCGCATCGAGGCCGATGGCACCGTCGTCTTTTGCCCTGCAGCGGCAGATGTGCTGCGCGTCGAACTGGGCTACGACTGTGACTGACTCGCGCCTGACGCGGCCGAAGAACGGGCCAAAGAATTGATCGCCCGCTTTCGGGAGTACGCTGAGCGTCATGGAGTGAATGACCAATGAATGATGGAGGAACAGAGCATGAACGAAGAACAACCGACTGTTTATCCCTATATCCCCAATTCTGTGCCCGCAGTCAAGGGGCAGATGCTCAAAGAGGTTGGCGCAGAGAGCACGGATGATTTTTATGAGGATGTCCCAGAGAAACTCAGGCTCAAGGAAAGCATGAACTTGCCCAAACCCTTCTTGTCCGAATATGCCTTGAAAAGGCACGTCGAAGGCATTCTGGCAAAAAACAAGACTGCCGGGGAGTACCTTAGCTTTTTGGGAGCCGGGTGCTGGCAACATCACGTCCCGGCTGTGTGTGACGAAGTGAACCGGCGAGGCGAGTTCTTGACGGCTTACGCAGGTGAACCCTACGACGATCACGGCCGGTTCCAGGCGCTTTTTGAGTACACCAGCATGATGGGCGAGCTCTTGAATATGGATGTCGTCAACGTGCCGACGTATGACGGCTTCCAGGCCGCCGCCACGGCGCTCCGCATGGCAACGCGGATCACAGGTCAGCGTGAGGTGTTGATAGCTAAAACCATCAGCGCTGATCTGCTCTCCAGAATCAGGGACTACTGCAAGCCCAGTATCGAGATCAAACTGATAGGTTATGATTCTGAGACAGGACAGATGGACCTCGATGCCCTCAAGGCGGAGATTTCTTCCAAGACGGCTGCCGTCTACTTTGAGAACCCCTCTTACCTCGGTTTTATCGAGACGCATGGGGAAGAGATCTCCCAGATTGCCTACGATTACGGGGCAGTCTGTGTGGTCGGGGTCGATCCGATCTCGTTGGGTGTCCTGACGCCGCCGGCTGACTATGGTGTGGACATTGTCTGTGGCGACATCCAGCCGCTGGGGATGCACATGCAATTTGGCGGCGGCCAGGCCGGGTTCATCGCGACCCGTGATGAAGAAGAGTACGTCATGGAATATCCTTCCCGGCTGTTTGGCATCGCTCCGACATCTGTACCAGGAGAATATGGGTTCGGCGACGTGGCCTATGAAAGGACCTCTTTTGCCGTCCGGGAGGAGGGCAAGGAGTGGGTCGGCACGGCCGCCGCTTTGTGGGGCATCACGGCCGGTATCTACCTGGCGCTGATGGGGCCACAAGGCATGGTGGAAATCGGGGAAGGCATCATGGCCAGATCGCATTACACGATGCTGGAGATAGACAAGATTGAGGGCGTCAAGGCCCCTGTTTTCCAGTCGCCTCACTTCAAGGAGTTTGTCGTCAACTTCGATGGCACAGGCAAGACCGTTCCAGAGATTAACAAGGCGCTGTTGGCGCGGGGAATCTTCGGCGGAAAAGACCTGACAAAAGAATTCCCGGAACTGGGCAACAGCGCTCTCTATTGTGTGACTGAGGTTCACACCAAGGATGACATTGACCGGCTGGTGAACGCATTGAAGGAGGTCGTTGAGTAAAATGGCTCAACAAGACATCAGCAAGCACAGGTTTACAGATGGGAAACTCAACCTGAGACGATTTCACCAGGCCAGGTGGGATGAACCCATCATCTTTGAACTGAGCCGTGAAGGTCAACGGGGCATCCTCGTCCCCGAGGTGGAAGACGGAATCAAGAGTGGGGTCGGGGATGTCCTAGCGACCCTGCCCGAAACCATGCGCAGGAAGCAGCCTCCCAAGCTGCCCGAACTGTCTCAGCCCCAGGTGCTCAGGCACTATGTGAGGCTCTCACAAGAAAACCTGGGGGCCGAGCTAAACATCGAGATTGGGCAAGGCACCTGCACCATGAAGTACAGCCCCAAGATCAACGACCAACTGGCTAGCCATCCCAAACTGGCGGAGTTGCACCCCTTGCAGGATGAGGAAACGGTTCAGGGCATCCTGGAGATCATGTACCGCTTCGAGCAGATCCTCAAAGAAATCTCGGGGATGGACCGGTTTTCGCTGCAACCCGCTGCCGGGTCGGCAGCGATCTACACCAACGCCTCGATCATCCGCGCCTACCACGAGTCTCGTGGTGAGGCGGATCAGCGCGATGAGGTCATCACCACCATCTTTTCCCATCCTTCCGATGCTGCCTGTGCCCAGACAGCCGGTTTCAAGGTCATCACCCTGTACCCCGACGAGGACGGCTATCCCGATCTGGATGCGTTGAAAGCGGCCGTTTCAGAGCGAATCGCCGGGCTGATGATCACCAACCCGGAAGACACGGGCATCTTTAACCCCAAGATCGAGAAGTTTGTGAAGGTCGTCCACGACGCAGGGGGGCTTTGCTCCTACGACCAGGCCAACGCCAACGGCATCCTGGGGATCACCAGGGCCAGGGACGCTGGCTTTGACCTTTGCCACTTTAATTTGCACAAGACCTTCTCATCGCCTCACGGCTGTGGTGGGCCAGGGGGCGGTGCCAGCGGCGTGACCGAAGAACTGGCCAGGTTCCTGCCGGTGCCTGTGATCGAGTTCGATGGCGAAAAGTACTACCTGGACTATGACAGGCCTGATAGCGTTGGAAAGTTACGGCCGTTCTATGGATACGCCCCCGTCGTCCTGAGAGCGTATGCCTGGGTGATGAGCCTCGGCGCAGAGGGCTTGCGGGAGGTCGCCGAGATCGCCGTACTCAACAACAACTATCTGCTCAAAAAGATGCTGGAAATCCCCGGAGTGGGCGCGCCGTATGCCGAGAGCAAGCGCCGAATTGAACAGGTCCGTTATAGCTGGGAAGAATTGACCAGAGAGACGGGCGTTCATTCCGAGGAAATCGGACTTCGCGCGGCGGACTTTGGCGTGCATTATTGGACCAGCCACCATCCGTTCATCGTTCCAGAACCGTGCACCCTGGAACCAACCGAATCGTTTTCCAAGGACGAACTCGACGAATACGTGGCCATCATGGCTCATGTGGCCGACGAGGCGCGTACGAACCCCGAGTTGGTCAAGACGGCTCCCCACAACAGCACCGTTCACACCATTGACCACGAACCCATGGACGATCCGTCACAATGGGCGATGACCTGGAGGGCTTATCTGAGGAAGGTGCGTGGAGAGGAAAGCTAGAGAGCCAGACCTGACGGGTTTTGGCACAAACCTGTCAGGTCTTCCAAAGAGATTAGGCTTGATCGTCAATCCGGTTGCAGGGATAGGCGGGAGAGTTGGGCTTAAAGGAAGCGACGGCGCGGAGATACAGAAGAAGGCGCTAGCGTTGGGCGCTGCGCCTCAATCACTGAACCGGGCTATCCAGGCTCTTGAAAGGATAAAGTCTGTAGACGAGATTGAGGTTATCACCTATCCC
>Ga0315309_1002554_pt1 | contig 10593 bp, 7 predicted proteins | sample TDP4_MG_FD_203080 | JGI IMG/M metagenome (GOLD analysis project Ga0315309, IMG submission 203080) | Freshwater sediment microbial communities from Lake Towuti, South Sulawesi, Indonesia - TDP4 | ecosystem: Environmental > Aquatic > Freshwater > Lake > Sediment | place: Indonesia: South Sulawesi...
GGGTCTGTTCATTGTCTCCAATGTCTCTTTTGCCTTCTACCTTTACTTTCTGTACAGGCTAACCTGCCACGATTTGGATCAGCTTTCGGCCTCGCGAACCGTCCTCTACGCAGCCACCTTCCCCCTCTCCTTCATTTTCTCTTGTCTGTACAGCGAGTCAACATCCTTCGCTTTTGCTATTGCAGCCTTCTACTACGCTCGTGTAAGCAAATGGCATCTGGCCATCCCCCTGGCTATCCTGACCACCCTGACCAGACTGGCGGGGCTGGCCATCTTCCTCCCTCTGGCTTACGAGTACTTTCGACAGAGAGGGTTCCGGCCCCAGGCGCTGCTCCTGGCCCTGATCCCTGGCGGCACAGCCGGTTTTGCTCTCTATATGTGGATATTGACCGGCAGCCCTCTCGCCTTTGCCTCGACTCAGAAAGCATGGTTTCGCAGCTTCGCCTTTCCCTGGCAGATTCTGAGCATGGGCTTTGAACGGGCGCGCTGGCCCATAGGCCAGTACGTCACCGCCATTGCCATCGTTGATTTTGCCAGCATCGTTCTGTTCCTGGGGCTGACCTTGCTGGTGTTCAAATACCTGTCAGCCGCCCACTGGCTATACTGTGTCCCTACACTGCTCCTTTCCCTGTCTACGACCATTGATCCGACAAAAGCTCCGCCCACGGGCTCCATACCCAGGTTCCTCATGGCCCTCTTTCCTTGCTTCATGGTATTGGGAAAAATCGGGAAGAACCGATACCTTGATCAGGCCCTGAGGGCGACTTTTGCCATTTTGTTAGGCGTCATCTCGATCTATTTCTTCTCCCACTTCTGGGTGGTATAGTCCCGTAAGGGCGGGGGGTTGGGGGGGCCCATCTCTCCCGCCGCAATCACTCGAGCTCAAGATGACAAAAACTGCTGCCAAAATCCACCTGCTGATCATAGGTCTCTACCTTGCTCTGAGTCTGGCTCTCACTTATCCGCTGCTCCTCCACTTCACCACCCACGTGCCGGGCAGCGCCACCTGGGCCTTTGACGAGTACACTTTCCTATGGAATATGTGGTGGTTCAAATATTCCATCTTTGACCTCCAAACCAATCCTCTCTACTCCTCCTTCATATTCTATCCTTTGGGCATCAGTCTGGTCCTCTACACTTACCATCTGCACAACGCCCTGCTGTCCTTGCCTTTGCAACCTTTTCTCTCCCTGGCTACCATCAACAACACCCTCCTGATAGGCTCCCTCACCCTGAGTGGCTACGGGACCTTTCTGCTGCTCAAGTACCTTCTCATCACCGGAAAGGATACATCCCCCATCCCCCACCCCCTACCCCGTAAGCGGCGTCCTGAGCCTGTCCAAGGGCAGCGTCCTGAGCCTGTCGAAGGGCAGCGTCCTGAGCTTGTCGAAGGGCAGCGTCCTGAGCTTGTCGAAGGGATGGGCGCCTTCCTGGGAGGAATAGTCTACGCCTTCACCGCCAGCCGCTTCGTCTACCTGGCCCTGGGACACTACAACTTCGCCAGCAACCATTGGATACCCTTCTACACCCTCTATATGATCAAGACCATCCGCGAACCAAGGGCCAAAAACGCTCTTTGGGCCGGCATCTTCCTGACGCTGACACTGTCCTGCGAGATGACCTATGGCATTTTCCTGGCCATTTTCACCGTCGTGTATTTGCTGTTCACCAACAGGAAGAAAATCCTCAACATTCAGTTTGCGAAGCGCCTGGGCCTGCTGGCCATCACCTTCCTGCTGACCTACTCGCCTATGCTTTACTTCGTCTTCAGGGAGTTGCTCTACGGCGGCTACACCCTGGAGGGGTGGGGTGACGCCCTCAAGCTGTCTACCGACCTCCTGGGCTTCTTCACGCCCACCAAGCTCCATCCTTTATGGGGCGGCGACTGGATTAGAGAATTGAGAGCCGTGGTGGAAGGGACAGCCCGGTTCTCCGACGTGAACACCGTCTTCGTCGGCTACGTGACCCTCTTGTTGGCCATCTTCGCCCTCTTCAAGTACAGACGGACCCTCAAAGCCTGGGCAGTGGCCGCTCTGACCTCAGCCATCCTGAGCATGGGCCCTCTCCTCCAGATCAACGGGCAATATCTTTTCGACCTGGATGGCCTGTTGGCCGAGGCCAAGGTCACTTTCCCCATGCCCTTCGCCCTGTTGCACTATCTGCCCATCACCAACGCCAACCGCGCCCCCAATCGCTTCAGTGTGATCATGACCCTCTCCCTGGCGGTCATGGTTGGCTACGCAGCGTTCTGGATCCTTAACAGAATGCCCTCAAAGTCACTCTCTGCATGTTGCGTGGTGCTTCTCGCCGCCCTCTCCTTCGAACACCTCTCCATTCCCCTCCCTTTGACCGACGCCCGCATCCCGGAGGTCTGCTACCAGATTGGAGCAGAGCCTGGGCAATTTGCCATCTTACAGTTGCCGATGGGTTGGCGCAACAGCTTTGGCACCTTGGGCTCTGAACGCACCCAGGCTCAGTACTACCAGGCGGCTCACCGCAAGCCCATCATCAGCGGCAACATCTCCCGCAATCCACCCTTCAAGTTCGAGTACTTCAGGCGGATCTCGCCCCTCAAGTCCATCACCGCTTTAGAACTCTACAAGGAGGTTGACACAGCTACCAGGGAACGAGACAAAGTGCTGGCCCCCGAGTTGATGTACCTCTACGACGTGCGCTATCTGCTCATCCTCCCTCCTATCCCTGGCCGCCTGCCTTACGCCGACACCATGACCAGGACGGTGGATTACGCCCTGGAGGTCCTTCCCCTGGAACCGGAACCCGTTTACGACAGAGAGGGTGTACTGGCCTATCGGGTGACCCAGCCGCCCCCACGAGCCAACTTTACCATTGACTTTGGCCTGGAGGAGACGGAGATGTATCGTGGCGAGGGCTGGTCGTGGAACGAAGAGATTGGCAGTGTGAGCGCCAATTGGGCCACCGCCCAAAGGGCGCGAGTCTTCATCCCCTTGCGCCAGATGGGAGATTACAAGCTGACCATCGCCACCTTGCCCTTCAGCTATCAGGGGACACCTCCTCAAAGAGTCAACATCATGATGAACGGCTATCCCGTCTCTGAGCTATCCCTGACAGCGAACTGGGCTCCTTATGAAGTGGACATACCCTCCACAGTTATTCGCTATGGCCTCAACGAATTGACCTTGCATTTCTCCTACCTGGCCTCGCCTCAGGGTGTGCTGCCCGGAAGTTCAGATCAGCGCACCCTGGCCGCAGCGGTGGATTATGTTAAATTTGAGCAGGTGAATGCGTCATCAGAGGGCTCCCGCAGCGAATGAACAGGGCAGCCTCAACTCAAACAGCGAGCACCTCGGCTACCATTTCACCGAGGTGTTTGTGCATTCGTTGATTTCTACCCCAGATCAGGTTAATTCTGCCAAGGACATTGCCAAATCCATAGACAGAAGAGGAGTTAGTGATGGAGACAGGAACATCAAGCTTTTCTTCGAAGCTCAGCAAGGTGAAATGGCACCCCTCGAGCCCCTCGTTTGCCTGGGCGGATGCCGGAGAACCAACAGGGATCGAAAAGAAACGCATGGTATCAGGGGTGAGAAGCTGGGATTACTCCTTGCAGTTTCTTCACCGAAGAGGGCTACTATCTGATGAAACTCTGGACCAAATCGGAGAGGAGACCATGCTGGCAGATTTTTTCTGGCGGATGTTCTTCAATCAGCGTCTTCTCAAAAGCGCGGGGAGGAGTAAACAGCAAGCATTGACCAAAGCTGAAGCGCTTGTTCTATTCGAACACGGCTGGTGCGGATGTGCTGATATATGGGAAGACCTGTGCAATTTGATTTGCCAGCAAAACCCAGGGGTAGTAGCGATGGCCATTGACGTCCCTGGCTTTTTCAGGTCCCCTTTTGTAGGCGACCGGGAGATAGCGGGTAGATTCTATACCAGCGAAGGAATGAATTGGACGTTAGAGGAGGTGCTAAAGGTTTGGTTGGGCTTAGAAGAGGGGCTCGGAGAAAAACCCCAAGTCACAGTAGCGCACTCTATGAGAGCAGCAGCCCAACTCGGCAAGAAAGCAGAGAGCTTGACCCGCAGAGACAGGGGCTTTCTGCTGCTCGCCCCCGCTTTGGTTTCTGAAGATTTGGTTCGTTCTCGTTTGTATCGGTTTTTGGGGCTGGCCTCCCTGGGCGAGATGTCTGACCTTGTGAGAAAGTTTGAGGACAACGTTCTGGCTCGCCAGATAGTTGAACGCCTTGTCAGTGGGGCCAGTGAAGCAGTCAAGGAAAAACACCGCCGGGTGTTTGAGAACACCTCGAAGCGAACTATCGGCTCCACCATAGCCTCTCTGAGCAAACAAGATAGGCCCTGGAAGGAGCAAGAGGTCAAGATCAAATATACCAATACGAAAGCCTTGCTGGGTATTGAAGACCGACTGGTCGGAGTGATACCGACGGTGACCCTCTTGTTCGATCTGGGCTTTGACCCCAAACAGATAATGCTGTTTCCAGGAGACCACTATTTCTTCTCCGTTGATACTTCTGATAGAGACAGCCTGGGGAACTTGCAGCAAGTAGTCAACCGTGACCTTGTTGTCGAGGAGATCGAAACGCTATTGACACAGGCCGGGTGGAAGAAATCTCTGTAACCATACTTCTACACATTATAAAAAATCTTTACGACTCAGTGCTTACAAATGAATCACTACAGGAATATAGGGCATAAACCCTATTGACAACACCTATAGAAATGGGATAAAATAGTTCATAGACCTCACTGTTCCACTTCCACTTTACGTTGCCCAAAAACAATCCGACGACAGAATAAATCAGTTACGACGAGGCTGCCGTGTCTTCTGACTCCAACGAGCCCACCGATTTGCGAAAGTATCGCCGTCAAAGCGAACGACGGCTGACCATAGCCGTGGTGGTGTTTCTGGTACTGGTCGGCGGAGGGTTGATCGGCCTAATCTACGGCCCTGGCGCAGCCCTCATGGGGATCAGTTGTCTGCTTTTGGGAGCGGGTATCATCGGGCTCCTCTTTGTCATCCTGACTCTAATGGAACGCTGGGCCGAGTCCGGGTAACCCTGGCCCAGATTCCACCGTGCAGGGTGAGCCACCCTATCTCCACCGCTCCCGACTCACCTATCCCTCACGCCTGGCCCGATCGCCGAAACCACCAAGCAGTAAGCTGTCCTGAAGGCTCATCTATATCGCTATCACTAACACCGAACGTACGATGCTCAACCTGCATTGTCCCGTCCTCGACAACCACACCAGCATCCACATTCCTCAGGAATGGCAGAGAATTGACCCGGCCTCGCTGAAGGGTACGGTCATGGTCATAGGGAGGTCTGACACCGGAAAGACGACTTTGGCCCGCTATCTTTTTCATCAACTCTGTCGCCATTACGGCAAAGTCGGCTTCCTGGACTGCGACGTGGGGCAAAGCACCCTTGGCCTGCCCACAACCATGACCCTGGCGCTTTCGGCCACGGCTGAGGAATCCAACTTCCCACCCCGAGGTGAAGCATTTTCCTATTTCATCGGTTCCACCTCACCCCGCGGGCACATGCTACCCACCGTGGTCGGAGCCCATAAACTTCAGGTGAAGGCTCAAGAGATGGGGGCAGAGGTCATCGTAGTGGACACGACAGGGCTGGTGGATCGCGCCGTTGGAGGAGGGGCTCTCAAACACTGGAAGATAGAGCTCTTGCAGCCTTCGGCTTTGGTGAGCCTGGCCAGAGGTCCCGAACTGGAACACATCCTCTGGCCATGGCGGCGCGACCGGAGGGTACGAGTACACGAACTGCGCGTCTCCAAACACGTACGAGAGAGGGACCGAGAAACTCGGATACGCTATCGAGAGGAGCGATTCCGCAACTACTTCGGGAAAGCTGGGACCCTGAAGGTTCCTATCATTAGCACCGTAGTATTCGGCATCGAGGAAATGAGCCGAGGGCGGGTCCTGGCCTTTCAGGATGAGGGAGGATTCGCTTTGGCTCTTGGCGTTGCTCAGGAGTATGAGAGGAACTCACAGACCCTGGCTGTCCACACGCCTCTCACCAGCATGGAAGGGGTCAGCAGCATCCGCTTCGGCACCCTCAGGCTCGATCCAGCCACGGGACAAGAGCTATGAAACAGCCAAAGTCTGACAGGTGTGAGTTAGCTAACACGGCAGAACCAGGCTGCCAGGGCAACAAAAAGAGGCTGGAAGACCACCTCTGGTGGTTCTCCCAACCTCCATTCTCCTTTCGTATCTTCCCTGCCTATTCGGTCTCTCCTGCTGGCTCTGCCTCTTCCTCCGCTCCCTTCGCCTCCTTGGCGATAACCTCTACCTCCTCCGGAGCCATTTCTACCTCTACTTCCTCCACCTCAGCAACGCGAAGACGCTGGACCTTGGCCACCAGTTCATCGCCATCGGTCAGGATAGCGATGTTTTCAGGCACCTGCAGGTCCTTCACGTAGACAGCATCATCAATCTCTACCAATGTGGAGAGGTCCACTTCGATAGAGTGAATCAGGTCGCCGGGCAAACATTCGATCTCCACCGAATCTGTGCCCTGAAGTAACATGGCCACGTTCTGCTGCACTGCGAGTGGTTGGCCGGCAAAAATGATGTTGACTTCCGCCTTGACTTTTTCCGTCATCACCACCTGGTAAAAGTCAACGTGATAGAGCTCGTTGGTGATCGAGTCGCGCTGCACCTCGCGGGCCAAAGCCATCTTTGGCTTACCAGCATCATCTATCTTCAGAGAAATCAGGTTGGTGCCTCCAGCTCTGGCCAAAATGCGCTGCAGTTCCCGCTGATCGCATTGGATGGGGAGCGGCACTGTCTTGGGGCCATAGAGGACAGCGGGGATAAGTCCTTCCCTACGCAGGCCCTTGACCCTCTTCCCGATGATGGTTCTTTTCTCTGCTTTCAACTCAAATTGTTCCATTTCTCCTCCCCCATTGTTCCAGTCATCCAACTATTTCGGCAAAAGCAGGGGCGACCAATGAAGATGGTCGCCCGCAATCCCTCCAGTTGAACACGCATAACTCTGCGGACAGGTATATTCTAACGCACTTTCGTGTTTTCGTCAAGCAGCGACAGATGGAAGGTATGGCGCAGAACCCTTGTTCACATATCTAACTCCCCCAGCCGTTCCAGGATGGGGGCGGTGTCGCCGCCTTTCTCCAGTTTGATCTCGCTGGCAATCTGGCCATCCTTGAGGAAAACGATGCGATCGGCAAAGCTGGCCGCCTTGGGGTCGTGAGTAACGACGACGATGGTCTGACCCAGTTCGTCGCAGGAGCGGCGCAGGAGCTTCATGATCTCTTCGCCAGCCCTGGAATCCAGGTTGCCCGTGGGCTCGTCGGCCAGGACGATGTCCGGGTCGTTGACAAAGGCCCGGGCGATGGCCACCCGCTGCTGCTCACCTCCCGACAGTTGATCGGGCTTGTGCTTGCGGCGGTCGGTCAGGCCCACCAACTCCAGCAGTTCATCAATTTTGCTCTGGTAGTCCTTGAGCTTTTTACCGTCAATCAGCAGCGGCAAGGCGATGTTCTCCTCGGCCGTCAGGGTGGGCAGCAGGTTGTAGAATTGGAAGACAAAGCCCACATTGCGGCGGCGGGCCAGAGTGACCTCTTTGTCAGACATGACCGACAGCTTGCGCCCGCCCAAAGTGACCTCGCCCTCGGTGGATTTATCTAACCCACCCAGCAGATGCAGCAGGGTGGATTTGCCCGAGCCCGACGGCCCCATCACCGCCACGAACTCTCCTTTCTCAACGACAAAATCCACCCCATCCAGGGCATCCACTGTCACCTCGCCCATCTGGTATTGCTTGCTGACACCATTAGCTTCCAGAATGGCCATGTTCGCTACCTCCTAGCGTAATTTCCTCACTCTTTACTCCTTATCGTCTCCACCACCCCCATCCGGGCTGCCCGCCAGACAGGGTAGAGGGCCGCCACCTGGGAGACCACCAGGGCGATGACGGCTCCGCTCAGGAACGACCCACCGGGAAAGATATAATCCATTTTCCAGCCCGAGCCCTGACTCATCCCGACCACCATCATCCATGAGAGAGGCAAACCCACCAGCAGGCCGAAGATGCCGCCGATGACGCCCATAGCCAGCGATTCGGCCAGCACCATGCGGCTCACCTGCCCCACAAACATGCCCAGCGAACGCAGCATCCCAATCTCTCGCATCCGCTCCAGCACACTCATGGTCACGGTGTTGGTCACCCCCAGCCCGGCCACGAGGACCGCGATCCAGACCACAGCCCCAAACATGGCAAAGACCTGGCTGGTGGCGCGTTCCATCTCAGCCCTCGCCTCTTCACCGGACTCTACTTCCAGGTGCCGGCTCTTGGCCACCCCTTCCTCCAACTGTTGCTTCACCTGGCTCACTTCCGCGCCGGGCTCGACCCTGGCCATGAATAAAGTAGCCTTGTCCTCGCTAAAGTACCGCTCCATATCACCCCACGAGCCGTACATGACCCGTCCTCCCTGGAAAAAGTCCTGAACCACCCCGGCCACCTCAAAATCTCGCTCGCCGCGGTTGGTGCGTAAGCGAATAGTATCACCTCGGCCCACCTTGAACAGGCCACCCACCATCCCACTGATCAGCACGGCGTCACCCTGGGCGAAGCGCTCCAGCATGGCCTGGGCATCTCCCTCGTCCTCGGCAAAGCGCAATGAGGCCACATCGCCATAGGTCTTGGGGTCAATGAACTTGACCAGTATAATCTCCCGCTTCTCGTGGAAGCCTTCAGTACTGATACCGCCCACCGTCCTGACGTACATGTAGCGTATAGGGGTCATCGGTCCTATGCCCTCCACCTCCCGGAGATCGCGCACCAGTTGCAGGCGCAGGGGCCGGAAGGAGCTGATATACAGGTCGCCAGCCAGAGCCGCTTCCGTCCACTCGCGCACCTCGGCGTTGAAGCTGATGTTCATGCTGCCGACAGCGATGAGCATCGTCACTCCCACCATCAGCACCCCCACCGTCAGGCTGACCCGGCCCTTGGAGCGCTGCAGATTCATGCTGCCCAACCGCCCCGGCTGGCCGTAGACGGCCGTCACCCCCAGGCGGATGGCTCGCTCCAACAGCATGATGGTCTGCGGCACCAGCAGGGTAACTCCCAGGAAGAGGGTGATAAAGAACAGTTCGCCGCTCAGAAAGGACACGAATTGATCCATCACCACCACTGCCAGCAACCCCAGGCCAATGATCCAGCCCCGGCGCAGCAGGAAACCCTCTTTCTGGGTGCGGGCCTCTAGCAGGGCCTCGATGGGTGAGATGCGGCTGCCCCGCCAGGCGGGCAGCAGGGCGGCGACGAGGGTCACCACCAGACCCACAACGAGGCCCTGCACTGCCCCCGCAGGCGGTATCGCAAAGCTTTCCAGGGGGAGGTTGCCCATCATCCGGGACATCATTCTCAAAAGAACAAAAGCCAGGGCTGGCCCCCCGACCAGGCCCAAGGCTATGCCTCCCAGTCCCAGGAACAACGCTTCGCTCAGCACCAGGCGAAGCAACTGTCCCTTGCTGGTGCCCAGGGCGCGCAACATGCCGATCTCTCGCGTCCGTTCCACCACCGTCATGGCAAAGGTGTTGTAGATGAGCATAGCTCCCACCAGCAGGGCAATGACACTGAACATGCTCATGGCGGCGTTGAAGCCGCTCAATGCATCGGCGATGGACTGGCCGATGGCCGCCGGGTAATCCACCACGTAGCCCGCACCCAGCTCGGCCTGCAAACCTTCCTTCAGTTGTTTCAAGGCAACTTTGTCGTCAGCTACAGCGGGCTGGGCTACCAGGTCTATCTGATCAACCTTGCTCCCCCGGTCGAACACCTGCTGGGCCACATCCAGAGGCATAAAAGCCACCCGCCCCAGGTTCAGGCGGCCAGCCCCTTTGTCTTTCAACAGGCCCACCACCTGAAACAACTCGCTGCCCTCGCCCACCACCAACTCTACCTCGTCGCCCACCTTGACTCCGTATTTCTCGGCCAGGAGCGAGACCAGCATCACTGCGTAGCGCCGGTCCTCGGCCAACAGGAAGCGGCCCTGTTCCACCTCGTAGCTGCGCACCTGCCGGTCGGTCTCGGGGTCAATGCCCATCACCTGCAAGCTAACACTGCCATCGCGCCCTAGCAGCAGCGACTGATCCCAGGTGTTGGCCACAATCGTCTCCACACCGGGGAACCCCTGCACCTGGCGCAGCAACCGCTGGCGGAAGCCGGTGCTAGACTCGGCAGCGCTGGTGATAGACAAATCGGCCTGGCCCGACGACTGGGCGAAAAAGTCCTCCAGCGACTTGGCCGTGCTGGCGCTGGTGATGCTGATGGCAAAGATGGTGGCCACCCCCAGCACGATGCCGACGACGGTCAGCAATGTGCGGGCTTTCCTGGTCCACAGATTCCTGAAAGCCAAAGTGGATAGACGTCGCATACCTGTTACTTCTCCCAATACCAATACGCACATCTATCGTTTTCGTCTCGACTTGTTGACCGCCATTGTAAGACAACTCCACACCAAAGTCAATTCTCGACCACCCTATTCATGCCTGATTGCCTCCACCACGTCCAGTCTCGCCGCCCGCCAGGCGGGATAGAGCGCAGCCAGAAATGCCGCCAG
>Ga0315309_1002556_pt1 | contig 10588 bp, 10 predicted proteins | sample TDP4_MG_FD_203080 | JGI IMG/M metagenome (GOLD analysis project Ga0315309, IMG submission 203080) | Freshwater sediment microbial communities from Lake Towuti, South Sulawesi, Indonesia - TDP4 | ecosystem: Environmental > Aquatic > Freshwater > Lake > Sediment | place: Indonesia: South Sulawesi...
CTCGGTTTGATGATAGTGAAGGTGGGACTTGAACCCACCGATAAATGGCGATATCTCTCGACACTAGGACTCTGAGTTCAGTTATCCTCTTTCTGCTACTTACTCGATAGACATGTGAATTGCCCATTTTTCGTAGCGCTACATGATAATCCCAAAACCTAACACACTAACATATTTGGCTCCAAATAGAGGGGCCTAACACCGTTGCACGCACACACAAAGCCAAAACCTCAATGGACGGGGCGGGATTTGAACCCGCGACCTCCACGATGCCAACGTGGCGATCATTCCAAGCTGATCTACCCGCCCATTTATAAAACTTAACCGTTAAAGATAGCTATAAGCTAAGTTACCCAATTAGATAAGCTATTTTTCATTCTGAAGCCCTCATAAACGCAACGCATGCTAGGATATCTCAGGTTTTGAGCCTCATTTTTTATCTGTTTTTCGCTCATGCTAAACTACCATACCAACTTGTTCAAAAACAAATTTAAAAAGATTTGTGAGCGCGTGCTAATGATGCCATTGTGAAGCGATATATAATACTCTCAACTTAATCTTTCCGGGGAAGGAAAAATGCGGAGAATTAGTTTGGACGGAATATTCGTTCCCCACATAACACCTTTCACACTCGACGGTGACCTTGACGAAGAGGCGTTGAGAAAATGTGTCCGATTTTGGATGGAGAGCGGGGTTTCTGGACTGGTGCCTTGTGGGAGTAACGGAGAGGCTCCTTACCTTTCTAGGGAGGAAAGAAGGAAAGTTATCGAAATCGTGGTAGACGAGGTTAATGGAAAGATCCCTGTGGTCGCTGGGACTGGTAGCATGAGCACAAGGGAAACCATTCTGTTCACTAAGGATGCGAAAGACTTGGGAGTAGATGCTGCCCTTGTAGTGACACCATTCTACTTCAAACTTTCAAACAGAGAAATGCACGAGCATTACAGAACTCTCTTAGAATTTGTGGACCTTCCAATCGTCCTCTACAGTGTCCCAAAATTTACAGGATTTTCCTTAGAACCAACTGTGATTTCTCAAATTGTGTCTGAATACGAAAACGTAGTTGGAGTGAAGGATAGTAGTGGAAACATCGACACAATAGCCGAGATCACGAGGTTGGTTGGCGACAAGATCTCTGTGTTAGCCGGAACTGCCGATGTGACTCTTCCCACGCTGATGTTAGGAGGCAGGGGCGCCGTAATAGCGGTTGCGAACGTTCTTCCCAAGATGTGCATTAGCCTATACGAAGCTTTTAGAAGAGGTGATTATGAAGAGGCAAGTAAGTTGCAAAAACGTATATCATATCTAAACGAGGTGCTAGTAAAGAGGCATAATCAACTCTCAGCTATCAAGGAAGCATTAAACTTGCGAGGCTTAACGGGTGGCTATCCACGTAGGCCAGTGTTACCACTAGAAGGAGAAGAGAAAAACGAGATTAAAGATGTATTGGAAACAAGTATTTAACTGATTTTAGAAACCGATATTTTAACTCTCCCATATTTTAGTTTTAATTCTCAATAAGTACGGATACGTCTTCATATGGATATGTTTTAAGGATTCGCTATGTTTATTTATAAAGAAGGGGAATTAATAGGTTGAAGAAAAAGGTAGAGAAGCGATGTCTAAGAAAGCTCCATCGAAAGACGAGGCTTTAGAAGCCCTAGACTTCATAGTGAACGTTTTAAAAGAGCATGAAAAGGACTTAGATCGCTTAATAAACGAGTTAGGTAGCATAACAGAAAGGTTAGGGGGTGCTGGCGAATTAAGTGGAAAAATAGAGAAAGTTGAGGAGAGACTAACCACATTGCAGAGTGAAATAGCAAACCTAATCACGTACCTGTCAGCTGCGCGTGAAGCCGCCCCAGTAACAGTACCAACAGCGCAGGAACAAAGGGCTGAAGCGTTACAGGTTAAAGAAGTGCGGGGTCCACCAGTGATTTTGCGTTGTAAACAGTGGGAAGACTTTCAAACATTAGCTTATCAAGCCCAGACATTGTCATTCCTATTGAGAGAAGCTGAGAAAACATTCCAAGTGGACGCTTTAAAGAATAATCAAATCATAACCTACAGTGGTGAACTCCCCAAGCCTACTTCACTTCTAAAAACTTGGCTTTCTAAACAGTTGGACATTCCTGAGAAGAAGATTTTGGAAGGTATTTTGGCTATAGGTTAGACTTTACTTTAACGTTTGTATGTTCGTGTTATTCAGTAATGTTTTTATAGGGGGTAAGTATCTTAAGTCTTACGATGCAGTATGGAGGGCTGAGGTTGAAGGCTAAACCACAAGTAGCCAAGAATCGTTTTTCCGTTTTTCGAAGCCTTCTCCTTTCTCCTCGATGACGGAAATGGCTGCGTGGTTAGCCAAAAAACAATGAAAGCCCTCCAACCCAAGACACACATGAAGTGAAAGTGATGAGCGAAAACGAGCGTTTCCTACAGAAAATTCGGGAAGAATTCGCAAAATTCGAGAGAACAATGGAAGACCTGCGCTTACTGAAGCAAGTAGCCCAAGACCTAAGAAACTTCAGAGAAATGATGAAACTGAAAAAATACGATTAATTCCCTAGAATAAAATCCTTAAATATTCTTCATTGTTATTTCTTAGCGAACAAGCCATGGAGACTTCAGCCGAAAATCTACGCTTCTTCAACACATTGACGCATAAAAAGGAAAAGTTCGTCCCTATAGATAAAGGCAAAGTTAAAATGTACTGTTGTGGACCTACCGTTTACTGGTATGCTCACATAGGGAACTGTAGAACTTATATTTTTGAGGATATACTGAGAAGAGTTTTAGAATTTAATGGCTTCAAAATAAAACACGTAATGAACATTACCGATGTGGGGCATCTTACCTCTGATGCTGACGCTGGCGAAGATAAGATGGAAGTTGGAGCCAGAAGAGAAAGAAAGACTGCTTGGGAAATTGCAGAATTTTACACCAAAGCCTTCTTTGAAGATGCTGAAAAACTCAACATACTTAAACCAACAATAATCTGCAGAGCAACCGCCCATATTTTAGACATGATCGAATTGATCCGAAAACTTGAGAAGAAGGGTTACACATACATAATCGACAGCGGAGTTTACTTCGACACCTCAAAACTAGAGGATTATGGAAAACTCACCGGAATGAATTTCGAAAAATTGAATGAAACCCTCAAGGCAGGAGCAAGAGTAGAGTTTAATCCACAAAAGAAAAACATAACCGATTTTGGCCTCTGGCTGTTCTCTCCAAAGGACAAGCAAAGACAGATGGAGTGGGTTTCACCATGGGGCGTTGGGTTTCCTGGCTGGCACATAGAGTGCAGCACCATGAGTATGAAATATTTAGGTGAAACTTTTGATATACACTGCGGAGGAACGGATCATATACCAATCCATCATACAAACGAAATCGCTCAATCAGAAGCTGCTACCGGGAAAAAGTTCGTCAACTATTGGTTACACGGTGCCTTCTTAGTGTTTGGCGAAAAAATGAGAATGGCAAAATCAAAGGGAGAAATAATCACCGTTCAAAGCCTCATCGAGGAAGATTTCGACCCACTTGCTTTTAGATACTTATGCTTGACCGCCCATTATCGGTCAGAATTAATATTTACTTGGGAAAGTTTGCGAGCGGCTCAAAATGCCCTATTTACATTAAGAGAGCACGCACGAAAGCTAAGTGAAGATCTTGGAGATAAGCGCGGGTGGTCAAAGAAGGCAGAAGAATATAGGGAGAGATTTTTAGGGGCAGTAAATGATGATTTAAACATGCCAGAGGCTCTAGCTATTGTCTGGAAGCTTGTGAGAAATGAGAAAGAAGTTAACAACAGAGAGAAGTATGAATTGCTTTTAGAATTTGACAAGATTTTTGCCCTAGACTTAGGCGGGGAAGTAATTAGAGAAGAATTACCTAAAGAGGCTGAGGAACTTATTCATAGAAGAGAGGAAGCCAGAAAAGCTAAAGACTGGAAGACAGCTGACAAAATCAGAGAGCAACTCAGAGCCATGGGCATAATTATTGAGGACACTCCCAAAGGTGTGAAATGGCGAATCGAGAAACCATAAGATACTAAACTTTTCTTTGATTTTCATAAATGCTTCTGCTGTGAAAGTTCCAGTCATTTGTAGCGTACTTTTGTTCACATAGTTTTTCTGCAAGCTCACGCTCATAAAGTGTTAATTCATTATTTACGAGTTCGATGTCTAGGGTTCTTCGAAAACCTTGAATTAGCGCTCGCTCCACCTCCTTTATTGAAATGTCTTTTCCAAGCTCCTTTTTTATGGAGGTGATTTTGTGTTTTGCAACGTTTACTACTTCCACACGTGTTTTAGCCCATGGAACACGCAAGAATGTGAACATTTTTTCTAATTCAATATCTATTAGAAACGTGCCATGTTGCAAAACAACTCCTCTTTTATGGGATTGGGCGCTGCCTGAAATTTTCTTGCCATAAACAGTTAAGTTTGGACATGATTTGGCGTTGCCTTCGTTGAAATCTGCGTTTATTCCTAAAATTTTTAAGGCTTCAGCCATTCCAGCATAAATTTTCGCATAAACATCGGTTATGCTTTCGACTCTCAATCTTTTTTTGCTGGCAACAACGCTGTAGGTGATTTCACCCTCAGCATCATGGTAAACTGCGCCTCCGCCAGTTATCCGCCTAACAACATCCACACCATAATTCTTGCAGTTGTCCAAATGAACCTCGTTTTCGGCGCTTTGAAATTTTCCGACGGAAACAGCGGAAGGTTTCCAACGATAAAACCTCAAGGTGTTAAGGACAAGATTTTCAGTCCTTGCTCTTAAAATAGCCTCATCAATGGCCATGTTCATAAAAGCATTATGGGTTTCAAGGGTCATCAATCGCCAAGCATCCATCGTAATCAACCGCCAAGTAAAAGAAATCCAAATTATGCTTAAATATATGTGTAGTTTAGCCTATTAATATGTGAATAAGCATGGACATGATTCCGCCATTTTTTGAAACTATGTTTTGGGCCATTTTCATACTATCCTTAATATTCACCGTTTTGTTCTTTGTCGTGTTTATCATCAGAACCATAAAGGCTGGTGGGAAATTTCAAGAGGAAGCGACATCTGAAATCCAACCGATAGTGAAAGAGAAGGAAATAATACGTGAAATAGTGAAGATTAGGTGTCCCTACTGCGGCAACCTTTATGATGAAAAACTTGATACATGTCCTTATTGCGGTGGCAAAAAACCCTAAGACCACATATTTCACAAAGGTAATTAAAGCTTAGACAATTTTGAATGTTGAGCAAAAGCCGGCATAACCGTTTCGAGACTTGAATAATTCAACTATACGTTCCCCATGCATCAAGAGAATATGTTAGGACTTAAATATAAGTAACGCAAGTATATGTAAGCTACCCATAAGGATGTGGAGAGAATTATGGAGTTCAAAAAACGTGTACTAGCTGGATCTCTAGTGCTGAGCATAGTGTTGTCAACAATGTTGCTGTTGTTGCCAGCCGTTGGGGCAAAACCCCCCCGCTATGAGTACTATGTCGCGGGCAATCCAAACGATGTGGTTACAACAACCTCACCAGGTCTGCTGCTAGCGGGCGGCGGCACCGATGTTGATGATGCCATGAGATGGATGATTGCCAAATCAGGCGGCGGCGATTTCGTCGTGATCCGTTGCACAGGCACTGATGCCTACAACCCCTGGATTTATACCGACCTTGGTGGAGTCGACTCTTGCGAAACAATCATCATCAAGAACATAGAAGCGAGCTACGACAGCTTTGTGATAAACAAAATCCGCAACGCCGAGGCACTGTTCATCGCCGGCGGTGACCAATCTGATTACATAAACATGTGGAAAGGAACACCGGTAGAGGACGCCATCCAATACGTGTCCGACAAGGGCGCCCCAGTCGGCGGCACCAGCGCAGGCCTTGCAGTCTTGGGCGAATTTATATACACTGGTGAATTGGGGAGCGTCACCTCCAGCCAGGCCCTCAGCAATCCGTACCACCGCTATGTGACCCTTACCCGCGACTTTCTGACTCTGCCCAACATGGCTGGCAAAATCACGGACAGCCATTTCGTTACTAGGGACCGAATGGGACGACTCGTGGCGTTTTTAGCACGCATCATCAAAGATGGTTGGGCCACCGAAGTCAAAGGCATCGGCATTGACGAAAAGACGGCCTTAGGCGTCGTACCAAACGGAGATGTTACTTTATTCGGCTTGAGCACGGCGAGCGCGGCGTACTTCTTGCGCACACCGGGTCCGCCGGAGGTCTGCCAGAGTCGAACGCCGTTGACCTTCCGCAACATATCGGTGTATAAAATAAATGGGACGGCAACGTTCAACATAGTAACATGGCAAGGCAGCGGAGGCACCGCTTACACCATATCGGCAGAGGCGGGCACGCTGACCTCTACTCAACCGGGCGGAAGCATCTACTAAACCAAAGCAAACCACAACCCCATAGCCTCCCTCTTTTTCTATTTAGACCGCCGTTAGTTGATTGAAATGATTTTTCTCAACCTCTTTTCCCGTGGTAGAACCAGGAGAAGCTACTGGAAACAGTAACGGAGTGCAGAGAAACGTTGCTGTATATAACCGCAGTGGAGAAATGTTAGCGTTGCAAATAACGGAACCGTAGTTTCTCTATGTTTGTTTTGTTTCTTCGGGTCTCCAGAGGACAGCGAGTATTCCGCCGATGATTCCAAGGATTAGTCCTATTCCCATACCGCCCATGCAACTTATCACGCTTACCACTGAAAAAACTATGATTAATGCACCCCATAACTCATGTTGCTTCGGGTTTGCGTAAAGCATTATTGCCGCGACAATCATCATTATGCCTAATATTATGCCTACTATGCCCATAAGGTAGGCGGTAACTCCCATGTTCCACCCACGCATATGTTCCTCCCATTCATGCATCATACCCATCCACCCTATGGACCACCACCAACCCCACCAAAAACACCAAATGGCGCTGAATAAGATTATGAATATGCCAGAAAGCAGCGAAAGAACAAAAGCCGCTACAGGCTTCTGATCTGAAGTCACAAACTGACCCTAACGCTAATTTCGCCGAAAAGTTAATAACATTTATTCTACTGCCCTAAGTTTAAATATCAGAATTGTGATTAGACGTAGCAAGAGGAAAAATAAGACTATGAGTTCAAAGTCTCCACGAGGCGAATTCGCTGCAAGAAAGCTATTGGAAAAGCGGAAAAAACTCCGCTGGAGCAGCATGTACTATAAACGGCGAATGTTGATGCTAGACGTGAAGGCAGACCCCCTTGAGGGAGCACCCATGGCCCGCGGCATAGTCCTCGAGAAAGTGGGTGTTGAAAGCAAGCAGCCCAATAGTGCCATAAGGAAATCCGTTAGAACTCAACTCATAAAAAATGGTCGAGTTATTACCGCTTTTCTGCCTGGAGATGGAGCCCTAAACGTTGTTGATGAACATGATGAAGTGATAGTTGAAGGCATAGGCGGTTCACGCGGAAGAAGCATGGGCGACATTCCAGGAGTACGCTGGAAAGTCATAATGGTTAACGGTGTATCTCTAAACGAACTTGTGTATGGTAGAAAGCAGAAACCGGCGCGGTGAGAATTTTGAGTCAGAAACAAGAAGAAAAAGAAGACATTAAACTTTTTGAGAAATGGAGTTTTAAAGACATTCAAGTAAAGAACTTAGGCTTACAGAGGTATATATCCCTAAAACCAATAGTAGTTCCGCATAGCATGGGAAGACATGAACACCAACGCTTCCGCAAAGCAAACGTCAACATTGTAGAAAGACTCGTAAATGATCTTATGCGACCAGGAAAAAACGCTGGGAAAAAAGCTAGAGCCATGAACATTGTGAAGCATGCCTTCGAAATAATCCATTTGCGTACTGGCAGAAACCCAATAGAGGTGCTTGTTGCGGCTGTGGAAAATTCTGCACAATGTGAAGACACAACAAGGATTAGCTACGGGGGCATAGTATATCACTTGTCAGTGGATGTATCTCCGCAGAGAAGAGTTGACTTGGCTATAAGGAACATCTGCGAAGGAGCAAGACAAGCATCGATGAATAATCCCCGTTCAATAGAGGAATGCCTAGCAGAAGAATTAATCTTAGCGGCAAACCATGACATGAAAAGCTACGCTGTTTCAAAGCGCCACGAACTGGAAAGAATAGCCCAAGCCTCAAGGTAGCGGTAATTTCTCATGAAACTATTTCATGTGAATCTCGACAATGTCTCCGTCTTCTAGAGCGAATGCAGACCCAACTTTTTGAGGGCTGAAAACGAGGCGTTTGGACCAGACCTTTGCGAAGGAGAATTTTTTGCTAAAATCGCTGTGAATATTTTTGGCTAGGTCATAGACTGTTGCACCCACTTTTAGAACGAAGGGCTTTTTGGAAAACTCTTTTTCGCTTGGTTCTCTGGTGTAAACACGTATTATGTCTAATGTCTTAAACAAAGTTTCACCGAGCTTTTCTAAACCATATCTTTTTTCACATGAAACTGCAATGATAGGTAGTTTGCTGCTCACATAGGTTTTTAACAGCTTTAGATTTGCTTCCGAACCTTCTAAATCAATTTTGTTTGCAACTATCACAGCGGGCTTATATACTGTGCTTTCAAAAATTGCATCTTCAACCTCATCCAGTGTAGCTTCTCCATAAATTTTAACAAAAGCATCCATAACGCGGTAGCTTCTAAGAAGTTCTTCAACATCCTTAACAGTGCAGTCAATAAGATTTCCAGTCAAAATTATTCGTAAACCAGCACCCATAAACTTCCTTTCAACTTCAACGCGGACTCTAGGCTTGCTAATCAATATTCGGGCTTTCTCCATTTCACTTAAAACAAGCGACAATTGCCCAACAGGGTCCTGCGATAAATCCACCATCAAGATTAAGCCATCCATGTTGCGGGCTAAAGCTAAAGTTTGAAGTCCCCACGCTCTTCCATCAGCAGAACCCTCCATTAAAGCTGGGGCTTCCACGATTTGAAATTGGATATCTTGATAAGCCATTATGCCGGGCATAGGCTCTCTTGTTGTGTAGGGGTTAGGTGAAACCTCAACCTTCGCTTTTGTAACAGCGGCAAGCAAACTGCTTTTTCCAACGTTTGTTAAACCCATAAGCGCTATCTGGGCTGCACCTTCCTTTTCTAAGAAAAACTTCGGTCCACCTCTACTAGGCTTTCTTCGTTTCTTTTCCTCAATTTCCTTGCGCAAAACTGCCATTTGCTTTTTGACTTGACCACGAAGTTTCAATGTACCCTTATGCTGCGGAACCAAGCTCAGAAATTCTTGCATACGCTGAAGCCTTTCTCTCGGATTCTTTGTCGCTTCAACTTCAGCCCATTTCTTTCTCGCATCAGGAGGCAGGTTTGTTGGCATAACCTAAACAAGTCCAAAAGATATTCAAAAATCAACTCTAATATCTGTTTCTAAACTGTAAAACTTTCTCGACACAATGATAGAGAATATCTCCTGCAAAACCACTCTTTTTTTGGAGACACACGGATACAAACCGAATAGCCATAGCAACCGTGAAAGAGTTCTTGGAAAAGGAATACAAACTTGAAAAGGTGATGTTTGTCTCATTCACGAGGCATGACCTAGAAATCTGTAACGCTGGGACCAGCTTGCATAATGCTGGTATTCTTCTTTTGTATTTTCCTAACATAAATTAACATTGTTACAGTTGTCATAAATGCAACTAAAGTGGAGAGAAAAACTAGGTTAAGTCTTGTTTGCAATGCTCTTGGAGTATACTGGTTCAATAAAGCCAAGTTGCCCGTAGCATTTAAGATTGAGACAGCGTAAAAGGTATCTTGGAGTGGATCGGTGGCAGTTTCATGAAACAATCCGTAAGATTCAGTATTAACTTGAGGTAGAGGCCAAGAATTGTCGGGGTTAAGTAATTGAACCTGTTGAAGAAGATGACTGACAACTTTCGAAACTGCGTCTTGAGTCTTCTGAAGCATGCCAACATCACTGAGAGTGATAACGGCGTAATAAGTGTAGCATAGTTGCCAACGGTCGTAATCTGGATGAATGAAAAAGTTGCCGTTAACAGCTTGAGAAGAAAGCAGATACTGTTTAATTTTCTCTTTATCATCTGAGCCCAAGGTGCTTAAGCGTCCTAGATTTTTCAATGCCTCAATCGCAGCAAAGGTGTATGGCACTCCTGTCCCGTTTCTATCAACAAAAAAAGGGTTGGTAATCAAAGATGACCAGCCTGGGAGATATGTTGGGCTCGCAGTTGGGTATGGTTTGAAAGCTCCGTTGCTTGCTTGAGTGTTCATTAACCATTCAAAAGTTTTAGTCACATTAATCAGATACAACATATCAAGGTCGGCCAAGATTGAAACACCAAGATAAGTGCTTATTACATTAGGGACTGCGTAGGCCATAGATGCAATCCACGTATGAAATTCTAAGGCAAAATGTGACCTGGCGTATTGTCCGCCATATGCCTCGGTCAAGAGCTCATGAAATGCGCCTGTAGACTGATTATAACGAGCTAAGACAAAGTTAACTAGAGCTGTTGTGTTTAATTGGTCCAAGGCGTTTAAAATCTTTAGCGCATGAACCACTTTATAGGT
>Ga0315309_1002557_pt1 | contig 10586 bp, 9 predicted proteins | sample TDP4_MG_FD_203080 | JGI IMG/M metagenome (GOLD analysis project Ga0315309, IMG submission 203080) | Freshwater sediment microbial communities from Lake Towuti, South Sulawesi, Indonesia - TDP4 | ecosystem: Environmental > Aquatic > Freshwater > Lake > Sediment | place: Indonesia: South Sulawesi...
TACCTGAAATTTGAAACACCGAAATACTTTTTCACCACCATCGACGCACCAGGACATAGAGACTTCGTCAAAAACATGGTCACTGGAGCCAGCCAAGCAGACGCCGCTGTCCTCTTCGTTTCCGCTAAACGAGGAGAATTCGAAGCCGGTATTGGCCCTGGTGGACAAACCAGGGAGCACGCCTTTCTCGCTTACACGCTAGGGGTAAACCAGCTGGTGGTTGCCATTAACAAAATGGACGATCCATCAGTCAACTGGAGCCAAGAAAGATACGAGGAAATCAAAAATGAAATTTCCCGCATGCTCAAGATTGTTGGGTATAATGTTCAGAAGATACCGTTCGTACCCACATCTGGATGGACCGGCGACAACCTCGTTAAACGCAGCGATAAGATGCCATGGTATAAGGGTCCATCCCTCTACGAGGCTCTAGACACCTTTGAGGTTCCACCCAAACCCATTGACAAGCCCCTACGTCTCCCAGTGCAAGATGTTTACACCATCACAGGAGTTGGAACAGTCCCGGTCGGAAGAGTGGAAACTGGCGTATTAAAAGAAGGCGATATCCTCGTGTTCATGCCATCAAACGTCCAAGGAGAAATTAAATCCATTGAAACCCACCATGTTAGAATCCCTAAGGCCTTACCCGGAGACAACATCGGATTTAACGTTAGAGGCATCGCCAAAAAAGACCTTCACCGAGGAGACGTGGGTGGTCATCTAGACAACCCGCCAACTGTTGCCAGAGAATTCATTGGACAAATGATTATAATCTATCATCCAACAGCCATAGCCGCTGGATACTCTCCAGTGCTGCACGCCCACACCGGTCAAGTTTCATGTAGATTCACAGAGCTAATTGCAAAACTTGATCCAAGAACTGGACAAACCGTCGAGGAAAAACCTGCATTTCTGAAAACTGGTGACGGTGCAATTGTGCGATTTGAACCAGTACATCCTATTTCTGTTGAAACTTACAGCGACTTTCCCGAGCTTGGGCGGTTCGCGATACGGGACATGGGAACAACCATCGCCGCTGGAGTGATCAAGGAAATCACAAAGAAGGGTTAAAAAACACTTAACGTAATTGCCTTAAAGGGTTAAACTCTATCCTACTCTTTTTCTTCTATTAATATAGATTACTTAATGTTCCCTGTACTCCTAGGCAGTACCTGACACAATTAACTCTGCATCATCTAACTGGTTCTTTGACTGTTTGTTTGAGTTAATTTCTGTATTCCTCTTTTCTTAACGTAGACTATGGTTATAACAGCTACAGCTAGCAGGCTAAGCTATATAGGCATATCCTTCAAGTATGTTAAAGAAAATCTTTTGAGTTCTCCTTCTTCAAGGCTAACAACGAAACTTTGAATGTCCTCAGTAAACTCTTTCCAGTCAACTCTCAGCAGATTCAACTTACGGTGATAATCTGTGTAGTCTTGGTGAAAAGACATGATCACCCCAGTCATGCCCAGACCCTCTCCAGTAGAAGCAAATATTGCATTGGGCCATTTTACAGCATATTTTCTGGCTTCCTCCATTACTTCTGGCGTAAGAATTTCAGAACGCATTTTAACGAAGGTTAGAGCTAATATTTCAAAACCCATTTTCCTAAAATCCGGAATGACTGTATAGTCCCGAATCATTCCGTCCTTTTCAAGTTTGTGACGGGCTCTGGTAAGTGTTGGTTGAGAAACCTTGAGGATTTTGGCAATGTCTCTGTCACTTCTTTTTGAATTTTTAAGAAGTTCTCGTAACAATTTTTGAGGTAATTCTTTTCGCATGAGCTATACTTAGGAAACAATAAGTTAAAAGTTTATGGTTATTCATGAAGCTTCTGTAACATTCTCCCAATGAATCAGCACATAATACATTCACAGTATGTATTATTTTTTCCACATCTAGGACAATTAACATGACGTAGAGAAGATTCCACGGCGTCGTTAATAATTTCTTCATCTGAGAAAAACGCTGAAATCCCAGACTGTCACATAAATCTCTCAAGTTTCGTTAACCCAATAATCTCATCAAAGTCTAATCCCAAGGCGTCAAGAACTTGGTCAAAAGTTGAATGTAAGTATCCCACATACTTATCCACGTCTACCTCACTGTTAGAAGCCAACTGAACAGGCTTAACACGAGGTTCCTTCACAACCTTGACAAAACTTATCAAATCTCCAGCCTTCAAATCATGCCCCATATCCTTAAGCACTAACGCTGCCCTCACATGCTGAGGCATAGTCTTGGTGTATCCTTCCGGAATTTTTCCAAGAACAACATGGAAAGCCAGTTCGTCGGGGCGATCTCCCCAACGACGTTGCTTCAACCGCAAGTAGCGGTCTCGAATAATTTTCTGAATCTCCTTTTTAGCTTCCTCAAATTCTGCTGGAGACTCCACTTCCCCTAATCGTTCTTCCATTTGGTCGAAAGCCTTCTTGATGAAGATGGGAATGTGTCTCTTTTTTCCAGTCATCCCTTTAACATCAACGCTTCCATCTTGGAAAATTCCTAGATAATTCTTTTTTCTAGAGCTGAAGACTGAATAACGATAAAACTTGTCTACGTCCAGTTCCATTCCCAGCGCCTTTTCCGACCACTTCTCTATAATCTCTATCTGATCTTCGGAAGGTCCTCTCAAGAAAATGCTATCTGTGTCTCCGTAGATGACATCTATCCCCAGCTCCCTAGCCTTGTTTATCGTTTGAGTTATGACGTGCCTCCCGATAGCGGCTGTAGCCTCGGCCACCGGCGGACAGTAGAGGTCGAAAGTTTCGGCGCCAAACACTCCATAGCTTGCGTTAAGAATAACCTTGAGTGCGCTTTGGATAACGTTGTACCAGCTTTGCAAATCTTTGGATAACGTTTCATCCTTGGATTTTGGTTTATACCATTTGACTCTGAGGTCTCTAAGGGCTCCTATTAACAAACTTTCAAGCGCCCTCTTTTTCGTGCAAATCCAGTGTGGAGTTTCAGGAACCTTATTCTTTTTACACTCATCGTGGGGACAAAGAATAGACTGGTAGCCCAAATTGTAAACCTTGATTATTGATGGATATAGACTGGCGAAATCCATCACTGCCACGTTGAAGTGCACGCCAGGCACGGGCTCAACCACGATGGCTCCCTTGTATTTTTTTCCTTTTATGATAGCCTTTGTAGCGGTCAATCCTTTAAGGGCAAGTATGTCATCGGCATTTGGAATCAACATGTTCCTCCGTCGATGTTCATGATGCAGAAAGTTTCGTATCCACCGTGAAACTCCTTGGCGACTCACATCGTCCATGGGCATGCGGGCGATCCTCGTGATAGCCAGAAGCAGTTTCATGACTAGTTCATCATCAAAGGTGGTGAGAGCCAAGGTGATTTCAGCGTCTCTAAAGTTGTATCGAGCGAGTTCTGTGTAAGTCAATTCTGACAGAGGTCTAGCGAGTTCAACCTTTGCAAGTCCCACCAAGGCTTTGCCAACTTCATCTAAGGTTATGTCCCGATACTTCTGACTAAAGGCGTAAATCTGGATTGACCGGTTAAAGAAGAATTTGTAGAGGTCGATGTGAATTCCATATTTGAGCAGACACACTCTTCTCCCGACCTCTATGGGAATCTGGCTTCTCTTCAAACCCAAATGATTCAGAGCCCTGTGATACAGGTATCGCAGATCGAAATCGTCCCCATTAAAAGTGAAGACGAAGGGATAATCCCAGAGGGCTTCAAAAATTTTAAGAACCAACTTTTCCTCAGAATCACAAAATTCAACGTTTACGTCGGGAGGCAACTTTTCAACGCCTTCCCTAACGCCCTCACGCTTCAAAAGCAAAATTTCTTTCTTTCCATCAGATCCAAACAACGTTGCACAGATAACTTGGTATGCTGCTTCGTGGGGGTCAGGAACGCGGGTTGGGACGGGTGTGGCAACTTCGATGTCGAGGGCAACTCTTCGAAATTTGGGAGCCGGATATTCTAGGAGGCGTGCCCACATTTCTACTCTTTGCAAGAATTCTTCTGGTTCGTTTCGGAAAAGTTCAAGAATTTTTTTAACAGTGTCTTCGGATGGTTCGTGCCTGACTGGAACAAGCTTGCCTTTTTCGATTTTATATATCATGCCTGGAGCCAAGTTGTTGTCGTAGATGTAGGATTGGTAATATTTGATGGCGGCTTCCCAAACTTTTACGGGCTGGTCTAAGCCAGTTATTTTAGGGTATTCTTCAGGTATGATGTCCCTCATGCAACCGGTTGGACGACCACCTATTGCCAAGGGGTCTTTAGCCACAACCTTTGTTATGGTTACCTGCTGATCTAGAAGAGGGTCATATTTCTCCACAGATTCGAAGCGGTCAAAACCCGGATGAGACATTAGGCGATTGATTTTTTCGAGTTCAGTAGCCGAAAGGTCTGTGAGACAGTAGGGTTTGTGACCTGTCGTGTCGTACCAAAAATAGATTTTTTCGGATTCTGGTTCGTACAATTTGATGGAAGCGCATCCTCTTTGTCCGTCATATGTAGCCGATACGAAATATGATGAGGGTAGTTCTTGGGGAGTTTCAGGTTGAAAGACAGGGCTTTTTCTTTCTTTGGGAGACTTTTCAGCTGAGATGAATTCTGTTGGCTTCTTTTCTACCCTTTCAGGAACTTTGAAGAAGTCGTCTAAACTCCTTTTCATCATTTTTCTTCGTGTCCATTCTGAATGGTATGTCCCTATTCCTTTAAAAATACTCTTTGGGTTAAGATTTGCTTTTCTAAACGTCATAGTCATCAAGCTTTTATTAGGCATTCAGTTCAGATTCATAACACGAGGGTTAAATTGTTACGAGATGCTTGGACGCTCGCCATTGAAACGTTAAGTTGGATTGAATTGCAACGTTTAGGCGAGCGCTTAGCCTTGGCTAAGGCAGCAAAGCAACTGGGAATAAACGATTCTAAGGTTATCGGATTAGCTCATAAACTAGTATCTGAAACTCTTCGAAGAAAAAACCTCATCGATTTTCTCCTAAACTCGGCGCTAGCACCTCGGTCCCTCAACGATTTAAGGCTTGGTCCCCAAGCTTTTCTTCGCTTATACTTGTATGAAACAAAGATAGTTGACGGCGATTTAGAAAAGGCTGTGAGCATAGCCAGAATGGGGCGTTCAATTTTGGGCTGGCATGAACTGAAAGAGATCGAAGAAGTGCTTGGTGAAGTACTGAGCATCCAGCCTGACTTTGCCTTAAAAGGAGTTGATGACACAGAGAAGGTGGGACTCTTAACTTACCATCCCACATGGTTTGTAAAGTATTGTTTCCAACTTTTTGGAAGAAAAGAGGCACTAGGATTCTTGGAGAAGGCTATGGAGATTCCACCAACCTACGTAAGGATAAATACTTTAAAGGCGTCGGAAGAAATGTTGCTCAAAAAAATAGACGATGATGAGATCATTCTTGAAAAGGTGCAGCAACTCAAGCATACGTATAGGGTGGTCCAAAGCCAAAAACCCCTCACCAGAACACGAAGTTTCCGCGAAGGACTTTTTTACGTTCAAGACAAAGCCAGTTGCCTAGCCGCAGAAATCGCAAACCCCGAAGCTGGAACGACTATGCTCGACGTTTGTGCCGCTCCAGGAGCAAAAACAACCTACTTAGCTCAGTTGATGGAAAACGAAGGCGCGATTTATTCTGTTGATTACTCAAGGCGGAGGATGATGGTTTGGAAAGGAGAAACAAAACGTATGGGCATCAAGATAGCCTCTCCAATAGTTGCCAACGCCCGTAAACCTCTGCCAATAAAACTTTCCGTCGACTTGGTGATTTTAGATCCGCCCTGCACAAGCACCGGCGCCTTCAGCAAGATGCCTTCCGCCAAATGGAGACTAACGAAAAGATCAATATCGGGCATGGCTAAGGTCCAGTGGGAGATTTTAGACCAATGCACAGAGCACGTGAAGAAGGGAGGTTTTCTGGTCTATTCCACGTGCAGCATAACAGTGGAAGAAAACGAAATGCTAATTGAAAAGTTTTTGAAGTGGCACCCAGAATTCAAGCTTGTAGAGACTTTACCAAAGATAGGCTTACCTGGACTGCGAGGACAAACTAAATGTCAGAGACTCTATCCTCACATTCATGACTGTAACGGATTTTTCGTTGCAAAACTTTTGAGAAACGGTTGACCTCTCACTGGGGCTTTTCGACTAGAAACATCCCCATTCCACTCTGGTAGGAGTACTTCAATTTGATGAATTTTGCCTTTTCCAGCAGAGTTATCCACCTATCCTTAGGTAGGAGTTCAAAAAAGGCGAAAGGGGAGAAAGTGAAGAAACCGCGCATGTTCCGTAGAGGCTCTGCCATGAGAAACTTGCCCCTAGATTGTAGTACCCTGAATATTTCTGCGAGAGCCTTTGACTTCTCTGCGTCACCATGTAAGTTGTTTATCACGCTGCTGCTTGTCACTAGGTCAAAGGAGTTGTCAGGGAAGGGCAGAGACAAGACGTTGCCTGTTCTGAACTCAACCTTGTCCAGCACGCCCTCGATTTTAGCATTTTCATACGCGCGTTCCGGTGAGTTGCCTGGAATCTCCATCTTATCCCAAATGTCAACCCCGATGACCCTTCCCGTCGTCAAGTGCTTGGCTACACCGACGGTCATCTTTCCGAGCCCGCATCCAACATCTAGCACTTTTTCATCGCCTTCTATGTGCAACATCTCAGGAATCTCAGCTGCCTTGCTCTGCCCAGCAAAATACATCGAAATCCCATAGGCAGAAAACAGGTATATGCCAAACAAAACAAGGATTACTCCTACCACTTTAGATAGGAAAATGAAGACCAATGCGCCTAAGATAATTATTATGACGGATAAAGCAACAAAGATGGGCAGAGCATAATAGCCATAATGAGGCTTCCTCTCTTCACCCAATTTTCACACGCTACTCAAACTAGCCTGTGCGCGCCTTCTCAATGTGGCACAACATCTCAAATATTGTTTTTGCGGCTTGTATGGCTGTTACGCCCTTATCATAGTGAGGCGCCACCTCAACCAAATCGAAGGCAACTATCCGGCGATCGCAAACCTTGCCCAGAAGATCAAGAAGCATGGGCATATCCATCCCGTCAGGCTCAGGATTTTGAACCGCTGGCGCAAAGGCGGGATCAAGAACATCCATATCGATGGTTAGATAGATTTTTTTACAGTCAGCGAGAACGGCATCAATTTTTTTGGTTGTTTTTTCAACGCCGTCCCTTCTGATTTGCTGAACCGTCAAAAACTGAATGCCAGATTTCTTTGCGTAGTCAAGTTCTTCCTTGCATACGGCTCGGGTGCCAATCTCCAAAATCTTTGGGGGATTGATCTGTTCGTTGATTCTCCGCATGAAGGTGGTGTGGGATGTTGTTAGATCCATGTATTCGTTGCGCAGGTCTAGATGAGCGTCGAAGCCTACCAAGGCAACGTTTTCGCCAACGCTTCGCATAACTCCTAAGGTTATGGTATGTTCTCCCCCAATAACCACGGGCATTTTCTTGGCATCCAACAGGTCCTTTATGACCAGCTCTAAACGTTTTAGGGTTTCATCAACTTCCCCAGCGATATGGAGATCTCCCAGATCGTGGATTTTCATGTCCTCAATGTCCATGCCAGTCCTGAGGCTGTAGGTTTCAATGTTGAGGGACGCTTCTCTGATGGCGAGGGGCGCAAACCTAGCTCCGGAACGATAGGTGCTGGTTACGTCTAAGGGAGCTCCCAGAACCACGTATTTGGCTTCTTCAAAGGTTCTCTGGAAGCCGCTGAAAACTGGAGACGGAGAAACGAAAAGCTCACGATAACTCATACCTCATCAGCCTCTGCAGGATGCTGTTTATGGGAACCACTGAATCTAAATGTTTTCTCTCATTCTCTACAGAAAAAGTGGAATAAAAAGAGGGGTGACGTCTCATGGAAAAGACAGAGCAGGTACAGATTTTCGCCTTCTATTGTTTCTTGGATGTTGAATTTCTTCTTTTAGCTTTTCGATTTCCTTTCTTAGACTTATTACTTCAGAGAGGAGAAACACATTGCCGTACCTGAAGAATTGGTTTACTTTCTCAGAAATGATTTGTTCGCTGATTTTGTCTCCGACCTTGCCGGATATTTCCTTCGAAAGGATTTCTTTCGGATTCATCTTAATCAGAATCAGATTAACCTTAGAGAGGATAACCGTTATGAAAACAGAATTATTATTTAAAATCTCTGCCAAACAAACAACAACACGGGAATATTTAGACCGTCCTAACAGTCTTTATATAAATGTTTGCAAAGATTAGGAGGGAAATTAATTTATTACCTAACGCATTATAGCGGTAGGCAAGGAATGAGAAATGACGTCGAAATCGAAATTCAAGGTTGAAAACCCAATAGCAGTTCTATTCTCAGTTTTCTACATCATCGCTGGAGCAGTTGAAGTTTCCTACCTAGTGATCGAAAATTTTAGATTCCCACATATTGGAGTTCTAGGGCTTTTAAGCCTAATTACAGCCTACGGCCTCTTTAAAATGAGAAAATGGTCTGTGCTGCTTGTAATTGCCCTCTTCTTTTTAGGAATAACCTTCGGCGCAATCACCCTCTATAATTCAGTTATATTGCAAACGTTTGAGGGAGCGTTGCTGCTCCACACGGCGTTGATCGTTTATATGATTATGCTATTAATAGCCCTCATATATGTAGTAGCGAAAAGGGAAAAATTCGAATAAGAAATCAAAATAGAAAAATTGGATGACGAACTAAGATTTCTTGATTTGAAACAAATATACTGTAACTTCGTCTCCCGTGTTAACAAACTGCTGTTTCTTATAGTCTAGAGCTAAGGCGCCCGAAGGTTCTACGGGTTTTTGCGGAGAAAATCGGTGATGATTGCAACTATTTTTTCCGGTGCATCTTCCTGTAGAAAATGGCCGGCTTCAGACAGCTCATGGCTTTCTGTGCCAGGATATACTTTCTTCCACCAATCGAGAACTCTTTTGGGAAAAATTGGGTCCTGCATCCCCCATATTATAATTTTTGCTTTATCCCTTAAGAGACTCAACTTCTTTCGAATTGAATGCATGGTGTTGGCGCTAGGATGATCGTCTCCAACAGGAATATCCCTTGGGAAAGCTATGGCCCCGACGCAAGAGGCACGATTTGGGAAAGGCGCTGTATAAGCACGAATCATGGTTTCGTTTGCGGTTCCACGTACAAGGGTTGAAGCAAACATTCTTGGAATAAACCTAGCCATATCGCCCAAAACCTCTTCTAAAATTCCTCTCTCTTCCATATCAGAAATCCAAGTTTTTGAGCCAGTTGGCAAAACTCCTACCCCAGTATTCATAATTACTAAACGTTTCACCATGTCCGGATGGGTGGTGGCGAAGCCAAAGGATATGGGGCCTCCCCAATTCTGAAAAACTAGGGTAATGTCTTTCAAATCCAATTCGAGGAGAAGTTTTGTGAAGTTGTCTATATGTTGAGCCAAGGTGTAAGGCTGATTTTGGGGAGTATCACTCTTACCGAAGCCCATGTGATCCGGTACTACCACGCGATTGGACTTGGCTAAAGGTGGTATGAAGTTGCGGTACAGATAACCCCATGTCGGTTCTCCGTGGACGCAAACTACAGGTTCCCCTTCTCCTTCATCAACGTAATGCACTTGAAAACCGTTTATTTCTTTGAAGTTCGGTTTGAATGGAAAGGTTCCATCAAAAGTCTCGTTGTGGATATCTTCTTTCAAGGGATCATGCTCCTTTTACATGAATTCCTGCCGGCTTTGTTAACTGAAATGTCGGTTAAATTTCTTATGCACACATACGCTAGAGCTCTGCGCGTATTTTTGAGAAGGGATAGACGGTTATTATTGTCCCGACATCTATAAACTGCTGTTTCTCAGGTATTTCAACGAAGCCATCAGCTCTTGCCAGCGTGGTTATGGCGCCAGATAGGCCTGTAGGAACCGGTGAGGCAAGCAACTTACCTGTTTTATCAGAAGTTAGGTTCACCATAACGAAGGTTCGACGTCCCCTTGCTGAAAACATTTTCGTCGCAGCCACCGCCTTGAGAGTAGGAGGCGTTTCTTCTTGTCTACCAGCCATTTTACAGATGATAGGCCGAACAATCATGTAAAACATTAAAAGAGACGACGTCGGGTGACCGGGAAGAGAGAAAACAGGTTTTCCGTCAATTATAGCGATGGTTGTAGGTTTCCCAGGCTTCACAGCTATTCCAGACACGATTACACCAGGTTTTCCCAGCGTGTCCACCACTTGAGGAATAATATCTTTGGGGCCAACTGAAACCCCGCCTGAAGTTATGACGGCATCCGCTGAGTTCAGCGCCTTCTTAAAAGTTGCTTCTAGTTGATTCCTATCATCCGAGATGATTCCTAAGTTAATAGGCTCTCCACCACATTCTAAAACCGCTGCACTGAAGGCGTAGGCATTGATGTCATAGATTTTTCCGGATGGAAGAGGCTTTCCAGGTTCTACAACTTCCGCGCCCGTGGAGAAAATAGCTACCCCTGGACGTTTATAAACATCAACTTCTGTCAAGCCAAGGGCAGCTAGAACCCCTATTTCACGAGAAGACAGCCTCTGATGTTTTTTCAGAATTTTTTCA
>Ga0315309_1002558_pt1 | contig 10586 bp, 6 predicted proteins | sample TDP4_MG_FD_203080 | JGI IMG/M metagenome (GOLD analysis project Ga0315309, IMG submission 203080) | Freshwater sediment microbial communities from Lake Towuti, South Sulawesi, Indonesia - TDP4 | ecosystem: Environmental > Aquatic > Freshwater > Lake > Sediment | place: Indonesia: South Sulawesi...
TTACCTGGCCCCGCGCTTCAAGGGGCCGGTGATAATCGCCGAAGCGGCGGCTGACGATACCTTGCAGGCCTTTGAGAATTTCGGTTACGACCGCCTGGTTCCCGAATATCGTGGGCAGAGTGTAAGGCTGGTGGATCTGAACCGCGAAGCCAAGTACGAAACGATTCCGCTGATCGATTTTCACCTGCACGTTGTGCCAGTGCGGCTGGCGGCACGGCTGCTCGATCCGGACGCATTTGTGATCTGCGCCGCGGTTCTGAAGACACACGACAATGCCGTGGCAACCTTAGCGGTGAAAAACATGGTACTCGGGGCCCCGCTACACAGTGTGAGGGGGGAGACCCCGCGGTGGAACGAAAAGCTCAAGTACCACGTCGGCGACCGCCAGATGCATTACAACATGTTCCTGACGGCACAGACGATGCAGCCCAAATGGGGCGTGGCCCTCATCGACGGCTTCGAAGGGATGGAGGGGAATGGTCCCACTGCCGGCACGCCGGTGGCTTCGCGGATTGCCATTGCCTCCACGGATTTCATTGCCGCCGACCGCGTGGGTTTGGAAACCATGGGAGTGAATCCCGACTGGCTAGGCTACATGGTCTATTGCGGGCAGGTCGGGTTGGGCCATTACGATCTCTCTAAAATTGACGTCATCGGCGCACGCATTGCGGACGTAAAGAAGACTTACCACCTGCACGCCGATATCGACCAGATGTTGCTGTGGATGGGCCCCATGAAAGAATTACCACCCATATTGTGGTAACCGCAGCAGGCCCCGGTGTGAATGGGCGGACAGTCTCTGTTGGTATTTGCACGCCTTGCTCCAGCCTCCGGGGTCTCTTTCATGCGAGGCCGTGAGCGAAGACGCGACGGAGTCTGTTTCGGTCGCCGGATAATCATCGTCAAGTAGGAGGGAAACCCGAACATGGGGAATCACCTCAGTCGAAGGAATTTCGTCAAGGCGACGGGCCTGGGTTCAATCGCCGCGCTCGGAAACGCGAGCCCTTTTGTTGGCTCCATTCCACCCGGAGCCGCTTCAGCGGTCAAAGACTCCGAGCCCATGAAGATCATCAAGATTGAGGCGGTAAGATTCCGAGATGACCTCCGGATCGATGGCCGGGAAGTCGTCTGGACGTGGATTCGGCTGCACACCAACACCGGGATCGTGGGCGTCGGCGAAACCTATCCCTTTGCCGAGGGCCAGATTGGCATGTTGAAGGATCTGGAGCAACGCAGTTGGATGGGCAAGATCCTGGGGCGAGACCCCCGGGACATCGAGAGCACGTGGCATGACGTCTTCGCGCAGATCGCTGTCAACGGCTGGGGCGGAAGCGATATGCGCATCCTCACGGCCATCAACATTGCGCAGTGGGATATTCTGGGCAAATCACTGGGCGTGCCCATTTATCGACTCCTCGGCGGAAAGGCACAGCCAAAATTACGCGTCTATAACACCTATACGGACTATTGGACGATCAACAATATGCAGATGGAGACTGACGCCGAGGAGATAGTGCGGTTTCTGCTCAGTCGAGGAATCAAGGCCATCAAGATTTATCCCTACGCGAAGGTGGGGGAGAGAAACGGCGGAACCTACATCTCACCTGCTGACCTGGACAAGTGTCTGGAGTGGATCAAGCGCATCCGCGATGCCGTGGGAAACGAGATGGATATTGGGCTTGACCTGAGCAGCCAGTGGAACCTGCCGTGCGCGCTGCGGATTGCCCATTCGTTGGAACCTTACAACATCATGTGGTTGGAGGATGTACTGCTCCAGGACAACATGTCGTCGTACGCCACCCTGGCGCGGGAGACCTCGATTCCCATCTGCGTCAGCGAGCGGTTGGCGACGCGCTACCAGTTCCGCGAACTGCTGGAACAAAAGGCTGCGGATATCGTGATGTACGACCTGACGTGGTGCGGAGGAATCTCCGAGGCCAAGAAGATCTCCGACATGGCGGATACGTACTACATCCCTACGGCTCCCCACACCTGCGGCGGTCCGATACTGTGGTTCTCCACTATCCATACGGCCACGGCTTTGACCAACTTCTTCATTATGGAGAGTTGCTACCACTTCTATACGTACCAGTATCCGTATTTCATCAAGAACGTTCCGGTCCCCCAAGACGGCTTTGTCACGGCCCCAGAAGGGCCTGGAATGGGCATCGAATTCCGCAGCGAACCCTTCGAGCGCGGCGATGCCATCATCGAGAAGATAGCCGAGGCCTGAGCGAAGGCACTGACCGTCGGTCCCGACTAGGTACGAGTAACACACAGCCCGCGTGGCGCCAGCAGACTGAAGCCCGCGTTGGGCAGGGGTCCTTTTTCGTAAAGACATCTTCCTGCCTTCCAGATTATAATTTTCAGTGGGGCTTGGATTTCAGATTAGATGGAGAACATAGACCAGTGTCTATATCACGCAGAGGTTTCTTTCAGTCGGTTGGCGCAGGCCTGCTGCTGCAATCCCCCCTCCTGAAAGCACAACAAGCACCTGCTGGCACCGTGCTCCAACCCGTACGTGAGTTTCTAGGGCGCTCGACGGTGGCTCTGATCCACGGCGACAACCGTCGCCAGAACGCGCACGACGCCCTCGTGGCAATCGATGACCAGATTCGCCCCAGGCTGCAGCAGAAGAAGTACGTGGTCATCAAGCCCAACAATGTCTCTACGGTGAATCCGCTGGCGGCCACTAATGCGGACGCTATGCGCGGCATCCTGGACTATCTGGCTCCACGCTTCCAAGGCCCCGTCATCATCGCTGAATCGTCAGCAGGTGAGACCATGGAGGGGTTCGCGAACTTCGGCTATACCCGCCTCGTTTCCGAGTTCCGCTCTCAGAAGGTGAGCCTGGTGGATCTGAACCAGGAGGCGCGCTATGAGACCATCCCGCTTGTCGACTTTGACCTCCACGTCGTCCCCGTGCGGCTGGCGGCGCGGCTGCTTGACCCCGAGGCCTTTGTCATCTGCTCGGCGATTCTGAAAACCCACAATGTTACGGTGGCCACGCTTTCCGTGAAGAACATGACCCTGGGGGCGCCGCTGCACAGTGCGCCGGGTGAACGGCCGAGGTGGAATGACAAACGCAAGTATCACGTCGGCCTCCGCCAGACCCATTACAACATGTTGCTCACCGCGCAAAAGATGCAGCCGTACTGGGGTGCCACCCTGATCGACGGATTCGAGGGGATGGAAGGTAACGGCCCCTCTTCCGGCACGCCTGTGGCTTCCAAGATCGCTATCGCTTCCAGCGATTACATTGCCGCGGACCGCGTGGCCGTCGAAACGATGGGGATTGATGCCAACTGGCTGGGCTATCTCCGGTACTGCGGGCAGGTAGGGTTGGGACAGTATGATCTCTCCCGGATCGATGTCATTGGCGCCCCCATCGCGGCGGTGCGCAAACGCTACCGGCTGCACTCCGATATCGAGCGAGAGTTAAAGTGGATGGGGCCCATGGATGACTTGCCGCCGAGATTGGGTTTCCAGCCCGATTCCTCTGGCAAGATCTTCGCATAGCTCCGGGGTGTATCAGCAGTTCGCAGAACGACAATCCTGCGCTCACTGCTCACCTCACCTGCATCAGTTGGCTCGAATTTGACATTGAAGTGTGGAAGTTAAGCGCCAGCTGATTTCGCAACCCTTGGGGGAGTCCAGGACTTGTCCAGGAGATTCCTACTCGCCACCTTCAATACGTAGCCCGGCCACCGCTGACGTCGTAACACTGCCCGGTCACAAAGCTGGCATCGTCCGACGCCAGGAAATGAACCACCGCCGCCACCTCTTCCGGACGGCCCAGGCGCCCCATAGGGATTCTGCTTGCCATGTACTCGATCTGTTGGGACGTGAGCTGTTTCAAGATCGGGGTTTCGATGACGGCCGGGGCCACGCAGTTGACATGCACACCGAACTGGACGACCTCCTTGGCCAGCGCCTTGGTCAGGCCGATGACCGCGGCCTTGGCGGCGGAATAGGGGGCAAGGTTGGGATTGCCTTCCTTTCCGGCAATAGAGGCCACATTGACGATCTTGCCGTACCGGCGTTCGATCATGTGCGGCAAGACAGCCTTCGCGCACAGGAACACGCTCTTCACATCCACCGTCATGACCTGATCCCAATCGGCTTCACTCACCTCGACAAGGGGCGCGTTCTTGCCCGCGATGCCTGCGTTGTTCACGAGGATGTCGATCTTGCCAAATTCGCCCAGCACGCGGTCGCGCATGGCTGCGACGTCGGCTGCCTGCGACACGTCGCAGCGGATGGCCAGCGAATGACGGTCGAGCGCGCGTAGGCGTTCGGCTACGGCTTCAGCCAAGGGCAGGTTCAGATCCACCACCGCCACATGCGCGCCCGCCCTGGCCAGGCGAACTGCAATGGCCTCTCCGATACCCTGTCCAGCTCCGGTGACGAATGCAACGCGGTCTTTCAGATTCATGGCGATATTAACCTCCTGTCGTGGTGACGGCCGTACGACGTCAAAGCGCAGAATCCACGCACCCGCATTCTAGCGCATCGCTTCTACTCTAAAGGGTTCCATCAGGCCGTAGTCCACCAAATCGTATTGGGCTCCCGGAGGTTGATGCTCGGGGAAGTCGCTCCACGCTGCGGGCCAGGCGATCATCCTTGCCTTTGTGGAATTGTGAAACGGCCCGAATAGGTTGCGCGGCGTGCCGACGACTCGCAATCCCACGACGTGGGCTCCGGGAGTTATGGCAATCTCGCAGACATAAGGCTGCCAGCCGATAGTCTGCGCGCGATTCCCGTCCAGGAGTACCTCGACCACACTGCCTTGCCAATCTGGAAAACTGATTCTGAGGCGTGGAGTGCGTTTCGGTACCCGGACCGACGCCTCGTAGAGCACACTATCGTAATAAAACGGGTAACCCTGCCTGGACCAAGAGCCAAGCCCCAGCGGCTGCGGGGCGTGAAGCGAAAAGCCCTGCGCGCCGGGCCGAACGGAGAAGGCCCCACGCAAATAGATATTCTCTAGTTCCATGCGCACGTCAAATGGCGAGGCAACAAGGCGCACTGTGTTTTCACCGGCCTGGAGTAACCGCCCCACGGCGACGCTTTTCAGATGCGGGTCGAGCCAACGTTCGCCGCGCGAAACATCCGCGGGGTGCTCGTTGACATAGACCTTGTACAGCTCGGGGCATTCCAACGCAAGCTGGACACAGCCAGCGGCCTCAGCGTTAGTCACGCGGAAGCGAAATGTCGCCTCAAAGCCGGAGTCTGCAGGGAAAGGCGGATGGTCGAAGATTCGGCGCTTGAATTGGGTGGCATTGTCCCAGGCCGGCCGCTCAAATCCGTGTGCCTGCCAAACTCGCCAGTTTGCTTGCCAGGTGTTGATGTTTTGATACGTTTGCCCCGCTACCCGCAGGTCGCAATAGTCGAGGGCCAGGACATTAGGTGAGGCCGGCGTGATCTTCCAGTCGGTCAAGGTGAGAGTTTCAGTCCTAGGGAGAGCTTTGGTGGCGCTTGCCTCTTCTGTTGCGGGAACCTCTGAAACATGGAACAAGCGCGACCCGGCAGGCGGGATGTCCAATGCAAATTCCATTCTCCCGCTTTCCAGCGGTAGGGTGGGAACACTATTTATCTTCCCTGTGATGGTGTCCCACTCCTCCAGACTGGCACCTGCAATTGCCGCTTTCACGACTACGGCGTTTGAGCCGGCGTTGGTGAAGAGATGCAGCGTATCTCCGCCGCTCAGGGTTTCCATGCGATGGCTAACGCCGGGCGGGACTTGCTTGTCAAACGCGACGCGTGGTGGCAGGCGGTGCTGAATCTCCGCGAGTAACTCGCCGTGGTTGGAAACCCGATGCCACTGACGGGAGTAGCGAGTGCGCAATTGCGCCACGGCATCGTTGATGCGCCCATCGATGTAAGCAGCGGGCTCGTCTAGCGCCAGGAGCTCTCCTCCTGCGGCAAGATACTGCTCGAGGATGGGCAAGGTCTGCCGGCGGACGTTAATCATCCCCTGTGGCCAGATGAGCAGATCATATGCGCCCTTGCCGATGACAAACTTGTTCCTGCGTGCCTTGCCAAACCACTCGATCAGGTATTCATCGCCCAGGTCAAAGTCCACCTGGTGATTGGCCAGGAATTGATTGAGCTCGTCATAGGTCTTGCGGAGCAGTCTCAATTCGGGCGTGTCCGCACCCCGGCGCGCCCAGAGAAAACCGCTGCTAGTCGGCTCGAGGACCAGAACTCGGTTTTGCGCCTCACCTTGCGCCAGCGCATAACACAAGCGGGCTACGTGATCCGCGTGCAAGCGATAGTACGGCCACCAGGCCGACACATCGCTAAAGGACTGCGGGTGGTCCCTCTTGCGGGCGCCCCGCACGGTAGTGAACGCCAAGTGTTGATCGATAAGGTTGACACCGTTGACGATGAGCCAGTCGCCCAGGCGCTTGTAGTGTTCGAACGTGCTGTCCCATCCTGCCACGCCGTAGCTTTCGCAGAGGGCCCGCCGCCCGAGTTGCCCGGACACGCTCGCGAGCTGGCGAATCGTGAAGAGCATGTGTGGATCAACCCCTCTTTGGCGCAGCTCTGCGCCCACCAGCATGTCGATGCCGGGCATGTGCAGGTAAGCAGCGAGAGACGCGTCGTCCGGCGTAATCCACGGATAAGGCCACTCGTGTTCCATGAAGTGACCTGTGAATTGGAGATTGTTGCGATCGCACCACTCAAAAAGTGGCCGGAGATAGTTCTCCTTCCAGAGGTCGTGCAGGGTTTGCCAGTAATCGAACCGCACTTGACGCCAATCGCCCGCGTCCCAGAAAAGTGCGGGCAGGGCGTCGCGCAAGTCGTAGCCGTTGCGCCTTTGAAATTCAGCCAGCGTGTAGTAGCTCAGGGGCAGCGACAGTTGGCCTTCCTCGTACGCTCCGGCGGTGGCCAGGAGGGGCTCGTCGTCGAAAGCCCAGACGACGTGCTTGCCGAATTCTGTTCCGAAGTGCTTCCTGTAAGGCTCGTAAGTTGTCTCAATGAACCAGCGCGCGGCCTCGGGGTTCGTCAGGTCGACGTAGGGGAACTGCGCTGTCCAGGGGTTGCCACTTGCGCGGCGCAGAGAAAAAACAGCCACTTGCCCTTTGGCCTTGGCGAGTTCGCGCTCAGGGACGCGGACGGCCCGCACCACCCGCCCTTTGTCGTCGCGCTCGATCTGGAAGACGCCTACCGTCGCCGGACCACCCGCGACGCGCGGCGATTCCGCGATGTGCGCTTGGACGTATTGTGCGGCGGTGTCAGGGGCCAAAGCAGGGACCTGCCCGCCTGCAAAGCCGGAGGGATAGCTGTTCTCGTCATAGATGTTGCACAGAAGTCCCAGGCGCTTCGTCTCGGCCAAGGCGGTGCCCCAGAGTCTGAACCACTCGTCGCCTAGATACTCGGTCATCAAGCCGGGACGAGGATGAATGAAAACGCCCCCGATGCCTTGCTGCTTGAACTGTCGGAGTTGCTCTTTGATCCTTTCCGTGTTCATCTCGTCATTCCAGACCCACAGCGGGGCCGTCCGAAACTCGGCAGGCGGGTCGGTAAAGCGTTGGCGGATCTCTTCGACGCCGGCAGGCAGCCGAGCTGTCTCGAAAGCGGCGGGATGCAGCAGGCGCTGTCTCTCGTCCTCAGCCTGGAGGGACCGGGCAACGCTCGGGCTCCTCCGCAAGCCGCAGAACGCCCCTATCAGCAGCGCTCCCAGAATCACCAGCAACGCCGCGCGAACACGATAGGAACTGGCATGCTTCATGGAGTTCCTCCTCGGCGGGAATGAGCAGCCAGGCGGATCGGTTTTCCTGTTGTCCATCCGAATTTGCAGCGGCGAAGATATCACAAGCTGCGCAGGCCGGGCCATCGGAAGTCCTCAGCGCAGGTTTCACCTCAATTGCCAGGTAGCAAAGGCGACCGCTTCCGAGTACATTATTCGAGCGCGCGGGGCGAGCCGATACGTGGAGGGTATCGGGTCGCGCCCCCTCACATACCGGGAAACTGAGCCGGAGGAGGCACATGAAAATCACCGACGTTCGCACGCGGGTCGTGGAGTGGAGAGGAAAGATCGTTCCTCCCCAGCCGCATTTCTGCACCAACCCGGTGGACATTCTCGAGCTGCCGGTCGATGCGATGGGCCCGTTTCGCTTTCATAGCTGGCTGATCGTAGAGATAGCGGCGGACACGGGCCAGGTCGGTATCGGCGAGGCCGCCCTGGCGCCCCGGGTGACCAAGCAAGTGATCGACCTGTATCTCAAGCCGATTCTGTTGGGGCAAAATCCTTTTGACTCGGAATATCTCTGGCAACACATGTATCGCCGCACGATGGCTTTTGGGCGGAAGGGCATCGGTATGGTGGCCATCAGCGCGGTGGACATCGCGATCTGGGACCTGCTGGGCAAGGCTACGAATCAGCCCGTCTTCCGGCTCCTGGGGGGAAAGACCAAGGAGAAAATTCCCGTCTACGCCAGCCGCTTGTATAGCCAGCCACTCGACGATTTGGCGAAGGAGGCGAAACAGTACAAAGATCAGGGCTACCGCGCCATGAAGCTGAGATTCGGTTGGGGGCCGGCGGACGGCGCCGCGGGCATGCAGAGGAATCTGGAGCTCGTGCGCACGGTGCGCGAGGTCATCGGAGACGGGATTGACCTGATGGCCGACGCCTACATGGGCTGGACGCTCGACTACGCGCGCCGGATGATTCCGCTGCTTGCTCCCTATCAGTTGCGCTGGCTGGAGGAGCCTGTGATCCCCGACGATATCGGCGGCTATGCCGCGCTCAAGGCCATGCACCAGATCCCCATTGCGGGAGGGGAACACGAGTTCACGCTTTACGGATTCCGCGAACTGCTCGACGCGCGGGCCGTGGATTACATCCAGTTTGATACCAATCGCGTAGGTGGCATTACCCAAGCCCGCAAGATTTCGGCGCTCGCCGAGGCTTACGAAGTACCCGTCATTCCTCATGCCGGTCAGATGCACAACTACCACATCGTCATGGCCAGCCTGAATTCTCCCCTGGCGGAGTTCTTCCCCATCGTGGATGTGGAAGTGGGCAACGAGCTGTTCTGGTACATCTTCAAGGGGGAACCTGTCCCGCGCCAGGGTTACATCGAGTTGGATGAAAAGCTTCCCGGTCTGGGATTGGAGATTGATGAGGAAGCGCTGAAGAAGTTCGAGATAATCGAATAGGGCTGGAGCCGGGGGAGGCGTGCGGTTGAGGCGGCAGCCCAAGCGAATCGCGGCAAGAGAGGAGAGAATATGCGATTGAAGGATAAAGTGGCGGTTGTTACCGGGGCGGCTTCAGGGATTGGCCACACGACGGCGGAGGTTCTGGCGGAGGAGGGCGCGAAGGTCGTGGTGGCCGATATCGACGCGAGTGGGGGCGAGAGCGCGGTCGCGACCATCCGCGAGAAGGGGGGCACCGCCGTCTTCATCTTGGCCGACATCGCCAAGGAGGCTGATGCCCGACGGATTGCCGACGAGGCGGTGAAGGTTTATGGGCGAATCGACATCCTGGTAAACAACGCGGCGACTTTCGTCCTCCGAGGATTCGACGCCACCGTAGAGGATTGGCAGCGCTCGCTGGGAGTGAACGTTATGGGCACCGCGCTCTGCACCAAATATGCTGTGGAACACATGAAGAAATCGGGCGGAGGTGCAATCGTCAACCTGAGCTCGATTTCCGCTTTTGTCGCCCAGCCGAATTTCTTTGCTTACGCGGTGACGAAAGCGGCGCTGCTGCAAATGACGCGCAACATGGCCATGGACCTGGGGGCGCATAAGATTCGCGTGAATTGCGTCTGTCCCGGGACGATCCTGACGCCCGCCTCGTACCGGCACATGGAACGGGTCGGCCTGACGCTGGAGCAATTCAATGCGGAGGAAGGGGCGAAGACCTTCCTCGGTCGCATCGGCAACACGCGCGAGGTGGCCTACGCTATTCTGTTTCTGGCGTCGGACGAGGCCTCGTACATCACCGGGGCCTCGCTGCTGGTCGATGGTGGCTACACGGCCCAGTAGGAACACGGAGGGTCACCGCTGCATCCTGTCTACTCGCTGCTACAATCAATGCTTTCCCTGGGGGGGAATGTCATGGCTAAGCGCGTTTGCCCCTGGTGGCTCGGTTACCTGCTGGCCAGCCGGTTGCGGCGCCTGATGTACGATCCGGCCAAGATCCTTGCCCCGTACGTTCGCGAGGGCATGACGGTGCTCGAACCAGGGCCCGGCATGGGCTTCTTCACGCTCGAACTGGCTCGCCTAGTGGGCCCCTCCGGTCGGGTGGTGGCGGTGGACGTACAGTCGAGGATGCTCGAAGGGCTGAAACGCCGCACGGCCAGAGCCGGGCTTGGGGAACGCGTGGACGCGCGCCTGGCTGAACGTGATTCCCTGGGCGTGCCTGACTTGGTCGGAAAGGTAGACTTTGCGCTTGCTTTTGCCTTGGTGCACGAACTGCCCGCGGCGGGCCGCTTCTTCACCGAGGTCGCCGAAGCGCTGAAGCTGGGCGCATGTCTCCTCCTTGCCGAGCCCAGCGGACATGTGAATGCCACAGAGTTCGACAGCGAGTTGCAGGCTGCTGCCCAGGTCGGCCTCCGGCTCGCGGACCGCCC
>Ga0315309_1002559_pt1 | contig 10577 bp, 9 predicted proteins | sample TDP4_MG_FD_203080 | JGI IMG/M metagenome (GOLD analysis project Ga0315309, IMG submission 203080) | Freshwater sediment microbial communities from Lake Towuti, South Sulawesi, Indonesia - TDP4 | ecosystem: Environmental > Aquatic > Freshwater > Lake > Sediment | place: Indonesia: South Sulawesi...
CAAAACCATAAGGGCCTTCGTAATGGTGACCATGAAACCCGGCACTTCGGAGGAGATCGTTAGGTCAAGGCGCATTAGGGGCATAAAGATAGCTAACTCTGTCCTAGGGAGATTTGACGCCGTAGTGGTGATCGAAGCGGAAAGTCTCCAACACCTCAGAAAAATCATATACGAAATGGTAGAGCAGCATCCCAACGTAGTTCACACTGAGACCCTCGTATCAATCTTCCATCCAGCAACCTTAACGCCACCCTAGCATTAAACAATGTTGTCGCATGTTTAGGAGATACGACATGAAATCCGAAAATGGCGGCGACCTAGGGTTTTGTTTCCCCAAATTGCCCTTAGAAGTCGAGCCTATAATTGATGATACAACCCTTAGAGATGGGGTGCAGATGCCTGGCTTAGCGGCGTCTCCGGAAGATACAGCCCACATCGCCCGTCTCCTCGACAGCATAGGGATTGAAAGGATAGAGCTCCACCATTATCAAAAACAAGACAAGAAGGCCATAAAATTGATTCAAGACATGAACTTGAACGCCAGAATTGCCGGATGGTGCAGAGCTCTAAAATCTGACATAGACGACGCATTGACATGCGACTTCAACGAAGTTGGAATCTCCCATCCAGTATCCCACATTCACTTCAAAACTAAGTGGCCAGAAAAGATGGAAGATGAACTCCTTGAAGGGGTTGTGGGCACTGTCGAGTACGCGGCCAAGGATCATGGACTTAGGGTGTTCGTCCATGGAGAGGATAGTACGCGAGCAGACTGGAGATTCGAAAGGAAGTTCATTAATGCAGTAGCCGATGCTGGGGCAGAGGCTTATCGGGTCTGCGACACTGTTGGGGTCGGATTATCTAGTTCCAGTGCTCCCTTGCCTAACGGAATTCCGGCTAAGATAAGGAGAATAAATAAAGAAACAAGGATCAGAGACGTAGAGATCCACGCCCACGACGATTTGGGAAACGCTGTGGAAAACACTATGTCTGCCATTAGGGCTGCCTCAGGTCTGTTCCAAAGAATCTACGCCAGCACGACCTTCTTAGGAATAGGTGAAAGGGCTGGAAACGCCGAAACTGAGAAGGTCATTATGAACCTACACCTACATCACGGCGTCAAGAAATATGAAAATATGTTAGGGAAGCTGAAGGAAACCGCAGACTTCATCCGCTATGCTACGGGCGTAACAATTCCACCAAACAAGGCGATAGTGGGCGACTACGCCTTTGCCCACGAATCCGGAATCCACACCCACGGGGTGTTAAACAACCCCGCCACATATGAGCCGTTTCCTCCCGAACTTGTCGGAAACACAAGGAGACTCACCATTGGCAAACAGTCCGGAAAGACGATAATTCACCACAAGATAAAGATGACTTTAGGAAGAACCGTAACCGACCACGAACTTGATGTAGTAGTACAAAGAGTGAGAGAAATCTACGAGGGAGGTAGAAAAGCCTCCCTGAGGGAGGAGGAATTTAGACAGATTCTGCAGGATGCGGGATTAACATAATTCTTTCTTAAGCTTTAAACAAGATGCTGGCGGCACACACGCATGATTAGACTTGACACAATCCTTGTGCTGGACTTTGGCGGACAATACTGTCATTTGATTGGAAGGAGAATTAGGGAACATGAAGTTTATTCTGAAATTGTTCCACACGACATAACGCCTAAGGAAATCGGGGTTCTAAATGAAAGGCTTAACGTCAAAGGATTGATTCTTTCGGGTGGTCCCCTAAGCGTTTACGAGAAAAATGCTCCCAAATGCAATCGAAAAATTTTGGATTTGAACATACCCGTTCTAGGTTTATGCTATGGACATCAGCTCATCGCGTATATTTGTGGAGGAAACGTGAAGCCTAGTAAGAAGAAGGAGTTTGGAGTAACTTATGCCGTAATTGACAAGCCTCTAGGCGTACTGAATGGACTGGATAGAAGAGAAAAAGTTTGGATGAGTCACAGTGACACAGTTTTTGCGCTTCCCAAAGAATTTGAAGTCCTTGCCCACACTGAAAATAGTCCGGTAGCGGCTTTCAAACATAAAGAAAAGCCAGTATACGGCTTGCAGTGGCATCCTGAAGTTGTTCACACAGAAAATGGAACGGAAATGCTAAGAAACTTCATCTTTGTGATATGTGGATGCGAAGCAAACTGGAGAATGGAGGATTTCGTAGAAAAAGCAATGCAAGAAATAAAGCAGACCGTTGGCGATGGAAAAGCCATCATCGCCTTGAGCGGAGGGATTGACTCCAGTGTAACCACCGCCTTAGCCGCCAAAGCCCTTGGAAAAAATTTAACGGCAGTTTTTGTTGATCACGGCTTCATGAGAGAAAATGAACCAGAATTTGTTAAAAACACCTTTGAAAAACTTGACATTAATTTCATTTCGGTGGACGCTAGAAAGAGATTTTTCGAAAAATTAAGTGGCGTGGCAGGTCCTGAACGAAAAAGGCAAATCATTGGAGAGGAATTTATTAGAGTTTTTGAAAAAGTCGCCGGAAAAGTTGGCGCAGAACATTTTATACAGGGAACAATCTATCCTGACAGAATCGAGTCTGGCATTAGAAGATTTTCAGAGAAGATAAAAACTCACCACAATGTCGCCGGCTTGCCCACCAAAATTAAGTTTAAAGCAATAGTTGAGCCCCTAAGGGATTTGTATAAGGATGAAGTTAGGAAGGTTGCTGAAACATTAGGATTGCCGAAAGAGATTGTTTTGAGGCAACCGTTTCCCGGTCCAGGTCTAGCAGCAAGGATTATCGGTGAAGTGACAGAGGAGAAAATAAACATAGTTAAGAAGGCGGACAAGATTGTGACAGAAGAAATCGAGAGAAGCCGACTGGATGAAGGTTTGTGGCAGTACTTCGCAGTTTTGACAGACACTAAAAGCACCGGTGTTAAGGGAGATTCCAGAGCCTACGGCTACACAATTGCCATTAGAGCTGTTGAAAGCAAGGAAGCCATGACTGCCAGCTTCGCAAAGATCCCGTATAATATCTTGGAGAGAATCTCTACTAGAATAACCAACGAACTGCCGTCAGTAACAAGGGTCGTATATGACGTCACTCACAAGCCACCAGCGACTATTGAATGGGAATGAAAAACTTACACCAGAAAACTAAGGAGTGAGGGGGACAAGTCATCATCAAAATAACAATACTAAACTACAAAATGGGCATCATCAAGAGCGTTTACAACGCTTTGAAACATCTGGGAGCAAAAACCCCATAATTACAAATACTACTTTAAAATCGCTTTAAGACTATTATTGTGACATTTCCTTAAAGGATTAGGGGATTTTGCCAGTAAACTAGTGTTCAAATTTTGCCCCCCACTCGCAAATCCTAAAATCAACCCTCTTTAGCCAAAATACACTCATATTACGCCGTGATTTTGGTGCGGGGGGTGGGACCTACGCACGTGTTTACTGGTAAAATACGTCAGGATTAATGAGTAACATGGAGGAAACCTTATATTATGCCACAATAAAGTATTTTCTGGTGGAAAGATTGGAAACTGGAGTGGAAGTTAAGAAGGTGGACGCTCAAGGCCGCCTTATTCTACCTGCGGATTGGCGAGAAGCTGAAATTGGGGAAAGTCGAGAGCTGTACATTATCAAGAGGAAAGGATACTTGAAGATAGTTCCAAAGCGTCGCGTTGATTTAACTGAAAACTTTGACAAAGTTGATCTAGGTGTAGAAACTATCGGAAGTTGGAAACAATTCGAAAAGAAATTCTACGAGGCGGGCGCATGAGGTTCTTAGATGCCAATGTATTCATTTACGCATACTACAAACCGAAAAAGCAGTTAACCCAAAAAGAAAAACAAATGAAAGAACGAGCCAAGCAGATAATCAGCAATGTATCCCAAGGAAAAGAAGAAGTCACAATGACCGTTGTGCACCTGTCCGAAATAGTAAACATTCTAAAACAAGGCATTCCACTAGACCAGCTAAACAAAATCATCCGTGGCTTATTCATGCTTGATAACGTAAAAATCCATGGCGTAACCCGAGAAGCATACTTCGCTGCAGCTGAGCTCGGAGAAGATTTAAAACTTGAAGCCAACGATGCCCTCGCTGTCGACATTATGAGACTGAATGATATAAGGGAAATATACTCATTCGATGAGGACTTCGACCAAATAGAAGGAATATCTAGGCTACCTAAACTATAGCAGCCTCACAAAACAGTTGTTTCTTAAGGCTAGCAAAAGCTAGCCGTTCCAATCGCAAATAGTTATTTCTCACCTGCAAAGGATTAAAGAATGTTTTTACCAGTAATCTTGTGTTCAAATTTTAGCCCCCACTCACAAAGCCTCGAAATAAGGCTTTTCAGCTAAAATAAGCCTAAAACATCTCGCATTTCTGGTGCGGGGGGTGGGATTCGAACCCACGAACGCCTACGCGACAAGGTCCTAAGCCTTGCTCCTTTGACCTGGCTTGGAAACCCCCGCCCACACCATGTAAAAGACAATTCCAAATTAAACATTTCTCAGAATGCGCCTAGAACAAAATCCTTTAAACTCCCTCCTGTCTCTACAATACTCAAAGCCTCGGTGGCCTAGCTGGTTAGGGCATCGCCTTGGTAAGGCGGAGGTCGCGGGCTCGAATCCCGCCCGAGGCTCCATATCCGGAACTACAGAAAGGGAACAACTTTACGAAAATTGACCAAAATCCTTACAACCGTATTCCTCAAACTTATATATAACTGCAAAACCATGATTCTGTAGAAGGGAACCCTAGTGAATTTTGAACTCTTCTTGCTATCTCTGCTATCAGTTGGTGCAGTTTTGGTGGTTTTATTTTCGCTTTACGCGATGAAGGCTGGGAGAAAGAGGAAGGAAGAGGAGCCGTTGGAAGTACCTGATGCTAGGGAGAAATGGGCCCTAAGGGTGGAACGAAGCGTAACGTCTGAAGAGGCCAAAAGGTCTCGAGACGAGCTTAGGATGCTGGACCTTGAAAGGGAGATTCTCAGCTACGCCATCCGGCGCCTCTACGAAGCCCAGACAGAAGGAAAAATAAGCGAAGAGGAACGGGAGCGTCTAGCGCAAGCGTACAAGGAAAAAATGATGGAGATAAAAGACATAATCTCTAGGAATGAGTCAATAGTCGCGCTGCACGAGCTAGAAGCTATGCAAGAGGACCTTATGAAGTTATTTAATGAGCGTTTTGACGAAGTAAGCAAGAAGATCGAAGACTTAAGGTCAAGCCTCAAATTTAAGCCGATAACGGAGGTTCCCGTACCATCTCCGGCTCCACCTTCTGCTCCGCCTGAAAAGGAGAAGAAAATGGCGCGTAGACCCCCGGCGCCGAAGAAAACCGAGGCTGAAAAGAGGATCGAAGAGATTAGGGCTGAGGTTGAAAAGGTTCTGGAGAGGCTTGGGCAGATCGAGGTTGAGGCGTGAAAACGTGGCTTGGAGAGAGGAGGCCAAAAGGAGAGCAGCCCTAGAAGCGGTGAAACACGTCAAAGACGACTTCATAATTGGGTTGGGAAGCGGAAGCACAGCCGCCTACGTCATTCAAGAGTTAGGGGAAAAAATTCGACATGAAGGTTTGCGGATTTTGGGGGTTCCAACCTCTCATCAGGCTATGATGCTGGCGGTGTATTATGGTGTCCCTTTGACGACGCTAAATGAGCACCCTGAGCTTGACCTTGCGATAGACGGTGCAGATCAGGTTGATAGGGAACTCAACTTGATTAAAGGCGGGGGTGGAGCGTTGACGAGGGAAAAAATTGTTGCTTCGGCTGCTAAACAGTTTGTAGTAGTGGCTGATGAAACGAAACTTGTTGAAAGGCTGGGAACAAACCACCCTATACCCGTCGAGGTTTTGCCTTTCGCTCTCCCAACCGTTGTGGCCAAGATGAGGGAGTTGGATGGGAAACCCGTTTTGCGTGAGGGAAAGGGAAAAGTTGGGCCCGTGGTGACGGATAACGGCAACTTTGTTGTTGATGTCGATTTTGGGCCGATCAGGGCTCTGAAAGAACTGGATTTACAGCTCAAATCGATTCCTGGCGTAATCGAGACTGGTTTGTTTGTTGGAATAGCGGACGTTGTTTATTTGGGCAAGCCAGATGGTGTATTGAGGTTAGTGAGGAAATAGTTATTTTTCTGAAAACTGCAATTGCGGTGGACTGTTGTAGTTCGATGCTATATAGGCCCCCCTATAAATAGTTTCAACATTCTTGCCGCCAGTTGCGGTCATGCTTGTCGCTGCTCTCCCTTTGTGGCGTAATGGTTTGGTGATAAATAGTTAAATTTGTGCTTACGCTTTATTGGATGTGGCCGGGGTAGTCTAGCTTGGTTATGGCGCCAGACTCATAATCTGGAGAGCATGAATGGGGCCAGCCCAGAAGTCGCGGGCTCGAATCCCGCCCCCGGCACCAAAATTTAGGGCGAAGTCCTTTTCTTTCTCTTTTTTCGTTTTCTTGCTGCCTGTGTAAGGTTTTGGATGGTTTTCTGGAAGATTTCTCTTTCTTTGGTAAGGATTTCAACAGAGTTTGAGAGTTCGTCCCTTTGAGCAAGCAGGTTGGTTGTTTCCTTTTGAAGTTGTGAGATTCTTCGTCTGGATTCCTTCATTTCCTTCCTTGACTCCTCAACTTCTTTCCTCAGCGTTTCTGTTTCGCTGGTCAAGGCCTTCACCTGCTCCTCTAACTCGTCTCTTTCCTTCCTTAACTCCTCGTACTTAGACTTCCGAATTAGACCGAAGACCATGGAAACTCCTCTGACGTAAAATGCGATGTCTAAACATAGGAGTTCTTCAAATTTAAACTAAGAGATAAAAATATTAAGAAATCAATGTTCATGATAGATTGCTGGTTCCAACCTTTGTGAGGCTTCTTAGCCTTTGAAAGCGGGGCCGTCGGCTAGCATGGTCTAGGCTCTGAGACTTGGGCTCTCGGGACCCCGGTTCAAATCCGGGCGGCCCCACCTCCTCACCATTGTTTCTAATTCATATTCCAGCTTCATAATTTATTTTAGAAGTTCAAAATCATAATCGGAATCGGATAAAACAGTTTCAACTGGTGTACCTTGTGTCGCTAAAAGTTAAGGAAGTTATGGTTGGAGAAGTTATAACGGTAGAGGCTAACGTAACCGTGAGAGAAGCTGTGAGGCTCATGAATGATCACGAAATAGGCTGCCTAGTTGTGGTTCAAGATGGAAAGCCTACTGGAATCGTCACTGAAAGAGACATGTTGAAACGAGTTTTAGTTGCAACTAGGGACCCGAGGGCAATAGAAGTTGGCGAAGTCATGTCGAAGCCTCTTTTGTTTATGGAACCTGAAAAGGAAATCAAAGAAGCTGTAAAACTTATGTTCAAACATAAAATCAAAAAGCTTCCCGTAATTGAGAATGAACGTCTCGTGGGCTTGGTTACCTTGACAGACCTCTTTCGCTCTCCGGAAGTGATGAAATGGCTTGAGGAGGAGCTTCCCTTGAAAGAGACGCCAAGGCGAATGATGAAGGTGATTGACGTGTATTTTGATCCTGAGAGGCGTCTACGCAAGAGGTGTCCCCTCATAACAGAGGGGGGTCTTTCGATAAGTTGTCAAGAGCGGAAGTGTATGTGGTGGTTGGAAGACGAATGCGCTGTTCTTAAGTTAACTAAACAACTATCGAACATCGCTCAGCAGTAGATCATATCTTCTTTCCTTTTCTGTAAACGTGGCTTTTCTATCTAATAGATACAGGTCTATATACCCCCCATTTATATAGTTCCAACATTGAAACTGCAGATTGGTACAGTCTCCCCGCATTTCTCTCTCTTTGTTGACTCACACAAGCGGAGTGTATCCTTCGATCGTACCGGTAAGTAATTTAATATAATTCTCATCATACTTGAAAAATGGTCGGTTAAAATGGAAGGAGATAGGATTTCTTACCATGAATCTATTCGTAGAGTTTATGAGAAGATCAAAAGAGACGGCATGAGCAACATTTGGGATCGATATGAGGCTCAAGGTTTTGGGGGAGATCCCGATAAGAGGTGTCCCTTCTGCATGGGAGGAGTTAGGTGTGATCTGTGTTCCAATGGGCCGTGCCGTGCAGACGCATCAAAGGACAAGAGAGGAGTGTGTGGTATTACTGCCGATGGCATGGCTATGCGGATGATGTTGCTTAGAAATGTAATGGGTGCATCCACTTATCATTACCACGCAGATCAGACTATCAAGACCCTTCGGGCGACAGCAAAGGGTCAAACACCATTTGAGATAAAGGAACCTGACAAGTTGAAAGATTTTACTGAACGACTTGGAATAGATACGTCAGGATCAGAAAATGAAATCGCCATTCGTCTGTGTGATTTTGTGGAAGCCGATTTTAACAGAAAGCATTATGAACCAAGTCAAATCGTAGAAGCATTGGCTCCAAAAGAGCGTAAAGAAGTTTGGAGAAAGCTAGACATTTTTCCCGGTGGAATTTACGGTGAGATGATGCTGGCCACAAGTTCATGCCTTACCAATGTTGATGGCTACCACGTGAGTTTGGCTTTAAAGGCCATGCGTCTTAGTTTGGCAATGGCCTATCAAAGCCAAATTATTAACGAATATTCTCAGGACATCCTCTATGGAATACCGAAACCACATAAGATGCGTGTAGACCTAGGCGTATTGAATCCTGACTATGTTAATGTACTACCAAACGGCCATGAACCTTTTCTCGGCTTTGCCCTGGTTCAACTAGCTCGAAAACCGGAATGGCAAGAAAAAGCAAAGGCTGCAGGCGCAAAAGGATTGCGTGTCATTGCAAACATCGAAACAGGCCAAGAGATGATTCAAAGATGGAAGATGGACGACGCATTTTACGGTTTTACTGGAAACTGGATTGCACAGGAAGCAGTACTAGCCAGCGGTTGCGTAGACCTTTTCGCAGCAGACATGAATTGCTCTATGCCAATTGACCCGTTGTACGCTCAAAAGTATAAGTTCAGACTTGTACCGGTAAGCGAACTTGTAGTATTTGAAGGCATTACAGACCGAGTTAACTATGAGCCTGAAAAGGCTGAAAAGCAAGCTGCACAGCTCTTGCAGATGGCAATCGATAACTTTAAAAAACGCAGAGCATCTGTGGAGCCAGTTGCCCAATTACCCATGAAAGAAGCCCTCGTTGGCTTCTCCACCGAAAGCATTCTTGAAGCCCTTGGCGGGACACTTGATCCCCTCTTGAAGGCCATAAAGGATGGAACCTTGCGAGGGGTTGCAGGTCTTGTTTCATGCACAACGCTGAGGGATTACGGTCAAGATGTGCATAGCGTGCGTGTAGCTAAAGAACTGATTAAACGGGACATCCTTGTTCTTTCAATGGGGTGCGGCAATGGAGCGATGCAGGTTGCAGGTCTTTGCAGTCTAGAGGCTAAAGAATTTGCAGGTTCTGGTCTGAAAAGTCTTTGTGAAAAACTGGGCATCCCTCCTGTTCTCAGCTTTGGCACTTGTACTGACACAGGGCGTCTTTCTGACCTATTGACCGCAATCTCAAATGCCTTGGGAGTACCGATTCCAGATCTCCCTGTCGTTGCCGTAGCACCTGAGTATATGGAACAGAAGGCTACAATTGATGCGGTGTTCGCTCTGGCTTTGGGGCTCTACACTTATGTCAACCCTGTACCAACCATTACAGGAGCGCCAAATTTGGTTAAACTCTTAACACAAGACTGCAAGCATGTAACTGGTGGCTTCTTGAACGTAGAAAAAGACCCGATAAAGGCAGTGGATGCGATCCTAGCCCATATAGAAGAGAAAAGGAAGAAAATCGGCATCTAGAAGCAAAGATTTCGGTCAAAACAAAGATTTTAAGTCCCATGACTAAAAGGGGAGTCTACCTAGCGGTTGGTCTTTATGAACTATCGATGGCGCGGAAGCATACTCGTCTTGGTTTCAGCGGTCTCCTTTGGGCTTATGCCAATCTTTGCACGTTTGGCCTATGGAAATGGTGTCGGTGTGCAGGAGCTTCTTTTCGTCAGATTCGTCTTAGCATTTCTTCTAATGGGCGTTTTTCTTAGATTGACTGGTAGAGTCTCTATTCCGTTGAGGAACCATCTCTTGGTTCTACTAGCTCTAGGAGGGATCGGATATTTCGTCCAGTCCACACTTTATTTCACGGCACTCCTCCATCTTCCAGTTTCAGTTGCCGCTCTGGTTCTCAACACATATCCAGCTTTCGTTACGGCAGGTTCCTTGGCTTTAGGCTGGGAGAAGTTTTCTGTTTCTGTCGCTCTTTCCCTTTTGCTTGCATTAGTTGGTTTGGCTCTTGTGGCGAACCCTATATTAAACGTGGCGGTTGTTGGTATTTTGTTTGCGCTCGGTGCATCTATCACCTATACCGCCTATATCTTGGTTAGCTCACGAGTGCTAAACCGGCTCAGTGGTGAAATAGGATCATTCTACATTATGGGAGCTGCAAGTCTGAGCTTCGGAATATCTGGTTTAGTGAAAGGCGGGCTTCATTTTGCGTGGAATTTTGAGGCATGGATATGGGTGTTAATGATTTCCTTAATCTGTACTTTCCTTGCTGTAACAGTATTCTTCCAAGGGCTGAAACTAGTTGGGCCGTCGCGGACCTCCATTGTTA
>Ga0315309_1002560_pt1 | contig 10574 bp, 10 predicted proteins | sample TDP4_MG_FD_203080 | JGI IMG/M metagenome (GOLD analysis project Ga0315309, IMG submission 203080) | Freshwater sediment microbial communities from Lake Towuti, South Sulawesi, Indonesia - TDP4 | ecosystem: Environmental > Aquatic > Freshwater > Lake > Sediment | place: Indonesia: South Sulawesi...
ACGACATGCCCCTATGGATACCCCGTGCCCATGCAGCCATTTTTTTTATAAAGCCGACATATTCAAAGAAGGGAACATGTGCAACGAAGATGGGGGAGTATCTCGCCACCGGGATCCCGGTTATCATCAACGAAGGGATTGGAGATTCAGATAAGATTGTGGAGGAAGAAAGGGTAGGAGTGGTGATCAAAGAATTTTCTCGGGAGGAATATCAAGAGAGGTTAAGGCAATTGAAAGGGCTGTTGATGGAGAAGGACATCAAGGAAAGGTGCAGGAATACTGCAAAGAAATACTTTTCCCTTGAAAACGCAATAGAAAAATATTATAAATTATATAAGTTATCCTGATCATGACAGCAACTGAACCTAAATCCTTGTGCCGATCCTGTGGAGGGACTGCATTGAAAACCGTGCTGTCCCTGGGGCAGATGCCCCTGGCCAACGCCCTTCTAACCGACTCCCAGCTCAACATGGAGGAGCCGCGTTACCCGCTTGATCTTGCCTTCTGCTGCGACTGCGCCCTTGTTCAGATACTCCACTCTGTTGATCCTGAGCTGCTGTTCAGTGATTATCCCTATTTTTCATCCTTCTCGGACACCGTCGTTAAAAGCGCCAAAGCACTGGCGACCCGCCTTATCGGATCAGAGCTGCTCGGCAAACAGAGCCTCGTGGTGGAGGTTGCCAGCAACGATGGTTACCTGCTTCAGTTCTATCACCAAGCTGGCATTCCTGTCCTTGGAATCGAGCCGGCCGCCAATATAGCCCGCGTCGCACGGGACAAGCGGGGCATCCGCACAAAAGAGGCATTTTTCGGAGAGCGCCTGGCCCAGGAGCTGAGCGGGAATGGAGAACATGCCCGGGTCCTTCATGCTAATAATGTGCTCGGCCATGTGCCGGACCTCAATGGTTTCGTCAAGGGGATCCGAATTCTCTTAAAGAAGGATGGGATGGCTGTCATTGAGGTCCCATATGTAAGGGATCTCATTGAAAAATGTGAGTTTGACACTATCTACCACGAACACTTGAGCTACTTCTCCCTGACAGCCCTTGACCGCCTATTTGGGCGCCACAACCTACTTATCCAGGAAGTGGAGCGTATACCCATACATGGGGGCTCTCTTCGCCTCTATGTGAGGCAAGAAGGATCAGAGAACAGGCGGCCTGTTGTCCAGACCCTTTTGGAGGAAGAAGCGGCAGGAGGAATCACAAACTTTAAATTTTACCATGGGTTTGGGCAAAGGGTGGAACAGCTCAAAACATCTCTCAGGAGCCTCCTGCTGGAATTGAAGCAGTCGGGGAAGCGGATCGCTGCATACGGCGCCGCAGCCAAGGGAACGGTAATGTTGAACTATGCCGGCATCGGACGCGACATTCTTGATTTCGTAGTGGACAGAAGCCCCTACAAGCAGGGCCGCTTTATGCCTGGTGTCCATATTCCAATATTCTCACCGGCCAAGCTGGAGGAAGCGAGACCGGACTATGTCCTCCTACTGGTCTGGAACTTTGCGGACGAGGTCCTGGAGCAGCAAGCAAACTTTCGCAAGGGTGGGGGAAAATTTATTATCCCTGTCCCCGAGGTGAAAATCGTATGAACTTTCCGGACGGCACAAGGATTATTTCCGGGAATCAACCCATTGAGGGCATCCGGTTCTTCCCCCTACGGAGGATACCCGATGAACGTGGAACGATCTTCCATATGCTGAAGTGCACAGACCCGCATTTCAAGCAGTTCGGGGAGATCTACTTCTCCACCATTTATCCCGGGGTCATAAAGGGATGGCACAAGCACCGCGATATGACGCTGAACTATGCTTGCATCTTTGGACGAATCAAGCTCGTGCTCCACGACGATCGCGAAGGATCCCGGACCAAGGGAACGACAATGGAGGTTTTCCTTGGACCTGACAATTACTCACTCGTTGTCATTGGACCGGATATATGGAACGGTTTCAAAGGGCTCAGCGAGCCCTATTCAATAGTAGCAAACTGCTGCACACATCCCCATGATCCCTCGCGCAGCATAAGGATGGATCCCTTCAACAATTCCATTCCCTACAATTGGGCTGTTGAACATCGCTGAGTCCTACATGTTCCGGAGCAGTCACAGATGAAGGTCCTGGTCACAGGGGCTACGGGATTCATCGGTTCCCATGTAGTTCGGATTGCTATCAAGGAAGGCCACGAGGTATTTGTTGCCCATCAGAGCGGAACTGACACATGGCGGATTAAGGACTTGCTGTCGCTGCTCAATCTCATCCCAGGAGATCTGCCAGCAAACGAAAATTTAATATCATCTCTTGAGCGCATCCGGCCTGAACTCTGTATTCATATGGCATGGTATGCAGAACCGGGGAAATATCTCACTGCACCAGAAAATGTATTCCTTGTGGGAGCCTCTTTGGAACTCGCATATCGTCTCGCACAACTTGGATGCCGCCGCTTCATCGGCATGGGAACCTGCATTGAGTATGACACGCGCTTCGGGTATCTGTCCGAAGACACTCCTACCCGTCCGGACAGCCTTTATGCGGCCTCTAAATTTGCTGTCCAAACTGTCCTGGCCCGCCTGTCCGAGGGCATGGGCATGGAAAGCGCATGGGTCAGGCTCTTCTATCTGTATGGTCCCTTTGAGGACAGCAGACGCCTCGTCCCGACAATTGTTCGATCACTTCTCTCCGGAAATCCTGTCACTATTACGGCTGGGAATCTCGTCCGGGACTTCCTCCATGTTGAGGATGTTGCAGCAGCCATCTGGGCCGTAGCCTGCAGCAATGTCACTGGCGCGGTCAATGTGGGGTCGGGCAAGCCGGTCTCAATAAAAGAGGTTGCCATGACAGCCGGGAACCTTATCGGCCGACCGGAACTCATCAAGGTGGGGGAAACCCCTTCAGGCACCTCAGAGCCCCCGTTTATATGTGCCATTCCCACCCGTCTGAAAACTAATACAGACTGGTCTCCCCGTTACGACCTCGAGTCCGGGCTGCGTCAGACAATCACATGGTGGCAGTCCCAAGAATAGGCCGCAGGCGGATTCTCTGCCTTGTCCCCTCTCCTGGCGCAGCAATCCGATACAGGCTTATCCAGTTTTTTCCAATGCTCCAACAGGAGGGGTTCCACTGCACGCTGAGTTCGTTCCTTTCCCCTGCAGGTTATTCAATCTTCTACATACGCGGCCTCCTGTTGAAGAAACTCTTGTATGCCCTGCTGGGCTTTCTTAGGCGCGTGGGAGACCTATTTCGGGCTTTAAGAGTTGATATTGTCATAGTCCAGCGGGAAGCAGCCCCCTTCGGGCCGGCGATCTTTGAGTGGATCATCGGGCGTATCCTCAGGAAACCCGTGGTCTATGATATTGATGATCCGGTCTTCGTACCGTATATAAGCCCGACATACGGAGCCTTGCTGAGCCGGCTCAAGTTTCCCGGAAAAACCCGTACCCTCGTACGGATCAGCCGGAAGGTAATTTGTGGAAGCCGGTATGTCCTCAAATATGTTCAGTCTTCTGGAACCGACGGGATTATCATCCCAACCATTGTGGACACCAATGTCTTCAAACCTCTACACCGGCTCCCAAGGGACCTACCGGTGATTGGGTGGGTGGGCAGCCATTCCACCTCACAATACCTGAAGCTCCTCTCAGAAGCTATGCAGGGGCTGGCGCATCGCCGGGCATTTCTCTTTCGGGTCGTTGGAGCTGAGAAGCCGATAAAGATTGAGGGCGTCCAAGTGGAATATGTGGAATGGACTCTTGAAGGCGAGGTGAGATTTTTTCAGGATCTGGACATCGGTGTCTACCCCATCATTGAGGACGATTGGTCAAGGGGCAAGACAGGGTTCAAGGCGATCCAATACATGTCCGTAGGAGTGCCACCTGTGTGCTCTCCAGTAGGGGAGGTTCCTGAGGTTGTTGAAGACGGTGTCACGGGGTTCCTAGCTGCAACCACCGAGGAGTGGGTGGATCGGCTCGATCAGCTTTTAAGCGATCCTGACCTCAGGGTCCGGATGGGATCTGCTGGGCGAAAAGTCGTGGAGGAACGATATAGCATTAATCAATGGGGTCCGGTTCTCGTCCGGGTACTTAAGGAAGTGTCTTCGAAAGTGTAGTCCGGCCCAAACAGAAGCCGTTAGTCCCACATCTTCCAGGGCGGATGCCCTTTCTGCCACAGGTTTTCCAGGAGACGGAGGTCCCTGAGCGTGTCCATGCATTGCCAGAAGCGTTCGTGGCGGTACGCAGCCAGTTGCCCGTCGGCTGCCAGCTTCTCAAGTGTATCCTCCTCCAGGCTCGTTTCATCCCCAGTAATGTATTCAAACACCCTGGGTTCGAAGACCATGAACCCGCCGTTGATCCAGCCCTCCCCGACCTGGGGCTTTTCTGTGAAGTTGGTCACGAGGTCCCCTGAAAAAACAAGGCCGCCGAAACGCGCAGGAGGACGGACTGCTGTAACAGTAGCAGTCCGACCATGGGCGCGATGAAAGGCCAGCAGCTCCAAGAGATCAAGGTTGCTCACTCCGTCCCCGTATGTCAGCATGAATGTTTCCGTTCCCAGCAATGGCTCCAACCGCTTGAGGCGACCTCCAGTCTTCGTTTGAAGGCCCGTATCAATCATGTGGATAATCCAGTCCTCCCGCTGTGCCTCGTACATCCGGACCTCCCCGTTTGAGAGATTCAGCGACATGCTTCCGTTAAGCCGGAAATATTCAAGAAAATATCGTTTTATGTCCTCCCCCTTGTATCCCAGTGCAATGCAGAATTCCTTGAACCCATAGTGGGCATAGTGCTTCATAATGTGCCAGAGTATTGGCCTGCCGCCGATCTCTACCATTGGCTTCGGTTTCACCTCGGTCTCTTCGGCAAGGCGAGTCCCAAAGCCCCCTGCGAGGATGACGACCTTCATGGCATTTCCTCATCAAGTCTATCAATAACCTGATCCGCTATACTGATCGTTAAAGTCATAATAGTTTATTATTATAGCGTTTATTCCAAGCTTGTCAAAACTTCGAATACTATGGAATGTTATCGAATTCTTCGTTTTTTAGGATAATAACCGTTGACAAGCTCCTATAAATTTAGAGGTCAAATGTGTAAGCATTGATAACGCAGTATATGTTCCGTATAATTGTGTCATGGCGGTCAATCGCAATATGATGACATTTGAAAAATTTGAATGCCTGCATTTTAGAAAAGAGAAGTTTATCGCCTGTGGGATTCCAGTTGTCATCAATAATCAATGAGTATAATAAAAAACACAAGTGTTGGTGTTTTAGTAAATATCTTGATATTTTTAATAAGTTTTTTTAACGGAATTGTCATCACAAGAATGTTAGGCCCTACCCAAAGAGGAATTTATTTTTTAATTATTGCTTTGTCTTCTATACTTACAGGAATTCTTAGCCTGGGAATAGGAACCTCGAATCAGGTATTTTTAGCAAAAGGAAAATATAAGCTTGGCGAATTAAATTCCAATTCTATAATTTACTCCCTGAGTATTGGGATTATTGCATTCCTTTGCTGCCTCTTATTTAAAGATTACTTTCTCCGCTATTTGTTAAAGGATGTAGAATATGGTTATTTGTTGCTTGGAGTAGGACTTTTGCCTTTCTCTCTCTATATAGGCTATTGGAATTGTCTTATGGTTGGTCTTAACAGGATAATCTTGATCAATGTCGTGAGCTTTTTCAATGTCCTGGGTTTATTTGTTTTCACCGTTATCGTATTAGTCGTTTTAAGGCTTGGAGTGTATGGTTGGCTTGTCATGTGGTTTTCCTTAAATGTTATGATGGCTTTGACTATGCTTTATATATCCAACAAGATCGATCGGATCCATCTTTATTTTAATCCTCTAATACTTACAGAAACACTTTCGTTTGGCATTAGGGCGCATCTTGGGGGAATCGCAGGTTCTATATGGATGCGACTGGATTCTTTTCTGCTCAATTTTTATCATGGGGCAACACAGGTAGGATATTATTCCCTCGCAGTTTCTCTTACAGAAATGCTGTGGAACATCTTGAATCCGTTATATACCGCGATAACTCCCAGGATCGCAGGGGATAAACCGGAAGAATCAAAACAGTTGACACTCAGGGTCACCCGCCATGTGACTTTATTTCTCGTTTTAACCGCAGTTATCCTGGCCCTCACAGGTAAGTGGATCATACCATTTCTTTATGGGCATGAGTTTCTTCCTTCGGTTAAACCATTCGTCATCCTTCTTATTGGAACAATAGGAGTTGGTATTGCTCTGGTAACCTCAATTTATTTCTTAGGTCAATTAAATAGACCAGGCTTACTATCTGCGTTGGCATGGGTAAATGTCATCATAAACCTTATACTCTGTTTTTTATTGATCCCTAAATATGGTTTAATAGGGTGCGCATGGGCATTTACCATAACAGTAATTATAGGTATTATCATCGTGCTTCTGGTCTTGAGATTCCTGACGGGATCTTCCTTAAAAGATATGCTGGTGATTAAAAAGAGTGACTTTTTGGATTATGTCGATCTATACAGAAGACTTGTCTCGGGAGGTCTATCCGCGATAAAATGGTTAAGAAATCAGTGATTCCAGCAGCAGGGCTGGGAAAGAGGATGTTTCCTGTGACGAAAGATGTTCCTAAAGAGATGCTCCCTTTCCGTAGTAAACCAATGGTTCACCACGCTGTTGAAGAGAGCATCATTTCCGGGATCAGAGAAATCTGCATAGTGATCAGAAAAGGAAAGGAGATCATCAAGGAGTATCTTTTGGCTGAAAAAGGATTTTCAAAGAAGTGCGCTCTTTCTTTTGTATACCAGGATGCCCTACTTGGCTTGGGCGATGCGCTTTTAAAGGCGAAGGATTTTGTGAATGGGGAACCCTTTTTGATGGTCATCCCAGACCAGTTCCTAATTCACAAATACCCGCCCGCGAAGCAGATAGCTAGTCTTATTGGGGATAATTTGACATCTATCTGGAGCAGCATGGTGAAGATACCTAAAAGAGAGGTTACTTACTTTGCAGGGGCAAGAGGGTTTGAATTTGAGAGGGCCAGCCGAGGAGTATTTAAGATAAATAAAATATTATCCGAAAAAGAAACGAGGGAAAGATACAGAAGTAGCAGGTTCGAGATCAGAGGATTTGGCAGAACCATTTTTCCACCAGAGATATTTGAATTTCTTACCGAAGAATTTATCAATCCCAAAACCAAAGAGGTAGACCTTCTCAAGTCCTTTGAATATGCGATGAAAGAAATTCCTCATTTCGGTGTCATGTTGAGGGGGAAACCGTGCGATCTTGGGACTTTTCCTGGATATTATTACTACAATTATGTGAACAAAGAATAACCAATGTGCGGCATCTGTGGATTTACAGGAAAATCGGATAAATCCATCCTAAAAAAGATGACTGATACTATAGTCCATCGTGGCCCGGATGAAGAGGGTTTTTATTCGGGTGAGAGGGTGAACCTTGCCATAAGAAGGCTTAGCATTATAGACCTGGAATCAGGACAGCAGCCTATCCACAACGAAGATAAATCTTTATGGACTGTATTCAATGGCGAGATATACAACTTTCAAGGGTTGAGAAAAAACTTGAAAGAAAAGGGGCATAAGTTTTATACGGACCATTCGGACACAGAAGTTATTGTTCACCTCTATGAAGAATATGGCCCTGACTTTGTCCATAAGTTAAATGGAATGTTTTCCATAGCCTTATGGGATAATAATGAGGATAAGCTCTTATTGATAAGGGACAGAATGGGGGTAAAACCCCTTTTTTATACAGTTAAATCCAATAATCTCATTTTTGGATCGGAAATCAAGGCAATACTTGCCCATCCTGAGTATTGTCGTGATATATGCTATGAAGCTCTTTATCATTACTTTACTTTTAAAAATATTCCTGCACCGCTTACCGCATTCGTAGGGATTTATTCTCTGTTACCCGGAGAGATTTTAACTTTTTCAGACGGCAAGATTTCAAAGAAAAGATGGTGGAAAGTAAAATTTTGCGAAAAGTCAATAGATGAGCATGATATAAAGAAAAAAATATTATCTCTTTTGGAAGATTCAACAAGACTCAGGATGATAAGCGATGTCCCTTTTGGTGCCTACCTGAGTGGGGGCGTTGATTCCAGCTCGGTTGTAGCTCTGATGACAAGGTTTTTAAATAAACCCGTCAAAACCTTTTCACTTGGGTATGAAGATGAGTTAAAAAATAAGGAGGCAGACCTTTATTATGCCAGAAAGGTTTCTGATGCATACAAGACCGAACATTATGAATATATTATGTCCTATTCAGAATTGGTTGATGACATAGAGCATGTTATCGGAGCTTTTGACCAGCCATTTTCCGGAACAATTTCCACCTATTTCCTTTCAAAGTTAATAAAAAAACATGTCAAAGTGGCCCTATCCGGTGATGGAGCAGATGAACTCTTTGGTAGCTACCTTTCTCACCGAATTGCGCAACCAATACATCATTTCAAAAGACTTAATGATAAAATTAAAAACGGCTCTTTAACAGAAGAGGAAAAAGACCTCTTTAAACCCTGTGACCTTAATTTTCTTGCTGATTTATTTGATAAAACAGGCGGTGAAGAGATTCAATGGCGATATCGCCTGTACCTTTTCAGCGATGAGGAAAAAGAGGGACTTTTAACAAAGAACTTTAAAACGAGACTGAATCATACAAGCTCATTTTCGCTCATCAAGAAGTACTTTGAATCCGTAACCTCAAACGAGCCATTGAACAGAATACTTGAAATGGAGTGGAATACCCAGTTGCCGGACCAGATGCTTGCTTTTGCTGATTTTTTATCAATGGCCCATTCTGTGGAGATACGTTCCCCGTTTCTTGATTATAGACTTGTTGAATTTGTTGCAACCATTCCGGGCAACATGAAGATAAGGAAAGGAAATGTGAAGGACATTTTAAAAAAGACCGTAGATCCCCTCCTCCCGGAGGGAATAGCCAAAAGGCCAAAAGAAGGCTTTGTCTTACCTATTTTTGACTGGATGGTAGAGAAGCTTAAAGAGTACAGCATGGACACGCTCTCGGAAGAAAGATTGAAGAAGCACGACTTATTGAATGTAACTATGGTAAAAGATATACTAAATAAGTATCATGCAGGAGATAGGAATTATGCAGGAAAGGTCTGGAATCTTATGATGTTTCAGGTTTGGTGGGAGAGATATTTTGGATAAAAGAGACGAAAATATAGAATTTCCCAAACAGATGATTATAGAGACAACCGCGTATTGCACGCAGCGCTGCATACATTGCGCCCATAAAACATTAAAACGTAAGAAGGGTCATATGGAAATACCATTGTATAAAAAAATAATTGATGAAATAGCAATTGAGGCGCCGAACATGGAAGTATGGATGACATATTATGGAGAAGCTCTTCTCTTGAAATACAAACTTTATTATATGATCAGGTATGCCAAGGATAAGGGACTGACAAATGTTATTCTAAATTCTAATGCCATGCTGCTTAATAAAGAGATGTCTGAAATGCTGATCGAATCTGGTCTTGATAGGTTTATTATTAGCATGGATGGTTTTTCAAAAGAAACATATGAAAAAATTCGTGTCGGCGGAAAATATGAGGAGATATTTAATAATGCCTTGCAATTTATGGAGATTCTCAAATTAAAAGGGAACGACAAACCCAGATTTGAGATGCAATTTTCAATTCTTGATGAAAATCAACATGAATTAGAAGCATTTAACGCCTTTTGGAGTTCTAAGGGTGCATATGTGAAGAATCGTCCAAAAGCAAGCTGGGCAGGAAGAATAGAGGCTCACAATCTTGATCCAACGAAAGAGAGAATTTCCTGTCAATGGGCGTTAAATCACGGGGCCATCCTTTGGGACGGAAGCTTAGTAGCGTGCGGGGTTGATGCGGAAGGTTTGTTTATTGCAGGCAATATTCATAATTTAACCATAAGAGAGATTTGGAATACAACGCATAAAGAATTCAGACAGATACATTTAGAAAAAAGATGGCAAGACTTGCCGGATGTTTGCAAGGGCTGTTTGGACTGGCAAACAACCGGGCGCAATTATCTTGAACCAAAAGGCGAAAAGAAATAGGAAAAGATGAATAAAGTAAAACAGCTCAGAGATATAGTGATTGATCAAAACATTAAAATCCATGCCAAAGAAGCACCAATTTATGAGACTATTCATCCTCAGATTTTTAACTGGTACCATAATAGAAAGAGCTGGAATGACATCAAGTATATTTTTAACCTCCTGGATTCCGATGAAGAGATCCAGGCATTGGATTTGGGATGCGGGACAGGTTTCCTGACCATGAAAGTTCTGGAGTGGGAAAAAGCCAGAATTACGGCTGTTGACCTCTCTAAAGAAATGCTTTCGGTATTGGAGAATAAAATTTCCTCAAACCAAAACAAAAGGATATCTTTAATTAACGGTGAGGCAGTATCATTTCTGCAATCCAATACTATTCTCTACGATATTATCATGACTTCGGCGCTACTGCATCATCTTGTTGATATCAAAGAATTGCTTGGACTGATTGTTAACAAATTGAAATCTGGCGGCATATTATATATTGCATATGAACCGC
>Ga0315309_1002561_pt1 | contig 10573 bp, 21 predicted proteins | sample TDP4_MG_FD_203080 | JGI IMG/M metagenome (GOLD analysis project Ga0315309, IMG submission 203080) | Freshwater sediment microbial communities from Lake Towuti, South Sulawesi, Indonesia - TDP4 | ecosystem: Environmental > Aquatic > Freshwater > Lake > Sediment | place: Indonesia: South Sulawesi...
AGCGATGGTAGGATCTCTTGACCTCTCGATGATCTAGCCAATAAAAATACAGAAAGAGGACTAGGATCATAAAGACGCGGATGATCGTCTCCCATTTCATCGGCTAATGTCTCCTCCAAGATTCCGTGTGTGAGTGATGCTCAAGGCATCTTAGCTCCTTCCCCTTTGGGCTGAAGTACTGTCTGCTATTCGGCCTACTCCTTCTTCCATAAGGTTTTATGTGATGGACCTCAAGCCCCCACGTTCTTCGACAGACCACACATCTGGCTCCCAGAGCATTTATCAGCTCGGTCCTCCTCATGGCGTACCACATGAGCTTATAGATCCTTTGCCTCTCAGGATCCTTGTATGGGCACATATCAGATCGTCATCTTCTCCTAGAATTTCTACGCCTCTCGAACAGGACCAATAGGACTAAGGGTAACACGCCTTTTAACAGTATATATCCTGCCAATACCTCAAGGGCTTCTATTAGCGAAAACATCTCGTATCACTTCTCCGTTCTCCTTTGAGCCTTCACCTTCGGATAGTGCTTACTCGCCCACTCCTTGAAGCAGGGTCCACAGAATTCATGGACCTTTCCGTCCTTGTCCCTCGCGGTCCAGATCGCTTCCAGATGAATGTGATTCTCGCACAGGCCATAGGTCATAATATTCTCACCAGCTTAGGGGGAGCCTTTCCATTCTTGGGAGTGATGCGCAGAACGGTCTTGCCCCACTTTAACGATAGCTCCGCGTGCATGAAGTCTAGGGGGAGCAGTTCGTATTTGCAGTAGTCGATCATTTCCTGCATAACCAACCTCCAATGGTCCTCGTGCTTACATGGTTTGTCACTCACGATATGATAGCCTCTCGCTGTTGAGAAGATTCCTACTCTCCCTCCATTACAGAATAGAAGATAATCAGCTATCCTCACGGCGATCTTTATGTCTACGCTATCCACGTCGAGCATGACGAGCCTATCGCTCGCTACCCCTATGTGCCACCGGTCAGGGTTGATCCTGTTTAGGATCCTGTACGTCTTCCATGCTCTGCCCCGATCCTTCTGATGAAAGCGTCTGCTCGGCTCAGGTGGTTTTGACGGAGTGCTGGTAGTAGTTAACATAGTAATAATCTCCTAGATTCCCCTCATTAGTTTCCCCTCATTATTTCATCGAAGGCCCTCTTGCTTATCCATTTTCTGTTTACCCAACAGGCCCTTAGTCGTTGTATTAACCAATACGCCTTTATCTTTATCCGCATTATCTCACGCCCTTCGATTAGGTTGTGGTGGGGTTTGGGGCGTGCTGGTAATAGTTGACATAGTAAAACTCTCCTTGAATATTTCCTAGAAATCTCTCGATGTCTGTGAGAGGGAAGCTCATTCCCCCCATCTCTCCGGCGTAGATCTCGGACTCCCTCATGCTTTGCTCTAGCCACGACTCCCATTCCCTAGCTGCCTCCATCGCGCTCTCTACCTCCTCGGCATATCGCTCAGGTGAAGGCTCACCGGTCAGGCCCTCGTACAAGCTCTCCCTCTCCTCGTCGCTAAGCTCAAACTCCTCAAGCTCGCTCATGCCTTCTCGCCCTTGACCTCTCGCACGACCCTCAACGCTTCCTGCCATGCCTTGACCATGACCTCGCGGATCCTCGGAATCAGATAATCCAGGATCCCCGCGTAGTAGTTTAGGGCCTGGGGACTGTCGTAACCGAATCCCTTTGCAGCAGCCCATCTGCTCGCCAGCTCCCTCGCTAAAAATTCAGCGACCTTCTGAGGGGATCTTGTCGCCCAGATCTCCTTTGGTATGTCGATCTCCGTGTCCAGCTCTCTCTCTGGCGACTGGTGGCTCTTGATGTGCAGCCTCAAGTCTTTCTCCTCCATTCCTCGATTTTGGGCTTCGCATCTTCCCAATCTATCTCTTGAAGGGTTATTAAGAAATATGCGATAGCTTTCTCTTCTGACTTGCTCCAATCGTATTCGTCCAAGACATAATGCATTTCTTCATAAGTCCACGAGTTCTTAGTCGGTTTGGGTTCGCTCATGGTTAACCTCACATCTCCTCTATGGAGCAGACGTAATTTGGTTGAATGACGTGGATGTAATAGTCTTGTCCATCGCCTAAGAAGGGACTGTCTCCGCATGGCAGCCTTACACTATTCAGCAGCTCCCATATGAGCACGAAGTCCAGGACGTTGGCAATATCGACCCGCACGGCTAGCATCGACTCCCTGTTTATCGGATCCTTCTTCCAGCCTATGATCTTCCAAGGAACCATGATCCTCTCCTGGCATATCTTCCTAACCTTCGTCTCTGTTCTGGCCTTGTGCTTCTGCCCGCATGACGTGGCGAAGAAATAAACCCTTGCTGTGTGCGTCTTCGATAGTTGAAGCTCGACCTCCTTGAATGGATTCCACTCCCGATATTTTCCTAGAATTTCTACAGTCCTAGACATGGGCCTTCACCTCCACGTCTATTATCTTCACGGATCGGATCCTGTAATAGTCCGGATCCATGCTGTCTCTCTCGATGTAGATCTTGTCTGGCAGATTGCTCTCCGCCAGTCCGAGAGCTTTAGCCAGCTCCCAGATCGTCACCTTCCACCTATCTACCTTGTACTTCATCCCTCAAACCCTACCACTAACTCCCCCACTTAGTATATAGGTTTTGCCTTGGGGGTCTGGGGGTCTTATAAGTCATAGGTAGGCTTAAATTCAAAGTACTGGCCCCAGATAGCCGGTGAATAAGGTAAGATGCCAGAAACAAGGTTAACAGGCTCAGAAGTCGTTGACCTGATGGCTGCTGGAATCCAGGCAAAGCAATCGAAGATCCTCAAGGGTCTTTCAAAGCCCACGAGGGGACCGAAGACAGGGGCAAAGGCAGAGGAGGAGAGGTTCTATGCTGAGCTACAGAACGTCATCAATAACCGGACTTGGAATCCGGATGATTGGGTTGTCACCGATGATGAGATCCTCAAGGCTGCGATAAAGGCCGTGCCTACGATAGCTGCATCCGTGAGGCGCAAGAAGGACAAGATAGCTAAGAAGATGCAGCCAGCCCTAGATGACACGTACGACGTCAGGGACGATGTAAATTCGAGGCTTGGCTATCCTCTCACGAGAGATGAGAGGATCTCGAAGTCCTCAGAGTATCAGAGGCTCAGGGGAGAGAAGGCAGACACTCGCAAGGGCATCGCTGTACCAGGTGCATAGCGGTTGCCATTCACGACTATCGCATGGGATGAGAGCCAGGATACCGCTGGCGTTCTAACGTTAGTCAGCGCCATAGTCGATGGTCATGTTTCTTACACCGGAGATCTCTATGTCGTTCCAGAGCAGATAGCTAAGCTCTTGGGAGCATACGCACAGGGAGCAACTATCACGCTTGCACAGCTCCAGACACCGAATCTGAGGGAGATCCTTCTACCGGATCTCGCGCCCTTGAACGTGGCTGCCGTGCCAACTCCCCCCATTCCGTACCTTGATCTGTTCGAGAATCCGATAAGCCTCAAGGCGTCGGAGCAGATCGCTGCTCTCGTGGCCGAGGCTGCTGCCGGTGCGGAGAGGGAGATCGTTGGGGCATGGCTGGGCGATGGCCCGATAAGGAAGGATACACGGAGCTTTAGAAGCGTGAGAGGCACAAGCGCGGTAGCTCTGGTTGCTAACGCATGGTCACCCAGGGTAATGACATGGACCCAGGTATTTCCAGCGGGAGAGTATGAGGTGGTGGGGCTAAAGGCGATCTCGACCACTTGCATACTCGCTAGATTGGTCTTCCCAGGCTACCCTTGGAGGCCAGGAGTGATCGGTAACGCGGTTGTGGGGAACGTGGAGCCCTTAAGGTTCAGGTACGGCAACGCTGGGGTATTCGGTCGCTTCAAGCACGATCAGCCTCCCCAGGTTGAGTTTCTAGCCACAGCAGCAGACGCGACTCAAGAAGCCTACCTAGACGTGGTTAAGGTATCCTAGAATTTCTAGGCAAGCGGTGCGTGCGGGGATGGGCAAGCTACAGGAGTATCTTTCAAAGAAGTATGGTATGCCATGTGACATCAGGGAGAATCCCGTCACCGCATCCGTAGCTGCCATCAACACGGAGATATTGCGGAACAGCGCCGACCGTTTGGGCTATGTCGTCATAAACCTCGATGCTGCTAACACGCTCTATCTATACTTCGAGCCCGTGGCTGCTGTGCCTCGTGGTTTCATACTCGGAGCTGGCGGAGGGGGACTAGCCATCGACGCGGAGAGGCATGGTCCTCTACCTGGGAGGAGGCTATTGGCTGGCGGTAGTGCATACCCCGTAAGCATCTATATCATAGAGTGGTTCGGTGTGGAATGATATGGCTGTCTTCGGCCCGACTCCACCCCAGATCTGGGATTGGTTGCAGAGGAAGGTTCCCCTGACCTTGCATGGCTTTTTAACGCTGAGTGGAGACGGGCTGCTCGAAATCTCCAACGCATTTCTCCTAAAGCATATCGTGAGCAGCGATGAGGCTGTCATACAGGTAATTAACTCGCCTACATCAAATGTGAACGTGGAGACTGAGAGGCTTAATATCACCATGTGGTCGGGGATCTGGGGCAAGGGGAGGCTGCTCGGATACAGGTTCGCCCAGGGGATCATGCGTGAGTGGATCGACACGATAGCTGGGACGTATAGATACAAGAGCTACGTCAGGCCATGCTACCTCACTAACGCGGGCGCTATCGTTGACCTCGAAGCGGAGCAGAATGTGGGAGATCATTCCCATCCACAGGTCGGGGTTGCTCAGTGGCAGGAGGACTCCCTCAACGTGGCGATAAGGAGGACGGGCCTTAACCTGGCCTTCGATGGACTACTGGGTTTGAGGTTCAGGACGACGAGCTGGGTGGTCGCTGGCTTGGGCGTCACGGGCCACGGCATAGGGGGAATAAACCACATCCAGAACTGGCTAGCTACATTCAACTGGCAGATGGACTAGGTTTCCAGGGAATTTCTATGACAAGCAACGAAGAAAGGAAGACCCTGGAGAACAGGATAACCAACAGGCTCTCCGTCGTCGGAACTCTCGATAACGCTTACGTAATACAGGACGACACGACGGGGAGGATCATCACTCTGCCGTACGGCACTCTCGCCCTGGCAACTCAGGCAGCGATAGACCTTCTTCCAGCGGGCCTCGTAATCCTCAAAGATAACGATTGTCCAGCGGGGATAGTACACAAGTCGGGCGTATCTGTGATGGCGATCAATAATGGGATAGTGACCTTCACGGGCAGGTATGCTCATGCGGGGCAGCCTGGAATAGTCACCGATCAACCGGTGATGAGGTTCATCCCAACTGAGGAGTGGGGCAAGCCCATCCTCGAATGGAGGGACTTAAACGGCAACAGGCTCGCGTGGATAGTTGGACACTGGAAGCAAGACGCAGCGACGGAGCACAAGCATCTCTCCATCGAGACGTCGAAGGCCGATGGATCCCTGACGACTCGCTTCGATGTTTCATATGGGGTTAACCAAGCTAAGATAAGGTTCACCGAATCGGATGCAGAGTTCGGAAGCAAGGTTGATTTTCTAGCTGCCTTGACAGCCAAGTATGTCTCGACCGCGACGACGCCCTACACCCTTGGGGGAACTGACTTCTTTCTCGCTGTCGATGCCTCCGGTGGGGCCAAGGTCGTGAACCTGCCAACGGCGAACGGCCTCAACGGAAGGATCTACATAATCAAGAAGACAGACAACTCGGCCAACACGGTCACGGTCACGCCGAACGGAGCGGAGACGATAGAGGGGCTTGCCAACTTCGTCCTCGATGCGCAGTATGAAACCCTGGCTTTGATAGCTAGGGGAGCTTCGGGCTGGTACATCTTCGCTAAGATAGCTTAGAGGAGGCGAATGACATGGTGCACATCCACAAGAGTAGGACCATAACGGGCACGACGTCGGGCACGGCTGGAACGCAGACATCTCACGCGCACGGTGGGGGAGTTGCTCCGAAGTGCTACGTTATATTGATGCGGTCCAATGGCGTCGTGTATGAATCGGCTGCCCCTGATGCTACCAACATCTACGTAAAGGGCTCGGCAGCATCCCTCAACTTCACGGCGGTCCTATTCTGGTGAGGACAAGCCATATATCGACAGATGGGGAGGTTTAGAGGCATGGAAATTCTAAGGCTAGTCAAATCTCGGAGATCTGAGACGGGAGCACTCGAATCCAAGGGGAGGTTGAGCGAGTTCTGGGAGGATCTTCCGATCATTCTCCTCAACTGCCTCGTCGTTGCCGTCATAGCACTTTTGGCCGTCTTACAGTGGCCCATCAGCGAGGAGATGCTGTTCACGGCTGCCAAGGCTTTCATCCTCGCCTTCGTCGTTCAGCTCCAGAAGTACTTGAGGCGCTATGGTCCCTCTCCCGATTAGATGGAGGATCGTGAGAACATGGAAGGAGATAGGATCTCGAAGGTAAAGGCCCTAAAGGACCAGTACGCTGCGAGCCTATTCAATCTCGACAGGGAGAACGTCACTTGTGTCTATGTGGGACACAAGAAGACTAAGGGCGTCGATACGGGCGTCCTCGCGGTAGTCGTTGGCGTCAGAGTGAAGTTTCCCCTTAAAGAGCTTCGAGTTGAGAAGATCATCCCTACTCATGTGGGGATCCCTGGGGAGAGCATCGCTCCGACAGACGTGGTGGAGACGGGAGAGATCTTCGTCCTATCGTTGCATCCCGTGAAGCCCAAGCAGACGAGCAGGACCGGCAAGGTGAGGCCAGCTCCCCCTGGGGTGAGCGTGGGCCATTACAAGATAACGGCTGGAACGTTCGGATTCGTCGCCATAGAGGAGGCCACGGGCAGGGAGGTTCCAGTCTCTAACGAGCACGTCTTTACAGCCCTCACCGTTGACGACTCGACCAAGGTGGGAGATCTCATACTCCAGCAGGGCAAGTACGACGGTGGAACCAGTCCGGAGAACGACTGGGCGAGGCTCCAGAAGTGGGGAGGGGTCAAGCCCAACATCGACAACTATTACGATGCAGCCTATGCGACTCCCATAAACCCGAAGGACATGGTTAAGGCGTTCTTCGAGCTTAAGAAGTATCCTACCAAGTGGAGGGAGCTTCAAGACGTGGGGGACGTCGTTATCAAGGACGGTAGGAGCTGCGGAGTGGCAGACGCGAGGGTCGTCGGCATCGAGGCCCAGGTGGTCGTGAATTATGGCCGGTTCATAGCCACGTTCTATCGCCAGATCCTCACGGAGAAGCTCCTGATCGCTGGCGACTCAGGCAGCGCGGTTCTCGACTCCAAGGACTATACGATAATAATCGGATTGGGCTTTGCTGGCTCGGACACGATCTCGGTCATTAACCCGATAAAGTTAATACTCGAAGGCAGAGCCCCTCACGAGAGGTTAGGCTTGAGGCTGCCGGAGGCCATGCCCAAGAAGTATCTGCCAAGCGAGAGCGATGAGGTTCAGGTGAAGATCAAGAAGGTAGGCATGGCAGAGAGCAGGTTGACCCTATCCACCGACAAGGGCGAGTGCTACGAGGGCGATAAGTTCACCGCATCGGGGAAGCTCACCGATGCGATCACAGGCGAGGGGATACCTTCTAGGGAGATACACTTGCTCTGGAATAGCAGCGAGTGGATAGGATCTACAGACGTGAGTGGCAGCTACTCCGTCGTGCTCGATGCCCCGATCGTACCACCAGGAGAGCCAGATCTGACGCTGAGGCTTAAGTCTAGGTTCAATGGAGACGCATGAGATTAGGGGAGCGCATCCCCATGCCGGTAAGTGAAGTCTGGATACCAACGACCCCTGAGTACGTGCTTGAGCACGGAGGCAGGGTCACGGTTCAGTATGAGCTTTCTACGAAGTGGGATAAGCCCCTCCCTGACGTCAAGGATCTCGACGCTGCTGGCAGGAGGAAGATCTACGACGTGGAGGAGGACGCCAGGCGCAGAAAGGAGGAATACGTGCGCAGGGCCATCGCCCAAACCTATCCCACCGCGTCGATAATTTCTCTGAGAATCTCTGGGAGAGTTGCCACGCTCATACTAGAGTTCAGGCCGAGGATGAGGAGATAGATGGATCCCGCGACGTTAACCTTGCTCCTCAAGGTCATAAGCGTGATCATAGGAGGCATCGCCGTAGCTTTTTCCGCGTACTATTTTATGAGGCAGCTTAAGGTCTATGATGCCATGACTAAGGGGATCATAGATTACGACTTCGACATCCCCTCATCGCTAAGGTTCGGATCTAGGTTACACATTGAGGGGCATATGTTCTTGGTCCTCCCTGATGGGATGGGGACGAAGGTTCCTCCAACGGACCTAGACGTCAACGTCTCGCTCGGAACCTCTCCCTTCAAGCTGCACATAAAGCAGTATCAGCCTGGATGGTGGATGATCGAGGACTGGATATATTCTGCCCCAGGCGAGGAGCAAGTCACCGTCTCCATGACTGGCTTTTTTCCGGTGGCCCCAGGCGTAGCGCCCATAGAGATCTCCAGGGGATGGACCAAGAAGTTCGTTGTCACGAAGCCGGACATGAGCATCGACGTCTCATTCGAGCCTACAAGGTTGACCGCTGGGAAGACGATCACGGCGAAGGGCAAGGCGACGTTTGGGGGAGTCACCAGGGAGAACCTGGCTCCTGGGATAACTCCGTTCGCGGAGATACAGACGCCCTGGAAGGTCTATTTGGACATACCCCTGGATGAGGAGGGTAATTTTGTATTCAACTTCATCGCCCCGTTCCCAGGATCCTACTCGATCACGATCACGGCCAATCTCTACAGCAGCTTTGCCTACGTTCCCCCTGGATGGGTCCGGATCTATGTCGTGATCCCAAAGACGCTCACGATCACGGTCGAACAGGCGACCGGAAACATCAGCTTCAATCCTGAGGAACCCCTAGTCGGGCTTGAGGACGTGGCGATCAAGGGCAGCACGACCCCGCTTATCTCTATCGGGATCGAGGTAAACGGAACGGAGAGGTTCGAGGCCACCACCGACGCTAGTGGGAATTTTGCGGGCATCATCAACAGGGAGTACCTCAAGAGGGGAGCCAACGACGTCAGGATCAGGGCCAAGAAGACGGGGGAGATCATCCTAGCAGCGTCGTTCACAGGATATGATCTGTACATCGAGTTCGAGATGCCGACGGAGCTATACTACACAGGCAGCGAGGTCGCGGGCAGCGTCCAGGCTCGGAAGGATTCCGAGGAGCTGGAGTTCTTCGCTCAGTGTTATGTAGATGGCGGGCTGGCAGGAGAGGGCAGCGCGAAGGATGGGATCTGCATCTTCTACGACAGGGTTTCCACTGCGCCCGAATATCCGGCCAAGGCAGACTACATCATGCGCATAGTCTTTAAGTATCGCTCGGTGAGGGTGGATCGCACGAGTGCGTTCCAGGTGACGCGGAGGAAGACGTGAATGACCAGGATAAGGATCCACATTCCGATAAAGGCCCTGGTTGAAGGCCAGCCGGTGAGCACGGTTCCGATCAAGCCGGTCGTGAGTCCGATCTTCCTCGGAGACAGGCAGATCTCGCCAGCATTTCTTAGCACGCTGGAGCCCAGCATCATAGCGAGCATAAGGGTCGAGGCGATCAAGAGGCCGGAGGGCAGCACGACGAAGGCGAAGGTAAACCCCAAGACCACGACGACCAAGCTGAGGACAAGTCTGAGGGCAGCGATAGAGAAGGGGGGCACGAGCGAGCACAAGTTCACGGACAAGCCCATCGTGTCGGTAACATCGCCGGAGAAAAGGGAGGAGGCCCCGAAGGAGAAGGTCGTGCCCGTTGTGGCATCCAAGACATACATGGAGGCTCAGAAGAAGGCCGTCGTTCCGGTCGAAGTGCGGAGGCTGATCAGGTAGTTTTGTTCTACATATTTATTATGCTGCTCATCGTCATGCTCATGCTGCTCGTGGTCAGCGATGATGAGGGGGTGAAGTCAAGTGGGTAAGAAGGAACAGGCTTGCCTCTGCGCTGCGCTTGAGAAGATCTATGGCGCTGCTGCTTTCGTCGTCTCTTTCCCCGACTACATGAACGCGCTGATGGCCGTCGCCAATCAGATCCTCTTGGACCTGCCAAGTTACGAGGCCGAGGCTGAGGCCGAGGAAGTGCCACAAGAGGAGCAACCGACTAGCGAGGAGGTGAGCCAGTGATGGGTAAGGTCTGCCACAACCACCTGATACCGAAGATCGTGGAGCTTCAGGAGATCTCCGAAGATGGTGAGGTCAAGGTGAAGCTAGTTACCGGAGAGGATCCTGGGAGCTGCGATATGTGCACTCAGCCAGCGAGATTCGTGGTCAGTGGCATAGTCAAAGTTGCATCCTAGAATCTCTAGGATATTATGCTTGCCGGCATTTTCGGAGCTGGTGAGATATGATGACGAAGTGCTGACCGACCATCGTGTCGCTCGCCCGTCTTAAATCCCCTCCGATAGTGCAAGAAGAATGGGGCAAGAATAATCCGAGGACCAGGGCGATGAAGCGGATCGCGCACACATGAACCCTGGCCCAAGGTCGAGGAGGGATGCGGTGAGATGTGCGACCCAGACCTCATCTGGAGGCTCCCACTCCTAGAATATAAAGGTTACTTAGCGCCCTGGCGTTCCG
>Ga0315309_1002562_pt1 | contig 10568 bp, 5 predicted proteins | sample TDP4_MG_FD_203080 | JGI IMG/M metagenome (GOLD analysis project Ga0315309, IMG submission 203080) | Freshwater sediment microbial communities from Lake Towuti, South Sulawesi, Indonesia - TDP4 | ecosystem: Environmental > Aquatic > Freshwater > Lake > Sediment | place: Indonesia: South Sulawesi...
TCGTCCATCAATACCTATGATTATGTCGCCACCGAGCTTGATGGTTGTTCCCTCAATAGTTATGTTCCATGTGCTGCTTCCGCCACGCAGACCATAAGTTTCAGCGGGGCTATTCTTCATGACTTCTGTTATTAAGAAACCACTTGTGTAGTTGGTGTGCATTGCGTCTGCGATGTCTTGGCTCATGTCGGTTCCTACAACACCTATCCATGGGTGTTCATAAGTTCTGTTTTGAATTAAAGCTGGGATAACTCTCTGCATTATGGTTGATGATATAGCGAACCCTACTCCGGAAAAATTCCCTGTTTCTGTCGCTATCGCTGTGTTTACACCTATAACCAACCCTAGGCTATTTATCAATGGGCCTCCAGAGTTGCCTGGATTTATTGCAGCGTCTATCTGAATCACGTCAACTATCGAATAGCCTGTTTCCGTTCGCAAGCTCCTTCCAAGTTGACTTACGATTCCTTGAGTGATTGAGCCTACCAATCCAAACGGGTTTCCTATAGCATAAACGGTTTCACCTACGATAAGAGCGGAAGAATTCCCAACAACTACTGGATGTAACAACTCTTCTGAAGCATTGACTTTTATGACCGCCAAATCGCTGTAAACATCTCTTCCCATCAGTTGTGCTTGAGCGACCGTGCCATTTAAGAATGTTACTCTAATGTCCTCGGCTCCTTCAACAACATGGTTGTTAGTGATTATGTGTCCTTGTACACCATAAACAAATCCGGAACCTTCAGCAACCGTCACCAAATTGCCAGAAGCATCGCGCCGTCTGTTTGCGATAAGCACCACTGAACACTTCGTAAGGTTGTAAATTTGAACCGCTGTTAAGTTGGCTGTCTGGTTAGCATGTAAGGCTTCAAGTGTTGATTGGAGCTGTTCAATTTTGGCAGATAAATTTGCATAATTGTCTCTCAAGGCTGCAAAATCCGCTTTCAAGTCTACATATATGAAAGCGAAGCTTCCACCTAACACTGCGCAAACCAGAATCATTGCTAAAAGAAACTTTTTGTCAACAACCATTTCAGGCACTTTTCCCATGTTGACAGCTCTCCTCTTATGGTTTCTTACTATACTATCCATTTGGTTAGGTAAATCTTTACTGTTCCATTATTTAATGTTTTTATCTCAAAATGAAGATTTGAGTTATTCGTGATTCGCCTTAACGATTCCATGAGGTTCATAAAATCCAACAGTAGGTAATGCTTGTTAAAAAAATCTTAATTAAGATTTAAAATTCCGACTTTGGACATAAGTCTAACGTTAGATTTTCTAAGTGCCAGTTCACAACCATTGCATACACAGAAAGAAAACTTACAAATACATTGTTCTACGTAGAACTTTCCGACTACTGCTGTTTCATAGGCGGTATTTCTTTCTCTTTTTCCTTTTTTACATCAGACATCATCATATACAATCCTATAAAAATGAAAACCAAAGCTCCTACAATGGGAGGAATCAAATATTTCTAATAGTCAACACCGTAATACCATGGACTAATCAACACAGTGTACCATACTATCGAAAATAGAGCAACCGAAGCCAAAGCCAGAATAACCAGACCAAATCAGAAAACTGAGGTCTTTTCACCCTCAAACATAACTCATCATTTCTTATTATCATAAACCTAATATTAAACGTCTATGGTTATCATACACACCCTCTCATGCTCTAACACAATAACATACGCCAATAACAAATAGGAGATTTCTCCGTAAATGATATTTAGTAGACAAATACCCTCTTTGAAGAGGTGAAATTTTGATTCCTAAAAGAAATATTGCCTTGGTGGCGCATGACAATAAGAAAGATGATTTGGTAGAGTGGGCTGATTTCAACAAAGGAACGTTGGCTCTTCACAATTTGTACGCCACTGGAGATACGGGGAAAAGAATCATGGAGAGAACCTACCTAAAGATTACCTTGCTCAAAGGTGGTTCTCTTGGTGGAGACATGGAGATCGGTGCCATGATTGCTAATGATAAATTGGACTACTTGATTTTCTTCTGGGACCCTTTGTCAGCTCTTCCCCATGATGTCGATGTTAAAGCCCTTCTCAGAATAGCAGTCTTGTATAATGTGCCAACTGCTTGTAATAGGTCAACGGCGGATCTAATAATTTCCAGTCCATTGTTTCAGAATGCAGAATATGTACCGGCAGGGGAACGAGCCAAAAAGTAAACAGCTAAAATCTCTTATTTCCAAGCTCTAACTGACTAGATCTCTATATAATAAGCTCATAGTATGTTACATTCATAAAATTAACGATGGAAATTTTGGAAGATTGTCTGTCTGCAGCGGATGCGTGGTTGTGCTGTTTCTCTCTCCCATGGCGTAACGGCACCATAGCATATCCCTAACTTAGTAATACTTACCATTTAATGTATAGAAATTATGCCTAGAATAAAAAAGAGGGAATTAGAGGGTTTTCTAAGCTCTCACAGTATCAGTGGAACGTCTAAGATATCGTATTACGAATCATAGTACTTCTTTTCGTATTCTTTTGCTACTTTTGCTATGTCGAGGATGTCTATCGTCCTGTCTCTGTTCATGTCAGCGTTTGGGTTCCATTTTGGATCTCCTGGCTTAGTTCCGTAGGCTTTCGCAGCGGTAGCAATGTCTATGATGTCGACTATTCCGTCATGGTTTATATCGCCTGGGAAAAACACCGTGTTTAACAACGGGTTGGGTTTCTTTTTCGGACCATAACGATCCTCGAGAACGTCTCCATTCCGGTAGCCTGCGTCTCTCTCTTTTGCTATCTTAAAAGCTTGAAGGTAGAGTTCGCCGAGTGTAATCTCGCCGTCGATGAATTGTTGTCTCAACTCTTCTAAGCCCTCTATCAGTCCGCTGGAGAATTCTCCTCCTTCATCTTGTGGGTTGATATCATTCCAATCCCAATCTGTGATTTGTTTATACTTTTCAGGAGGATCTAACCCTCTGCTTGCTGTGTAGCTAACACTCTTCCAATCAGTCGATGTGATGATAACCTTAACGTTATCGAGCATCCACAGGTCATCCATGAAACTTCCACTGTAGCACGACTCAATAACGACCGTGATGTCAACACCGTCTGTTATTTGACTAAGACTTTGATTCAGTTCCCAATCATAAAGTAGCGTTGATCCGTCAACAAGTTCGATGTATCCTGTGTGACCATCTCGTTCTACGTCCCCGTGTGCGAACACGTATACCCAAAGAGTATCACCGCTGCTCAAATTGTCTGATAAGGTTTCTATAGCATTAGTTATATTTTCCTTCGTACAAATGTAATCGGTGTTATCATACTTCTTGGGAGTAATATATAGTATCTCATTATCCGTATAGGTGAAATTCAACAGGAAAATGCAAACTGGAGTAGGCACCCAGACAACAACAGAACCGAACTGAAAGCTAGCAAAACATTTTTCCTGTTCATCATTTGGGTGCAAAAACTATGTCTGATCAGTATTGGAGAATACTTGAATTTCAAATATTCGTGCTTCTCCTTCATCCGTCCAGACTACACGTACGTTATTTGCCTTACGATCTATTAAAAATTGTGGTGAATCATTGTCGGCCTTTTAAGTGAGGTTATGAAAGTGAATCCGACACTTCCCAAAGTAGCGAGTTAAAAAAAATTGTCACGCTCGTCCTAGGCTTTTCGGGATTAGTTCGACACTTGAATTAGTTGGTTCATACAATGCTTATGCTTCAGAACTCGGTGACATCGTGTATCATGCTGGGTTTGTGCAGAAAAAAGGGAAGGTGATGTGTTTATTGTTAGCAAATCTCAGGTAGATTTCCCAAAGTTCTTGGCTACCTTGGCGATGTCGATGATGTCGACTATGCCGTCGAGGTTGACGTCGCCTTCTATCGGTATCCATGGAGCCATGAGAGGATATTTGTCTAATGCTAGATGGGGAGTTTCAGTGTCTCCTATACGGTCGCCTAGACAGTTGTGAGCCTGATTAGGTGAACCGTCGTCTAAGCCTCTGTAATCACTCCAGTAGTTCCCTTTTGGACGCTTGACTCCACAGACTGGACACTCATACGATCCGCCGTCGTCCCAGATGTTCTCTGCCAGCGTATCGCCTTCTACCTGTTGTGTATTTCCGATGAAATTGTTGTAGTAGATTTCGTTATCGTTGGAGTTTGTCACAAAGATACCGCTAAGCTCGGAATCCACTATTGTATTGCAACGAATTGTATTCTCACTGGAGTTAACGAGAGAGATGCCAAACTGGCCGCTTTTTTGAATACCATTGCCAACTAATTCGTTGTCACGTGAGTCGTCCAACTCAACGCCATTCCAAAGGCTGTACATTATGTCATTAGTGAATACAACGTTGCCACTGGAGTTCGCCATACCGATGCCAAAACTGTTGTTTAATACGATGTTGCTACGGATGTTGTTTTCCTTTCCACTGCGGGCTGTGCAATATTGAAGGCTGATGCCGCAATGATCATTTCTTAGTATTATGTTTCCGTGTATTTCGTTTTTTTCACAATCCTGAAGTAAGACACCATCAAAATTGTTTGAAACCGTATTGCCATCTATATCATTACTTGCGCTTAAACCGATAGCTATGCCAGCCCGGCTGTTCCAGATTACGGTGTTAGCAATTATATGATTCTCGTTGGAGTTGTCACCGAGATCGACGCCGACTGTGCTGTTTAAAACTGTGTTGCTGCGGACTGTATTCTCACGGCTTCGCTTCAGCTCAATACCAATCCCATTTTTTGAAATGGCATTATTAAGGACTTTCGTTTCATTACTATCTGCAAGATAGATTCCAGCTCTAATATTCGAAGTTACTGCGTTTCTGGTGATGGTGTTATTTACGGAGTTATCTGTGACGCAAATGCCCAGTTCGGTGTTGTTTGACACGATGTTGTTGTCAACGGTGTTGTCCTTGGAATATCTTATTTCAATTCCGTGTGTGTTGTTTGACACCGTGTTGGCGATGATGGTGATGTTGTTACACTCAAATGCTAAAATGCCACAAACCGACTTGTACGATACCTCATTATTGACGACACTGTGTTTGCTAGAATGCCATAAGTAGACCCCTTCCTCAGAGCTATCCAGCACCGCGTTACTGTCTAACAAAACCTCTCTAGAATCCCGTGAGTAGATGCCGATATCGTTGTCAAATATTGTGTTGTTAAAAATATTGATGTTGACGGAATCTCGTATGTAAACACCATATTGAAACCCTGATGCGTTTTTACAATTCTCAATAGTCACTCCGCTCTTTCCTATCATAGAGACACCGATTGAAGGCCCTGGTGAATAGACTTCCGTCGTCCACGATATTTCGTGACCGTTTAAATTCAACACAATGTTATCTGCTTCTATAATGAAGCCATCACTATCGACGAATACTATGTCCGCCTCTAAGGTATAGAATTTTCCAATACGTTGGATGGGTGCTTCAGGTGGATTAATCGTTCCGTCGGGCTTTATATAGATAGGATTATAAAATTTCTTTTCTCCTTCTTCCGCTTCTAATTCCATTGCAAAGCGTGGAAGTATTACTATTGTTGCTGACCACAACAATAGTAAACACACCATTAACTCAATTTTCCTGTTCAACTCTCTTTTCCCTCTGGCGTATGTACTTATTTATTTTCAGTCTAATATGTATAACTGATTTGGATACAAGAACGTTTCCACTAAAGTCAAAATGAAATTACTTTATATTAGATACATCTTTATGGCATTATCTGCATCTACGTCGTTGCCGAACGACCTGCAGGATCTCAGTAACATCCAGATACTGTTGAGCCAACTGAAGGAGATAAGGATTTTTTAGAACTAGATCCGCCAGCTCCGAGGGTCAGCAGCAAATTAATCGGAATGCTTAATGCTTTGTCCAAGAATGGCAGAAGAGTCTTTGGAGACGTAACGTCGGACAGCATTAGAGCAAACTTCGGCGATTCGGCTCTACGGCATTGGAAGGCAACCATGCTCTATCATCAAACCAAGGACATTCTTCATGTCATGAACTTTCTTGGCCATAAAAGCATTAAGAACACGATGCTCTACATACAGCTCGAACATGCCACTCTCAAAGAAGATTCCGATCAATTCACTTGCAGAGCGACGAAAACAGCAGACGAGGCAAGGGAGCTGATTAAAGCTGGCTTCGAATACGCTTGCACCACACCTGAGAACCATACGTTATTCAGGAAGAGAAAACAACACCGCAGAATTGTCCAAAAGTTAGTAGATTGGGATTAATCAGCGTGGAGTGTAGATGTCGCCCGCAAGATCCCCTTTTTTCTGCTATATTTTTTACTCTAATGTCTGATTTTCCTTTTAAGAGAAACTCGATCAATGGTGGGGTCGCATACCTTGACTTCCTCGTTTGAACCCCGGGGGTTATGCCCGTTTAATGTTTGATCATTCTCTATGGGCGTCTTCATAGCAAGCACGTATGTCTAAATCGAAAGAGCCGAGGCTGCCACTGCTTTCTTTTTAGTTGTGCCTGCTGAAGTTAATCAAGAACCCGCTTACGCTTTAATCGAGCAGTGAGCGCAAGTTTCGAAATGAGAATCCATATCCGAAATTTCTGGGTGGAAGTCTTGATCTAAACTCAGAAGAAGGAGATTAGGTTATTTCTATGTTAACATAGACAACTGATACGGCTACTGTAGATACTGTCAGTAGATTTTCCCATAGTTGAGCGCAGTTTAGTTATGTCTAGTATGTTTACGGCTCCACTCTCGCCTGCGTTACGTGCTATAGATACTCTTGTATTGCGAAAAGCATATAGTCCATTATTGATCGATCAAAAGTATTCTTTCCCAAGGTTTTTTGCGGCCAGGGCTATGTCTATGATGTCCACCTTGCCATCGCAGTTTATGTCTGCTATGGGATTCCATCTTCGATGACTTGGGTCGGAGTCGAACGCTTTAGCTACTGTGGCTATGTCTATGATGTCGACCTTGCCATCATATGTCACATCGCCTTCAAACATCTTCATCTTCATGTAAGGGAAGGGTGCATACCTCTCGCCATACTCTGTCTCAAGAAGGTCTCGGTTAATGTAGGAGGCATCTTTGGCTTTTGCGCCCTTAAAAGCCTCTATGAAGAGGGGCACCTGTGTCATATCTTTTAGGTCTTCTATCAAGCCGCTTGAGAACTCACCTCCCTCATCGGTGTCGCCGTTTGGATCACTACGCACGCCCTCCGCGGTCGATAATTTTCCCCAATTTGGAGGGTCAACATCCATGTAACTCACGCTCTTCCAATCAGTTGATGTGACTATAATCTTAACTTGTGGAAGCGTACATAAATCATCTATAAAAACACCGCTATAGCATGACTGAATCACCACCGTAATATTGACTGCGTTGTTTATTTTAGATAGAAGCCGGATGAGGTTGTTGTCCCAGAGCTTGACCTCCACATCGTTCTTTATAAGGTAGACATATCCATGAGTGCATTGCCGGTCGGTTATATTCTCTTTTCCCCCATGAGTGACAATGAATACGTAAAGACTATCGCCGCTCTTCAATATTCTTGATAGTTCCTGTACGGTGTTATTCACATTTTCTTCGTTGGTGATGTAATCGATATAAGTGGCATGTTTTTCGGGGCTGAGATAAATTATTTCGTCATCCGAATAATTGAATTGCTTCATAAGTAGCTTTCGCCAATTTTCAGCGGTGGTTTTCATACCTCCAAAACCCTCACCAGCCCCAAGTATGATCAACGCTCGCTTCACGGATTGAGATGGTGCGTTGGGGGCTAAGGCTATATTTGCCCAGATGGTTGAAAATCTACTTTCATAGCTTGAAGACGTTGGAATATGTGTGCGCGCGCGTGCAAGCCAATCTATGCTATTTAGCGCAAGGATCTCATTATCGCTGTCATAGAAATCAATAGTACCGTCTTCATCCGAATCGTAAGCAGAATCCCAAACATTGCTATCCGTAATGATTACCAGTCGGCCAGAACCCACCGTGTCACCGACAAAGGCGCTCATAACGGGAACTCCATAAGCTGGAGATCCATCATCCCAAGTTGCTGTTCCGTCCGAATCAGTGACGATTAGTCGAAGTTCATTTGCAGGAGAACTTTCGATGCCGTCGCCCGCATACATTTCAACACGGGTTACGCCTTCGGTTATAGGGTGAGCAAGCAGGTTTGCGCCGTGATAGTACGGCCAATAGGTGTTACCCCCTACGTACTCATCAGTGTCGTGAATCGCGTCTCCCGCGAGGCTTACGCCGAACTTTGAGGCAACAGTACTTGCCTGGAGACCCAAAGGGTCGTCCCATTCGCTGATGAGGAGCAGGCTTCCGTTACCTTTCACCCAGTTTACAATTGTGTCTATTTCATAGGTAGAGTAGCTGTTCTGAGGGGCGACGATCACTAACACGTCTGCAGGAGCGAGTACGCTGGAGTCAATAGTCGTTCCAGGGTCAATGGTAGAAACGTTGTAGCCATTTGCGGTTAAGTAACTAGCAAGCGTCGAGTACCCCCCCGTACCTTCAGCCGCGGAATTGATGCCGATTGTGTAGATGGGCAAGTGAGCCTCCTCAAATACTACATTAATCTCGGGCGCGTAAGTCGAGTAGACCCAGTAGTCTTTGTTCCAGAATTCCTCTGGAGTCGCCCAAAGTTCCTTCTCATTTAACACTGGCCACCATTCTCCCACCTCAACTACATAATCGCCAGTCAAATGGTCAATGAACACATACCGAGTGTCATGCGCAAACATAGCATAAGGCACATCACAAAGCCAATAAAACCACGTGTGTGCAAACGGCACTTCCATGGGAATAGGAACAACTGGAGAAATCTTGTCCTCTGGGCTCAGTAGTTCTGGATATCTGAACGCAATAAGATCGTGAACCAGAGTTGGGGGGTCTATGACCTTTTCAATCAAAATTTCATCCGGCGGCTTGAGTGGATACTTGAATATCCATTCTTTACCAGGACCTAAACCTATAATATCACATACTTTCAGTTCATTTAAGCCATCCGTGTCACAGTCTCCTATAACCACGCTTGAGAGTAGACCAACTGTCCGGGTTATCGTTGACTCTTCAACATACTCTGTTCCTGTCCATCCTATAACGTGTACATTGCCGCCTCCAGCGCAGAATTCGTTGATTCCGTCATTGTCGGCATCGTCTATAGCTACAGCTTCTATAATGCATTCTTCTTCAGGCCAACTGCCTTCCCATACTTTCCCGTACGCATTCGTATCAGTATTCCATTCGACGAGACATGCCGCTGCCCCATAGTATCCTTCGACACTATTCCCGATCCCAATCTCGGGTATTCCGTTTCCGTTAACATCTCCAACCGCGGCACCGTAATGAGTGCCTCCACCTATTAGGTGTCCATATACAAGCTCTTCATTCCATTCACCGAGCACAGGGTCCCAATTGAGAGCCCAAGTTCCCGCAGTGCTATAGTAGCTATCTGATATGCAGGCTACGACCTCTGTCTTCCCGTCGTTGTCGGTATCTCCACTCCATATCATAGGACATTCCATAGAATACTCGTAGCCGCTTAACTTCCAGAACGCTTCTTCTGTAAATTCATCATTTATGTTGTCCCATCCAAGCGCTGTAACATGGTACCCACCGGGACGTGCATTAGCAGCGTTCGCGATCAGCACCTCTACATCGCCATCATCGTCGTAGTCACATGCATAAACATCGAAAGCCAAGTCAAATCCAGTACCTGTGTAAACATCAAGAGTTGTGAGAGTGCTACTGTTCCAATCGTAGGCATAGATTCCATCCATACCAGAATACGTCCATGACATTACAAACTCCAGGTCTCCGTCATCATCGAGATCCACAACACATGCGCCAGATGGAGAGTTATACTCGCCACCTGCATAAGTCCAATGGTATTCTTCGAGGTATGTCTTCGTGATTTTATCGTAGGATAGAATGCGTGCTCTACCGTTGCCGGGTGATTCATATCCACCCACTATTACCTCATTCACTCCGTCCTCATCAATGTCTCCAATCGGCTGGGCAAACTGAGAATGCCCGTATCCGCCATATGTGTAGCTCCATTGCTCAACCCACCCGAATGCCGCGTTCGTATGGTAATGCAAAGCCTGATCAACAGTCTCAGGCTTACCCGTTGTCGTGATAGCCATATGGTCTGAGTTTGGAATCTGAGCTGGCGCGGAATTCACGAATCCAGGTAGAATAATTGATAGCAGTAGTATAGAAGCTAAAGCTAGGAACATCTTTTTCTTTTTCGTTTCTTTTTCCTCCTTTTTTTCTAACTTTTTTCCTTCACATAAATTGTGATGCGTCCTCTTCTGAGGATTCCGCTCACACTGGTCAAAGCCAGATTCAGAATGAGTGCCTCCGTAAAGATATGAGCATTATTAACTGAATTTTTCTCAGCTCCTTCCCCCCAAAGAAAACCCTAGCAATTTGCTCTTCCGAGAACAAGATTTGGTTAAGTTCTAGTTAAATTTTATGGAAGAATGTTCCATACACCTCAAGCTGTTCATTACTGAAGAAACTATAGGCCTTATGTTAAAAGACCAAAGACATTTCTAATGAAATTTGAATCGCAATAAATC
>Ga0315309_1002564_pt1 | contig 10567 bp, 10 predicted proteins | sample TDP4_MG_FD_203080 | JGI IMG/M metagenome (GOLD analysis project Ga0315309, IMG submission 203080) | Freshwater sediment microbial communities from Lake Towuti, South Sulawesi, Indonesia - TDP4 | ecosystem: Environmental > Aquatic > Freshwater > Lake > Sediment | place: Indonesia: South Sulawesi...
ATGAACTCTCTGGCAACCGCAGACCTGTACAGAGGCAGGATTCAAAGGTCTCAGAACTGGGTGCTCACACGCTACGTGGTCGACTTCATGACCGCAGGCGTGGCAATGGCAAGAGAGAGAACGCAGCCAGGGGGGTTCGTGCCACTGCGGTTTCCAGAACGCATTAGGATGTTGTCTAGGACAAGAAGCGAACGCCAGATGCAAGCGCAAATAGGGTTAAAGATCAAGAGAAGATGCCATGTTTCAGCTAAAAGAGCAGTTAAAGAGATTCTGCCGTACATGCGAATCATTTTTGAGAGCAACGCAGAGATGGCCGCTGGGCTGAGTAAATGGTTGGACTTGGAGGAGGCAATAGTTGAATATCTGGCTGGTGGGAAGCGACAGACAAAAGCCATAATCAAGAATCTGAGCTGAGCGACTGAGGAGACCCTTCACCGTTCACTTTTTTGATGACAAGAACGACCCCTCTTATTGGGATAGGTATATAGAGAAATTCGTAATGTAAATACTATACGTATTTAAATTCCCCATCTATATACTAGTTCGCGCGGCAGCAATGAATGAGCGCCTGATCCAAGTGGAGGGAGAGAAGGTTTGACCACGCTCACAAACCTAAGGGAAATCCTGATCAAAAGCAAAGAAGAAGAATTCCATCTAGAATGCGAGGAAATCGTGAAACGCGTTGACCACATCAAATCCCTTCTCATAAAGATTTCAGACAATGGAGGCTTACAGCTACCATTGACCATACGTGGAGCAGAAGTTCGCATGCCAGAATACGAGAAAGACCTCAACCTGCTGGAAAGATGCGGCCTAGTCAAGAGTCGAGTCAGATTCACCGAACACAACTCATACCGCGTATACGAGATCAGCGGAGAAGGAGCGACCCTCGTTAAGAATCTAAGCTAGTTATCAAGATCGTCCAAAGACTATACTAAACTCTTTCATCTCTCACTGACCTCTGCGTCTTTCACCGACGAAAAGATATTACTCGCACATTCACTGATAGCTGAGAGGTTAGGGATGATTTTGAACACCCTCGAAGAATTCAGACGCTATCGCGAACGCATGAACAAGCGCATTCTTTCAACAGCCAACCTTGGAATAAAACGGTTCTTCGCCTTGGACAGCCGTGCTTACGAGAAGGGCACATTAGATGTCAAGACGAAGGAACTGCTGGGCTTGGTCGCATCTACAGTGCTGCGCTGCAACGACTGCATAATCTATCACATCATACGCTGTGCGCAGGAGGGCATCTCCGACGAAGAGCTCTTTGAAGCCTTAAACATAGCCTTGGTAGTCGGAGGCTCAATCACGATTCCGCATATTCGTCGCGCCGTCGAAATATTTGACAAATGCAGAGCAAGACAGCGAAGAGGCCAATCCATTGAGATCTAACAGGCTCATTTATGTTGCGTAACGGTTATAGTTAGTTTTAAAACATGATGTGTACACATAAGGGTTGTTTCAAGCAAGAGGTGAACTATACAAGATGGTTAAGGTAGACGGCTACGAAATTCCGGAGGGACTGTACTACAGCAAAGACTGGTTCTGGGTCAAAATGGAAGGCGGAAAGGCAAAGATGGGCATAACCGACTATGCTCAAAAACAACTGCGAGAGATAGTGTTCGTTGAGCTGCCAGCCGCAGGGGGCACGGTCAAGGCTAATGAACCATTCGGCAGCGTCGAATCAGTCAAAGCTGTATCAGACCTGATCTCACCGTTAAGCGGCACAATCGACCAAATCAACCAAGACATCATAGGCAAGCCAGAAACGTTAAACGAGGACCCCTTTGGAAAAGGATGGCTCTTAGTAATCACACCATCCAACCTAGACTCTGAACTCGCCGCACTGATGGACTTCAATAAATCAGTAGAGTGGCACAAGAGTCTAATCGCCAAAGGCTAAGCAACCCAATCAACAAAGACAGAGCGCATAATCAATGCCACGGAAAATAGTTATAATCGGCGCCCACGCAGCAGCCGTAGACGCAGCGAGCGCCGCCAGAAAAACCGATCGCACTGCCGAAATCACGCTGCTAACAACTGAGAAGTATCCAGGCTATTCCAGATGCGGCATCCCGTTCGTAATCGGTGGGCACATACCCAAATTCATAGACCTGATCGTGTATCCTTCCAGCTACTATCAGATGATGAAACTTGACTTGCGAAGAGAGACCACGGCCACAAACGTAGATACAAAGGCCAAGACTGTTGAAATCCAAGACAGGGCGGGAAAACAGGAGACTTTGCCATATGACAGCCTCATAATTGCGACAGGAGCTAATGCCTTCATCCCGCCGATAAAGGGCAAAGAAAAACAGGGTATAATGACTGTGCGCACGCTTGAAGATGGTGACGAAATAAACGAAGCCATAGAGAAAGGTGCAAAAACAGCCATAGTCATTGGAGCTGGACTTATCGGACTTGAAGTTGCCATTGGGCTTTCCGAAAGAGGCTTAAAAACCACAGTTGTCGAAATGCTGCCACAGATCATGCCTGTAATGCTTGACGCCGATATGGCTAAAGGCGTGCAGGAAATGCTTGAAGCTCACGAGATAACCATACTGGTCGGAAAAGGCGTCGAGGAATTCGTTGGAGGAGATAGGGTCACAGGAATAGTTGCTGCTGGAGAACAAATTAGCGCTGATATCTGTGTCGCTGCGTTTGGCGTCAGAGCCGTCACCGACTTGGCTCAGAAGGCCGGGTTGGCGCTTGGCGAGACCAAAGCCATAAAGGTCAACCCAAAAATGGAAACCAGCGTGCCAGGAGTGTACGCTATAGGGGACTGCGCCGAGACCACCCACATGATAACTCAGAGACCAGCGTTGCCTCAGTTGGGCACAGTTGCCGTCAAACAGGGAAAAGTTGCCGGAACAAATGCGGCAGGCGGATATGCCATATTTCCTGGAGTGCTGGGTTCTGCGGTGACCAAGTTCTTTGATACTGAGATAGGGGTCACCGGACTGAACGAGTTCTTCGCCAGAAAAGCTGGACTTGATCCCGTGGCCGCAACGATCAGTGGCAAGACCCGAGCCCAGTACTATCCGGGAGCCCAGCCGATCAGGGTCAAGATCGTTGCCGAAAGAGAGATGGAGCGGCTGATAGGCGCACAGATAGTTGGCGGAGAAGAAGTGACTCAGCGCATAAACGCCATTTCCATGGGCATACAGAAACAGATGACAGTTCGTGAACTGGCCAAATCAGACACTTGCTACGCGCCGCCTCTCTGCGAAACGTGGGAACTTATGGCCTTAGCAGCTGAAGCTGTCGTCATGAAGCTCAGCAGGTAAGAGAGCAAGACCTGCACCCTCGGCTTTCCGTCTACAGCGTTTCTGCAGCGTAAAATTATAATTTGCGAAAGTCAATTATGAGAGTTCTAACGTTAAAGTAGCGTCTAAACAATGGTGAATGTGAAATGCCAATCAAAGTAGCTATAAACGGATTCGGCAGAATCGGTCGACTCCTCTACAGAGCGGCAGTGGAAGGAAACGCCAACATCGACTTCGTTGCGGTCAACGACATAACAGACCCAAAAACCTTGGCGCATCTTCTGAAATACGACTCGATCCACGGACGGGCACCATTCCCAGTAGAAGCAGAAAAGGACGGCATAATCGTGAAGGGCAAGAAACTGAAGACACTCATGGAGCGTGATCCTTCGAAACTGCCATGGAAAGACCTGGACGTATACCTAGCAGTGGAGTCCACTGGATTGTTTACTGACAGAGAAAAGGCAGCCATGCATCTGACAGCTGGAGCAAAGAAAGTGTTGATTTCGGCGCCAGCAAAGGGTCCGGACATAACCATCGTCATGGGCGTAAACGATGACAAATATGATCATGACAAACACAACATAATCTCCAACGCCTCCTGCACAACCAACTGCGTCGCTCCAGTTGCCAAGGTTCTGCACGACAACTTCGGCCTCAAGAGCGGCTTTATGATGACCGCCCACGCGTACACGAATGACCAGAGAATACAAGACCTAGTGCACGGTGACCTACGCAGAGCAAGAGCCGGCGCGATAAACATAATACCAACAACCACAGGCGCAGCCAGAGCCGCCACACTAGTGCTGCCAGAACTAACCGGACGAATGGACGGAATAGCTCTACGGGTTCCTGTTCCCGATGTCTCTATAGTCGACATGACATGTGTCTTAGAGAAAAACACAACCAAAGAAGAAATCAATGCCGCATTTAAGAGGGCGGCAGAAGGACCACTGAAAGGAATACTTGAGTACACAGAGGATCCAGTAGTTTCACAGGATTATGTTCACAGCACCTACTCAGCCGCCTTCGATGCACAATCCACGATGGTTATCGGAGGCAACTTCGTCAAGGTCCTTGCTTGGTATGACAACGAGTGGGGTTTCTCCTGCCGAATGACCGAACTGATAGAGCTGATAGGCAAGAAAGCTGGCTTCTGAAGCCACTCCCCCTTTTCTTTTTTGTTAGATAAGTGATAAATACCCAGAACTCAAACTACGCTTCGTTCAAACTAACCAAGGTAGAGTAAAGCATGTCGAGAATACTGACCCTTGACGACATTGATTTCAAGGGCAAAACAGCCCTTGTCAGAGTTGATTTCAACAGTCCAATAGACGAAAAAACCAAGAAGGTCCTAGACGACACGAGAATCAGAGCCCACGGAGAGTCAACTATCAAAGAACTGTCTGAGAGAGGCGCCAAAGTAGTGATCCTGGCGCATCAGGGCAGACCGGGTGACCCAGATTTCACGCCCTTGAAAGAACACGCCCAAATCCTTGGCAGAATTCTTGGTAAACCAGTGAAGTACGTTGACGACGTTTTCGGTGACAAGGCTCAGGAAGCAATCAAAGAGCTGAAGAACGGCGAAATCCTTGTGCTAGACAACGTTCGCAACTTCGCTGACGAACAGAAGAAGGGAACGCCTGAAGACCATGCGAAGACAGAGCTGGTCAAGAATCTTGCTCCGTTAGCCGACGTGTTTGTGAACGACGCCTTTGCCGCCGCTCACCGTGCCCATGTGTCGATAGTTGGCTTCACCTCTGTTCTGCCGAGTGTTGCTGGACGAATAATGGAGCGTGAGTTGAAAGCCCTGGGCAGGGTGGTTCAAAATCCCGAAAAGCCTTGCATTTACGTCTTGGGCGGCGCCAAGGCTGACGACTCGCTCAAGATCAGCCAATACGTGTTGAGGAACAAGATTGCAGATCGGGTTTTGACAGGTGGGGTGGTGGGTCATCTTTATCTAGCGGCTAAAGGACTCGACCTAGGCAAGCCTAACATGGAGCTTCTGGAGAAGAAGGAACTGCTGGGTCTAATTCCAGGCATTAGGGAATTGATGAGCAGTTATCCTGGAAAGATCGAGGTTCCGGTGGATTTGGCGGTTGAAGCGAATGGAAGTCGAATGGAGATTCTGGTGAGCGAGCTACCGACCAACTATCCTATTTTCGACATAGGCGCTGAAACCGTCAAGAGATACAGCGAAGTAATCAGAGAAGCCAGATCCATTGTGATCAGCGGGCCTATGGGCGTTTTTGAGAACAAGGAATTCCTCTATGGAACCAAGATGACGTTTGAAGCTATTGCAGCATCGAAGGCTTTTTCCCTCGTGGGCGGAGGACATACAATAGCCGCCGTTGAAGAGCTTGGATTAGCCAAAAAAATGGGCTATGTTAGCACTGCAGGAGGCGCACTAATAGAGTTCCTCATGGGCGAACAGCTCCCAGGCGTAGCGGCACTTGAGAAGGCAGCTGGCAGAACCTAGCTCTTGCTTTCTTTAAGTTTTCGCTCTTCAATATTCATTCAAAACTGCAGCTGACTTCGCGGAAATGGGGTCACTTTCGCCTAACAACTGATATGAAAGCAATTGCTAGGAAAGCCACCCCAGCCCAGAACCAGCTCTCAGTGAGAAGATAAACCACAACTGCGATTATAGCGGCGGGTAAGAAGAAGAGCGCAACCTTAGCGATGATCACAATTATGATTATGCCTATGATCAAGAGGATCAGTAGCGCAACCACCTCAAACAGAAGTGGTATGCCCAATGGAAGCGGCAAAGGAGGAGCCATTTACAATTCCTCTGATGAACCTAGCATGTTAAAGGCTGACAGTATTTAACTCTTGGGAAAGTCCAAAGTCGTTCTTGGAGTTCAAAGAAATGTACGAGACCGTGTAAAATCACGGTGAGAGCCGAGCTCTGATCTTCTGAAAAAAGATGGAAGGCATTGGGTAGCGCGCACAGGATGCCACGCTGCTTTAACGCTATGCTTTGGATATTGCCCAAACCTCGCCTGTTCCAGCAGTGACAATGTACATGGTGAATCCGCCTTTGCCTCCGGGTTGGAAGTGTATGTCTGCGACGTGGCCAAAGCCGGTTGCCCACTCTTCGACATTTCCAGACGGATCGATTCTCAATATCCTTCCGGCGTTAGGACCAAATGCATCACCAACCCACATGTAATGGCCCCAGGCACCGCCTAAACTGAAGTCTAAGCCCTCAATGCTAAACGCTCCAATCCCTGTATCAGCGAACAGTTCGTAAGAAGCATCTGGATAGACTTTGTAAATTTTGCCACTGTTGATCTCTGTGACGAAGAGGTATGTTCCGAATGCATCTCCATGGCTGAATTTGAGATATCGTGATTGACCGGGGATTGACTCCTTGAACTCGGTAGCTGTGCCTGTGGAGTCGATTCTGTATATTTTGCCAGAGCCCCAGTATGTGGCTGCATACAAGTATTCTCCATAATCGGTGCCGTCGGGAGCGAAGGCCAATCCAGATGTTCCAGCTACATTTGCAAAGTTCTCTACGTTGCCCATGGGATCGACCCTGACGACCCCCCATTCTGCAACCATGGCCCGTCCTACATAGAGGTAATTGCCGAAAGAGTCATAAGGACTGAAAGCCACACCAACCGGGAAGTCGCCAACATCAGCAAACTCAGTCGCTCCAGCTCCTGATCGGCTGACACAGTATATTTTGCCATTATCACTTCTAGCCACGTATAGGTCGTGTCCAAAGGGGCCGTCTCCGCTGAGGAAAAGAGCCGAAGTTATTCCCTTTACGCCATCAGCAGGCGTCGTAAGCCCTGAAGCAAGTTTTGTTGCCTTGAATCCAAGAGGCACTGAAGGACCAATCGGGGCTTGTGCATACGAGACTAGGCTTGCTAGAAACAACAGTGCAGCTATAACGCCCAATGTTTTCTTTATGGCAATAGATCCCATCTCTCTCAACTCCTGAAATTATTGGTATGTTTAGACAGCCCCACCTCGGCTGTTAACCAGGAGACTCGTATCGAGTCTCAAGGGTGCTCAAGTTGTATTCCAATTTGCATAAATAGCTTCCAAAACAGTTTTCTAGAACAATATTCTATAATAAAACTTAATAAGAGATTCAGGTTTAGAACGAGCTGTCAGAGTTTTGAGGTTTGCCAAAGTCTCAGACTTCAGTTTTATGCTTCGGCTCTTATTCCCGTGTCTTCAGAATGCCGAAGGCAACCTTACGTTTAAGGCTCTTAGCTGACCTGATTATGTAGTCTAGGTTTTCCTCTAAGAGAACATGAGTAGGCGTGTCAACTAGGCTACACTCGGGCTTCTTTTTTTGAATCCCATTGAATCGGCAGTAATGAACATAGACTGTTGCCAGCTGATTCTTTGTGTTTGGACTCCCTAAACTAGCTATGTATTCCGCAACCCTCTCAGGCTTCTCCAGATCAGCATTCTTCGCTAGTTGACTAAGCTTCCTAGTCATGCCTTCTAGTGTAGTCTCTGCATAACCTCTAAAATGCAAACCAACCAAAACCGCAAAACACTAGGTAGTTTGTTTTTGGTAGCGGGGGGTAGATTTTCAGGAGGTTCTACGCCTCCTTTTGAACTACCGATCTCTGGGTTATGAGCCCAGCGGGTTAACCTGGCTACCCCACCCTTGTAGGAGAGTCCGAGTGTAAGCGGTCTCTCTCGCTACGGTTTTTCCCCGCCACCTCAAATTGAGGTGTGGGTGCATTCTTAAATGCTTTTAGTCATTGAATAACCTGCTAGGTGTTTTGACAGTTGGGGTATTATGGCGGAGCCTACTGAGACTCGGATTTCTACTGGGAATACCTTACCGATAAAGTGCAGAGAGAGTTGTTCAAGAGAGTTATGACTACTCTAGAACTAAGGTTGATGTTCCTAGAGCTGTTGCTGCTTGTGTGGCAGCCCTAGTTGCAAAACAGGGCTTGTATTCATTCTGCAAATAATTCTGTGTGTGCATAGAAATTCTATCCTGCACCTTCGAGAACAAGGCTTGTTTTACTAAAAGGGGATTGACGAAACGGGCAGTCCTACATGAGTTCTATCATCACTTGGTTGAAGCCAGAAGATGGGATTTGCCCAGCAGAAGGGAAGAGAAGGACGCTAACCGTTATGCGGAAGAGCTCTTGAGATGTGCGCCGAGTGCCAGAGGCTTCGCAGATCCTTTTGCGCGCACGCGCAATTGTTAAGTGGGCATTGAAAGTAACACTTGTCGAGTGATCACTTGGTAGTATTCCAGAAAAGGTGGTTAAAATGACCGGAAGAGGAGGCGTTGAAGAACCCAGAGAGAGATTCAATGTGACAGAATTGATTACGCTAGCATTGTTGACTGTGGCTTTTGCGTATCTGGTGTCTCCTTGGGACATACTTCCGTTCTCGTTCTTTGATGACTTGGCTTTCGTAGTCGTCACATTTAGCGTATGGATTATCGTAGCAAGGCAGACACCAAAAAGGCTAAGAAGATCCTTATTGTCCGTCGGCTGGATTGTAGTATTAGTTTTCTCGGCGATATTTGGAGCATCATTGGCCTCTGCGAGTTGGAAGAGCGTTGAAGTCGGACATGTTCTCCTGATAGTAGACCTCAGGAATGGAAACATCTACACGACAACAGGACCAACTGCTGGGTTCTTGGTGGACGGAAGCGTTACAATACTTGGGTTGATACGAACAGTAGACATATACTATGCAACAGATGTGTACGAGGACACAATCCCATGTTTTAGCTCCGACCAACTCGAAATGAACGTAACCATACAGATGAGATGGCAACTCGACCCAAACCTGCTAATCGAATTGTACAGAAACTATCCAAAGCTCGACTATGAAGCTACAGCAATAGATTCAATTATGGAAGAAACTATACGATTCGTTACAAAAAACTACACCGCGTTACAGACAATAGCTAACAGACCCATCATAGCAGAACAGATGCAAACGGCAGTTCAAGAAAAACTCCTAGAAGAACCGACGCTTTCAAGAGCGTTATCATATATTCGGTTTGACCTGAAAAACATAGCATACCCATCCGGATACACTCTTGCAATAGAACAGAAACTGGAAGCCGAGCAAAAACAACTGCAAGCCGAATTCGAACGCCAAAGGGTCTTGATACTTGCAAACGCTACTGCTCAGGAGCTAATAATAAAGGCACTCGGAGAAGCCCAAGCAAGGATTGAAGTGGCGAAAGGCACACAAGAAGCAATACAAAGGCTAATTCAAGCGACCGGAACCGGAGCTAACTCCACAAGAATAGCCGAACTCTACATATACACAGAGGCACTCAAAGCGATTGCCCAATACATACAAAGCCTAGTGATAATCCAAGGTGGAACTATCCCGTTGATAACCATACCAACAACCAACTCCACACTCCCATAATCCACATATCCATCTTCCATCTTTCTTTCCACACGTCTCGTCGCATGCCTTGGGCTCTGATAGAGCAGGAGCAGATAGAAATTCTATCCAACCAGTTCCCGGCAAACGCCTTCGGTATTATTACTGTTTCTAAGCTGGAGTTAATGACACATGAAAACAGAACCCTGCTCTCCTCATCCCAGAGAGTCAACATAAGAAGAAGTTGTACAGTATAGTCTTGCGTGTACAACGACAGCTATCCAAGCCCAAGTAGCCCGAAGCCCTGTACGCTACAGCCATGCTGGATGATGATGTCACAGGGGTTCAGTCTGACGATGACATCCACACAGCCCATGCCGCAAACCTCACTTCAACATAGCAGAAGAAGGCACTAGGTGATGATCTCCTTCTTCTCTTGAAATTTCTCTCTCCCGCACAGCCACCGCATCACACGCAATGGCACGTTTGACACATTAAACGTCACGTTTAACAACATGAAACGTCACTTACACCAGCATTGAAGGTGTCTTTTAACAACATAGAAAGTGCCAATAGTCAGCTCAAAACAGAACCCGAAACAGCCCCAGCCACAAACACCAACATCCAAAACACAAACAGAAACTCTGCCTCCTAAACCACAAAAAATTTCTCTGCACTCATACTAACCCTACCCCCAGACGTTAAACATTAACAAAAACCCATCACCTTCTCCAGATTCCCAATCAAAATTCCAACATCGCAAACTATTAGCCCCAAAAACACCACCCTAAAAACCCCGAATACAACACGAAAAGGAGAACACAGAAACCATGAACGAAACCATCCTCACGGCGTGCAAAGAACTAATCGACGACGCAAAAACCGCATGCGCCAACCTAGTCTTCAAAGAAATATGCCTAGAAATACTATCCAGAGCAAAAAACGTCCTAACC
>Ga0315309_1002565_pt1 | contig 10566 bp, 5 predicted proteins | sample TDP4_MG_FD_203080 | JGI IMG/M metagenome (GOLD analysis project Ga0315309, IMG submission 203080) | Freshwater sediment microbial communities from Lake Towuti, South Sulawesi, Indonesia - TDP4 | ecosystem: Environmental > Aquatic > Freshwater > Lake > Sediment | place: Indonesia: South Sulawesi...
CCCTTATAACGACAAATTTGTTATCGCAGGACATGGAACGATTGGACTAGAGATTATGGAAGATCTTCCCAGCGTCGACACAGTAATAGTGCCTGTTGGCGGTGGAGGCTTAATTTCTGGAATCGGCCTTACCTTAAAGAGCGTTAAATCAGGCGTACAGATTATAGGAGTGCAGTCTGAGGCTTCACCAGTCATGTATGAATCTTTGAAAGCTGGTAAAATAGTCGATGTGGAGATGAGGGAATCCATTGCGGAGGGCTTATTCGGAGGTATTGAAAAGGAATCTATAACGTTTGGGATGATTCAAAAGTATGTTGATGATTTCATTTTGGTTAAGGAGGAGACCATAAGAAAAGCGATATACCTACTCTGGGATAAGGAAAAACAGGTTGCCGAAGGATCAGGAGCAGTTGCCATCGCCCCAATATTAGAAAATAAAAGTCTATTCAAGGGAAAAACAATCGTTGCCGTGATAAGTGGAGGAAACATCGAAGAAAAACTGTTCCGAAACATACTAACTTCAGCGGGTAGCTGAGAAATATCATCCTCAATTAGAAATTGTTGTAATAACTTCATTTTCCAGAATGGTAAAGAGATACTTAAGTGGAGTGCCTCGAGTAAACATTTTAATATGGAGCGAATTAGATGAGCTAGTACATTGGTGCCGGGACAATACGCCGGGATAATGGTGAGACTCATGTCTTGCATCCCGTAGGCAGAGTGGATAATGCGCAGGCCTTGAGAGCCTGTGGCCCTTTGAGGGCCACGTGGGTTCGAGTCCCACTCCCGGCGCCTTTAATTAAGCAGTATTCAAATGGAGAATTACGCTTTTCAGAGACGGAACAAACAACTTATGCAGTAGCGCTAAATTAGGTTGCAACAAAAAGAATTGACGGTTATAGGCTTAAGAAGCCTAATGAATCCCTAAAAGGCCTAACAAGTTATAGTTTATGATCAGCACCGCGAACAGTGAAGCAATCAAGGACATTACAGTAATCATCGTGTTAAGCGAAGGTCCCGCTGTATCTTTGAACGGATCGCCAACAGTGTCGCCCACAACAGCTGCTTTATGAGCCTCTGAACCCTTGCCGCCGTATTCTCCCGATTCAATTAGTTTCTTGGCGTTATCCCACAAACCGCCAGCATTAGCCATCAACAAAGCCAAGAGCAAGCTAGAGAATATAGCGCCTGCAAGGAAGCCTCCAAGCGCCTTTATTCCACCAACAAAGCCAATGATCAAAGTTGAGACGATTGCCATGATGCTTGCCGGCATGAGTTCACGTAACGCTCCGACTGTTGCAATGTCAACGCATCTTGCATAATCAGGTTTGACGCATGGTTTTCCTTCTCTGAGGCCTGGAATCTCTCTGAATTGTCTTCTGATTTCAGCGATCATTCTCTCAGCGTTTCTGCCGACGCCAAGAATGACCATTGCCGAGAACACTGCAGGAATCGCTGCGCCTATGAGTGCGCCGAGTAGAACCATCGGGTCCATGATGTCAAAGACAACTGGGTGGCCAGCCCTTGAAGCTATTTCCTGAAACGCTGCCAGTAATGCAATCACAGTCAATCCTGCCGCGCCTATCGCGAATCCTTTGGTTATGGCTTTTGCCGTATTTCCAGCAGAATCAAGCTCATCTGTTACGGCGATCACTTCTTCGCTGAGTCCGGACTGTTCAACAATTCCTTTGGCGTTGTCCACGATTGGGCCATACGCATCATTCGAAACCGTTAATCCGACGATTGAAAGCATACCGAGAGATGAAAGGGCTATTCCATAGACGGCGTATTCTGTGCCTAAAGGTTCGCATATTTTGTACGCGATGGCTGCTGCTACGGCTATTCCGATTAAGGGTAAAACAACGCTGCGTAGACCGTATGAGAATCCTGTCAAAATGTTCAATGCAGGTCCAGTCTCAGATGCTTCTGCGGTCTTTAAGACTGGCGCTTTATCTTCTGAAGTAAAGTAATCACTTGTCACCCCAATTATTATTCCGGCCACAAGGCCTACAATTGTTGCTCCCCACAGCTGCCACTGATATCCGAGATACCATGTTGTTAAGGCGGTCAGAATCCCGAAGATTATGCATGTTACATATGTGCCGCCGTTCAATGCGGCTCCTGGGTCGCCTTTGGCCCCGACTCTAACTGTCAAGGCGCCTAGGACAGCGGCCAATATGCCTAATCCAGCGAACACGAGTGGTATCTGTACGTAAGTGTTGGTGATGCCAAGTCCCACTCCAAGAATCATTACTACTACTACGCTTGCAACGTATGAGTCGAATAGATCTGCCCCCATACCGGCGACATCGCCCACGTTGTCTCCGACGTTGTCAGCTATGACTGCCGGGTTTCTTGGGTCATCCTCAGGGATTCCAAGCTCCACTTTGCCGACTAGGTCTGCGCTTATGTCTGCGGTTTTTGTGTAGATGCCTCCGCCAGCTTTAGCGAAAAGTGAAAGCGAGCTGGCTCCAAAGCTGTAAGCTAATACTGCTGGAAGAGTTCTTTCCATCCCTGTGAGTCCGTAGACTATGGTGATTCCGAGCAGTCCGACGCCAACTACTGACAGCCCCATTACTGCGCCTCCTCGGAAGCCAATTGGGAAGGCCTTGTTTAATCCACTCTGTGCGGCATTCGCCACTTTGGCATTCGCTTTTGTTGCGACGTTTAAGCCCAAGTAGCCGGCCAAGGCCGAGCAGAATGAACCGAACATATAAGTTATCGGCAACTGAAGGTTCAGCATGATGTCGTGAGGTTCCCATATAGGTTGGGGCAAGAATATTGCGATTATTATTGCTACGATACTTACGAAGATTGCCAGTGTTGTGTATTCTCTTCTTATGAAGGCGGCGGCTCCTTCTTTGATCGCGCCAGAAATCTCCTGCATCCTCTCAGTTCCACTGTCCTGTTTGTTTACATAACGGTAAAAGTAAAGTCCAACCAGAATAGAGATTAAGGCGGACAACGGCGCTATCAACCATACCTCAATCATTATTTCACCTTTGCTATTACTTACTCCACTTATTTTTTAACGCTCTAAGAATGGTTTGTGAAATCTCTTATAAAACTTATTTGCCAACTTTTACTTTCACATGAGAAAAGAATATAACCAATGATTTTTAACAAAATACAGTCTGTGCTTAAAAGGGGATGAAAATACGCCAAAACCTTGGCATGCAATGGAAATTCAAGAAACCTTACAAAATCTAAATACCAAAGAAACTGGTTTAAGCCGAGAAGAAGCGCAGAAACGCCTACAAGAATATGGACCTAACGAATTAAAAAAGGAGAAAGGAACCTCTCCGATAAAACTTTTCATTGAACAGTTTACAGACATATTAATCATAATATTGCTGATTGCAACAGGACTTTCAATCTATTTAGGTGAACTTACCGACGCAATCGTCATCATCGCTATAGTCCTGGCCTGCGCAATCCTAGGATTCATGGAAGAATACCGCTCAGAAAAAGCGCTAGAAGCTTTGAAAAAGATGACAGCCCCAACAGCTATGGTTTTACGGGGTGGAAAAGAGGTTAAAGTTCAGGCAAGCGAGATTGTTCCAGGCGATATTATCCTATTATATACAGGTGACAAAGTTTCTGCGGACGCTCGACTTGTTGAAGCGATTAATTTGAAAACAGATGAGGCTCCGTTAACAGGCGAATCCACCCCTGTAAATAAGGATGTTGATCCGTTGCCAGAAGAGACACCGCTCCCCGACAGGCGAAACACAGTTTTTACCGGAACTGTCGTTGTCTATGGACGCGGAAAAGCTGTTATTACTTCAACTGGAATGAACACAGAGTTTGGAAAAATAGCCAAGATGGTTCAGGTAACGGAAGAGGAAGAGACACCGCTTGAAAAGAGAATGGCCTCTGTTGGGAAATGGATTGGGATACTATCCGTAGCAGTTTGTTTAATAGTGGCAGCCATTGGCATGGTAGAAGGGCGCCGTATCCTCGACATGATTTTATGGGGAGTAAGCCTAGCAGTTGCCGCGGTTCCCGAAGCGTTACCTGCTATTGTAACAGGTGCACTTGCAGTTGGCATGTACCGAATGGCTAAGGTGAACACCATAGTTAGGAGACTTCCAGCTGTCGAAACATTAGGATGCACAAGTGTCATATGCGCCGACAAGACTGGAACAATGACCAAAGGCGAAATGACCGTTCAAAGAATATATGCGAATAATCAAGCAATCAAAGTTTCAGGCGTCGGCTACGAACCAGAAGGCGAGTTCATATTCGAAGATAGAAAAATTGATCCAGCACAGGAAGAGGAGCTTCTGACACTTTTGAAAGGTGCAATATTGTGCAATGACGCTAAGCTAGAAAAAGAAACCGAGACCGAAAGATGGATAATCAAAGGCGACCCTACAGAAGGTGCGTTAGTTGTCGCTACGGCTAAAGCTGGATTGTGGAAGGAAGAACTGGAAAAAGAAGCCCCACGCATAGGTGAAGTTCCGTTCTCTTCGGAAAGAAAACGTATGACTACGGTTCACCTTGTTTCTGGCAAAAAGAAAATAGTCTACATGAAAGGCGCACCGGAAATAGTCTTAGATAAATGCACAAGACTTCTTGTGAACGGAAAAGTGCGCAAGATAACTGAAGAAGACCGAACAAAGATACTGGAAGTAAACGAAGCCATGGCGATTCAAGCCTTAAGGAACTTAGGTTTCGCGTTTAAAGAACTGCCCGAGTCTGTGACAGCCTTTGATGAGAAAATTGAGAAAGACATGACTTTTGTCGGAATAATGGGAATGATTGATCCTCCACGTGAAGAAGTCAAAGACGCAATTTACTTGTGTAAAAAAGCTGGAATCAATGCTGTCATGGTGACAGGCGACCACAAACTGACAGCAGTTGCTGTGGCTAAAGAACTTGACTTGCTAGGCGAAAGCGACGTAGCAGGGAAAGCGCTAACAGGCGTAGAAATGGACAAGATAAGCGATGAGCAGTTAACTGAAATAGTTGAGAACGTTGTGATTTATGCGCGAGTTTCGCCTGAGCATAAGATGAGAATTGTTAAGGCTTGGAAAGCGAAAGGACATGTTGTTGCGATGACTGGGGACGGAGTAAATGACGCGCCAGCACTTAAAAGGGCTGATATAGGAGTTGCAATGGGAATTACGGGCACAGAAGTTACGAAAGAAGCTTCAGACATGGTTTTAACAGACGACAACTTCGCATCGATTGTAAAGGCCGTCAAAGAAGGCCGTGAAATTTATGGTAACATCAAGAAATACTTGACCTATCTATTGCGCTGCAACATTATGGAAATACTTGTAATGTTCATAGTAATGATTGGTGTCCCATATCTAGCAGGCGCAGCTTACAAGCCCGGTTCAGGTGAAAATCCAAAACTTTCTGCAACAGTGGCTTTAACAGCAATACAACTGTTATGGGTTAACTTGACAACTGACGGCTTGCCAGCCATAGCTTTAGGAATTGACCCAGGCGACCCAGATTTGATGGAGAGAAAACCAAGATCTCCAACTGAAAGCGTTTTCACGCGTGATGTCAAAACTTACCTAACAGTAACACCCATTCTAATGACTGTACTGCTGTTGTATGGCTATTTCATGTACCAGCCGTGGCTAGGGCCAGCACAGTTACTTGAGGCGCGAACACAATTGCTTACAGCTATGATCTTGATGGAGCTAGCTAACGCCATTTCAGCCCGTTCACTGAAGTACACGGTTTTCAAAGTGGGCCCCTTCAAAAACAAGTTCTTGTGGATTGCAATACTTTCATCATTAGGCCTTCAACTCATGGTGCTTTATACACCGATTTTCCAAGATTTGTTTGATGTAAATGCACCTAGACTTCAAGACTGGGCATACGCAATTCTATTCACGGCAATAACCTTCGCTTCATTAGAGATTGGCAAATACATCGCAAGCAAAAGACGAAAGGCATAGCCTCGGAAAAATTTAAATTCAAAATGCGCCGAATAGAGCTTCTAATAATTAAAAAAGAAGGTTCGAAGGAGAATGAGTGAAAAATCGGCAAACCCAGCCCCCCTTGGACTACTGGGCTTTGGAATGACAACAGTCCTCCTAAACTTTGTTCACAACACCAGACTAGGCCAAATCGACGGCATGATCCTTGGAATGGGCATATTCTATGGCGGGATGGCGCAGATTATTGCAGGAATACTTGACTATAAAAAAGGCAACACGTTTGGAACAACCGCGTTCACATCATATGGATTATTTTGGTTGTCTTTTGTAGCTCTAAATTGGCTTGGAGTAGGAGATGTTGCAGGGCGTGGAGTCTGGCCCTTCTTTGGGGGCATTACCCCATGGCGTGTAAGCCAAGAAGCATTTATGGCCTACTTCTTCATGTGGGGACTATTCACCTTCATCATGTTCTTCGGCACTCTAAAAACTAATCGCGCACTACAATTCGTTTTCATGAGCCTTGCAATACTGTTCTTCTTACTTGCAGCTAAATCAGCACTTCTCGCCTATACATCAATGACACCCACGGACTTTGAATTATTCACCCGCATAATTGGATTTGAAGGCATTATTTGCGGGTTAAGCGCGGTCTATCTAGCCCTAGCAGAAGTGTTAAACGAAGCCCACGGAAAAACTGTGCTGCCAATATGCCCAGTGAGCTAAAAAACTGCTCTCACTTCCTTCTATTTTCACAAAAAACTAAAAAAGTTTATATTTTCGAAAGAAGGTGGGGCTGTTCACCTCAGTCATGTTCTTCGGTATCTAGCAGAAGTACTAAACGAAGTGTTTGGAAAAAGAACCCTAATTATCTAGGCGCAAAACCGACAATAATTCTCTGTAAAAAGAACCTAAACCTATATATCTAATAAATAATTGTTTTAACTTCTTTAAAACAATCAATTCAAAAGGCGAAATGAGATGGCTAAAGAAGCAGTAGAGATCTATAAGGAATTTGAAACCGATATAATTCCACCGAGCTGGAAAGACAGAGCATGGGATAAGAACGACTTTAAGAAATGGTATGAAAGCACCGTGAAGAATAAGAAGGCAATTGAAGAGTGGTGGGAAAAATGGGCAAACGAGCTTTTATGGTTTAAAAAATGGGATAAGGTTTTGGATGATAGCAATCCCCCATTTTACAGATGGTTTGTTGGTGGAGAAACAAACCTGGCTTACTTAGATGCAGATTGGCAGATTGAGCAGGGTAGAAAGAATAAATTGGCTTTGATATGGGAGGGAGAGCCTTGGGATGAAGCAATGCAACAACCAAAGGAAGTTAAAAAGTTTACATATTATGACCTATTCAGAGAATCAAATGTAATTAGCTTTGCTCTAAAAGAAAAATTAAATGTCAAAAGAGAGGAGATTTTAACATTTTATTTGCCCATGATTCCAGAGCTCCCACTTTACATGCTTGCGGTTCAGAGGCTTGGGGCACGACATAGCGCAGTTTATAGCGGATTTAGTGCCGATGCTTTAGCTACCAGAGCCATAGACGCTGGTTCAAGGATAATAGTTACTGCAGATGGGTTCTATAGAAGGGGGAGGATAATAAGCCTTAAACCCATCGTCGATGAAGCTGTGAAGATATGCACACAAAATGGGCTTAAAATAGAGAACGTTGTGGTAGTCAAAAGAGTAGGGCACGATATACCTTGGAATAAAGAGATAGACATTGAGCATCATGAGCTGGTTAACGATATACCACAAAATGTCAATGTTCCCGCTGAAAGTTGCGGTTCAGAAGACTTTTCATACATTCTCTACACATCGGGTACAACGGCTGCTCCTAAAGGAGCCCAGCTTCCTATAGGTGGTTATGCTGTCGCTCTATATGCTACTATGAAGTTGATATTTGATGTTCATGACGATGACATTTATTGGTGCACAGCAGATATCGGATGGGTTACAGGGCATTCATATATTGTTTACGGGCCGCTGATGACTGGTGTAACATCAATAATGTATGAAGGTGCCCCGGATTACCCAACACCTGATAGGTGGTGGAGCATAATCCAAAGATATGGAGTGACAGTATTCTATACCACACCAACAGCTATCAGAATGTTAATGAAATTTCCCGAAGATTATGTCCGAAAATACGATTTATCGACAATAAGGATTGCTCACTCTGTTGGTGAGCCTATTAATCCAGAGGCATTTAAATGGTATTTCAAAAACATCGGTAGAGAAGATATTGTCGCCTCAAGTACTTGGTGGATGACGGAGACAGGGCAAATGCTAACGGGACACTACCCTGGGTTGGGAAAAATATTTCCGCTTAAGCCAGGAACAAACGGCTATCCCTTCCCTGGTGTTACTATGGATGTTCTCAATGACGATGGGAATATTTGTCCACCCGGAGTGAGGGGATATTTAGCTATGACATCACCATGGCCAGGAATGCTTATGACTTTATACAAAAGTCCACAAAGATATATTGATGTCTATTGGTCGAGGTTTAAAGGCAAGATGTATTTCTACACTGGAGATTTTGCTGTTAAAGACCAAGATGGGTATATATGGGTTTTAGGAAGGGCTGATGATGTCCTTAAAGTTGCTGGTCATAGAATTGGAACAGCTGAAATTGAGTCGGCAATGATTAAGCATCCAGCCGTGGCGGAGTCAGCGTGTGTTGGTAAAAGCGACCCAGTAAAAGGAGAGACGCCATTTATCTTTACAGTTCTTAAGCAAGGTTTTTCGCCAAGCCCGAAGCTCGCAGACGAGTTAAAAATGCATTTAAGAATTACCATTGGCCCTCTCGTAGCATCTGATTCAACAATAGCTTTTGTTGACTCTGTTCCTAAAACGAGAAGCGGCAAAATTATGAGACGATTGCTAAAAGCAATTATTGGAGGGGCAACTCTCGGAGATGTCACAGCGCTGGAAGACGGAGTGGCTGTTGATGAAGCGAAGAAAGCTTATGATACTGTGAAAGAGGCTCTTGAGCGTAAGAAAAGCTAAGCTTATCGTCCTTGGAAATGGTATAGCGTCTATTATGTTTTCTAGGTCAAGCATTCACGTTAGCAGTCTTTCCAAGCCCATTCCGAAACCAGACCATCAAATTGCGTGATTCTTTTCCACATTACACCTCAAATAAACTTATGGATAGATCCTCCTCATCGTTCTTGGGAATGGGATTGTTTCACGTATATGCTTTAGCTTACAGATCCACATCACAGTCCTTTCGATTCCCAACCCAAACCCTGAGTGCGGTACTGAACCATATCTTCTTAAATCCAAGTACCACTCGTAAGCTTCCTTCGGCAAGCCAAACTCTTCAATCTTTTGCTCGAGCAATTTCAAGTCATGCATTCTCTCACTCCCGCCTATTATCTCGCCGTATCCCTCTGGGGCCATCAGGTCAGCGCAAAGTACAACTTTTGGATCATCTGGATCTGGTTGCATGTAGAACGCTTTGGCTTTTGCTGGATATCTATGGACGAAAACAGGCTTCTCAAACTTTAGGGATATGAAGTTCTCATGCGGCGCTCCTAAATCTTCCCCCCACTCTATTCCATATCCAGCCTTCTGCAGCATCTCTATCGCTTCAGTATAACTTATTCTATCGAACGGAGGCTCGACTTTTTTCAAAGGCTTTACATCCCTCTTCAAGACTTCTAGCTCCCTATTCCTTTTTCCCAAAGTTTGCTTTACGATGTATGTTACCATCTCTTCCTGAAATTTCAAGTTATCCTCGAAGGTAAAGAAAGCCATCTCGGGCTCGACCATCCAAAATTCTGTTAAGTGACGCGGAGTCTTCGATTTCTCGGCTCGAAAAGTTGGGCCGAAGCAGTAAACTTTGCCGAAAGCAGCAATCGTAGCTTCGACATAAAGCTGACCGCTTTGAGTTAGAAAAGCCTTATCGCCAAAATAAGGAGTTTCGAACAGAGTTGCTACTCCTTCGCAGGCAGAAGGAGTAAGAATCGGGGAATCTGTCAGCGTAAAACCTCTTTCGTCGAGGAAATCTTTGCATGCTTTTATAACTTCAGCTCTTACTTGAAGTATCGCGATCTGTCTCGGGCTCCTTATCCACAAATGTCTAAAGCCAATCAGGAAATCGACCCCGTGCCCTTTCTTACCTAAAGGATATTCTTGTTCCGCTAAATGAACGATCTTCAAATCCTTAACCCTTACCTCGTAACCACCTGGCGCTCTTTTGTCTTCCTTGACTATGCCTTTAATTACGATGGAAGATTCTTGCGTTAGCTTATCAGCGTCCTGAAAGACTTTTTCATTAACTTCATCTTTATGGACAGTAGATTGGATCATTCCAGTCCCATCCCTCATGATCAGGAATTGAACTCCGCCGCTCGAACGTTTTGTGACCAACCAGCCCTTTAGTTCAACTTTCTTTTCAGTCAGCTTTCCGTCCAGGATATCGCTAATGCTCATATGCATCAATCTCTCACATTGTTTCCAAATCTAAGTCTTATCCCTTTTTAAGTATTAAACCTCTGCAACACGTGTCTAAGGGCTTTAAAGAATACAACCATTAGATAAATGCATAACGCCCACACTCAACAAGATAAACAGCAGATAGACGGAAAAATCGATTAACTCTTACGTCTTCAAATCCTTGATGTTCGATATATGCCGCATA
>Ga0315309_1002566_pt1 | contig 10565 bp, 8 predicted proteins | sample TDP4_MG_FD_203080 | JGI IMG/M metagenome (GOLD analysis project Ga0315309, IMG submission 203080) | Freshwater sediment microbial communities from Lake Towuti, South Sulawesi, Indonesia - TDP4 | ecosystem: Environmental > Aquatic > Freshwater > Lake > Sediment | place: Indonesia: South Sulawesi...
GTCCGGCGTGCTGGCTGATCATTAATGGTCCTGGCGAGACTCCATGGATGAGAAGGGCACCAAGAAGAATGGCCGTTGGAGGAGCGAAAGGAATTCCAAGGACGAAGAGAGGAATGAAGGCTGCCTGACAGGCGGAGTTATTGGCAGACTCAGGGCCAGCCACTCCTTCAATCGCTCCCTTACCAAACTCCTCAGGGTGTTTAGAAACCTTCCTCTCGATCATATAAGAGGCATAGGTGGCAATGACCGGTGCGGGTCCGGGAACCAAACCTATGCCAAATCCAGATGCCGTCCCTCTCAGAATTGCACCAATCGATTTCTTTAAATCTTGAAAAGAGGGGTAAAGTTCTCTCAGGCGCGGCATGATAACTCCTTGGTCTAACAGATCCGAAGGTTGATTGACATTGACTAAGACCTCTCCAATTCCGAAGAGCCCAATGGCGACAGCAACAAATTCGACCCCTCCGAGAAGGTAGGTGGAGCCGAAGGCAAAACGAGCATTTCCAGTAACAGGATCGATTCCTATCGTTCCGATGATCAGTCCGATAATGGCCATCATGAGAGATTTGAGGAGTGATTTGCCTGTCACATTGCTCAAAACAATAAAGCCAAGGACCATTAAGGAGAAATATTCAGGAGGACCAAAGGCCAATGCTGCCTCTGCCAATGGCGGGGCCAGAAAGACCAATCCAAATATTCCGATCGTTCCGGCAATGAAAGATCCAATGGCAACGATGGCCAGAGCAGGGCCTGCCCTCCCTTTTTGTGCCATTCTATAGCCATCGATACAGGTGATGACAGAAGCCGTCTCCCCAGGTACATTGAGGAGGATGGAGGTGGTAGAACCTCCATACATTGCCCCGTAGTAGATTCCAGCAAGCATAATGATGGCAGAAGTGGGGTTTAGACCGAAGGTAGCAGGAATAAGGAGGGCGATTCCAGCGATCGGTCCGATTCCAGGGAGTACACCGATGATGGTTCCTACGATGCAACCGATCAGGCAGTAAAAAAGGTTTTGGACCGTTCCGGCGATTCCAAAGCCGTTTGCTAATTGTTGAAGCGATTCAAACATCTATCCTCGACCTCAAACGATGAACAATGAACAATGAACTATGAACTATGAACAATGAACAATGAACTATGAAGAATAATTTTGAACCCCAGTCCTCCAACCTCTAACCTCTAACCTCATCCTTAACCTCAACCTTGTTTTTCATAATCCAATCCATCCCTTTGGCATAGGAATGTCAAGCCATTTAACAAATAGAAGATAGGAACCCACCGCCGTCACCACAGATATCAGAATGTTTAGGCCCCACCTTTTTATACCCAGGATTCTTAAGAGACTCAACATCAAAAGGAAAGATACGAGTGGGTATCCCAATTTATTGAAAAACAGGGTAGCTAAAGCCATTGTTCCCAGAAAAAGAATCATTTGTAATGGAGACTCTGAAGATTCAGGGGAGGGCTCTTTTTTTACCTCTGCTGCCTTACCCTGAAAGAAAATTTTTAAAATGAAGGCGACTGATAAGATCATGAGGAGTATTCCAAGAAATAGAGGAAACATCCCCGTCCCTGCAATTCGAAAGGTTCCGATGGGCATTCTTAAAGAGAGAACGGCAGTAACCGCTCCGAAAAGGAAGATTACAATTCCAACGACTATCTCATCCCTATTCATCTTATCTCCTCCTTTTCACGACGAACTATGAACAATGAACAATGAACAAAAATCAAAATATTTCAGATATGTTTTCCCTTTTTTTATTTTTGTGTTCATCGTCCATCGTTCATCGTTTAATCAGTCCATCAACGCCCCACCATTTACATCTAAAATCTCTCCAGTGATAAAGGATGCCTCATCAGAAGCCAGGAATAGGACTGCCTCTGCTACATCCTCTGGTCTTCCAAGACGACCGAGTGGAATGGAAGCAATGATCTCCTTCCGCCTCTGCTCTGACCATTGGGCACTCATCTCGGTTTCAATAGCATGTGGTGATACAGCATTGACATTGATCCCATATGGAGCCAGTTGCCTTGCCAGGGTCTTTGTCAAAGCATCCACACCAGCCTTCGACGGTCCATATCCTGGCGCAGAAGTAATATCTCCCATTTTTCCCGCGATTGAAGAAACATTGACGATTTTCCCATAGCCCTGCTGTTTCATGATATCAACTGCGGTTTTACAGCAGTTGAATGTACCTTTTAGATTGACCTCAATGACCCGATCCCAATCTTCTTCGGTGACCGTTTCAATCGTCCCTCTTCTGATGATCCCGGCATTGTTCACCAAGATGTCGATTCTGCCGAAAGCCCTTCGCACCTGATCCATCATCTCCCTCACATCAGAGCTCTTCGTTATGTCACAGGGGATGGTAATGACCTCCTTATTTTCTTTCTCAATCTCCTTCTTAATTACCTCCAATCTCTCTTTATCCGAATCGATGATGGCGACCTTTGATCCTTCCCTGGCGAAAGTTGAGGCGATGGCCATTCCTATCCCTCTCGCTCCCCCCGTTACAATTGCCACCCGCCCTTTCAGTTTCATTCCTCTTGCCCCAAACTCTAAACTTTGAACGATGAACTATAGAGTATGAACTCTGAACCATGAACTCTGAACTATCTAATCTCTATCGCTCCTGGTCCATCGTCTTTCGTACATCGTTCATCGTCGGTTGTCTATCGTTACTCTTTGACTGCGCCAGCTGTCAGCCCTTGTACCAACAGCCTCTGCAGCAACAAATAGAGGATGATGGCTGGCATTCCGCCCATCAATGCCCCTGACATGAGCATGGGCCAGATGATCCGAAATTCTCCCACTGTCCTCGCGATTCCCAATGTCACGGTGACCATCGATTCTGTGCTCGTGAGGCAGATGACCCAGAGGAGGTCTCCCCAGGCTAAGAGAAAAGCAAAGATGATCGTGGCGACCATGCCCGGTGCGGAGATTGGAAGGATGACGCGAAAGAAGACCCCCAATCGGGAACATCCGTCCACCAATGCGGCCTGATCTAACGCATCAGGGACACGATCGATAAAACCCTTCATCATCCAGGTGGAGAAGGGAAGACAGATCGTCAGAAAGGCGATGATGAGGCCTGTCCGTGTGTCATAGAGGCCCAATTTGCTTAGGATCTTGAAATAGGGGCCGACCAGTAAAACTCCTGGAAGCATCTGCGTAGCAAGGAAGAAACCGATCAAAAATTTTCTCCCGTTGAACATGAATCTGGAAAATCCATATCCGGCTAAGGCACCAAAAAATGTGGAGAGGACCGCGGTCGCCAGAGAGATAATGGTGCTGTTAAGAAAGTAAATGCCGAAGTTCTTCTTCACCCACATATAGATATAGGCGTAAAGAGTAGGTTCGATGGGAATCCAGGTCGGAGGAACACGAAAGGCCTCAGCTTCGGTCTTGAGAGAGGTGGAGAGCATCCAGATAAATGGCAAAAGGGCGTAAATGGAGACCAGGATGAGAACTCCGTACATCTCGATATTGGAGAAGAACTTCTTTTTAGAGCCTTGAACCACTCCCTATTCCTCCTGACTGATCATCCAGATATAAGGGAGGCTGATCATCAGCAGCGCAATGGTCATGATGACCGAAACGGCTGAGGCATATTCAAATCGGAAGAATTGAAAATACTGCTTATAGATATAGGTGGAGAGGACTTCGGTAATGGTACCCGGCCCTCCCTGAGTCATGGCCTGAATAAGGCCGAAACGTCTCACCTCCCAAACGATATCGAGAGCCAATGCAACGACGAACATCTTTTTTAGGCTAGGCAGTGTAATTCGAGAAAAGAGTTGCCAGCGGGAGGCCCCATCAATGGCTGCCGCTTCATAGAGCACTCTCGGAATGGATTGAAGCCCAGCAAGAAGAATGAGCATCACAAATGGAAACCCCCTCCAGAGATTGACAAAGACCACACTTAAAAGAGCCAATCTGGGATTGTAAAGCCATGGGATATGAGTGGAGATCAATCCTACCTTTATTAAAAGATCGTTGAGCGCACCATAGATGGGGTCATACATCCATTTCCAGATGATCCCTGCCACGACATCAGGAACCACCCAGGGCAGGAGGGCGATTAAACGAAAGAGAGGTTTTGCAAAGATCTCTTTATTGAGGATGAGCGCAACCCCCAATCCCAGGAGGATATGGCTGGCCACGCTCAGCGTGACGAAGAGAGCCGTATTGCCAAAGACCTGACGAAAGATCGAATCCTTAAAAAGAACGGAGTAGTTGCTGAAGGTATAGGAAGATCCTCCGCCTTCCGGGTAGATACTGTAAAGGATGCTTTGGATGGCAGGAAAACCCAGAACGAGGACGAGGAGGAGAGTCCCTGGAAAGACAAAGGGAATCCACATGTGTTGGTCTTTGATCTTGATGAGTTTCATTCTTGTTATTCAAAAAGCATCTCCCCTCTCCTGCCTACCGGCAGGCAGGGGAGGGGATGAATTCAGGTGGTTTATTTCTTTCTCGCAAGGATCCCGTTGATTCGCTCGTGGGCATCGGCCAAAGCCTTCTCCGGAGGCTTCATCTCTGTCATGGCCTCCTGAACGGCCGTTGTAAAGGTATCGACGATTTCAGGCCATTGCGGTATCTGAGGAACCACTTTCCCATAAGGAAGTTGTGAGGCGATAACGCTCGCAAACTTGTCATTCAGGATTTCAGGAGCCTTTTCACTTACATCCTTTCTCGAAGAGGTGACACGGTTTTTGACGAACCAATTAAGCTCCATCTCTTTCGAGGTGATGAACTTCATGAGCTCCCAGGCTTCCTTCGGATGTTTGGTATTCGGACTCATCACCCAGGACGAGAGCCAGATGGTAGTCACTTTATTCTTCTTGACGGGGAGGGGAACGGCATCGAGCACATCGAAGGCCTTTAATTCAGGATTGATGGCGTTGACGATAGGAGCCGTCCAGCCCGACCCAATCTCCCAGGCAATCTTCCGATGGGCTAATTGTGTTCTGACATCCTGAGGGTTCATCGAAGTGACACCGGGAGGCATCACCTTGTGCTTCGTATAAAGCTCAATGAAGAATGTAAATGCTTCCTTTGCCTCTTTTGAATCGAGAGCAGACTTCTTATAATCTTTGGTGAGATAATCCCCACCAAAGGACCAGACGAAGGGGCTGAATCGGAGTTCAAATCCTGGATCTTTTGCTCCCGGAAGGGCAATTCCCCACCTCTCAGGCGCTTTGGTTAACTTTTTATTGTATTCAAGGAACTCCTCCCAGGTCTTCAGTTTCTTGGGATCAAGTCCGGCCGCCTTGAAGAGCTCTGTGTTATAAACCAAGACCATCGACATATAATCGCCAGGCATGGCACGGACCTTCCCTTTATGCTTCATCAGGTTCATACAGAGGGGATACCAGGGCTCAAGAAATTTTGCTCCTCCCTCCTTTTCGATAAAAGCGGTCAAATCCATTGCAAAGCCTTTGTCAAAAAACATGGGAAGGGAAAAGGCATGGACATGGAAGATGTCTGGACCCTTTCCAGCGGCTAACTCCACGGTGTACTTAGTTTCTTTCTCCTTGTAGGAGACAGGTTCCAAAGCAATCTTGATGTTGGGATTCCGTTTTTCGAACAGGGCCATGGCGTCTGCGAGGGTTTTATCCCAGGGGGATTCAGTCAGATGCCAATCTGAAAAACGGAGCGTCACCTTCTCCTGGGCACTTACAAAGGTGGAAAATCCAATAAGGACTACCATACCTAAAACGACATAGGAACTAATACGAAACCATTTCATTTTTCCCTCCTTCTTCTAAAAATTCTTAACGATGAACTATGAACGATGAACTATGAACTATGAACGATGAACTGCGAACTAAAATCACCTCCTTCCCTGAAAACCCAACCTCTCCGAAATTTTAAAAGCCCTCTCCATCACCTCCTTTTTCAAGTTCTCTTGAATCAACTTTTTTGTGACTCGGAAGGCTGGACCAGAGATACTGATCGCAGCGACGACCTTACCCGTTTCATTCCGGATAGGGGCGGCCACGCACCGGATCCCCCTCTCGTTCTCCTCATCGTCGATGGCGTATCCTTGACTCCGTACGATTTTTAGGTGCTCTTTCAACTCCATCGGATCTGTCACTGTATTGTCGGTCCTCTTAGTAAGACCTTTCTCATTGATGAATTCATTCAATGCTTCCTCGGAAATATCAGCCAACAAAACCTTCCCTACTGCACAACTGTGCGCCGGATTTCGGAGGCCAACTCTGGAGGCCATCCTCAAGCCAGGAGTGTGCTGATCCGTTTCCACTTTCTCAATATAGACGATCTCATTTCGGTCCAGGATGACCATGTGGACTGTTTCCTTTGTTCTCTCCGCAAGCTCCCTCAGAAATGGTTCTGCTTCTCTTCGGAGATCGATTTGACCGAGGAGAAGGTTACCCAGTTCGACTAACTTGAAACCCAAGAAGTAGTTTCTCGTTTTCGAGTCCTGCCGGACATATCCAAGATAGGAGAGGGAAGAGAGGAGCCGGTGGGTTGTTCCTTTGGGAAGTTTGATCTTGGAAGATAAATCTCCGACGCTAATTCCTTGAGGACGTTGACCGAGGATGTCAAGAATAAAAGAGGCCCTTTCAATCACTTGAACGAAATTGTTTGGTTTCTGACTTTGGGAAGGGGCCATGTTTCTATATCGTAATACGAAATGGTGTTCCATTATTTATCAATTTCTAAAAAATGTGTCAAGCCCTTTTCTGCCTCATGCTGTCCCTGCATTATTTTAGAGATTGCTTTCTCTTTTTGTGTCATTCCCATGAAAATGGGAATCCAGTATAGTATTGGCATTATCAAAAGACATGGATTCCCCGCATCGAGTGCGGGGCAGGAATGACAAACGGGAAAATTTTCATCATTTATATAGGTGGCCAAGCAGCCATGGGGAATTTCTATAAAAAAGTTGACAAAAAAATTCTTAATCTATAGTGTCAGCTCTTGAAGGTTGGTCATTTCAGCAGAGGAGGATCATCATGTCTGCGCAGAAAGCGAAAGAGAATGCGAAAGAGTTCCATTTCCTTTTAGAAGAGGCGAAAAGACTCGGGGCTCTGGAGGCAAAAATCATCGGTTCGAACAAGGTGGTCGTGGAAGATCGTGTGTTGCTCAAATGCCGAACAGGATGCGACTCCTACGGAAAGAAGTTTGTCTGTCCTCCCTTCACGCCCACTCCTGATGAATTCAGGAAGATGCTGAGGGAGTATAGAAAAGTACTCCTTATCAAATTCCCTGCGGAGGCTGAGGCCGAAGAGGATGTCGGCAGAAACCTTCATAAGAACCAGTATTCACCTGAAACCCCCTCAGCTCTTAGAGAGAGGACGAAGGATTTCTGGGATGTATGGGGTGGCGATAAGAGGCGCATCCTTTTAGCCATGCTCGAATTGGAGAAGTCTGCATTTAATCGAGGTTACACAGTGGCCGTATCATTAACCGCAGGTTCCTGCACCCTCTGTGCGAAATGCGATATAGAAGCCACGTGCACCCATCCCACCATGGCCCGATATCCAGAGCATGCCCTGGGAGTGAATGTGAAGAAGACTCTTAAGCATGCAGGGATGTCGATCAGATTTCCGTTCGAGAGGCATCCAGAAGGCGTTGGGATGCTTCTAATTGATTAGCCTGGATGCATTCTAATTAGGTTACCTGACTACTATTCGACTTGACAGGCGCTGGTCAGATAAAGCCCTTCCTGGCGAGTACACCTACTTATCTACAATAGAGGCATACTTCAAGAGTCGCAGATTTCCGATAGAAATCATCAGGCTGGCAGATATATGAAAATGAAAATCAAATCCCAACATCCTTTTTGATAGTCTAAGGACTGCGTATGAATGACAGAAATCGCAACCATTGGAGTTACTCCGTTCGGTTTTGGAATCCTGTAGGAATCCATCGGGTAATCCGGGTGCGCATAGAAGGAATCAGGGGATAAAATCTGAGACTCCGCATCATCGAGGTAAATCGTTACGGAGGGCGCCTTCACCTTAGGTGGAGGTCGGGCCTTCGCCTCCCAGAGTCCAAGATGCTTGAGAATCTCTTTATCACTTCCTCATCTTCGATGAAAGCGATGATTCGCTTCTGACCCTGGCACTTAGGGCAGGTCAGGGGATCAATCTCATATATTTTTTGAATCAGTCGCGCCCAGTTTTGGGTTTGTCGGGAAGTGGCAAAGGTGGAGTTTCGGGCATCCCTACCTTGCGCAGGGCGCTGAGGAATCTTTCCGCGTGGGCCGGATCTTTATAATAGGAGTAAATTCCTTTGCGAAGATACTCCAGCGAAAACTTGGGGTTTATCTTAATCACTTCTTCAGCGTGAGTCCGTGCCTCTTGCTCCCTGCCAAGCTCCATGTAAACTGCAGATAAGCCTAAATGATCAAGGAGAACAGGGCCCCCACCTTTTTGATCAAGTTCGAGAGTTTTCTTATATCCCTCAAGCGCCTCCTCATATCGTCCAGCAAGGAGACAGTTTTGGGCAATAAACCTTAAATAACTTGCGGGGTAACAAGGGTTAAGGCGCATCGCTTTCTTTGTCAGTGCGATCGCTTCCTCGAATCTTCCTGCATACCCCATAATAAAGCCCAGCACATAATAAGGTAAATCCTGACTGGGACCCAATGCGATGGCCTTTTCCCCTAAGGCGATAGCCTGGTCGAACTGTCCTTGCATCATATGAAGTCGTGCCTTAACGCCAGTAGAGCAGGGCAGGGTTTCATCAAGTTTTAAGGATTTATCGATATACTCAACAGCCAACGCGAAAGATTTATCACGGGATTCAGTGTAACGAAGATACACATCGATATAGTGAGTAGCACCCAATATCCCCCAAGCATACGCATACTCCGGGTCAAGCTTTATCGCCTTTTCAGCTAATTCCCTTATTTTGGCATTATTCTCCTTCGTAGGATATCTAAAAAGGCTATAAGCTGTGGTAGCGTATCCCCAGGCTTCGAAGTTTTTCGTCTTCTGAGACATGCGAGCTTGCTCTCCTTCGGTCAACTTGACCTGAAGCTCGATTGCTACTTTCCTGGCTATTTCATCTAGCACGTCAAAGAAACCTTCTGTGTCTCTATCATAGCGGTCCGCCCATAAGTGATGACCGGTGATTGCATCGATCAGTTGCGCCGTTACCCTTATTCGATCCCCTGTCTTCTGGACGCTTCCTTCCAGCACATATCGAACGCCCAACTCTTCGCTGACTTGCTTGATTTTTAGAGATTTGCCTTTGTAAGTAGAAGTGGAAGTGCGGGCAATGACAAACATCTCCGGAATCTTACAAAGAGCGGTGCTAATACTTTCACAGATTCCATCAGAGATGTATTCTTGCCCGGGGTCACCACTTATGTTGACAAAGGGCAAAACGGCGATAGAAGGCTTATCGGGCAAAGGAAAGGCCATCCTCTCCTTGGAGGCAGGTTCAATGCTCGGTGCACCACGCCAATAGAAATTCCAAACTGCCAGACCAATGATCACGATCAGAACGGCGACAGCACCTGCCAGCACGGGTTTGCGGCGCCAAACGGGAACTTCTTTCGCCGGTCCTTTCCTCTCGATACCAGTCACTCTTGGCTCCATCAGAACCTTATAAGCTCCCACGGGTTTAGCGATGTTCTTAACTGTCTGCTCTCCTAAGTATTCATAACCAAGAGGTAGCTTGCTCTCGATGTGGTCAAAGGCCGTCTTGGAGACACAGATACCACCAGGATCAGCGAGAGCCTCCAATCTCGCCGCGATATTCACCCCATCCCCATAGATGCGTTCCTCCTCCTCGATCACGTCCCCCAGATTGATCCCGATGCGAAATTGCATGCGCCGGTTCTCTGGCAACTCGCTATTGCGGGCCTGTAGCTCCTTCTGCACCGCAACCGCACACTGCACTGCATCTACCAGGCTAGCAAACTCGGCCAGCACATTGTCCCCCGGCGAATCCACCACCCGGCCCCGGTGCTGTCGGATGAGGTCGGCTATGATCCCTTTGTAAATCTCCAGGGTTTTCAAAGTTTCAGCTTCATCCTCACCCATCAGGCGGCTGTAGCCAACTACGTCCGCGCTGAGGATGGCTGTGATTTTTCTCTTGAAACTCGATGTAGTCATGGAATCCACCTCTAAAGTTTTATCAATGGAATGATAGAAAGAACTTTTTATGAGACTTCGGCTTTAGAATGGTTTATGGGCCTCCAAGGAGGTAGAAACCCCTCGAAGGCTTCATATCGGCACCTTTTGAATTTTTCTTTTCATTTCCAGTTCCAAAAGGTTGAGGTTAGGTAGATAGCTTGGCTTTTAAAAACGATGCGACTTGGTAAGAGATTACTAATTCTAATCAAAAAAGTCAACAAGAATTAATGATTACCACTTAAAAGCTTGTATGAAAGGAGAATCTTAGAGGATCACGATAACAGGAAGTACTCAAAAACGATGGCCGTTTCTATTCGCTTAATGTCATGGATCTTCACAGCTTCCGAGTCTTTCTTCATCCCCAACGCAACAAAGACGACCAAGCCGTGGCATTAGGCTTGATCTATTGCTGGAAAACAATGGGCATCCCCGACTTCCTTCAAGTC
>Ga0315309_1002567_pt1 | contig 10564 bp, 10 predicted proteins | sample TDP4_MG_FD_203080 | JGI IMG/M metagenome (GOLD analysis project Ga0315309, IMG submission 203080) | Freshwater sediment microbial communities from Lake Towuti, South Sulawesi, Indonesia - TDP4 | ecosystem: Environmental > Aquatic > Freshwater > Lake > Sediment | place: Indonesia: South Sulawesi...
TATATACTTGAGCTTTACCCATGCGCATTTATCAATGTGTAAATATGTTCTCCATCAATCAAGGTATGAATAAACAATGAGCAGGTTCATATTATGCTTGTGATGCCCAATTAGAAGAGGGGGGTTAAACTCTCAGGTCCCCCTAGGGGCATCGCATCTCGGACACCTGCTCATCGTTTGGGTCATCAAGGTTCCACAATACCGACAGGGGATCAGCACAACTTCCCTGATCACCTCCTTGACCACTTGCGGTGCCTGAATAACCTGTGGCGTTGTTCTCACCACCGGGATCTCTCGCTTCGTATTGAGTCCAAGACGCCCTTTAACGTTAATCTCCCCCTGTATGGTCCATTCCACGACCCTATCTATGCTCCTTTGAGTTTCTGGTCTTCCGATCGGGATGTTCACAGTAAAGGGGAAATCCTTAACGCCAGGGGATATGTGCATCGGCCCAGAAATTATAAGATGTTTTGACTCATGTTCTTCCTCATCCCAATCGACCTCTTCTTCATCCTCATCCGGATCTCCATGCGACTTCCATCTTCTCCTCTCTACCTTCTCAATGCACTTGAAATTGATCTTAACTTGCTCTATGTCGAACTCCTCATCTGAGACCAATTGAAGGATGCCCTCCACATCTTCCCCTAAGGCGTAAACGTCTTTAGAGATATGTAATGCGATGTTAGCCTTCGGATATGTCAATGCTTTCTTGATTTTACCCAAAAGGCCTCCAATGCCTTGAGATTTATTTGACTGATCATCCTCACTCATCATAGCTCACCTTCTGGCCACATAATCGAAGTGTAGGATATCAGACGTTAAGCTTTGTAAATTTTCCACTCTAGGAATCTTGAGATAAGAATGTTGATTCACCATGTGTATATGTAAGGGAGATAATGACGATTCGATTGAGAAGGAGGAAACCGATATCCCCTATAATATAGCGTGGGAAACACTATGATGATCGATCCATTCAGGCATCTATTTACGTGCGATGTCGAGATCCATTGGCCCCAAAGGCGTATTCAGTGTTCGTGAATGGACGGACTTGAACCCCGCGCGAAGCATGGCGTCTGCAACGAATCCCTGATCAAACCCCACGTCATAACCCGCCAGGGCCATGGATATTGACGACAGCACGCTGATCTCGGGCTTTGTCCTCTCATGGGTCAACCCAATGAAGTAGGATATGAAGACTCCACTCGGGTTGAGGGCGTCATAAACTTTTTTCACGATGTAATCGAGTTTATCCGAATAACTTTGTAGGGATGAACATGCCAAGACGAGGTCGTAGCCTTCACCTATTGGATCACGGAATCCATCCCCGCCGATGACCCCCATCCTGTCCTCCATCCCATACTCCCTGATGAATTTCTCAGCCACCTTGACCATTGGCGGTAGGTCAAAGATGACGCCCTTCATGCTGGGATGTGTGGCCACGATGGCCATGCCGATTAGCCCCGGACCGCCGCCCAGGTCCAGCATCTTTCGGAGTGATGGAAACTCCGGCAATTTCGTGACGATATCTATCAATTGTGCATTACATGTCCTCTCGATGCTAGCATATTCCTCCGCAAATATCTCCTCGGAGAATGTCATCTCCTGCGTGGGCGGAGGCCCTTCCCTTATCGGCCTAGACAGGTTCTCGGGTGAGATTTGGGAATGCATCATCCGTAAGGCTGCCCCCAAATATGTTCGGCCGTCCTCCACCAGGTAAGCTTGGGCTATGGGCGAATTTCTATACAGGCCATCCTTTTTCTGCAGGAGGTCTATCGCCGTCAGGCTGTCCAAGAACACCCTGGTTATTCCAAGATGGGTGCCAATTGCCTGCGCAACCTCATCGGCTGACCTCGGCTCGGAGAGCTGGTTGAACACTTTCAGCTCGATGCCCGCCAACAACAGCTTCGATCGGAGGGGTGCAAAGATCATTCCAAAAAGGTCTCCGGAATCGACATTCACTTCGGGCAATATTATCATGACAACTTCCCCCTTTAGGGCATGTATATAATTTATGTAGGCGATGCTATTGTCCAGAGCTTGAGGAAAAAAATGGAAACGATAAATGGCCTCCTCGGAAGGATAGATGAAGGGCGTATGCGTAAGGCCTTATTCCATCTATCTAAGGATCCTATGCCGTTTCGTAAGCTGAATTATACCATTCCAGGTCATCGTAAGAATACGCTATATGAGGCGGATGAGTGGGTCCAGGCAGAGCTCCGTAACAGCGGCTACAACGTGGAATGCGAAGATTGCAGGGTGCAGGCCTTCGGCTTCGATTCCACAAAGCCCAAGGCCCACTCCTATGCTCCACCCCCAGAGGGAGCGCCATCCTATGTGGCCTACAATCTATATTCGAAGAAGGTCGGAAAGGAGCATCCGGAGGAGATCATATTATTGGTGGCCCACAAGGACTCGCAGAGTTGGATAGACTCGCCTGGGGCGTACGACAACGGCGTTGGCACGGTCGGCGTGATGGAGATCGCAAGGGCGCTGGCCGTTTACCCGAGCAAACGCTCCATCTGGTTCCTATTCTGCAATGAGGAACATACGCCTTGGACCAGCGTCACGGCGGCCCAAAATATCAGGAAGAGAGGCGAAAACCTGATCTCGGTATTCAATCTCGATGGCCTGGGCGGCAAGGGCGATGAGGACATCGCCTCAGGTCGCAAGACGAACGTGACGCTCTACACGACGGCCGAAGGCAAACGTTTCGCTGATCTGATGGCGAGGGTCAATGAGGCACATCACATAGGCCTCGTTCAGACTTCTCATCAGCGCCCATATCCGAATGATGACGATGGCTCGTTTGTGAAGGCGGGATACGGTTGCGCGGTGGCGAACATCGGTTCATTCCCATATTCGGATCCTCAATACCATCTCGAGGGGGATGCCCCCGATCGCGTGGATATCGTCAACGTGCGAATGGCGACGCAGGCCACTCTGGCAGCCATCCTCTGGCTTGACCAAGAGATCCCCTGGTGAAGCCATGGTCTTTGGATGCGCTGGTCTGCTTACAATAGAATCATAGGTTAAAGATGATTCGGTTTATAGACGATGCCCGTTGAGCCGAAATCGCAGCGTAGTCCGTCGCCAGCGAATGTCTTCTCCTCTCGACCAACGATTTTTCCTTCTAGGATCCGTTCGATTCCATTCATTAGTTCGTTGATGTTCTCCTTCGGCAATGGCAATGCCTGTAGATCGGAGTGCCCTGGGAGAAAGTAATCGAAATCGTCCATCCTAGATCGCAGACGCTTCAGGTTCTCGTGGAATTGGCTTAGGGGGAGCGACTCTTCCAGGTGAAGCCACGTTGGGTTCTGGATCGTATCGCCTGTGAACAGTAGCCGATTTACACTGTCCAATAAACAGACCGAACCTGGCGTATGGCCTGGGATGCTCATTATTTGCAGACGCCGTTCACCCAGATCAAAGACATGACCGTCCTCGATCGGTATCAAAGGAGGCACTGTTGAGGCCCATCTGTCCATGTGGAAGTTATCAGGTAGGGATTGTGGCAGAGCGTTTCTTATAATCCGTCTCCTCGCATCAGCATCTGGAGGCTTGCTTATGAAAGACCTGTCCGCCTCATGTATGTACACTCCTTTGAATAGGCTGTTCCCGTAGGAGTGGTCCGGATGGCCATGGCTATTCACGACAATCAAGGGTAAAGGCGAAAGGGAATATATTAACTTCGGGAGGTCGCTGATTCCCCAACCTGTGTCCACGAGGAGGCACTTTTTGCCTCCGCTGATGAGGTACATTATGTCACAGCCGTGATCGTCTATCGCCCAAGTTCCGCTTGTTATCTGTCTCGTCTTATACCATTCTGAAGCTTTCATATGTACAGGCATCTTTGCTCAGTCAAGTTAAAGAACTAGTACATAAGGATTAACGGAAGATCTTACAATTAAATTAACTTGGTTACTTTTCTAAGGTTGTATTGGTGGTATTCGCGCAGTAATGTATTGTGGTCAATGTCTATATTGTCCTTGTCAGATTATACTCAAGTCAGTTATAGCGTTCATAAGGTTTTTATCATCACTGAAAGCGTCTTTCCCCTTACATGTCAGTCTCCATCGAGAGAGCGAAGGATACGGACGGGGAGACGCTAGCAGACATATCCAAGAGGGCATTTGATAGCGATGTGGAGGTAGGGGCTCAAGGACCCGGAGGGCCAAAGGATTACGATTCACCAGAAGCCCAGATCAACTTCATGAGGTGGACCATCTACTACAAGATCCTGCTGGACGGCCGCATCGTGGGGGCGATCATGGTCTGCGGGCGAAGCGAGAGACATCGCGAGATCTGCGGCCTCTTCGTCGACCCTGAATACCATAACAGGGGCATAGCGACGAGGGCATTCGAGCTGATATGGGGTGAATACCCACGGGTTGAAGTCTGGACGCTTGGGACCCCGGAATGGAACGTGAGGACGAAGCACTTCTACGAGAAACTCGGTTTCGTGCAGGTCGGATGGACGAAGGGGGAAAACCCTGGGTCGCGAGGACGCTGGTACGAGAAGCGGATGGATCCGTCAAAGCCCTTAGCGATGAAGATAGGCCAATTAAGTGACGGGATGAGCGGAGTGGTAGTTGAGGGGAAGGTGGAGGAGTTGGACCCTCCAAGCAAGGTCAGGTCCAGGGATGGACGGGGGGAGTTGACCGTGGCCAATGCCAGGCTGGCGGATGAATCGGGCAGCATTGTGCTCGTGCTCTGGAACGAGCAGGTCGGATACATAAGCGTCGGCAATAGTGTGAGGGTCGAGAACGGCTATGTCGGCAGTTTCCGTGGGATAAATCAACTCAGTGTAGGCAGATATGGGAAATTGATCTTATTGATATGACGTACCCCGTAGGCTGGTGCTATCTTGAATGCCATCAATATAATTCACATATATACGCGGTAGAGACACTTGTCCTTCTACTCACTGGGTCCCATCGTTGACCCGGTGGCGCTGATAGATAAGTTACAGGCATAATTTATGCAAAGTTTAGCGCGTTATGTCCCGAGAGTTCATCAATAATTCGAGTTTGGACACTTCGCCCTTGTCATATGCCACAAACGTCTCGGCGTATTTCACGCCCATCTCCAGACCCCTGAATTCCATCATCTTCTCGTGAACTGGATACCATGTGTCTGGGAAACAGTTCCCATGTGCATAGCAGGCCCTTTTCTTTAACTCGGCCTTCTTGGTGACGTCAACATAGGTGCCAGCGGTGAAGCACCTGCTCTGTATGCCGCTCATGACCTCGTAGAAGTATAGGGCAGGCGCGGCGTCGACCTTCGATCTCTGGATGGCGCTGATGGTTATGGCCCCTACGGCCCTGTGGTCTGGATGCGTGTCTATGGGCCAGTGCGTTAGGACCAGGGCGGGATCATTTCCCTCTATCAGATTTCTGACTTTGCCAACCGCTTCCTCTGTTGGCCATAACGCCCCATCGATGTAATCCAAAAATATGACCTCCGTTCCCAATAGATGAAAGGCCCGTATGGCCTCCTCCACGTTGAGCTTGCCGTTTCCCTCGATGCTCCCCATTCTTCCGGTGAGCTCGCCCCTCGTGAACGATACGGCTGATACGCTATGGCCCTTCTCCGACAAGATGGCCACCAAGCCTCCAGCTCCAGAATCCGGGTCGTCCGGATGTGCGCCCATTACGAATATATTCATGGATGTTCACTTCGATCGTATATGCCATGACCTTTTAAAATTGCCTGTTTATCTTTTTGGGGGGAGTTTCCTCCTCACACTAAAGCCCTTCGCAAGCCTTGGATCGATGAAGACTCCCCACCTGAAAGGGATATCGTATAGACAACCAGGATATGCCTTTCAAAAGGCAAGAGCAAAAAGCTGAGGTTCTATATGAAGGATAATAGGTACGTTTCGTAATATATCCAAAAAACGAAGAAGGGCATCGACGTCGGCATAGTCGTATCAAGGGGGAACTGGACTACTGGTCAATTGATGCGCTCAGTTCGACCCTAAGCTTGCTAAATCTCACGGCACCTTCCATGACGAAAAATCCAGCAGGCGAGTCGTAGTGCTCGTAAGCCCTGCAAGATAATGCAATGCGTTCGTCGATGAAGGCCTCCACGATGCTAGTATCGACGAAGAGGGCGAACGGGATCGGCCTGCTGGGTTCCATGGGCAGAGGGCGCTCGACGAGTGCCGGTACATCACCAGCCCTCGGAAAGCGATCAAACACCACACGGCCTAGTTGCGGCTCAAACCTGATCACGTATCCCGCTGAGAAATCGGCTTCGGTGCGGACGAGCAGTCCGAAGGCAGATGCGCCGGGCTCAAAGGCCACTTCCCCCGCCAGTACGTAATCCCCCTTGAGATCATCTAGGATGGCATAAGCGAGTCCATCGCGCCGTTCGCCTCGGATGCCCTTGTCATCGAGATCCCATTTACCGAATGCATGTGAAATAATCTGCCCGCCGGTCAATCCTGAGAACTTGAATGCCCCCATGAGTTCCTTTGGGCATCGCACTCGAAGGTTTCCATCGGAGCTGACCAGCAGCTCATGTGGGATGGCCAGGTGTCCACCCCATTGCCATTTGCCTTCCTCGCTTTCGCCCTCACGTGTGGGGATCCACCCGAAAACGTATCGGTGACTATCGGTGCCCGCTGTCTTCGCCGCATAGAAGCGTTTGCCATCGAATGTATCCAGCGCGGGGGTGCGCCAGGAAGCGCCCAGGTGATCTGCGATGCGATAGTGCGTCTGCATGCCCTCGGTGAATTCTGAAAAGAGCAGATACGCGTGCCCATCCAGCTCAAAGAGGTCGGGGCACTCCATCGGCCCGCTAAAATTGGGCGCGTAGAAAGGCGGATGAACTTCCCATCGCTCAAGATCCCGCGATGTCGCCAGGCCGATGCACCCCCGCTTCGACACAGGGCCGCTATTGGCCGTCGCGCAGATCAGCATGAAGTAACGCTGTTCCTCAGGATGTAGGAAAACGAATGGGTCCCTCCAGTCGGCTTTACCATACCAGCTTTCGTCCGGCAGGAGAATGGGATTTCGTCCATCCTTTGTCCAATGCACCAGATCTTCGCTGAGGGCATGGCAGATCGTCTGTGGCACTGGAACCTTGGGATGCCAGCCGGTGTAGAAGATATGGAAGGCGCCGTCCTTCTCGATTACGGAACCGGTCCAACATCCCCCAGAGTCCGGGTCATCGCCATCGCCAGGCAAGAGCGCATCCGGCAACTCCTTCCAATGGACCAAATCCCCTGAGGCGATGTGCGACCAAAGGAGCCTTTCATCCCCTTTCCTAGTGGCCTTCAGGTAAAAGATGTGGTATTTGCCCTCAAAGTAAAATGGGATGGCGTCGCCGAAATAGCCGTCAGCTGGACGGTAGTGTAGATTCGTCATCGTAGTATCATTCTCCATTCTCGGGAAAATATGCCTTTGCATTCATAATTAATCAACTGCAAAATCGAAAGCCACAAAGCATATATCGAAAAACCACCAGAGCAAATCCAAGGTGATATGCTTGGTCAAGGTGAAGAAGAGGAAGGGGACGACCGAGGAATTTGTCGAATCTAAAATTGCCGAGGGGGTAAAGAGGGCCGGAGCAACTGCTGAGGAGGCTTCACAAGTGGCCAAGGAGATCGCTGAGAAGGTTGCCCACAAGGCCCAAGTCAAGGCGCAGGAGCTATCGGAAATGGTGGTCACATCCCTTAGGAAGGTCAACAAGGCCGCTGCTAATGAATTCGTCAGGTTCAGGGATGAGAAGCTGAAAGCCCAAAAGAAGAAGGTCAAGGCAAAAAGGAAAAAGGCAAAGAAATAGACAGGATATCGTATCATCCCTGAAGGTTTCATAGCGACCAGAGGTAAGATTGGTATTACGTGGCAGGTTGATTACATCATTAGCATCGTGATGGCTAGAACCATGAACGCCAATACCAATGTCCCAACGCCTATCGCCACCAATAGCTGGGCTTTTCTTAACACCTCTGCCTTCCGATCACAGACTTTGTTGTTGGCCGTCACCGTGGAGGCAAGCGTAGCGGATGCCCGTTGCAGGATGACGATCCGGCTCTCGTCTTTATAGTTCTCGATGAATTTACTGGGATCGATGAACTGGAAATTCTTCGGAAAAGTCCCCGCTACTGCCAAAACGAGCGCAGATGCGAAGAGGATCAAGCTTAGGACCGTGAGGTAGATCAATAGAAGTGGCGGAAGAGTGAAAAGTCGCATCCTTTTGGATAACGTATCTAATACGAAATATACTAAGCCGATTGTAATCGGCACGATGGCGGATATTATCCCGACCATATCGCGTATCTTGCCGTCAAGTTTCTCATTCGTCCCATTGATTAACGAGTAGGATTCGCTGGCGGCCTGATAGAAGAACTCCGCCTTGAGCATCTCCTCGTCCTTCTTTGACATGGAAATCATCTATGTGGATGTGCGAAGATGTCATTATTTATTAATGGCCGATGACTAGCGTGCATGCCCGGTGATCGTACAGATCGCATTCGTGACCGGCTTTTATACTGGCGAGACAGGCAAGAGCGGATGCGGCAGGGCGTGGTGCGCCCCAGGGCCCCAGTACACCGAGCCGTTAAAATTCACGGCTGTCTCGTTTGCCGGGGGGATGCTCGGGATTGGCATATACTACCTGATCAATAATAGGAGATACCTCGCGGAGACGATCAGCGCTGCGATCGGCAGGCTGAGTGCCGAAAGGGTGAAGGAGATCGAGAAGAACGAGGCCATGAGCTACAGGATGAGCTACCTGATGCTCGGCTTTTCCACATTCCTCGTCATCGCAATTCTGATGGTGATCGGATTGAGCGTAGTCGGGTCATTGGTGATGATCGCCACGATATTGTTGCTCTGGATTGCCAATGGCCGATCCTACGGCATGACGGCGGTCCCGTTCCTGAGCGATGACTATGGCCACGTGCTGTTCAGATTCCTCTATCCATCAGCCCCTGAGCCCTTGAACAGGGAATGGGTGTGGTCAATGTTCATCTCCAGGCTCGGCGTGGCCAGGCCCTCGGAGATGTGGCTGGGCTCGACGATGTTCGCGGCATTCGGCAACTACAAGATGGCAAGCCTAACGGGCTTCAGCAACAGGAAGGCATTTTGGCTCACGATCATACCGATCGTCATCGTCCCGATCGTCGTGATGGTCACATGGCTGCAGCTGCAATATTCCTTCGGCGGCAGCGTATTCCCCGTAACGGGAGTTTACACCTATAGCACGATATCGCCGACGCAGCAGATAACCGATCCGGCATCGGTATATGTGAAGCCGGGCAGCGAACCCCTGGCCCCTTACGTGCTCGTCGGGATTGTCATCGCATTCGGGCTGTCATATCTGCACGCGACGTTCCTCTGGTTCCCACTGGAGCCGATCGGCTTCATAATGGGCACCACCTTCATGTCCTTGCTATGGGGCCTGTGGGGGCCTTTCCTCCTGGCCTGGATCGCGAAAACTGTGACCCTGAGGATCGGCGGCAGCAAGACGTACGAGAGATATGGGGTGCCCATAGCAGCGGGCTTCATTGCCGGCTATATGGTTGCGATACTTGTGGGAGGCACGTTATCGGTAATAAGGTTCTTCTTCCCATATTAGACAATAGATCTCTATACCCCCAAATCGTTGCACTCAGTTTTTAGGAACCATATGGTCTGAACCTCATTTGATTTGATCCTTTGTCCTACTATTTCTATGGGAATGGAACAATAGGCTAAATGCTTGATGGGTTACATACGCCCTTTACGATGCTACCCGAGATTAGCCCCCTGGCTCCTCAGGGTCCTCTGGAGCAATGAGACATCCAGCCTCCGAGGGGATACGTTGAGCCTCGCCGATAGCGCCGCGGCGACGCCGGCCGCCTGGCCTATGGCCACCACGATGGGGATCACCCGTATGGCGGACTGTCCCTCATGGGTGCTCGATATGCACCTTCCGGCCACCAGCAGGTTTTCGATCTCCTTCGGCACCAGGGACCTGTACGGTATGTCGTATGATGCGCCAGGGGCCATCGGGGGATTCACGGTCCCCTCCCCAGTCGGGCTGTGGATGTCTATCGGGTAGGAGCCTCTGGCTATGACGTCCTTGAACTTCCTGGCCTCCGTGATGTCCTCCCCAGTTATGGCGTATTCGCCCATTATCCTCCTCGATTCGCGTATGCCGATCTCGGCCGCTGATGAAGAGAGATAGGCCTCCTCGAAGCCTGGCACCTCCGCCTTGAGGAACTTCGCCAGTTCGGCCATCTGCCTCCTCCCCTCGACCTCCGCCCCCGTCAGGTCCTCCGCGTTGGTCCCATCTGCCCTGACGACCCTCGTCGTGTTGAAGTGAATCTCGCCCCTCCTCGTCGTCGGGAACCAGAGGACATCCTCCCTTGGGATCGTTACGTCGCCCCTGGCCTTCGCCTCCCTATAGCGCCTGTTGATCTCCTCGTTGGAGGGCATCCTATCGACGTCGACCCCTCCCATCCTGAAGACGAGGGTCATGGGCTGGGTCAGGCCATCCTCCTTCCTGCCCTTCTCATACGGCGCCCCTGCCATGGCCGCCACATCCCCATCGCCCGTGGCGTCAACGATGACCT
>Ga0315309_1002568_pt1 | contig 10560 bp, 10 predicted proteins | sample TDP4_MG_FD_203080 | JGI IMG/M metagenome (GOLD analysis project Ga0315309, IMG submission 203080) | Freshwater sediment microbial communities from Lake Towuti, South Sulawesi, Indonesia - TDP4 | ecosystem: Environmental > Aquatic > Freshwater > Lake > Sediment | place: Indonesia: South Sulawesi...
TAGCGGCTAAGACTGTTGAAAGCTTCAGTTAGTAGGCATACCAGAACTTAGTAAGACTTAAATGTTCTCGAAGCGTTCTTCATGAGCTTGTAGAACTGCTTGACGTAATTTCAAATCTCTCTAAAACCCAGCATGCTTTCGCCGCGCTCCCTGCGAAAACTGGATTGGTTCACTTTCCGTATCCATTCTTTTTAGCGATGATGGCATATTGGGGCGCAATGAAACAAAGGTGTTTTGACCATATCGATAGTTCTATTTTCTTTGCAAGATTCCAGACAATGTTAATTCTGGTTTTTAGAAGTCTTTCGAGGATTGGAAGTCTGCAGTGCGTTCCTCCTATTAACCCCACGAAATAACAGCCGTACTCCTCAAGTATCTTAAAACCGAGAATTTGAAGCAAACCTTTCATTTTTGACGGGACTAGAGTCCATTCAGGGTATATTTTCCTTAAGTAAACTCTGTGATACATCTCCACGGCGAAATTGAGTCCTGAATCAAAGACAACCAACAGTATCCCATCATCCTTAAGAATGGAACGATACTTCTCCATTACTAACCTCGTTTGTTCTTTAGGGAGATGATCTATCGTCGATATGTCAAGTATAAAGTCAAAGGACTTATTTTTGAAAGGAGGGTTAATCACACTTGAGCAAACTACCTCGGTTTTATCGTTTAGCCGTTTTTTTCCGAGATTGCAAATCCTCGGAGAGAGATCCACTGCAAAAAGCTTCTTCTTGATATGGATTTTCGAAACCTCGGTAAACAAGTCTCTATTGTACTCGACTCCTTCGTTCCAAAGATCCGTCTTTAAAATGGTGCAATTTCGGTTTTTTAGATAATAAGCACATACGCGTTTTACGAGCGCTAAGTATATACATTGAAAAAGCTTTGATTTTGTGAAGCTTTTTTTGCAATTAGCAAATCGCGATATCGTTTCTTCCCATCTAAAAAACCGCGGTGTCCTATTTTTACCGCCCATGCTACCCCAACCTCCTAAAAACGGTGTAGCCGATCCATTTGAGTTCGAGGGAGCCTTTCCATGAGCCTGAATAGAAGACAATGTTTAGTCTCTAGAATGAGCTCATAGTGTTGTAGGAATGTTGATCCCCATTCACTGTCGTTGTAATATCGGTAAACGAAGTACTTCTCTTCATAGTAGTCGTTTATGGATTTCAACTCAGGGTCATCTGGTGAAGTTTTCTCGATTACAACGAAAGTGCAGTGCTTCCACGGCTTTTCCATCACTTCAAGATAAAATGGGTAATCATATTCATCGAATATCCGACTTGGCGAGGTGTTTGTAAGTACAGAGAAAAAGGGGGAGAGAGCTCTAAAATGCGCTGTCAAAAGAGTTAGCTGGTTTCCCGTCACCTCCTTTATTGCCATGACCTCGCCCTTCCAGGTCGAAACATCTGAAAATCCTATATCTGATAGGACACCCGACGTTGACCCAGTCGCTACAACCGACATTTGAAATGGATAGATTGTAGAATAGGCGATAAACACGACAGTAATCGTTATCACCTTTAATGGTTTCTTAAAATTGTTTGCAAGAAGAAGGGGAAGGGCAATCAATCCTGGGAGGCCCATGTAGAAGAGCCTTATCCAAGACCAAGAGCGCATAAGGGACCAGTGAAGGATTATTGGTGATATTAGGAGTATCGTCGGTGCAAGTTGAGAAGATTTTTTATAAAGCAGGGCTATAGATAGTATTGCAAGTAACCCTAACGCGCCTGATATTGCAAATACTCCTTGAAAAACGTAATTTGTCACTAACCAGAGGGAAACATTCCTAAATGTGACGGAACCCGGTTGACGGATAAACATTAAAGGGTCTCTGAAAATGGCTAAGTTCCAAAATACCCATGCAAAGATTCCCCAGAGAGGTAGATGAGCGTAGGCAACCCTATAACTCTGCCCGTTTTTCAACTCTCTTAACGTAAAGAAGAATATGACTAGAAATGCTACTGCCCAAGCCTCGTACCTTGTCAAAGTACCGAAGATGAGGGCTAAGGAACACTTCATGAACTCTACTGTGTCATCCTTCTCCCAATAACGCTTGAAGTAATATGTAGCTAGCACTGTGAAGAATATGGCTGTCTGCTCCATCATGGGCGTCGCTCCGTAGGTTAAGGTGAAGGCGTTGCACATGAACAAGGCTGACGCTAAGATTCCGAGCTTTTTCTCGCCTATCAACCTATAAAGGACTACACAAATTCCACCGGTCATGAATGAGTTGATGATGGTGCCAGCGAAGCCTGTTGTGCAGAGTGGATCAATCGATACCAACGGCACGACTAGGAGGTGGAACATTGGAAGCCAAACCGTGCCTAAGTTCGCAAAGGTGTTATAGGGCTGGTTGTCAAAAAGGGTTCGGGGTATGTATAAATGTGAAACTGCATCTCCGCATACGAAGGTGTGTCCCCATTTGTAGAGCAAGTAAAATCCGAAGGTCATTTCGACGAGGAAGGCTGTGAAGAATATGAGTAGTTCGGTTTTGTCTTTGAATAGGAATCTGGTTATGTTCATTAAAGGCGTCGTGATTCTGCGGGTTGCGTTTTTCATCGTTCAGTTTTCCCCCAGAATTTTGTGCTTCTAAAGAAGCTGGCTATGGCTGCCGCTCCCACGAATATCCAGTAGATAGGTATGGTTAACGCTAGTGGGGCGTTGCGCTCCATTCTCGTTCCGGCTATGCTGTGCATGAGGCTGAACACGACTATTGGGTTTCCTATATACGCCAAGAAGGCTGACCAATAGAATATGGCGTTTGTGTAGAGCCAGTGAAGCATCCAAGGAGCCATAAAACGTATTAGTGGCACAAAGGCCCACGTAAACCAGTATGTTGCGAAGAACGTCCAGGTTACTAAGGCAAAGGAACATGTTATTGGAGCTAGAAAGGGAATGGAGAGGATGAGCTTCATCCTCAAGGGTATTTTCGCCTTCAATGTTCTGCCCAGACACGTCAAATAGCCTCTAAACCAGCGTACTCTCTGCCTAAAGTGACTTCTCCAGTTTCTGGGCGCAAGCTCATAAACTTCCGAATCTAGTAACCCGAACTTCTTCCTCTTTTCAGCTAAGAGTATCGAAAGGTACGCGTCCTCTGTGAGCACTTCTGGAAAGCCTCCCACCTCCTCTAACGCTTTCCGCCTAATGTAGAGGCCCTCACCACTGAGTGGAAAAATTTCGGCCCAGGCACGAGCGGCTGACAGAAATTTCCTTTGCCACACAAATGTGTCAAGTGACATATACCTTCCTACAAGAGTTTTACTTGATCTAAAGACTTTTGGTTGAACAACATCATACCCCTTTTCTAGCATGAGGCTTACCGCATCTTCAACTTGCTTCTCAGGAAAGCTGTCGTCCGCGTCGTAAACGCATACTATTTCGCCTTTAGCCTCTTTCAGTCCACAGTTTAAGGCGTGGGGTTTTAGCTTCAGTTTGCCATCCGTAACTATAACCTTCGCCCCGATGGCCTTACTTCTAAGGAGCATAATCGCTTCCTCCACACGCCTCCTCGTCTCCAGAAGCAAATCGGTCTCTTCAGGTTCTATGATAAAAAGCACTTCAAGCCTCCACCACGTTTGCGCTGAAAGGCATTTTGCTGTCGTAAGGATAGATTCCCCCTTTTCCTTGAAGATTGGAACGAGCACCGATACCACGGGGAGTCCCCTTTTCCACGGGAGGCTTGAAGGCTTTTCATAGGCTACACTGGATTCGGGCGTACGCAGATGCATTATGAGGTTCGCTGTATACACGAAGTTTGAAAGTATAGGGTCTAAGGCTATCGATGTCAGTTTTACTCGTCCCCTTTGTATATAGGGGTGACGCTGGCTACCCTATGCTTTAAGCTCTGAATCTTGGACCCAATGCGATTATCAAGTCTTCCACTCATTCCATTTCCGCCGGGAACTCTTCGTTTGTTTGATCTAACACGTCTGACAGGTGGGTTTAAGTCTCTCTTTCCATTCGAAGGGTGCATAAGGCTGGTTGACAGAAACCTCCCTATTGGAATTAATTCATTTATGATGATAGGTTCCAAACATGATTCTATGTCTATTACTACTACGACTGGACCCAGAGCTTTGTTAGCGCCTGTTCGAATAGCCTCTTCTCTGCCTAAGCTCGCGCTATGTCTTACAATTTTGCCACCAATGCCAGGCCACTCTTTTCGACCCAATTCGATAGCCGCCCATGCTACTTCGTATGTATAGTCGGTGCTTCCATCGTCCACTACGATGATTTCAGAAAAACCGGGGTATTGGGCTGCATACCTAAAGAGATTCGTGATACATTGTGATATTCGCTTTTCCTCATTATAAACTGGGGTAACGAATGAGATCATGAAATAATGCACTTTTTCCTTGCGGACAGATCCCCCCAGCAGTTTAAACATTGACGGATTCCTTCAATTAGCGGTTTAATATATCTGCTCATATTTTAAAGGCAATACTCCGCGAAAATCAATATTACCGGGTGGGAAATATGGCAGAAAAGTATTACAAGGTTCACGGTCGGGGAACGAATAAGGCGTTCAGTTTTTCCCTTTCTTTTAAGCGGTGCTGCCGTTAGAAGCGTTAGGGTTAGCTACCTTGTCCTAGGGCTGAGCGGAGGATAACCCACACGATGTCTCCAAAGATGAGGGCAACGATGAAGCCGGCGGTGATGAAAACGAGGAAGGGCAAGCCGGGCGTAACCCACACCTCCTTCGGAAGTTTTCCTCGGCGTGCAGCATTTAAAATCCTTTCAATTACTTCCTCTCTTTCCTCATCTTTGGGCATTACGATAAGTTTTCTCTCGATTTCTCCCGCCTCACCTACATGAACGTCTTCAAGCGGGTACAAATACCCCCCCTTTTCCAGTTCCGCCGCCTCAACCTTGTAACCGCAAAGAATTGTCAGGGCTTTTCTCCACTTAGACTCTTTTTCAAACCCCTCAAAAAGCCTCTTTCCGGTTCTTCCTTTCCAAAGATAATTGCGTGTGATGGCGTAGAATACGCTTAGTGCTGCCAATAGGACGGCATTACAGAATATGGTGATGGGGAAAAGGGGAACCACCACATAGCTGAAGAAGGGGTGGAGGAAATAGATAGGATAAGTGGGCAGGGCAAGAGACAGACAGATTAACGCCTTGGCGTCAGCTCCGCCAAAAGCCCCAGCGTAAAAAAGAACTATGGATAAAGCTGACGTTGCCGCAAAGGAAAGAGCGTAGAGGAGCAAGAATTGTGGAGCAAACAAGTATTGTAGGGAAGTTAAGGCGAGGGCTAAGGGTGCAAAGGCTACCCACACCATGTTGCTTACTTCCCGCTTCTTGAGGTCACTCCAAGAGGAGTAGGTCAGAAAAGCCAGACAAAGAAAAACTCGAGCACCATCAAGCGCCTCATTCACTTACATCACACCGAGCATCATTAGGCGAATATAGTATAAAAAGGGAAACGTTTTTTAAAATAACGGATGCCGCGGGAAGAGCGGAGAAATTTAACAGAGTATACCTTGACATGATCTTAGAGAGGTAGTTCTTTACGAAGAGGATAACTTCATTACGCTTTTGCTGGAAAGAATTAGAAAAGGGCCTGAGGAGCTAGACTCACGCCGGGTCCAGTTTCTAAGCGGCTCCTGGTATTAGTATTAAAGTCATCCCTGAAAGCGGGGAGGATTTAGTGATTTGATGAAGAAAAAGGCGCTCCTGATGTTGAAGAGGACTAAACCATGGCTGAGCCCGGTTGAGGTAGAGGTCAACAAAGGTCACCTCTTTAAAATCTTAAGGTAAACGTTCACGCAACAACGTCGACTAAAGCAACAACCAGATACATGATTTTCAAATCATGGCTCAAAGTTTATTCGGCGCAAATCAACCGACGATTTCAAAAACTAGCGGAGCGGTGAACGTTTTCGCCTCTAAGCGGACGCTAAGCAAAGCCTCTAAGAAGCCGCACAACACCTCGTAGTTAGTGATGAAGGGGGCCTTAATTATAAGGTACTTGTCTCGCAGGTAAAAGTCGCCGAAACCCTGAACACGCAACCACTTGAACACGTCAGGCCACCTCTCTCGGTTGGTGGTCTGTAGGTTCAGGGTAGCCTCTATGGAAACCTGAGCGGCTTCCCCGATCTTTTGGCCCGCTTCCCGCCATTTCTCTTCGGGGATGTGTTGAAGCAGTATGTTGATGAATTCGATGTTTACGAAAGCCATCCTGCTGATGCCAGCGTAATATTCTCCGGGATACCTCCAATCGTAGATCATCATGTTGCGGTAGATGTCCAGCATTTTTGATACGAGGGCTTTTATACCGGGTTCCCTACCCTCTCGAATGAGCGAATCAATGTACTCGCGTTCTTCCTCTTCTAAAATGATTGTTGTCCTTTTAACCGAAGTTTCCTTAGGCATGTGACTCCCTGCATATTAAGTATGTTTTTTAACATATATTATATTTTAGCTAATAACCTCCTATCTCAACAACTGCCAACCATGATGGTCTGACGACCTCTCAGAAAGTTAATCGCCCAAGGCTTTCATTAACTTTATGAACTAGTACTATATGTGCGCTGGTTAGAGCCTCATAAATCTTTAAATGAAATGCACCTTTCTTACTTACAAGGATTCATCATGAAAAAGCGTCGCATATCGAAGAAAGAAGTCGAACACATCGCGTGGCTGGCGCATATAGAACTTTCTGAGGAGGAAAAGGACCTCTTCACCGGGCAATTTGATGACATTCTCGGATTTTTTGAAAAAATCGATGAGGTGGACACTGAGAGGGTTCCTCCGACCTATCACGTTTTAGACCTTGTGAACGTTTATCGAGAGGATGAAGTTTCGCTCTCCTTGCCCATAGAGGAGGCTCTGAAAAACGCGCCCAAAAGGGAGAGGCTGTTTCTCAAGGCTCCGAGGATCGTGTAGGGAGGAAGTGACATGTCTAAAAAGCGTGAACTCACCGCTGAGGAAATCGTGAGGGGAATACGTAATAAAGAGATTACCGCGGAGGAATGTGTGACATCAATTTTCGAAAGAATTCATGAAGTGGAGGATGAAGTTCACGCCTTTGTCACCCTAGTGGAGAATGAGGCTCTCAAGAAGGCGAGGGAGATTGACGAGAAAGCTCTGAGGGGGAAAACCCTCGGAAAGCTCGCAGGCGTTCCTATAGCGGTGAAAGACGTTATTTGCACAAAAGGAATCCGCACCACTTGCTCCTCACACATGTTGGAGAGTTTTATTCCACCCTACGACGCAACGGTCATCGAGAAGATTAAGAGGGAAGACGCTGTCATCGTCGGGAAAACGAACATGGACGAGTTTGCCATGGGGGTCTCCACCGAAACCAGCTATTTCGGGCCAACGCACAACCCGTGGGACCTTTCAAGGGTTCCTGGAGGGTCCTCGGGCGGTAGTGGAGCCGCCATCGCCGCTGGCGAAACCCTCTTAGCCTTTGGCTCTGACACCGGGGGGTCCATACGATGCCCCGTAAGCTACTGTTCTACGGTCGGCATTAAGCCAACCTATGGCTTAGTGAGCCGTTTCGGGCTAATTGCCTACGCAAATAGCCTGGAACAAATCGGGCCGATGGCGAAAAACGTTTATGATTGCGCGTTATTTCTCAGCATCATCGCTGGTTATGACCCCAAAGACAGCACATCCGTGAGAATGCCACCAAGAGATTACACGAGTTTCCTCAAGAATAAAGTTGAGGGATTTAAGATTGGTGTGCCCAAGGAGTTCTTTGGCGAGGGAACGAGCGAAGCCGTGAGGAAGCAAGTTTGGAAAGCCATTCATAAGCTGGAGGAACTGGGAGCCCCTTGTGAGGAAACCTCGCTTCCCAGCCTTGAATACGCGCTTCCAACCTACTACATCATCGCCATGTCAGAAGCGAGCTCCAACCTCGCCAGGTACGATGGGCTAAGATATGGGTATCGAATCGACCGCGACGACGCAGATTGGTCAACCGTCTATTCAAGAAACAGGCGCATCGGATTCGGAGCTGAGGTGAGGCGACGCATTATCTTGGGCACCTATGCCTTGTCGGCGGGGTACTACAACAAGTACTACCTGAAAGCCCTTAAGATTCGAACCCTCATTCGACGAGACTTCGAGGCTGCCTTCCAAAAATTTGATGCGTTAATAGGTCCCACCATGCCGATCCCCCCGTTTAAGATCGGAGAGAAGATTCAAGATCCCCTCGCCCTCTACATGTGTGACATCGATACGGTGCCAGTTAACTTGGCAGGACTGCCCGCCATATCAATTCCGTGCGGCTTCACCGAGGGTTTGCCGATTGGAATGCAGATCATGGCTCCACCGTTCCGTGAAGACGTGATGCTCCAAGTGGCTTATACCTTTGAAAAAAATACATCATATAAGGATCGAAAGCCTCCATTAAAGTGAAAGCTATGGCTATGCCTAAAGTGAAGATTGGACTCGAGATTCACTGTCAATTGACCAGCTTGAAAACCAAGCTTTTTTGTGGGTGCTCCTCAGAGTATCGCGGGAAGGATCCTAATTCGCTGGTTTGCCCCGTTTGTCTTGGGGTTCCGGGCGCGCTTCCCGTGCTAAACAGGGCGGCGGTTGAGTGCGCGGTGATGGCTGCCTTAGCCTTGAACGGCAAGATATCCGACCGCATGTTCTTTTTCCGGAAGAACTACTACTACCCCGATATGCCCAAGAACTTTCAAATATCCCAGTACGATCGTGCCGGTGGGGTTCCGCTGGCCGTTGACGGCCACCTCTACATGGAGGTTGATGGAAAACGGAAGAAGATTCGAATCAGCCGGGTTCACTTGGAGGAGGACCCTGGCAGGCTCATTCACCTAGGGCCCATTGACCAGTCGCCCTACACGCTCGTTGATTATAACCGGGCTGGAATCGCTCTTTTAGAAATCGTGACCGAGCCGGATCTGGATTCTCCGAAAGAGGCCAGAATTCTCCTTCAAAGGTTGCGGTCGATACTGGAGCATCTAGAGGTCTTTGACGGAAGTTTAGAGGGCGCCATGCGATGCGACGCCAATATATCCCTAGCTGGCGGAACCAGAGTTGAGGTCAAAAACATCTCCTCCTTCAAGGAGGTGGAGCGCGCCCTAACCTTCGAAGTCATCCGACAAAAGGACCTATTGGAAAAGGGACTCGCGGTTGAACGTGAGACGAGACACTGGGATGAAGTGCGTCGGATAACCATCACCCTTCGAACCAAGGAGGAGGAACACGACTATCGATACTTTCCCGAGCCAGACCTCGTTCCAATCGTGATCACCAAGGATTTCATTGAAGAGGTCAAGGAACGAATGCCGGAGCTACCAGAGGCCCGGATACGACGTTTCATGGCGACTTATGATCTTCCGCGCTATGACTCGAGGGTCTTAGTGGGGGATAAGGCACTGGCCGACTTTTTCGAAAGATGCGTTAATTTGTACAATAAGCCCAAGGAAATCAGCAACTGGATGATGAGCGACCTTTTGCGTTATCTTTACGAAAGCGACCTTGAGCTTTCCGAATCCAAGATCACCCCGGAACATCTCGTTGAAATGATTAAGCTCATAGACGAGGGGGTCATAAGCGGAAAAATCGCTAAACGGATTCTTCCCGAAATCATCTTAACTGGGCGACGCCCCTGGCAGATCGTTGAACAGGAGGGCCTAATGAGGATAACCTCTCGTGAAGTTCTTGAGAAAACGGCGGACAAAGTCTTCACTGAGAACCCAAAGGCGGTTGAAGACGCCCTCGTTAATGAAAAGGCTATTCACTTCCTCGTGGGGCAAATCATGAAGGAAACGAAGGGAAAGGCGGACCCAGAGTTAGCCAATCAGGTGGTACGCGAAAGGCTGCAGAGCATAAAGCGAAAGGGTAGCCTTAGGTAGAAGACGCGGTTTTTCCCTCCCCAATTAACCGCACGAACAAAATTAAACCCGCGGTAAGGGAGGCTAGGCCGAGAAGGGCGAGAAGAACTTGAGGAATGATCCACCTCTTGAGAACGTAGATTAGGTATGTGGGTCCCCCGAACGTTAGGAAAGCCGCAAGAAGTGTTAACATCACTTGGACGAACCTTTTCCGTGCCTCTCCTGTCAACGTTGGAATACGAAGTCTGGGTTTTCTAAGGCTTCTTTCCTTATTTTTTGTCACTTCAAACCCACGCTTAGCCAATGGATAATTAAGCGTTGCTCTTAACGATTTCCCTTCTCCACTTCTGTTCCCAGCATCTTCATTAGAAACTTGAAGACAGAAAGCGCGGCTCCTCGATCGGCTTTAATGCCGGTTGTTGCACCCAGCAAGCATACACCCTCCCACCCACGACTTTTTGCGAGCCCTAACAGAAGACCGGTGGCCCCCATGATCTTTCCGCCTCCATAGAGCACGGCTCCCTTCTCCACGATTTCCGAAGCAAGCTTCTGGGAGGTGGCAGCCACATAAACCTCTCCAGCGGGGCGTGGCATGGGCAACCCGCCCATGGTCACGATGAATTTGCAACCGTACTGCTCTACAAAGTTCAGGATTTCATCACACAACTGATAATGCACTACCACATCATCAAGGGAGGGCTGCACATCCCCGGTTAAAATGATAAAATGGCTTTTTCCCATC